>Ga0134126_10014178_pt1 | contig 10065 bp, 7 predicted proteins | sample KB31752_FD_96881 | JGI IMG/M metagenome (GOLD analysis project Ga0134126, IMG submission 96881) | Terrestrial soil microbial communities with excess Nitrogen fertilizer from Kellogg Biological Station, Michigan, USA - KB3-175-2 | ecosystem: Environmental > Terrestrial > Soil > Unclassified ...
CACCCGCGCCTCGCTGCGCTTGGGCAGCACCCAGCCGGGGCGGGCGAAGTGGCAGGTGTAGCCGTTGGGGATGCGCTCCAGATAATCCTGGTGCTCGGGTTCGGCCTGCCAGAACGGACCGGCCGGCGCCACCTCGGTCACCACCTTGCCGGGCCACAGGCCCGAGGCGTTGACGTCGGCGATGGTGTCGAGCGCCACCGCCTTCTGCTCGTCGCTCGTATAAAAGATCGCCGAGCGGTACGACGCGCCCATGTCGTTGCCCTGGCGGTTCTTGGTCGTCGGGTCGTGGATCTGGAAGAAATATTCGAGAATCTTGCGGAAGCTGGTCTTGTCGGGGTCGAAGACGATCTCGATCGCCTCGGCATGGGTGCCGTGGTTGCGATAGGTCGCGTTGGGCACGTCACCGCCGGAATAGCCCACGCGGGTCGAGATCACGCCGGGTTGCCGGCGAATGAGCTGCTGCATGCCCCAGAAGCACCCGCCAGCCAGCACGGCACGTTCGGTCCTTGCCATCTCGTCTCTCCTTGTCTCGGATGCGCCCAATATAGGAACTGCCCGGCCCGTCCGCCATCCCGGGCCGCGGCGCGCGGCCGCTCACAATCGAGCGATGCCTTGGGATTGCCGCGCGGACACATGCATTTTCGCTTCCGCCGCGCTAAAGGTTACAGCCGACGAAAATCCATCAACGAGAGTCGCAATATGACCATTCGCTTCGCCCTCCTGGGCGCCGGCCGCATCGGCAAGGTGCATGCCCGGGCCGTCACGTCCAACCCCGCGGCAAAGCTCGTCGCCGTGGCCGATGCCATGGCGCAGGCGGCCAAGGACATCGCCGCGCAATATGGCTGCGAGGTGCGCACCATCGAGCAGATCGCGTCGGCCTCCGACATCGACGCGGTGGTGATCTGCACCCCGACCGACACCCATGCCGACCTGATCGAGACATTCTCCAACGCCGGCAAGGCGATCTTCTGCGAAAAGCCGATCGATCTGAGCGTCAAGCGGGTGCGCGAGTGCCTCGCCGTGGTCGACAAGAACAAGACCAAGCTGATGGTCGGCTTCAACCGCCGGTTCGACCCGCACTTCATGGCGGTGCGCGCCGCGATCGACGCCGGCGAGATCGGCGAGGTCGAGATGGTCACCATCGTATCGCGCGATCCGGCGCCGCCGCCGGTCGACTACATCAAGCGCTCGGGCGGCATCTTCCGCGACATGACGATCCACGATTTCGACATGGCCCGCTATCTGCTGGGCGAAGAGATCGAGAGCGTCTCGGCGCAGGGCTCGGTGCTGGTCGACAAGGCCATCGGCGCTGCCGGCGACTACGATTCGGTTTCGGTGATGCTCAGCACCGCGACCGGCAAGCACGCGACGATCTCGAACTCGCGCCGCGCCAGCTACGGCTACGACCAGCGCATCGAGGCGCATGGCAGCAAAGGCGCCGTCGCCGCCGAGAACCAGCGCGCGGTGTCGATCGAAATCGCCAACGCCAAGGGCTACACCCGTCCGCCGCTCCTCGATTTCTTCATGACGCGCTACATCCAGGCCTATGCCAACGAGATCGCCGCCTTCATCGATGCCCTCGGCGGCAAGCGCCCCGCCGCCCCGAGCGGCCAGGACGGCCTCATCGCGCTGGCCCTCGCCGATGCTGCGGTGAAATCGGCCAAGGAAGGCCGCGTGGTGAAAGTCAGCGAGGTGCTGGCTTAGGGCAGGGCCTCGGCGACAAGGCGCGTCAGCGCCGGGTGAGGGGGCCTCGGCGACAACTCCGGTGGGTTACGTCAACAGCCACTCGTGTTCCGGCGCATTGTGGAACTTCCACGTGCGCGTCGGGCCGGCCATCACGTTGAGGTAGTACAGATCATAGCCGTGCACGGTCGCGACCGGGTGGTAGCCGCGCGGCACCAGCGTCACGTCGCCGTCCTCCACCGCCATCGCCTCGTCGAGCGAGCGGTCGTCGGTATAGACGCGCTGCAGCGCAAAGCCCTGCGGCGGCTTCAGCCGGTGGTAGTAGGTCTCCTCCAGCAGCGATTCCCGCGGCAGGTCGTCGGTGTCGTGCTTGTGCGGCGGGTAGGACGAGGTGTTGCCCGCCGGCGTGATCACCTCGACCACCAGCAGCGCGTGGGCCGGGTCGCCCTCGGGCAGGATGTCGGTGACGTAGCGTGTGTTGCTGCCCTTGCCGCGCGTGATCTGCGCGTGGCTGCCGGGCGCGATCACCCGCGCCTCATAGCTGCCGCCACCGGGCGCCGAGCAGACCGCGAGCGTCAGCCCGGTCGTCGCCGTCACCGTCCATTCGGCCCCGGCCGGGACATAGACGGCGGCCGGCGGCCCGTCGAACGGCGACATCCGTTGGCCCTGCTCGCCGAGGTCCTTGCCGCCCACCGCGACCTTGCCCTTGCCCGCAACGAACACCAGGCAGACCTCGCGGTCGTCCTTGCCGCCCTGGACGAAATCGGACGCCTCCAGCTCCCACAAATCGAAGCCGACATAGCGCCAGCCGGCCGAAGCCGGCGTGATGTGGTGGCGGCGCTCGTCGTCGCCGCGCTCGGGGCGGAGCCTGAGGTCAGCCATTGGGAAAGCCCTGCGTCTCGACGGTGTAGCCGGCGGCGGTCATCACCCGCATCAGCTCCTTGTGGCCGACCTGCGCCATCCTGAGCGGCGGATTCTTCCTGGGGTCCTGCTCGGCCTCGACCACGAACCAGCCTTCATAGCCATAGTCGGCGAAGCGCTTGACGATGGCGCCGAAATCGAGCGAGCCGTCGCCCGGCACGGTGAAGGCGCCGAGCGCCACCGCATCGAGGAAGCTCTGCTTCGTCCGGTCGAGCCCGTCGATCACCGGGCGGCGGATGTCCTTGACGTGCACGTGGTTGATGCGGGCGTGGTGGTGGTCGATGGCGCGCAGCACGTCGCCGCCGGCGAACGCCAGGTGCCCCGCATCGAGCAGCAGCGGAATGCCGGTCCCGGAATACCTCATGAAGGCGTCGAGCTCGGGCTCGGTTTCCACGACCGCCGCCATGTGGTGGTGATAGCTCAGCGGCATGCCTTGCTCGGCGGCCCACTCGCCGAACGCGGTGACCTTTTTGGCGTAGGCCTTCATCTCGTCGTCGGAAAGCTTGGGTTTGGTCGCGAGCGGCTCGCTCCGGTCGCCCTGGATCGAGCCGCCGACTTCACCATAGACGATGCAGGGAGCATTGACCGCCTTGAACAGCTCGATCATCGGCGCGATGCGCGCCTTGTTGACGCTCAGCTCCTCGTTGACCAGCGTGCCCGAGAACCAGCCGCCGCACAGCGTCACGTCGGCCTTCCTGAGGATCGGCAACATCACCCTGGGGTCGTCCGGGAAGCGGCGGCCCTTCTCCATGCCGGTGAACCCGGCCGAGCGCGATTGCCTGAGGCACTCCTCGAGCGACACGTCGTCGCTCAGCTCCACCAGATCGTCGTTCCACCAGGCGATGGGCGACATGCCCAGTTTGGCTTTCATAGATTCATCCTGCTCATCGGTTAAGGCCCCCTCACCCGGTCCTTCGGACCGACCTCTCCCCCAAGGGCGAGGTGGTGATGGGGCGCGATCTTACCTTTGCTCCAGCTCTCCCTCGGGGGGAGAGGTCGGCGCGCAGCGCCGGGTGAGGGGGCCTTCCTCTACAGCCGCTGCCCCATCACTGCGTCCTCATAGTCCTTGCGCGCCGCATTCACCTGCGCCCGCGGGCTCACTTCCGGCACCGCCACGTCCCACCAGGCGCCGCCCGCTTCAGTGCTGATCAGCGGGTCGGTATCGATCACGATCACCGACGTGCGGTCGTCCGCCTCGGCGGCCTTCAAGTGCGCTTCGAGCTCGGCGATCGAGGCGGCCTTGCGGGCCACGGCGCCCATCGATTCCGCATGTTTGACGAAATCGATCTCGGGCATCACCTCGTGATAGGCGTCCTTCAGCAGGTTGTTGAAGTTGGCGCCGCCGGTCGCCATCTGCAGCCGGTTGATGCAGCCATAGCCGCGGTTGTCGAGCAGCACCACGGTCAGCTTCTTGCCCAGCATCACCGAGGTCGCGAGCTCGGAATTCATCATCATGTAGCTGCCGTCGCCCACCATCACGATGACGTCGCTTTCGGGCTTGGCGATCTTGACGCCCAGCCCGCCGGCGATCTCGTAGCCCATGGTCGAGTAGCCATATTCGAGATGGTAGCTGCCCGGCGCTCCGGCCGGCCAGAGCTTGTGGAGCTCGCCCGGCAGGCCGCCCGCGGCGCACACCAGCGTCACGTCGGAGCCGCGGGCGCGATGCACCGCGCCGATCACCTGCGCGTCCGAGGGCAGGGCGTTGGTCGGCGCCAGCACCGCCGCCGCGGCGCGCTTCCAGTCGCCGATGCGGCCCTTGACCATGGTCGCCCAGCCGCTCGGCGCCTGCCAGCCGCTCAGATCGTAAGAGAGCTCGCGCAAGGCTTCGCGGGCGTCGGCCACCACGGGCGTGGCGCGGTGCTTGGTCGCGTCGAACGCCCGAACGTTGAGGCCGAAGAGCTGCATGTCGGGGTTGCGGAACAGCGCCCACGAGCCGGTGGTGAAGTCCTGGAGCCGCGTGCCTACGGCAAGCACGAGATCCGTCTCCTCGGCGCAGAGATTGGCGGCCGACGAGCCGGTGACGCCGATTGAACCGAGATTCCATTCATGCTCGTGCGGCAGCGACGATTTTCCCGCCTGCGTCTCGGCCACGGGGATGCGGTGCCGCGCCGCGAAATCCTTGAGCACATCGGCGGCGCCGGAATAGAGCACGCCGCCGCCGGCGATGATCATTGGCTTCTTGGCGGCCTTCAGCGCGCGGGTCAGCGCCCCGAGCTCGTCGATATCGGCGCGCGGCCGGCGCTGCACCCAGACGCGCTCCTCGAACATCGTCGCCGGATAGTCGAATGCCTCGGCCTGCACATCCTGGCAGAGTGCCAGGGTCACCGGCCCGCAATCGGCGGGATCGGTCAGCACCTCCATGGTGCGTTCGAGCGCGCTGATCAGCTGTTCGGGCCGTGCGATGCGGTCGAAATAGCGGCTCACCGGACGGAACACGTCGTTGGCGCTCACCGTGCCGTCGGCAAAGCTCTCGACCTGCTGCAGCACCGGATCGGGCGCGCGGTTCGCGAACACGTCGCCCGGCAGCAGCAGCAGCGGCAACCGGTTGACATGGGCGAGCGCGCAGGCGGTCACCATATTGGTCGCGCCGGGTCCGATCGACGATGTCACCGCCATCATGCGGCGGCGGAAGTTGGCCTTGGCATAGGCGATGGCCGCATGCGCCATGCCCTGTTCATTGTGCGCGCGATAGGTCGGCAGCTCGCCCTGCACCTGGTACAGCGCCTCGCCGAACCCCGCGACATTGCCATGGCCGAAGATCGCAAACACACCGCCGAAGATCGGCACGGTCTTGTCGTCGACCACGGTCATCTGCCTGGTCAGGAATTTCGCCAGCGCCTGCGCCATGGTGAGGCGAATGGTGTTGGTCGTCATCGTATCCTCCTCACTCGCAGTCGGCGCACCTCCCCCCTTGCGGGGGAGGAAGCGAGATAGGACTTAGCCCTTGGCTAAGTCCGTCATCGAGCCAGAGGGGGGAAGCAGTCGGCATTGAGACTGCCTCGCCCCCCTCCTGAGCTCCGCTACGGACCTGGCGGCCCTAGCTGCGCTACCCTCCCCGCAACGGGGGAGGGTGATCTGACTGCACGTCCTGTTGTCACCGTCTCGTATATCAAGCCGCGGCCGTCTCGCCGAGGCTTTGCCACGTTTCTGTCAGCGACTCGAACCGTCGCGCCATCTCGCCCACCGCCTGTTCGTCGCTGACCCGGCCGGCAAGCCAGTTGCGCGCCGTCTCGCCGAAAATCGTGCGGCCGACCGCAAAGCCCTTCACCGTGCGGGCGCCGCGCGCGGCGGCAAAGCCTTGCTCCAGCACGTCCTGCGGCGCGTCGAGGCCGAGCAGCACGACGCCGCGGCAATAGGGGTCGTTGGTCTCGATCACGCGGTCGATCTCGGCCCAGGCGCGCGGCGAGGCCTGCGGCTCGAGCTTCCACCAGTCGGGCTTGAGCCCGGCGGCATAGAGCTCGCTCAGGGCCGTCGCTACCGTCGTGTCGTCCAGCGCGCCGTGCTTGCCGGCAATGATCTCGATCAGCAGCTCGCGGCCAATCTTGCGCGCCGCGTCATAAGCCTGGCGCAGCTTGTCGATCTGCTCGGCCTTCAGCTCCGCCGGATCGTCGGGCCGATAGAAGCACAGCACCTTGATGCAATGGTCCACCGGCCAGTCGACCAGCCGGCTGCCGAGGTCCTGGCTGAACTCGAAGCGCAGCGGCCGGCTGCCCGGCAGCTCGATCGGCTTGGCGATCCACAGATTGCCGGCATCGCCCGCATCGAACAGCGCGTCGCGGCCGTATTTGTCGTCGAGCAGCATGCCGTAGCCGGGTCGGCCGCGGGCCACTCTGGTCGCGGCCTTCACCGCCAGCCGTTTGAATGCTGCAATCTTCTCGGGCGTTGCGCCCGGCAGCTCCTCGAGCTGGGCGCGATGGTCGATGGCCAAGGCCATCAGTTGCGGGATCGCCTCGCGGCGCGTCGTCGCCCAATGCAGATGGTTGAGCGCTTCGTCCTTGCGCAGCGCCTTCTCCTTGCTGCCGTGCCTGAGGAAAAAGCTCATCTCGTCCCAGGTCGGGTATTCCGGCGCGCAGAGCAGCCGCGATACGGCGAAGGCGCCACAGGCATTGGCCCAGGTGGCCGAGGTAGAATGGGGTTCGCCCTTCAGCCAGCCCCGCAGGAAGCCCGACATGAAGGCGTCGCCGGCGCCCAGCACGTTGTAGATCTCGATGGGAAAGCCCTTGCCGACGATACCCTGCTCGAGGTCGGCAGGGATCGGGCCGTCATAGACGATGCAGCCCTTGGCGCCGCGCTTCAAGACGATCGTTGCCCCCGTGAGGGCGCGGATCGCCTTGAGCGCGGCGGGGAGGTCCGACGTGCCCGCCGCGATGGCAATCTCCTCTTCGGTGCCGACCACGAGGTCGACATCGGCAAGGATCGATTGATACATCGCGGTCACGCGGTCGGATTGCACGTAACGCTCGAAGCCGGCGGCGTGGCCGGCGAGGCCCCAGAGGTTGGGGCGGTAGTCGATGTCGAACACCACCTTGCCGCCATGCGCCTTGGCGAGACCGATTGCCTTCTTCTGCGCGGCGGCGGCGTTGGCGGTGGAAAAATGCGTTCCAGTCACGACCACGGCGCGGGCCGAGGCGATGAAGCTCTCCTCGACGTCGGCTTCGTCGAGCGCCATGTCGGCGCAGTCGGTGCGGTAAAAGATCATCGGCGAGCGGCCTTCGGCCTCGACGGCCAGCAGCACCAGGGCCGTCAGCCGGTCGGCGTCGGTGACGATGCCTTTGGTCTCGACGCCCTCGCGGACGAGCTGTTCCTTGATGAAGCCGCCCATCTGCTCGGCGCCGACGCGGGTCAGCAGCGCCGATTTGAGGCCGAGCCGCGCGGTGCCCACGGCGATGTTGGCGGGGCAGCCGCCGACCGATTTGGCGAAGCTGCCGATGTCCTCGAGGCGGGTGCCGATCTGCTGGCCGTAGAGGTCGACCGAGGCCCGTCCGATGGTGATGACATCGAGCGGGCGTCCGCCCGCGTCTTCGCGCATCGTTGCCACGTCAGCCTCCCTGATGCAGGCTACCGAAACACCGGTTCTGCGACACAGTCAACATGGAATTTTTGTTCCAATCGTGTTGCTCGCCGAAGTGGGATTCGTCGCGCAAAACACGTCCCCAAAGGGCCTATGTGTGACGTGAAAAAAATCAGCCGGAGTGATGCCGGCGTGCCTCGGCGACGCTCACCGTGAGCGCCATGGCGAAGGCCATGCTGGCCGAGAGCGAGCGGAAGCCGGCATGGTCCGCTTCCACCACCTCGAACCAGACGCTGCTCACCTCCGCCAGCGGCGAAAACGCCGAATCTGTAAGCGAAACAACGGGTACGCCGCGTGCCGCCATGGTCCGCGCCTGCCCCGCGCTCTCGGCCGCATAGGGCGAAAAGCTCACCGCGAACGCCGCATCGTTCGGCCCGGCGAGTGCCAGCACGTCGTCGTCGATGCCCGCCGCCGTTCCGACCGCGATGCATTTTACCCTAAGCTTTCCAAAGGCATAGGCCATGTACGAGGTGATCGGATACGACCGCCTCTTGGCGATGAGGAAGATGGTCTGCGCCCTGGCGAAGATGTCCACCGCGCGCTCAAAGGCAGGCGGATCAATGGCTTGGCTCAGGGCATCGAGCGAGCGGTGCCCGGCCGTCACGAAGCCGTTGAGGATCGCCTGGCTTTCCGGCACCGAGGCGCTGTCCTGCTCGAGCCGCCTGAGCCGCTCCTCGTAGCTCGACGTGCGGGATTTCAGGCGGTCCTGGAAGATCTGCTGCAGGCTCGAAAAGCCTTCAAAACCAAAGCTTTGCGCGAAGCGGACCAGGGTGGAAGGCTGCACGCTCGCGGCGCTGGCGATGCTGGCGGCCGTGCGGAAGGCGATTTCGTCCGGGTTATCAAGGGCATAGACCGCGACCTGGGTCAGCCGTTTGGGCAGCGTCGTCTTGCGCTCGAGGATGGCGCTGCGCAGCTCGTCGAAATCCTTGGGCGCAACATAGGGCGTTTCGGACACGGACATAGGGCCTACCGAGCCGCAATTGCGCGCGCCGTCAAGGGGTGGTCTGCTGCCTTTGGGGGAGGGACCACATGGACTCGATCGGCGTCGGCCTCATCGGCACGGGATACATGGGCAAGTGCCACGCGCTGGCCTGGAACGCGGTGCACGCGGTATTCGGCGACGGCCCGCGCGTGCGGCTCGAGCACCTTTGCGAAACGACCCCCGAGTTCGCCGCGCAACGCGCCGCCGAGTTCGGTTTTTCCCGCTCCGGGGCCGACTGGCGGGCGCTGGTCACCGACCCCAAAGTGGACGTGGTGTCGATCACCACGCCCAACGCCTTCCATGCCGCGATGGCGATCGGAGCGCTCGAAGCGGGCAAGCATGTCTGGTGCGAAAAGCCGATGGCGACCAACCTTGCCGATGCGCGCCGCATGGCGGATGCCGCCAAGGCATCGGGCAAGGTCGCGATTCTCGGCTACAACTACATCCAGAACCCGATCATGCGGCAGATCGAGACGCTGCTGAAATCCGGGGTCATCGGCACCGTCAACCACGTCCGCATCGAGATGGACGAGGACTTCATGGCTGATCCCGACGCGCCGTTCGGGCTCAAGAGCGAGAAGTCGTCCGGCCACGGCGCGCTCGACGATTTCGGCGTGCACGGCCTGTCGCTGATCACCACCCTTTGCGGCCCGATCGCCAGCGTGATTGCGCAACAGAGCAAGCCGTACGCGACGCGGCCGCAGCCCAACGGCGCGGCGCGCGCGGTCGAGACCGCCGACATCGCGACGGTGCTGTTCAATCTCAGGGACGGCGCGTCGGGGCTGCTGGCGCTCAACCGCAGCGCGTGGGGCCGCAAGGGCCGCATCGCCCTGCAGCTCTTCGGCGACAAGGGCGCGATCGTGTTCGACCAGGAGCGCTTCAACGAGCTGCAGCTCTATACCGCCGATGGCAGCAAGGAGACGCGCGGCTTCCGCACCATCCTCGCCGGCCCCGCGCACCCGCCCTATGACCGCTTTATCCCGGCCCCGGGTCACGGCCTCGGCTTCAACGACCTCAAGGTCATCGAATGTCACGAATTGCTGGCGCGGATCGCCGGCAAGCCGTCGCGGACCCTGAACTTCGCCGACGGCCTCGAAATCGAGCGCACCGTCGAAGCGATGGCGCGCTCGAGCGCTGAGGGTAAGTGGCTCGACGTCGCGAGCGTTGCGATCTAGTCGATGGACACCTTGACCTTGTCGCTGCGCCCCTTCGCGTCGACCACCGACAGCGTCACGAAGCCCGGGCCATCCGGCATCCAGCTCTCCTGGCGGGCGAAGGCGCTTTGGCCGATCGGGGCGCCATTGGCGAAAAAGGTGAAGGGTGGGGCGCCGTTCCGGATCTTGAGGATCAGCGGCGCCTTGTCGCCGCTCGCGACGCCGAGGTCCACGGCCACGCCGTCGGCCGGATA
>Ga0134126_10014179_pt1 | contig 10065 bp, 8 predicted proteins | sample KB31752_FD_96881 | JGI IMG/M metagenome (GOLD analysis project Ga0134126, IMG submission 96881) | Terrestrial soil microbial communities with excess Nitrogen fertilizer from Kellogg Biological Station, Michigan, USA - KB3-175-2 | ecosystem: Environmental > Terrestrial > Soil > Unclassified ...
AAGGCTTGGTCGCCGTGGTTTCGGTCAAGCTGCCGCAGCCGCAGTTCGAAGGGCAGACCAAAGGAAAACTCAATAGCGATATCAAAGGCCTCGTCGAGCAGCTGGTGAACGAAAAGCTCGGCGAGTATTTCGACAAGCACTCCTCCATCGCGCGGAAAATCATCGGAAAGTGCATTGACGCCGCGCGTGCCCGCGAAGCCGCCCGCAAAGCCCGCGAATTGACGCGCCGCAAATCCGCGCTCGATTCGAGCGGTTTGCCAGGAAAACTCGCCGATTGCCAGGAACGCGATCCCGCGCGCTGTGAGCTCTTCATCGTCGAGGGACCGTCCGCCGGTGGTTCGGCCAAAGAAGGCCGCAATCGCAAATATCAGGCCATTCTGCCGCTCAAAGGCAAAATCCTGAACGTCGAAAAAGCGCGTTACGACAAGATGCTCGGTCATGAAGAGTTGCGCCTGATTATCACCGCGCTCGGCACCGGCATCGGCAAAGACGATTTCGACGCCGCCAAGCTGCGCTACCACAAAGTCATTCTGATGACCGACGCTGACGTGGACGGCAGCCACATCCGCACGCTGCTGCTCACTTTCTTCTTCCGCCACATGCGCGAGCTGATTGAAAAAGATCACATCTACATCGCACAGCCACCGCTCTATCGCCTGAAACGCGGCAAGATGGACCGCTACATCCGCGATGAGCGCGAATTTTCGCGCGAGCTGATGCGTCGCGCCACAGAAGAGCATTCCGTCACCGCAAAAGGCGGCAAGCAGCTCGAAGGCGGCGATCTCACTCAATTTCTGCTCAACGTACAGGAGTATGAGCAAGTCGCCGCAAAGCTCGCCCGGCGTCTGCGCGAAACGGCGCTGGTAGAATTGCTCGCCGAAAGCGAACTCGAAAAGAAAATCGATTTCGCTGAAAAGAAAAAATTGCAAGAGCTGCTCAAGCAGATCGAAAAGCTCAAGCTGCAGCTCGATGCCAAGCTTGAATTTGACGAAGAACACAGCCTCCACGAAATCGTCATCACCAATGGCAGCGCGCCGCGTCGCATCAACTGGGCTCTCGCCGCTTCGCCGGAGTACAAGCGCGTTCGGACCCTGCGCCAGTCCATCGCGCCGTTCGATAAGCCGCCCTTCACCGTCGCGCACAATGGCAGCAAGGTCAGCAAGGAAAACGCGCTGGGTCTGCTCTCTTACGTCCTCGAAGATGCCAAGAAAGAATTCACCATTACGCGTTTCAAGGGCCTCGGCGAAATGAATCCCCAGCAGCTCTGGGAAACCACCATGAACGCGGACACGCGCACGTTGTTGAGAGTGCGCCTCGAAGACGCCGTCGCCGCCGAAGAAATCTTCGCCACGCTCATGGGCGAAAACGTCGAGGAGCGCCGCAAATTCATCCAGGAAAACGCCCTCGAAGTCGTCAATTTGGATATTTAGAGAGGGGCAGGGGCCAATATGGAATCGGCCCGCCCCATCGAGCGCAGCGCATGCGTGACGCGGAATGGTTTATCAATTGAATTGGCAAACGTTGCCGGGGCTGAAAGGCCTCTCCTGCTCGAATTTTCGCGCGGCGGCCACGCATTCGCCCGACAGCGAGCGCGGCGTGGCCTTTGAATGCTCAAGCGAAGCGCAATGCGCCGGCCTGATGCTCAAGCTCGAAGCGCACTTCGGCGCCCAGCGTTTTTCCAACAACGCCGCTGCCTTTGAGGCGGTGAAGGCCTATGTTTTGGACTGGAGCGCCCAGAAAAGCTAAACCCCTTCGCAATCAATGGTTTACAGGAAAATAGCGAATCGTTTGAGCTATTGAGGGGGATGAAGCGCCCAATGAGGTTCTGGTCGCGACACGAAATTATTAGAAATGCTCGTAAGTTGCTGAAAACAAAGGATCGGCAAATTTCTAATCGTAAAGAAATCGCATGATTTTGAAGCTTCGGGGGAGCTGAATGGCTGACGAGCAACAGCAGCAAATGATGACTCCGGTCGATATCGAATCGGAGATGAAAAAATCCTATCTCGATTATGCCATGAGCGTAATCATCGGCCGCGCACTGCCTGACGTCCGCGACGGCCTGAAGCCCGTGCACCGCCGCATTCTCTTCGGCATGTACGAGCTCGGACTCACCTCCACTAAGCCCTACCGCAAGTGCGCCAAGATCGTCGGCGAAGTCCTCGGCAAATTCCATCCGCACGGCGACGCGCCTGTCTATGACGCGCTGGTGCGACTCGCCCAGTCCTTCAACATGCGTTATCCGCTCGTCGACGGCCAGGGTAACTTCGGCTCGGTCGATGGCGACCCTCCGGCGGCCATGCGCTACACCGAAGCGCGCCTCTCCAAAATTGCCGAGGAGATGCTCGCTGACATCGACAAAGAAACCGTCAACTTCACTCCAAATTTTGATGAAAGCACCGCCGAGCCCACCGTTCTGCCCACGCGCATTCCCAATTTATTGGTGAATGGCTCAAGCGGCATCGCCGTCGGCATGGCCACCAACATTCCTCCTCACAATTTGCGCGAAGTCATTGAAGCCACCGTGATGCTCATCGAAGATCCGGAGACTCCGCTCAAAAAAATCATAAAATCGGTCCCCGGCCCGGATTTTCCCACCGGCGGCTACATCTACGGCCGCGAAGGAATCCAGCAGGCTTACGAGAGGGGCCGCGGCACTTTTCAGGTGCGCGCCAAAGCGGCCATCGAGCAGGTCGGCAAAGAACGCGAAAACATCGTCATCACTGAGCTGCCCTATCAGGTGAACAAGGCGCGGCTCATTGAACACATCGCAGACTTGGTGCAGAACAAAAAAATTCAGGGTATCGGCGACATTCGCGACGAATCTGACCGCGAAGGCATGCGCATCGTCATCGAAGTGAAGCGCGACGAAGAGCCGCAAATCATTTTGAACCAGCTCTACAAGCACACCCAGATGCAGGAATCGTTCGGCATGATTTTGCTAGCCATTGTCGGCGGGCAGCCGCGCGAACTAGGCCTCATCGAGCTCATCAAGCTTTTCATCGAGCATCGCGTCGATGTCGTCCGCCGCCGCACGCAATACGACCTGCGCAAAGCCGAAGAGCGCGAGCACATTCTGATCGGCTACCACGTCGCCATCGACAACATCGACGACGTCATCAAAATCATCCGCGGATCCGCCAATCGCGCCGGCGCCCGCGAGAATCTGTTCCAGTTCTTCCAGAACAAGTCCGTGCAGGTTTTGGTCGGCGGCAAAAATGCGAGGATTGCGGGAGTCAAGCTCGACCCGAAGAAGTATGCCTTGCGGAAAATCACTGTGGATGGAGAAGAGGTTTACGGCCTCAGCATCACTCAGATCGACGCCATCCTTGAGCTGCAATTGCACCGCCTGACGCAGCTCTCCGTCGATGAAATTCTCAAGGAACTGGCGCAGATTCGCGAGCGCATCGCCGAGCTGAAGGAAATCCTCTCCAGCGAAAAGAAACTCCGCGGCGTCATCGTTTCCGAGCTGAAGGAAATCGACAAGAGCTACGGCGATGAGCGCCGCACGCAAATTGTCGACCGCGTCGAGGAAATCAAGCTCGAAGACCTTATCAAAGACGAAGAGATGGCCATCACCGTGAGCCACGCCGGATACGTCAAGCGCACCCCGGTCGACGTTTACCGCCATCAGTCGCGCGGCGGCAAAGGCCGCATCGGCGCGCGCACGCGCGAAGAGGATTTCGTCGAGCACCTTTTTGTCGCCTCGACGCACACCTACATTTTGCTTTTCACTTCCAAAGGCCGCGTTTACTGGCTCAAAGTCTACGAAATTCCTGAAGCCGCCGCGGCTACTCGCGGCAAAGCCATCAATAATCTCGTCCATTTTCAGGAAGGCGAAAAGCTCACTGCCGTGGTCGCTGCCCGAAATCTGGAAGAAGAAGGCCGCTACGTTTTCCTCGCCACCAAACAGGGCACCGTGAAGAAAACCACGCTCGCGGAATTTTCCAATCCGCGCCCGAGCGGCATCATCGCCATCAATCTCGACGCGAACGACGAACTCATCGGAGCGAAGCTCACCGACGGCAAGCAGATGGTTTTCCTTGCCAGCCATGACGGCCAGGCCATCCTCTTCCGCGAGACCGAAGTTCGCGCCATGGGCCGCCAGGCCGCCGGCGTTTACGGCATGGACCTCGGCAAAGACGATTACGTTGTCTCTATGGACGCCGTCCAGCCGGATTTCGAAATCATCAAAAAGGAATTCAAGCAGGAGACGCAGAATCTCGATGAACTCGAAAGCGATCAGATTCGCGAATCGCTCACTTCGCTCATGCTGACTGTGGCGGAAAAAGGCTACGGCAAGCGCACGCCGCTCGCCGAATATCGCGTCACGTCGCGCGGCGGCAAAGGCGTCATCAACTTGAAATCCACCGACCGCAACGGCCCGGTGGTCGCCGCGCTGCAAGTGAAGGAAGATTCCGACGTGATGATTATCACTGGCCAGGGCAAAGTGATTCGCGTTCACTCAGCGGAGATTCGCGAAGCGGGCCGCTCAACGCAGGGCGTACGCCTGTTGCGCCTCGATGAAGGCGACCGCATCGCTGCTGCGGCGTCCATTCTGGAAGAAGAAGTGACTCCAGAGGGTTCGACAAGCTAGCTCACACACATTCAAAAGTGCGGTCATCCAGCTATGCTTCAAGAGTCTGCAAAGAAGGAAAAAGGCAAGCTTAGTCCGGGCATGCAAGCGGCCTATCTGCTTGCCGAGATATTTACCACCTCGGGGATAGTTGGATCGGCGTTCCGAAAAGGCAATCGGCTAATCGAGATTCTGTTTGGGACGCTTTTGGGGCTTGTGCTTTGGAAGCACTGGAAGGAATGGCTGAATCGAAATCCATATCCGGATAAGGAAAAACTGCCTGACCTTTTCCCGAAATCTACAACGAGCGATGACTGGAGGCCGCCGGGTGCACCGCCGCCACTCGGCTAGCTACTGCTGATTCGGCGGAGCGAGGTAATAGCCCGGGCGGGTGCGGATGCGTAGATGCGGCTTAGTGACGCGTACTTCAATGGTGTGATATCCATACGGCGCATTGCCCGTCGGATGATAGGCCAGCAGATACACTCCGTGCAGATCGTTGCCGATCTCGTTCATCGCCTTTTGGATTGACCTGTCTTTGAACGTGCCTTCGTGCAGGCCGCCGGTGCCCTGGCTGGCAATCAAGAGCGAATTGCGTCCCGTGAGATTGGCGCCGTGCTCGACGAGCCATTTAATCAGGGGCAAAAGCGCGAGGCTGCCGGTGCCGCCCGGACCGTTTCCCATTTGCTCATCCACGACATCAGGCGTTTGCGCGGTTCCCGGCGGCGCAGGCACGGGATATGTGCCCTGCGCGCCGACGCGCACCGGAGGTTTCGGTTGGGCAGGGTGGCGAAAAGCGGCTGCGGTTGTGCTTAGTCCAATCGAATAAATAGTCATGTTGCCGAGTTGCGCGCGGCGCAGCACCTGGCCCAATTTCGTTTCGCTACCGCTGTCGTTCTTCTCGCCAATTACGACGATCGCGCGGCGGCGATCCGATGGCTGGTGCTCGAGGAGATCCTCGGCGCGCTCGAGGGCGTCGTACAATCGCGCACCATCGAGGCCCGGCTTGAGATGTTCAATCGTGTCCTCGACGCGATCGGCATCCGTGGTCATGGGACGCAAAATATCAATTTGATCGTTGTAACCGATCACCGCGGCCTGACCCGTGCCGGCCATCACCATTTGCGTGAAAATAATTCCGGTCTTGCTGACCGCAGGCAGGAGCGGCGCCACGCGCGAACTGGTTTCGATCACCAGAACGATAGAGAGCGGATCGCCACCCTGGTCAAAACGAATAATCTGCTGCGGCTTGCCTTCGTCGAAAACCTGAAATTGTTTTTGTGTCAGGTCCAGGACGGCGCGGCCTGAACTGTCCGAGACAGCAACCGGCAACGTGACCAGGTTGACCCGAAAAACCGCCTGCGGCTTTTGACTTTGTTGTTGCTCCTGCGGTTTTTGCGGCTGGACGGATTGCGGTTGAACCGGCCCCTGCGGGTTTTGTGCGAATGAACAGAGAACCAACGCACTCAGCATCAGAAAAAGCCCGCTCGCGTGCGTGGCCGCGCATTTCATATCTCCATCGTATCTGATTCCGCGCCTTCGGTCGACGTTGCACGCGACACTCCGCCATCCTAGGTGTTGTCAGCACGTGCAGCACTGCCGCGAATTTCCGCCGCGCATTTCGCGAACAGCAATACAATGTTTCGCGCGCTTTTTTCTGCGCGGATAGGGCATGGAAAAGGAAACGAGGAAGAACGAATGACGCTACGCAGCCACCGACCATCACCAAAACTCATGTACCGCGATCCGGAGTTCATCGAGAGCCCGGCGGCGCGGCCCATGCGCATCATGGCCGAGTATTTCGATCCGCTCTCGCGGCTGCGGCGCGAGCACATCGGAGACACCATCGTGATGTTCGGCTCGGCCCGCATTTTGCCGAAGAATCGCGCGATGGCGCGGTTGGAGCGTTTGCGCAAGCATCCCAATTCGAAAAGCGATCCGCTGCTGCGTTCGGAGCTGCGCGCGGCGCGAGCGAGCCTCGAAATGTCGCGTTATTACGAAGAAGCGCGCGAACTGGCCAAGCGCATCACTTCCTGGGCCATGACTCTCGGCGAGTATCCGCACCGCTTTGTGATTTGCTCCGGCGGCGGACCGGGAATAATGGAAGCGGCCAACCGCGGAGCGCGCGAAGCCGGAGGGCCGAGCGTCGGCCTGAGCATTCAGTTGCCGCACGAACAGGAATCCAACCGTTACATTCCGCCGGAACTGAACCTCTTCTTTCATTATTTTTTCATGCGCAAATTGTGGTTCGCGCAACTCGCCAAGGCGCTCATTGTTTTTCCGGGCGGTTTCGGCACCATGGATGAACTGTGGGAAATGCTCACACTGCTGCAAACAGGAAAGCTCCCGCCGCACCATTTGATCTTGATTTACGGGCGAAAATACTGGGACAAAGTGCTCAACTGGCGAGCCATGCTCAATGCCGGCACCATCAGCGAGCGCGAATTCAAGCTGTTGCAGTTTGCCGACACCGTGGATGAAGCCTTCGCGCGCATCCGCGCCGGACTCGAAAAGCATCACCTGGTTCCGGATACCGATTGGGAAGGATAGGCTGCAAAAAAAAGGCGGGTACGAAGACCCGCCCTTAAGCCTCTGCGGGGAAAAAACTGCGGTTGTTAGTTTGTCGAGCCCATCAGTTCCGTGGCGAAAAACGACTTGAAGCGCCGTTTCTCGTCCTCGTCGTGTACCATCACCACAGGAACGATGCGCAACACCTTCCTGCATCCACGGCACGCGGACATCTCGCCGTGCAAGTCCTGCACGAAGCCGTCGCTGAAGTGATATTCGCTATGGGGACGCCGCGCCGGCTTGCTGCCGACGGTGCCGCAGTGCGGGCACACAAATTCCAGCCGGTCGTCCTGCGGATCGCGATTGAGCGCCGCGCGCCCGGTGCAACGGATTCCGACTGTCTCGGTACTTAGCCTGCTCATGACTGCTGCCTCCCACCCAATCCAGCCCCAAAAGGGATTATTTAATCCATTGGATGCAGCATGAGGCTTCAATGATGCCGCAGCTTAATTTCCCTGGAAGTTACTGGCAGGCATCAAGATAGCGCAAACTTGAATGGGAAAGACCCCTGAATGAGCCCCGTGTGTGGAAAACTTATCTCGCGAGGTTTTCGAGGGACTCGGTATAGGGCGCACGGGCCACGCCGCGCTCGGTAATGATGGCGGCGATCAAGCGCGAAGGAGTCACGTCAAAGGCAGGATGCGCGGCGGCCACGTCGGGCGCGATGCGAACTCCTTGAATATGCGTCACTTCCTCGCCGGCGCGCTGCTCGATAGGGATCTGCTCGCCGGAGGCAATCGAAAGATCAAGCGTGGAAATTGGCGCCGCCACAAAAAAAGGCACGCCATGCTCGCGAGCGAGCACGGCCATCGGATACGTGCCGATTTTGTTCGCGGTATCGCCATTGGCGGCGATGCGGTCGGCACCAACAACAATCGCGCCTACGGAGCCGGTTTTCAGAAAGTGGCCGACCATGTTGTCGGTGATCAGCGTGAGAGGGATTTGGCTCTGGTGCAGTTCCCACGCGGTGAGGCGCGCGCCTTGCAGATACGGCCGCGTTTCCGGGACCAGAACTTCGATTTTGTGCCCGGTTTCGAAGGCGACGCGGATCACGCCCAACGCTGTGCCGATTCCGCCAGTCGCAAGCGCGCCGGCGTTGCATTGCGTCATCACGCGGCCGCTTGGAGGCAGCAGATCGGCTCCGAATTTGCCGATGGTTTCGTCGGCGGCCTGACGCTCGCGGTGAACAGCGAGAGCTTCATCGACGAGAGCTTTTTTTATCGCGTCGAGATTTTTTTGTGAGGCGGTGTTTGCAAGGGCATCGAATTTTTTGCGAAAGCGCGAGATGGCCCAGAATAAATCCACGGCCGTGGGCCGGGTGCCAGCAAACGTGTCGCAAATGACGGGGAATTCGGCGCGCAATTCATCCAGATTGCTCGCTCGCGAATGCAAAACTCCCAAAGCGATTCCCATCGCCGCAGTGACGCCGATGGCAGGCGCTCCGCGAATCACCATGTCTTTTATCGCTGCGGCGAGCTGGCGATAGTCTGCATAAGTGATGTAAACCTCATCGCCGGGTAGAAGGCGCTGGTCGAGCAGAACCACGCCTTTGTCCGTCCAGCGAATCGGCTCAACGGTTCGCAACAAGGAAGCTCCTTGAACAAAACGTGAAGGAATTATTGTACATGAACGGCGCGGGACAAATGACGCGCAAGACTAATGACCGTGTGGAATGTTTTTCAAACCTGAAGTGGCGACAAAATATCCGAGAAATAAAAATGAATTGTAGCTGAGGTGAATAAGGTAGGACGCGACCACCGAGCCGGTGCGCGCGCGCGCCGCGGTGAGCACGATCCCTACGACCACCAGCAGTGCAATCTGCGCCCAGCCGCCCCAGAGCTGCACGGCGTGCATCAGGCCAAAGAGCAAGCCTGTGACCAAAATTCCCAACGGAATTCCCATTTTGCGGGCGAACACCGGGTAGAGATAGCCGCGGAAAATCGTCTCCTCGAAAAAAGGAGCGATGCAGATTCCGAAAATTGTGAGCCAGATTACATCGGCGCGCGTCTGAAAGAGTTTTTCAATCGGCAGATTTTTTTTCTCTCCGGCGAAATGGGAAAAAATCCCGACCAGAATCGCCAACGCAATCCCACCTAAAATGCAGCCGGTATAAATGAGCGCGGGCGGGCGGTTTCGCGGGCGCAGTGCGCGCCAGCGCAACGATGCCCAAAACGGCGCGCCGTTGTACTGGCGAATCATCAGGAAGAGAAAAAGGAAAATGACGCCGGACCATAGCGCCTGAAATCCCACGGCGACACCGGCGTTATCGCGCACCATGTGCATTAGCTGCGTGCGGTTCAGGTGATAATGCGCGATGAGAAACAGTTCGAGGAGTGTGTCCAGGAAGAAAAGGCTGCCAACGGCGAATCCGAGCAGAAGAAGCAGTTCGCCGCCGCCCCATGGCGTGCGGATATCTTCGGGGAAATTTTCATCGACCGGAGCGGGCGCGGAAAATTGCGGCGAAGCGTCGGGAAATTGTGGCGAAGGGCCTCCTGCGGACTCGTTCTCCTGCGCGCGTTCCTGCGGCAATTGGTTTTCGGGTTCGGAGAAGGTCATCGGGCTCGCTTGCGGCGCTGACGATGAGATGGTTTCGAGCGTGGCGCGGTTTCGTCGATTCGTTTCATAGCCGCCGGCTCGTCGAATTCGACGAGCGCGGCCGCCAGCAGGGGCATGAGGATTTCATGATGTCCCGTGAGCGAATAGCCGCGCGACTTTTCGGAATCGCTCTCGCCATTTTTTGCAGTTCCACCGGCCGTGGGACGCCTCACCACATTCTGCAGGGGGCGATAGTGTTGCAGAAAATCGAAATTCGCGGTGGTAATCGGGCGCAGCGGCGTGCCCAGATTGCGCGCGACGGTCACCGCTTTTAGAAAAACTTCCGGCAAAATCACCGCCGAGCCCCAATTCAGATAAACGCCGCC
>Ga0134126_10014181_pt1 | contig 10064 bp, 7 predicted proteins | sample KB31752_FD_96881 | JGI IMG/M metagenome (GOLD analysis project Ga0134126, IMG submission 96881) | Terrestrial soil microbial communities with excess Nitrogen fertilizer from Kellogg Biological Station, Michigan, USA - KB3-175-2 | ecosystem: Environmental > Terrestrial > Soil > Unclassified ...
ATTCCTATTTCTGTTTCGCTAAACTCAACATTAGAAGCTGAACATATACACCCGCAGAAGAATGCTAACAGGCTACGAATGCTGACTATTTCAGGGCTAGCTGTTGCTATAGCTATGATTGTTAGCTTAGTTGCAAAACTGCTGGTTTTATTAATTAATATTTTTACCAATATTTCATTTCACCAAACTGTTTCTGCTAATTATTTAAGTCCGGGAAATAATTATTTAGGGGTATGGGTAATTGTGATACCTGCTATAGGGGGTATTATTGTGGGCCTAATGGCTTTTTATGGTTCCAAAGCAATACGCGGGCATGGTATACCTGAGGCGATGGAACAGATTCTTGTTAATCACAGTCAGATTAAACCTGCTATTGTTTTCCTTAAACCTTTATCTTCTGCCATTGCTATTGGAACCGGCGGACCTTTTGGAGCGGAAGGGCCTATTATTGCCACAGGCGGAGCATTGGGGTCTACGGTGGGTCAGTTGCTAAAAATAACACATACTGAGCGAAAAATTTTACTAGCATCTGGAGCTGCGGCAGGTATGTCTGCCATATTTGGTAGTCCTATTGCATCAATATTTCTGGCATTGGAGTTACTATTGTTTGAATTCTCACCCCGTTCTATTATACCTGTTGCTTTAGCTTGTATTACCGGAGCTGCAGGGCACCATCTATTGTTTGAAAGCGGGCCTATATTTGCAATGGAAGAAATTCCTGACATTAGCAACACTGCGCTTTTAGCTTATAGTATAATAGGAATACTATTAGGTATAGTATCCGTATTTATAACAAAAATGGTCTACTTTATTGAAGATGGATTTGAAAAGTTGCCCATTCACTGGGCGTGGTGTCCTGCTGTAGGGGGGCTTGTTGTGGGGATTATAGGTTTTTTTGCACCCAGAACTCTGGGAGTTGGATATGAGAATATAACTAATCTCTTATCAGGCAATGTGCCTATTAAAATAATGTTATCGTTTGGGTTCTTGAAGTTAATATCCTGGTCAATTGCACTGGGTAGCGGAACATCAGGAGGTACTTTAGCCCCACTATTAACCATAGGAGGAGCAGCAGGCTCTTTAATGGGTAGTATTATTATCTATTTCTTTCCTTCGTGCGGGGTTATATTGCCTCTTGCAGCGCTTGTGGGAATGTCTGCACTATTTGCGGGAGCTTCACGAGCTTTGCTTACTTCTATTATTTTTGCATTGGAAACGACTTTACAATCTGATGCCTTACTCCCTTTATTAGCTGCATGCTCTGCTTCTTATGTTATTTCTCTTTTTATTATGGATACTACTATTATGACTGAAAAAATTTCAAGAAGAGGTATTAAAACTCCTGTATCGTATGAGCCTGATATTCTTGAAAAAACTATAGTAGGTAATGTACTAAAGGAACATAAAATAGTTTTGAAAGAAAATATTAGTATTAAAGATGCCAGAATAAGACTTGAAGAGTATGCACACAAAAATGAGTATTGCATGATTTCTGATAGCCATGATGAATTTATTGGGATACTAAGTACTTCTAATTTATTTAACGGACATCATAACCAATATAACTCCATTAAAACAATAGTAGAAGGAAAAGGTACTTTTGTTACTACAGATAATAGTTTACGAACTGCTGTTGAATTAATGGCTGAAGAAAATTTGGACGCTTTGCCTGTTGCTTCTCAATCTAATGTTGTTGGGATATTAAGCTATCAGGACATTTTAGCTGCTTATAAGAATGAACTAGATGAACATGAAGAAAGACATAAAAATATTTCTCTTAAAAGAAGAAGTTTGAAAATACTATTGCGCGGACAAAGAATTATTTCTGAGGCAGGAAAAAAAACTACTACTTAAAAAAGAAGTTCTTCATCAAACAATGACGAAGAACTTCAGTAGTAACTATAATATTATCCTATTGCCTGTTTTAAGTCTTCAATAATATCTTCTACATCTTCTACTCCTATACTCAAACGAATAAGGGAATCTTTAAGTCCACTTTTTTCACGCTCTTCTTTAGGTATGCTGGCATGAGTCATAGAAGCAGGATGACCGCATAGGGACTCTACCCCACCAAGTGATTCAGCAAGGCTGAATATTTTTACTCGTTCTAATACTTTGATGGCATCTTCCATTTTGTCAGTCTTTAAAGTAAATGACATCATCCCACCAAAAGCTTTCATTTGTTTTTGAGCAACCTGATGGTTTTTATGTGATGGTAAGCCAGGATAGTTTACTTTATCTACTTTAGGATGTTTAGCTAAAAACTCAGCAACTGCCATTGCATTTTCGCAGTGTCTTTGCATACGAAGGTGCAATGTTTTAATGCCTCTAAGTACCAGGAAGCAGTCTTGTGGCCCAGGGACTGCTCCACAGGAATTTTGAATAAAAGCAAGCCTATCAGCAAGAGGTTTATCATTTACTACTACTGCCCCCATTACTACATCGGAATGCCCTGCAAGGTATTTGGTTACTGAATGCATGGTTATATCTGCGCCCAAATCAAGCGGAATTTGTATATAAGGAGTAGCAAAAGTATTATCTACTGCTAATAGTATATTTTTCTTTTTTGTAATATCAGCAATGGCTTTTATATCAATAATATTCAATAGTGGGTTGGTAGGAGTTTCTAACCATACCAGTTTAGTATTGGGGGTTATGGCTTTTTCTACATTCCTGACATCGTCCATTGGAATGAAAGTAAATTTGATTCCTAATGGCTGAAATATTTTAGTAAATATGCGGTAGGTGCCGCCATACATATCGTTAGTGGAGACTACTTCATCGCCAGGTTTTAGAAGTTTTACTATGGCATCTATAGCTGCCATGCCGGAAGCAAAGGCAAGGCAATGTTTACCATTTTCTAAGGCCGCAATACTATCTTGCATGCTTGTTCTGGTTGGGTTATGTGTACGTGAATATTCATACCCTTTATGATTACCAGGTGATGCCTGAACGTAAGTAGAAGTCTGGTATATGGGAGTCATTATAGCTCCTGTTGTAGGGTCGGCATGTACACCGCCATGAATTGCTTTGGTTCCGAATTTCATTTTAAAAATTGTTTATCTTTCCGTAACTAATAAAAATATAAAATTACATGATTTGTTTTGTAAACGAAGTACAATTGCATGAAGCCTTTTAATTTTCTGGGTCAAAAAGGCTCTTCGCTTTTATTATTATTTATCCTATTTGTATTGCCGTTTATAACTACTTCGGGTATAATTATTCTGATTATTAAAAATGAAGAGGTTATAAAGCACTTTAGCTTAACTGAATGGATTTTACTATATAGTATTGCCAGTTTTTGCATGGCGCTTGCCATTACCCATACTACTTTTATAGCTCTTGCAAGCGGTTTCTTTTTAGGTTTTTTTAGTATTCCTTTTATTGCTATCTCTTATACAATTGCCTCTATTATTGGATATTACGCGGTTAAAGCCTTAGATAAGGGGAAATTTTATACTATGGTAAACTCTTTAAAAGGCGCTGACAGAATAATAAACCATTTGAAAAAGGATGAAGCAAAGGTTATCTTTTTTGCCCGATTATCTCCTGTGCTGCCGTTTGCTATGACTAATGCTCTGCTTTCTATTCTGGATGCTAATTTATATAAACTGTTATTTTCTGGTTTTTGGGGTATGCTACCCCGTACCATTCTTTTTGTATGGATAGGGTCTAAGGCGGCTTATATTAAGGATGCTTTGGAACATCCACAGGAAAATACTCCTGAAAAGATCTTATTTGTAGTTCTACTTATAGCTTCAATAACAGGCATTTATTACTACATTAATAGGTCTTTAAAAAATAAGACTATTGAGTAAATCCTATTTTAACTATTTAACTTTAAGAAAATAACGTTATTTTTGTCCATCTATAAAAACCTTATCATGAAGAAAAAACTATTATTCTTGCTTCTTTCTTTCATCTCAGCTTATGGTTTTGCTCAACAAGATTATACATCATTCACTTCTGCTGGTCGTGGTGTTGCCACTACATTTGTTACGGATTATCAGGCGGTAGGTATAAATCCTGCTAACTTAGGTTATAAATCTACCTATGAAAATAAATCTGTTACAATAGGTCTTCTGGAGTTTGGAGCCTCTGCTTACTCTAGCGCTCTTACACGGTCCCAGATTAACCAAACGTATCTTAATTTCAATGGAGGTAATTTAGATGCCAGCCAAAAAATGGCAGCAGCACAACAGTTTTCCAATCAGCCTACCTCATTAAACGCAGGTATAAACTGGCTGGGAGTGGCTTATCAGAATGATAAAGTTGGGGGCTTTGCATTTACTATACGCGACGATTTTCGTTATTCCTCTCAATTTAATAACACAATATCTCAAATGATTTTTATGGGGTACGGTGCACCTTATTTTGATTCATTAAAGCTGAATAATGGTCACAGCGTTTATAATGACCCTCAGGGAAATGCTTATGCTGCAAATCAGGGTAACATCTCTTCCGGAAGCGCCAATAATCCATCGTTACTAAGCAGTGTTTATGGCAACTCAAAAATAAGTATGCTTTATTATAGGTCATATAATTTGGGTTATGGAAAGGAATTTGTTATTAATGACCTTTTTAGCATAAACGCAGGGGTAGATGTAAAATACCTTCAGGGATTTGGTGTACTTGATGTGCATGAAAGCGGAGGAAAATTAATAGCATATGGTTCATTTTCTCCTGCATTTGGAATAAATTTTGGTACTGCCTCTAAAACAAACCCATCGGCTGATACCAGCAAAAGCAGTGGCTTGCCTAAAAGTGCAGGAACTGGTTTTGGTGCGGACCTAGGAGTAAATCTTACTTATAAGGAAAAATGGCGCTTTGCAGTATCTGTTACTAACATAGGTTCCATTACCTACACCACAAACGTATATACTATAAAGGATGCGTATATGCAATCATTCACATCAAATGGGATAAATGGGTATAATTTCCTTACCCAAATACCAAATATTATTGCAAGTAATGATAATGGTAAGGGTTCAGGAATATTTGCATGGGGCGGCTTACAAAAAGTAACAATACAACTTCCTACGCAGTTGCGAATTGGATTAAGCCAGAAGCTTGAAGATGACAGAGCACACGTAGGGGTAGATGTAGTTGTTCCTCTTAATAACGCTCCTGGTAATTTAGTTACTCCATATTATGCAATAGGTGGTGATTTTAAACCTATAAAATGCATAAGGCTATCTGCTGGTTTCTCTCATGGGGGAATTTTTACATCAACAATTAATATACCAATAGGGGTAACCTTTATAATTGGTGAAAACGGGAGCTGGGAGTTTGGCGTTGCTTCCAGAGACTTTATATCTTACTTTAAAAACAACAGCCCCGCCATATCAATGGCGATGGGATTCTTAAGATTTAGATTCTAAAAAATTACTACGTAAAAGTAAAAGCCTCTTTCGAGGCTTTTTTTATGCTTATTGATATATTTACAAACTAGTATGACGTCCTTATCAAAAAAATATCTGAAGCTGCTTATAAGGGTTGTGCTTTCTATTATCCTGATAGTTACTATTTATATACTTACTCTTTTATTTCCTCAATTTCTTTTTAGCTATTCAATTACCAAAAAGAATCTTACTATTTATTCTGACACTCCTATTCCTGAAGAGTTTGACATATGTATGAAACAGGTTATGCGAAGAATAAACCGTTCTGCATTTTATGACTCTACTGATACCTACAGGGTTTTTATATGTAATTCAAAATGGAGGTTTTATTATTTTGCTACTATTAAATACAATACTGGTGGAATAAATTATTCATTCCTTAACCGAAATAGCTTTATTCGCCCCTCTGATATGAGCCATAACAGGCTTTACAGCCCATCTACAGGGTTACCTATTTCCGGAGATAGAACGCTTACTTACTTTATCTCTCATGAAGTGGCACATGGAATGACGGGTGCAAAAATAGGCAGATGGCGTTTGTGGAAGGAGCCTTTATGGAAAGTGGAAGGCTATGCCGACTATATTGGAAAAGGAGTTACTAATTTTGACAGTTATCTTAAAAAATTTAAGAATCACGATCGGGAAATGGATTGGAAGACATCTGGCTTATATTGTGAATTTCATTTAATGGTAGCATATCTACTAGACAAGAAAGATATTTCTCAAAAAGAACTATTTTATAAGGATATTAATGAAGGACAAATCCGCCAGGAACTTTATCAGTTAAAGTCAACTCCAGATAAGGTTATTCACGAACGCTATTTTGCTTCCGCTTATCGTAAATAGTAGTTACTAATTTTTCCAATGCTGCTTTTAATGCACTGAGTGTCTCTGCATCTGTTATTTTCTTATCAGCATTTACTTTATTCTTAATATTAGGAATAGAAAGCCTACCTGCTTCTATTGTTCCCAAAGCAACCAAGGTAAGTAGCAATGATGACAAGGCTTTTTCCCCTCCTGTATTTAAAGGGGATGCACTGATTGAAAAGATGGGCTTTTCATTCAACTCACCTGATGATACCATCCAATCCAAAGCATTTTTAAGGACTCCAGGGACTCCAAATGCATATTCAGGAGTGCTTATTAAAACACCATCTGCTTCTGCAATTTTCTTTCGTAAATCATTTACAGCAGTGTTTGAGTTTTGATTATCTAGCTCAGGACTGAAGAATGGAAAATTTGCAATACCTGAATATATAGTTATATGTACATTTGATGGTGCTGAAGCAGCTATAGTATGCAGAATAATTGTATTGAATGAATCGGCCCTAAGGCTTCCGGAGATGGCAAGAATATTAACAACACTATGACTCATCGTTATCTAAAAAATTTCTTTCTAAGATAACTGAAAATTTTTATTATGCTTTTACAATCCTAAAATATTCATTACCTACTTTTAAGATATATACACCATTTATCAACAGTTTCACATCAATAGTTGTAGCTGAGTAGAATGTATAGGATTTTAATAATACTCCCTGAATGTTGTATAGTTCTGCCTGCATTTGTAGTGAGGGAGATTCTGTACTTATGATATGTAATTCATCTGATACAGGATTAGGATAGACCAATAGTGAATTACTTTTTACTGAAGATACTAGACCTGTTGTACCATTTTGAGCACAGGTTGTATAATTACCAGCACTATAAGCATTTTGAGCAGGGATTGGGTAATTGTTACTACTATATGGATTACCTATTGGCGGCCAATGATAAGAATTTGTAAAGTAAGGGGGTGCAGTAGTAAGATAGTAAGAGTTGTCAGGTAAACTTCCGGAGGCTGAAGGTTTAATGGTTCCCCTTACTGTATTAAAAGCCTGAAAATTACTATTTCCTGTGAGTAAGTAATTCCCCATTAAAAATCCTGTATTAGTAATATCGTTACCTACAAGATTGGTAGAGTCTCCTGCCCCGCTATTCATTACTATTCCATATAGTAGTACCCTATTTCTGAATAAGGTATTGTATGGCCCGTTAATACCATGAGAATTATCAATTACTATATTCTGGCAAACATTCCCTTCAAATAAATTGGCAAAAGGGTAATTTCCATGTAGTACTATATCTCCTGCTGCGTTATTAGGGTAACCAGATTCTACCCAGTAAGCATTAGCAGAATAATTGTATGCAAATACGTTTCCATTAGCTCCTGCCTGAACGAGCATTGAGTGACGAAGGTGATTGAAAATATTGTTTTCAATTAGGCATTCTCCTGAGGAAAATTGTACTAAGGCTCCGTATCCTTCCCCATCGTCACCATAGGCAAAAGCATCGTGAAAATAGCAGCCGGATATGTAAACGTTAGTAGATATACTTATATCTGCATGTGCGAAATTGGTTGTATTACTCTCTACAGAGGTTATCCAGCAATTAGCTGCCACTGTAAAACTAATGTTGGAGGTTTGCTGTGCAGTGGTATCTAATCGTTGAATATTCAGGCATTCAAGACCTACTCCTGTTACCATACTAAGTTTGGCTATCTGAGGGGAGTTGACTAATGGGAACGTGATACGTAATGGACTTGAGATTGTAATAGTATTTCCATTGACTGACTGTATAAGCGCTATTTGAGCCACAGAATTATAAGCCCAGGTAGATGTAACAAGACTTGTATCTGCTTCATAGATTTTAATATAATCGCCTTGTTTAAAACCTGAAGCATCAGTAACAGAAATAGTAACGTCTCCCTGGTTGGCAGTAGCATTTACCGCGCTTATTTGTGAGGTAATAACCCCTGAAGCTGATATAAGATCATAGATTTGATTTGCTAAATCAAATTTAAGGAAGGTAGCCTGAGAAGATTCTCCTCTCAGGATTATACTATCAGGTAGTACAATGTGCGAATTGAAAAGATAAGTTCCGGCAGGAAAATATATTACACCGCTTTCTCCATTTAATGAATTTAATGCTGCTGTAAAGGCCGTATCGTTTACTGTGGTTCCATCTCCTACTGCCCCGAAGTTAGTAACGTTTACTATAGTAGAATAAGAAGGTATTGGGGATCTTAAACCTGCTCTGCTCCAGTCAACCGTCCTATTTGCAGGAATAGTTTGTGAATATAAAGATGAAAGATGAAGGCTGAGAAATAGTAGTAAAAACAGATATTTCATACCTGGTTAGTTTATCTTTACTTATAAAGTTAAACTAAATACCTGAATTATACCATTTTGTTTTTGACATTGTTAACTAAAAGGCTTCTGTAACTGTAAAGTACAAGCCACTGGATTGTAAGCCAAAACCGTAGTCTACACGAAGGTTAATGCGCTCTTTACGATTAAGAGCAAAGCGAAGACCACCACCTAATGAGTATTTTAATCCCTGAAAATTAAAATCTGTTATTTTATGGGCTACTTTGCCTAAGCCTGCAAAAGCTACCACCCCAAAGCGCTTCCAGACATGCTTCCTGTATTCTACCTGGCAGGCTGAAGAGTTTCTGTCTCTATACCTTCCTGCATAATATCCTCTCATAATATCTGTACCACCCAATGTAGCCATATTTCTGTATGCCGGATTTCCTGAATTTAAAAGTGAAAAAGATTGAAAAGCCAATACATCCTTTTTGCCTATTTTAATAAACTTTCGTGCATCAAGAGTATAAGCAGTATAAACAAAGTCTGTACGAAGCAGTCGATTAAAACTAATGCAGGAAAACTGCACAAAAAGCCCTCTTGTAGAATTAAAGGAGTTATTGCGGGTATCCCATGCCATTACTATTCCAGCACCAGATACTTTTCCTCCGTTTCTTCCTACTACATTCTCCTGGTCAAACAAGCCGCCAGCGTTATACTGAATACTAAACACATTTTGAAATTCGTAACTAAGACCGAGAAAGAAACTCTTGTATACTTTTCTTATCAGTTGTGGATTTATAAAAAGTTGGGTAAATGTATACTTTTCCAGGTTAGAGTTTGGTGTATAGTCTCCATAGCCCCAAAATCTGTCAGGGAAATGGGAAAACGTATTTCTCCATCTAAGTATATATCTCTCCCTGGGGAAATAAATATTTGTACCAAGCACTGCCAGTTCCTGATGATGTAAGGTATACAGGCCTAATGCTTCTATATTAGATGTTCTTAAAAGGGTATCGTTTTTATGATTTTTAAATTTAAAAAAGTAAGAACCTGCCGCACCGAAAGCCCAGCCTGTCTCAATGGATTTTACTATAGCTGGCAATACCAGAATTTTTTTACTTCGTTTTACTAAAGTACTATCTATAGAAAAGGAAGGAAAAGCCGCTATAAGTAGTAATACAGCAAGGAAATACGCTTTTACAGAATTCATTACGTAAAGAAAGAACAAAATTAGGGATGATTTCTCTTTAATCCAACAATAGGCATATTCCAGAAAGAAGCAATAGCTATAAGAAGCTCCGTTGTTATCATACAATTGTTACTACTATTTTATATCAATAAGTAAATGCTTTGTATTTGCAAAAAAATGAAATAACCTATCAATCACTCTAAATTTCAAACTTGAGTACAATAACTATTATGGCCAGGTATAGTTAAATGATTAATAAAGAATGGATAAAGCGCTAGAATAAAAAAGGACTGAATGTTACTTCATCCAGTCCTGAAAGTGGGCCCTGCTGGACTTGAACCA
>Ga0134126_10014182_pt1 | contig 10063 bp, 7 predicted proteins | sample KB31752_FD_96881 | JGI IMG/M metagenome (GOLD analysis project Ga0134126, IMG submission 96881) | Terrestrial soil microbial communities with excess Nitrogen fertilizer from Kellogg Biological Station, Michigan, USA - KB3-175-2 | ecosystem: Environmental > Terrestrial > Soil > Unclassified ...
CAGACCAACGAAGCGTATGCCATTGCAAAGATTGCAGGCCTCAAGATGGCAGAGGCCTATCGCAAACAGTATGGGTTTGACGCGATTAGTCTAATGCCGACGAATCTGTATCGGCCGTGGGACAATTTCGATCCGGAATCATCGCACGTCGTACCGGCGCTGATTCGGCGCTTCCATGAAGCGCCACAATGCAATGCGCCTGAAGTCACGCTTTGGAGCACCGGCAGCGTTCGACGTGGGTTTATGCACGTCGGCGATCTGGCCGACGCTTGCCTTTTCCTCATGCAGAATTACCGGCTATCGCGGTCGCATCGTGCAGGATACGTCCAAGCCGGATGGTACACCCCGTAAGCTGCTCGATGTCTCGCGCCTTCATGTGCTGGGCTGGCGCGCCCGCATCGGTTTGCGCGAAGGACTAAAAAAACATATCGATGGTTCAGCTCACCAACGGCTGTTGGTTTTGTAGGCAGGGCCCGAAAGACACAGGGCGTCGGCGCGGAATATGCGCTTCGACTCTCTTCCCCACCCCTTGGTGGATCAGACTTAACGCCTATTGACGTTGCAGAGTCCGAACGCAATTGTGCATGCTTCAGGCTGCTTATGGAGCGACGGCTATACCCAGAAACACTATTTTGGCATCGTTGGGCAGCGTAACGGATTCTACGGTTTTCGCGTGGTCGAGAGCGAAATCGTAACCGTAGAGATAAATGGTCGAATTGGCTATACTACCGACGCTGAAATCGCGGTAAGGCATAGTCGCCACTATAGTTTCTCCCGAGTAGCCCGACGGACTAGCCCAATCGCTGAACTTCTGAGCGAAAGACGAACTCGTGCCGTCTGAGTAATTTACAGTGAACGTCTGCGCGGTCTGAGCGCCGTTCACAGACGCGCCAAGCATCAATAGGCCGCTGAATTCGCCAGGAGGTAATACGACCGTCTGCCCCATGCCCCTTACGGCGTCAAGACTATTGGGTGGGCCAAACGTAAACGTTATGCCATTCCAGACTTTCGATGCTCCCATTAGCTTCGCCGAATAGGCATAGCCGTTTCCATCGAAACCGCAGGAGGACAACGAAGTGCCGTCTGTAAAGATACCGACCGCGTTGGCCTCGAAGATAGAAGTTGTCATGCCACCGTCTCCGCCGATTGTTATCGGCAAAGGAAACGCGACTCGTCCAGCGAGCGCGGGCAGGGATGTAATCATGAATCCGTCAGAGAGTACGTGTAGCGACGACGTAAGGTCCACGCCTCCAAATGAGACATGCGTGCTCGGGCTGAAACCGACACCTGCGATCAGGGCCTGGCTCCGTGGGGTCCCTAATGTTGATGAAATACCAGTGTAATCAACTTCCGGCGCCAAAGCTCTCGAAATTGATTGATATTCGCCCTGCAAACCTGCCGCTGAGATTAGCGATGAAGGTATATCAACCGGTCCAGGCGAAGCGGGTATCGGATAATTGTCGGTATTTACTGTATCTGTTAGCGGATCACTCCAACAGGCAGTGTATGTTCCGATCACAATCCCTACGGGATAATAGTTATCCGACGTGTGGAGATGCCCAGACGGTTCGCAACCGCTGATAGCACCGACGCCTGTGTAGTCCCATACAGCGTTCGCCGCGAGGTTGATCCACTCCGCCCCGGCATCGGTATAGTACGCGAAACCTGAACCAGCGTTTAAGTAGGCAATATTATTGGAAACAGTTAGCGCAGTTGCCCAGGATTGCCGATAGTCTGGGATGTGCACCGACTCCGGCCTCCCAAACAACCGGATGGCCGGGCATGCCTGAATCGGATCCATCAAGACTCAATGGAGCCGATAGGCGGTAGACTCCATCGGCTAATATAACCATGACATCAACGGGATCGGCCGACCGAGGTGGCAATGCGGCGCGTACAGACCGTTGCGCTTGCGTAATGCTGCACGGAACATCTTGCGTACAAGTAGTTCCGCTTCCGTTCGGCGCCGCATAAAATACCGTACGCACCGCTGGCGTTGGTACTCTGTATTCTCTGTCGCAAGTAATAGTGCTGAAAATCATGCAAATGGCCAGTAGCGAGCCAATCGTCGCCGCAGCATCAGGCCTACGGTTCTTTCGTTCAGTCCGGGCCGCCAAACTCCGCACGTACCTTGTGTGCATTTCGATGCAGCCATCCCTTTGGTTGAGCACTCAAGTCCTTCTATGGGCCACTGTTAGCGGTGAGCCGTTTCGAGTGTCCGATACAGCGAACCATCGATCGCAACGTTCCGAGGAGCCGCATGCATTGTAAGGTCTTTCTAGACCGGCATCCCAGAACTAGGGAGTACGCTGACACGCTTTCTGCATCGTATGATTTTTCCATCTAGGAACTCTGCTGGATTGTGCCGAAACGATACGAAAAATATAGTCGGACTGGCCCGCTTAGCTCTCTGCTGCGAATCTAGCATGCCGCCGAATTTTTAGTCCACCGATCCGGCAACGAATGAAAGATTCAATTTTTAAGGCGAGCGAGCCAGAGGAGCGTCGTGTTCCAGGGGAAGGGTTCTGTCTGCCGATTTATCTGTCGTTTCGCAATGGTACCCGCAGTCATTTTGATCTTTGCAAATTACACTTCGCGCGCTCAAATGGTCGACGCTTCCAAGACTATTTCGAGCGGGAACAGCAACTCCGTGGCGCCGCGAATTGCCCTCGGTTCCAACGGAAGTATTGATATCGTCTGGCTAGACGACCGCGACGGCACGCCAGCGGTTTTCTTCAGCCACTCTTCCGACGGAGGCTACACTTTTTCAGCTCCGCTGAATGTATCGAATCATCCGGGAAGCCCTGCAAAATCCGAACGCATAGCAGCAGACTCTGCTGGCAACATCTACATCGTGTGGAGCGACGATAGTTCTGGTGCGCACACCATCTTCTTCAGCCACTCGTCGGACAACGGAATGACCTTTTCTGTTCCTCAAATCATATCGCAAAATTCAATGGGTACTGACCCCGCCGTTGCGATAGATTCCAGCGGCGGAGTTGACCTGCTATGGATTGACAAAAATGACGGCGAACGCTCCATTTTTTTCAGCCGCTCAGCGGATCAAGGCGCAACATTCTCGATTCCATTGAATCTTTCGAACCCGGGAACTGCCCCCCGGGGTCCGCAATTGACGACGGACGATAATGGTAACGCTTATGTTCTGTGGACGCAGCCTAATACAAGTGACAAACAAACGGTAATCTTCAGTCATAATGTGATTACATCTCTGGCTTCCTTCAGGTTAAATCCTGTGACGGTACATGGCGGCGATTCTGCGACCGCGACCGTCACCTTAAGCAGACCTGCTCCACTGGGCGGCGCAACGATTGCGCTTTCGAGCGGTGACAGCTCGGTGGCGAGCGTTCCCAGCACGATTACGGTAGCAGAAGGAGTAACAAACCAGACCTTCGCAGTCGGCACATCTTCAGTACAGAAATCTGCACAAGCAGACATCTCCGCTTCCTGGGCAGGCGAAACGCAGATCGCAAAACTCGACGTACTGGCTTCGCCCAATGCTGAGGAGACCACCAACTCGGTTATCACCACACTTAGCTCAACTGCATTCGCGGCTGGAGTCGTGGCTCCGGGAAAAACAGAAGATGTCGTTTCGACGAACAACCCAGCTAATAATTCAGCTCCCGCAGTGACTGGAGGTCGGCTTAGTGCCTATAACCTGAACAATATTCTATATGTTGATGGAAAGCACTTTACAACAATAGAAGCCGCGGTTGGCTCACTACCGAAACTCAATTCGAAGCCAGCAGGCATAGTTTGGGTGACCGCGCCCATGGTTATTGGCCCCGGACAGGAAGTAACAATCGGCCCTTACACTCAACTCAGGTTCTCTCCAGGAGCAATCGTGACTTACACCGGTTCGGGCGTTCCTTTTACATGTTCTGACGCACCCACAAGTTACGGCGGAGATGGTGGTATCTATGACTTAACTTTGGATGGCAATCCTAGCGCCTACGCAGGTATAGTGAATGACGAATGCTCTTGGTTTCACATCGAGCATACCTACGTTCAGAATTTTACGAATGGCACGGGAATTCTTTACGAGAATACACAAAGATGGACGGAGCAAACCACATGGATCGACGTTCATTCCCAGAACAATCGTAAGAGCTTTGATTTTCAGGACAATTGTTCGGGGCATACTGGCTGTCCGAGTTTTGCATATTCTCGCTTTTACCATGTAGTTGCAACGCCGATGTCCAATTCCGATGGATTCGTTTTGGAAAACGACTCGAATATTAACAATGGAGATCTGGAGCTTAGCTGCTTCTTTAACAATGGATCGGTTTGCCTACGTTTAATGGGTTCCGCTGAAATCAATCCCGCACGCGTATGGATCAGGGGGGAGTTCACGCGAGGTTCAAACGCTACCGGAATCAAAACAGATGTCGGTACGATCTGGCAACCTATCGGATTGATGGAACGGTGGGACAAGGGAACCGGATCAATCAATGATTCGATCGCTGGAAGTGCGAATCTATACGCATGGAGGGCGGATGGCTATTCTGTGGAGCAGATTTTCCGTCAGGGACCTGCTTGGGGGGCAAGTGGCAATTCATTTCTGGATACGCTCGACGTAAGCCGTATTACCGATTATAGGAGGCTGATTGCACCCGACACAAGTGGCACGCTTGCCGTATCCGGCGCGTCCTTCCACGCAAATAGCCCTCTGGTTTGTACGGACGATAATGCACTGCTAACAACAACAGGCTGCGGGAATTTTGTCGAGAATAACACAGCCATTTTAACGGGTGGTTCGTGCTCAACACCGGCACACGCATTTGCTTCTTGCACCAGCACAGTCCTCTTAGCGCGGCCCGAACCAAATACTGCTTATGGAGCCTCGTGCACTGGTATCGGTCCAAATGGCTGGCCATATATAATTGGTGTAACCTCAAAAGAAACGACATCGATCACTGTACAGATTGGCAATGGCTCTGGTCCAGCAGCATTATCATCATCGTTCAAAGAGATTGACTGCACTATTACACATTGAACGACGGGCGATTGCGGGCTCGATGCAGAGCGATTCAGCCATCATATAGATCTGAGCACCAATATCGCTCGCCGCAATTTAGGAGCGCACCTTGTCGGAAATACCTAGTAGGCATTCTTATTTACTAGCCCGGCGAAAACCGTCATAACGATGATGCGAAAATCGAACGCCAGGCTCCAGTTCTGCAAATAGTACAAATCATATTCGACCCGCTTTTCAATTGACGTATCGCCGCGCCAACCGTTCACCTGAGCCCAACCTGTAATACCGACCTTAAGAGCGTGCCGACTATTGTAGCGCGTGACCTCTTTTAGAAACTTGTGAACGAAATGCGGCCGCTCCGGTCTCGGACCAACCACACTCATATCTCCTTTGAATACATTAAAAAACTGAGGAAGTTCGTCCAAGCTCGTTTTTCGTAACAACGAGCCAATCCAGGTCTTACGACCATCTTCTGCGGTTGTCCAAAGCGTATCGCTCTCATTGACTGGTGCTACCCGCATCGTTCGAAATTTGTACATCTTGAAAGGCTTCCCGTTCAGACCAACTCGCTCTTGTACGAAAAGGACAGGACCTCGAGATGTGATTTTCACGAGCGCTGCTATAAGCCCCAACAAGGGCGAAGCGAGCATCAGTACGATTGACGAAAAGCACATGTCAAACGCCCGTTTCAATAAAGCATAATCAAGTGACTCTGCCGGAGTAGCGGTGAGGTCGAGCATTTGCATATTTCCAAGCTGAAACAACTTCTCCTTAACGACGATACCTTCACCGAAATCAACGATAGCACGGGCTGGCAAGCACAATCGATTAAGAACCGGAATTATTCTCGGAATCTGCACAAAATCACCTGGATGAATGGCTATTACCGCCTCATCAAAACCGGATGCAGCATTCATGCTTGCTAGCCCGTCTAAGTCATAGATTTGTTCACTCCTTACCTGCACATCTTGCCCCGGCAGGCGGACATAACCGCCTACTTTGCAGTTGGCAAATGACACCCGTTGCAATCGCGTTGCGGCCTTGCGCGCGAAACGATCAGCACCAATCACAAGTAGCCGAGTCGGATTGGCGAGATGTGCTCTGCTCCTGAATAAAATGCGAAACGTTGCGTGTAGCACGATCGTTGAAACGAGGAGCGTCAGCACATCGCTTACGAGGAGTCCTCTGGGGAATGCGTTATTTCGACTGAAATACAAAAGGCCTAACAGAACGAATGTCGACGTGGTGCACGCGGAAAATGCCGCACGCGCCCCGGTCCTTTCGCGAAATAGCTCGTCGAAATTCGTGACTTGATAATGCTCGGATAAGAGGACCCACGTAAGGGTCCCGAGTAGCATTTGGCCGACGTGCCCAAAGGGCTGATATTCTGCGGGCCTGCCGAGTCGCTGGCACGCGATCTGCCACGCCCACCATCCGAAGTAGAACGAAGAGATTGACACAGCATAGATGCCGAGTTTTGTGATGAGACGATATAACTTTAGGCGTAAGATCATGTTTTTAATTTCCTTACGACCACGTGCCTCTGTGCATTTCGCAAGGTGTCGTCTGAAGTTTGCTTAAGTGTTCGGAGTTACAAGGAACTTCAAATTCACGACAGGAAATACCGGCAAGCACTAGACCCTAACTTACATCCGAGCTGCGGAAGAACGGATGATGCGGTCCGCTATAAGGGCAAGGCTATCGTCGGTCAAATCGGGCACGCAACCTTCGCATGATCGGTATCGGTCCAATGACGATATGAATGCCGTTCTACAACCGGCATTCTTTCCGGCTGCTATGTCCGATGGGCTGTCGCCGATCATCCAACAATTCGAGAGAACCAAATTGTGATCCACCGCGGCCCGGAAAAGCATGCCAGGCTTAGGTTTTCTACAGTCACAGTCGTCTGTGTAATCGTGCGGACAATAATACACGGCTGAAATCAATCCGCCGCTCTTCACTGCGGCGGCCGCAATATTCGTATGGATTTCGTGCATTTTGTTAATATCGATTTTTTTGGTCGCAACTCCGCGCTGATTCGTAACGACGATCAGCTTATAGCCATTGCGATGAAACAGATGGATTGCATCTAGTGCCTCCGGAAAAAACTCGACGTCATGCCAGTCCGTTATGTATTCTCCCTCCGGAGCCTTTCGGATGATTACACCGTCACGATCAAGCAGGATTGCATTCATCTGAGAAGTGGTTTTCAACGATTTCGCAAATAATGTGCCCTAAGGCGATATGAGCTTCTTGAATCCTTGGTGTTTCCAGAGAGGGAACGCACAGGCAATATTCTGCCTCAGATATGAGCTGACCGCCTGAGCTACCAGTCATACTTACGGTGCTCATAACCTTTTGTTTCGCACTTTCAACAGCCCTGATTACATTCCTGGAATTCCCGCTCGTGGAGATTCCGATAGCAACGTCGCCGAGGGATCCCAATGCTTCAATCTGCCTAGAAAATACTTCCTCGTAGCAATAGTCATTTCCGATTGCGGTCAAAACCGAACTGTTCGTATTCAAGGCGATGGCGGCTAGAGCGCGTCTACGTTTCAGAAACTTACCTACAAACTCGGCCGCGATATGCTGTGCATCGGCCGCACTTCCACCATTGCCGAAAAGGATTATCTTGCCGCCACGCTCCAAAGATTCGATACAGATGCGGCCAACGTCAGCAACAGAGTCCATCAAGCGCTCATCTTCAAGGATCGCTTCTTTGACCTGTATGCTTTCGCGTAAGCGGTCAATTACCAACTGCGAAATCGCGGATGCTGTCTTCATGAATCCTCCATGTCTGTAGGCCGTGAGGTTCAAACGCAAATTCAGTCGGTAGGAAGCCCTGCTTTTTCAGAGCTTCGGCAACTATATGCTTCCTTTCAAATTGGCAATAAAGAAGCATATAGCCACCCCCGCCCGCACCCGTGATCTTCCCTCCCAGGGCACCATACCTGCGAGCCGTTTCATACATCTCATCAATTAAGCTATTACTGATTTTGGGTGACAGGTTCTTTTTTGCTTGCCATGCGGAGTGTAGAAGGTCACCGAACTCGTCCAACCTGTGCCTCAATAGCGCACTCTTCATATCTAACGCCAGCTGCTTTTGTTCTCTCAGCGCACGAATTGTATCTTCCTGCTTATCCTTAAATCTCTTAGTCTGGTCCTCGATAATCCGGTCAGAGCGACGTGTTGTGCCTGTGTAGCAAAGCAACAAATTGTGCTCGAGTTCATTGATCGTGTCTTGACGAATCCGAAGAGGGTTGACAATGACGCGGTCTGCGTGAAACTCGATAAAGTTGAATCCTCCGAAGCTCGACGCGTATTGATCCTGATGTCCTCCCTGGATTTTCAGGTCCTGTCGTTCGATCAGGTAAGCTAAGTGTGCAACTTCGTACTCCGTCAAAGGAAGGTTCTTGAACTCTTTAACTAGACCCACTAATCCCACAATAAGCGCCGATGAAGATCCCAAACCGGACCCCGGCGGTGCATCGCTGTGTAAGAAAACGTCAAAGCCTCGAGAATTCTGGGCTCGAAGGCGTGCGATTGTCGCTTTGACCAAGTCCAGTTGGCCATCCAGTTCCAACTCTTGGTCGACGGCACATTCCAGGGAGAGATCGAAATCTGCAGATTCAATGCGTATCCGATTGTCGTTTCTCGGACGCAGACTGCCCCAGGCGTAGTTGTCGATAGTAGCGTTAAGAACGCAGCCACCCTCGCACTGGGGAAACGGTGGAACATCCGTGCCGCCACCTGCAAAACTGATCCTTAACGGTGCTTTAGCGCGAATGGCGGTCGCTAAACCGCTGGGGTAATTCGGCTTTTGCTCTCCGAAAATCTTCTGGTATTCCGATGTCAACAAAGTAGCTGTTGGTGATGTATCCATATGCACGACCTTTTGACGCTAGTTTTGGAAATATCTGCTTCTCAAGCGATATCGGGTGTTGACTCTGTATGGCGTTCAATAGCTTCGTTTTCAGAATGTAGACACCTCCATTGATTGTGTGTCCTCCACGCGGACGACCGCTAGCGACGTCCTTTTCAACGAAGCCTGTAACTCTTCCGGCGCGCCCAAACTCTAAGGTACCGTACCGATCCTGCTTCGGCACTTTAACCGCCGCGATCGTAACCCAACCCTTTCTGCGCCCATGAAAATCGTGCAGCCTCTTGAGACACACGTCGAGCATAGTGTCCCCGTTCACAACAAAGACATCACCGGCATTAATAAGGGCTTCAGCGTTTTTTATAGCGCCGCCGGTTCCTAGCAACTCCTTCTCGATTGCGTAGGCAGCTTGCAAATTCCAACGACTACCATTCCCGACAAAGCGTTGGATCTGGGTTCGCTTGTAGCCGACGCACAACACAACACGCTGTACTCCTTCCGAACTTAGCCAGGTTAGAAGGTAGTCCAAGAAGGGACGGTCCCCAATAGGCGCCATGCTCTTTGGTCCTGACGCAAAGGCGGACCGCAGGCGCGTACCGAGCCCACCCGCTAAAATCACCGCAGGCGGTAGTTTCAAACTCTTCCGTTCATTCTTTTTGTCCAAGGGAATTCGAAAGGAACCACTAGGCAGTTGCCAAAACGCGCGTCGTTTTCTTTTCTCGCGGCTTCACGAGTCCATACATGATGTCTTCCATCTTGCTTGCAACGATGTCCCAGTCGTAAGCCTCGACAAATCGCCGGGCGCGGACTGCGATTCGCCTGCGCATCTCTGCGTCGCCAAGCAATTTCACTATCGCCTGCGCAAATTCTTCAGTATCGCGGCCCAAAAGTAAGTGCTCCCCATTTCGGACCGGCAAGTCTCCACACGCGAGCGGAGTGGCAACGACGGTTGTTCCTACTGCAAATCCCTCCGCAATCTTATTGCTCACTCCCGCACCGAGTGTTAGTGGTGCGACCGCAACGGCCGCGTTAGCCAAATATGTTCGCAAGTCCGGCACGAAGTTGATAGCTCCGAATCCATTGTCGCTACTGTATCCGGATAGGCTTCCTCGAGCGCCATTCCCAACAGCAACAAATTTTGCGCTTGGCCTTTGCTTGCGAACGTAAGGAAAGACCTGATCGAGAAA
>Ga0134126_10014185_pt1 | contig 10061 bp, 11 predicted proteins | sample KB31752_FD_96881 | JGI IMG/M metagenome (GOLD analysis project Ga0134126, IMG submission 96881) | Terrestrial soil microbial communities with excess Nitrogen fertilizer from Kellogg Biological Station, Michigan, USA - KB3-175-2 | ecosystem: Environmental > Terrestrial > Soil > Unclassified ...
CAAGGCCGGTGTGACCTTCGAGTTTCACGCCTCCTCCGCCCACCGCCAACCCGAGCAGACCGGCGCGCTCATCAAGGGCGCCAAGGCCGCGGGGGCCAAAGTCGTGATCGCCGGGGCGGGCCTCTCGGCGGCGCTCCCCGGGTTTGCCGCCTCGATGACCGACCTGCCGGTGATCGGCGTCCCCTTCGCCGTTGGCCCCTTGAATGGGCTCGACGCCCTGCTCGCGACGGTGCAGGTACCCCCCGGCGTGCCCGTGGCCACCGTGGGGATCGACAACGCGAAGAACGCGGCTCACCTGGCCCTTCGGATTCTCGGCAAGAAATAGATGCGTGTCGGGATCGGGTACGATTCCCACCGCTTTGCGATGGGGCGTCCGCTGATCCTCGGTGGGGTCCGTATTCCCCACACGCATGGCCTGACCGGTCATTCCGATGCCGACGCGATCTGTCACGCCCTCACCGATGCCATCCTTGGTGCCGCGGGGCTGGGGGATATCGGGCATATGTTCCCCGATAGTGATCCCCAGTGGAAAGACGCCGATTCGGTGCAGCTCCTGTCCCGGGCCAACCTCGCGGTCACCGAAGCCGGCCATCACCTCGTCCATGCCGACCTCACCGTCATCGCCGAGGAGCCGAAGCTCGCCCCCTATGTCGACGCCATGCAGCAGCGGCTCGCCGACGCCCTGGTGGTTGGCCTGTCGGCAATCTCCATCAAAGCCAAGAGCAATGAGGGCATGGGGTGGATCGGCCGGGGCGAGGGGATCGCGGTGATCGCGGTGGCCACGGTCTCCTAGCGCGGCTTGGTCGCGGTCACGGCGGCCGAGTCCCCACAAACGGTGGTGAAGTCCGTGCGCGACAGCAGGTAAACCCACCCGTGCGCTTCGGTCCGGTCGGCGTTCATCGGGAGCACAAACGCCAGCGCGCCGCAGTCGTACGTGGCGTCGATCGAAGTGAAGGCGACCAGCGTGTCGCGGCCATGCACGAAGACATTATTGGTGCCGATTGTTGTATCGATGCGGCTCGTGAATTTGATCACCTGCTCGCTGTCGAAGACAAAAATGACCCCCAGCCCCGGATCCACGCGGTCCTCGAGCGTGGGCAGCATGCCGCCGGGACCCTCGTCGTGGGTCGTCAGCGTGGCAGAGAAACTCAGCGGGACGATTTTCGGCATGGAGGACAGGGTGCCCATTGTAACGCTCCAGGTCCCCAAAACGGTCGGCGCTGGGCCGGTACTGCTGGAGCAACCGAGAGCGAGCGCGACTGCCATCCCGAGTACAGATTTCGAACGCATCGACGCCTACTTGATTGAGTTCCCCGATAATGGAGGGAACCCGTCACCGGGACGTCACGCTTCCACGCCGACGGAACCCGCCGCCACGCGCCGTCGTTCTCTTAGCGGCCCCTGCCCGGAAGGAAGCCACCGATGACCAGCCCCGCACCTCGCGATGAAACCGGCATTCGGTTCCCCCCGCCGTTCATTTACGCGCTCTTTTTTCTCGCCGGATATGCGCTGCAACGGTTCGAGCCGGTCGCGCTGTTCGGCGGCCAGTCATGGACGGAGACCGTCGGATTGGTGATGATCGGCGCGGGTGTGGCCTTCGCCATCACCGCGGCCCTCACCTTCCGGCAGGCCGGCACCAACGTCAACCCGACGAAGCCCGCGACCACCGTCGTGGCGCATGGCCCGTTCCGGCTCACCCGGAATCCCATGTATCTCAGCATGGCGGTGATCTACCTGGGGGGGGTGCTGATGCTCGACTCGGTCTGGCCCCTGGTGCTGTTTCCGGTAACCATCTGGGTCATCCGGACCCGGATCATCGCGCTCGAAGAGGCCTACCTGGAGGCGAAGTTCGGCGCAGTGTACCTCGACTACAAGGAGAGGGTGCGGCGGTGGTTCTAGCGACGTTGGCAGGCGGGTGCTTCTGGTGCCTCGAGGCGGTCTTTCAGCAGTTGAAGGGCGTATCCAAGGTGACGTCGGGCTATGCGGGGGGGAAACGTCCCGACCCCACCTACGAGCAGGTATGCACCGGAGCCACCGGACACGCCGAGGTGGTGCAGGTCGAGTTCGATCCCGCGGTGATCAGCTATCGGGACCTGCTGGATGTGTTCTTCACGATCCACGATCCCACGACCTTGAACCAGCAGGGCGCCGACGTGGGCACCCAGTACCGTTCGGCCATCTTCTTCCATTCTCCCGAGCAGCAGCGGGACGCGAATGACGCGATCGCCGAGGCGCAAAAGACGTGGGACGACCCCATCGTCACGGAGATCGTCCCACTCACCCAGTTCTATCCGGCCGAAGAGTATCACAAGGACTACTACGTCCGGAATCCGAACCAGGGCTACTGCCGGGTGGTCATCGCCCCGAAGGTGACGAAGGCCCGGCAGCACTTCTTCGAGAAGCTCAAGGCCTGATGAACTATCTTGGCTGACGCATGTCAGAGGCGCCCCCCGTACCACCCGCGTTCCTGGTAGAACCCTTCCGCGACTACCTCGCGCTGGAGGCCGGCAACAGCCCGCATACCGTGGATAACTACCTGCGGGATATCAGGCGCTTCGCCCTGTATGCAACGTCGGCCGGTGCGAAGGGACCTGCGGACGTCACGGGCGCGCGGGTCCGCGATTTCGTTTACTCCCTGAAAGACGTCGGACTGACCCCCGCCACGATCCGCCGTCAGATCTCTGCGCTCCGCACCTACTACCGGTTTCTGATCGGCGAGGGGAAGGTCGTTCAGGATCCCACCGCACGCATCGAGACTCCCAAGCGCTGGCGCACGCTCCCGGCTGTGCTTTCGGTCGACGAAGTGGACAAGCTCCTCTCGGCCCCGGATACCGATGCGGGGCTGGCCATCCGCGACCGAGCGCTCCTCGAGTTCGGGTATGCGACCGGCGCGCGGGTATCCGAGCTGGTCGGGCTCAAGCTTCAAGACATCATGTTCGAAGAGGGAATTGCCCGGCTGTTCGGCAAAGGCTCCAAGGAGCGCTTGGTGCCCGTCGGCCGGCGAGCCATGGGGCAGGTGGCGCTGTACGCCCGGGAGATCAGGCCCACTTTGGACCGCGGGAAGGGCAGCGGGCGCCTCTTCCTCAACGCGCGCGGCACGCCACTCTCCCGAGTCGGGGCCTGGGGCATCATCAAGAAGGCCGCCAAGCGCGCGGGAATTTCCAAGCGGGTCACCCCACACACCCTGCGCCACACCTTCGCGACGCATCTCTTGGAGGGCGGCGCCGATCTGCGGGCAGTCCAGGAGATGCTGGGTCATGCCGACTTGGCTACGACTCAGATCTACACGCACGTCGACCGTGATTATCTCCGGACCGTGCACCGGCAGTACCACCCCCGCGGGTAGGGCTGGCGGCGTGCGGTATGTGCGGTATAGTTTCCGGCATGGACCGTCGCTGGCCTTTGACGCTCATCATTGCCGGGGTTCTTGCGTGCGGCGATCCCTCCGGCATTGGGGGCCTGACGGGAGCGTTCAACCTCGCAGCGGTGGACGCCACACCCCCTCCCGCCCTCCTGGGCGCCACCCTCAATTGTGACGAGTTCGCCGACGCAGGATTGCTCAACCTTTACGCGAACGCCTACGACCTGAGCTTGGACGTCATTCAAGACTGTCGTCGCTCGGGGGGAGACTCCACCGTAGTACTTCTCGTTGGCTCTGGCGCGACGCAGGTGCGGGGAGACACGCTGGTCCTTACCGATACCACTGGCACCAAACCGGAAATGAGCGTCGTGCGCGACGGGAAAGGCCTGGCCCTGCGCTTCCTCGACTCGGCCACGACGTTCCTGCCACTCCACCTCTATCACTTCACTCCCCAGCCCTTCATCAATCGACACTGAGACGCCACGTTTGGGGTGACTTTCCAAGCGAGCGCCCCATCCCCAAGTCCCGCACAGTCGCCCAGCTGCTGAAAGGCCTCCCCGCCGACCGTCGCCGTGAGCTGTCCCGCGTGCGGGCGGTGGTCCGGAAGCACCTCCCCAAGGGCTACCGGGAAGTGGTCGAAGGCAAGATCATTGCCTACCAGGTCCCGCTCACACCGGCGGACCACCGCGGGCGCCCTCTCTGGTACGCTGCGCTCGCCGCGCCGAAGAGCTACCTCACCCTTCACCTGATGCCGGTGTATGCGAGCCCGCCGCTCCTGGCCCGTCTGAAGGCCGGCTTCAATGCTGCCGGGAAGCGTCTCGACATCGGGAAGGCCTGTATTCGCTTCCAGCGCGCAGAGGACCTCGCCCTCGACACCATCGGGGAAGTCGTGGCCAGCGTCCCCTTGGAGGAGTGGATCGCCGTCGCCGCAGCTGCATGGAAGCGATGAGCGACATCCAGCAGAGCATCGAGGCTGTTTGGCGCATCGAGTCCGCCAAAGTGATCGCGGTACTGACCCGGCTGATGGGGGATGTGGGCCTGGCCGAGGATCTGGCGCAGGAAGCTCTGCTCGCGGCGCTCGAGCACTGGCCGCAGTCGGGGGTTCCGGACAATCCTGGAGCCTGGTTGATCACCACCGCGAAGCATCGCGGACTGGATATCCTGCGGCGCGAGCACCGGATCGAAGACAAGCATCGCGAGATCGAGGTGGACCTCGCCCGGCGGCCTGAAGAAGCGTTGGCCAGGCTCGACGACGTGATCGACGGGGAAGTCGAAGACGACCTGCTGCGGCTCATGTTCATCTCGTGCCATCCCGTGCTCGCGCCGGAAAACCGGGTGGCCCTGACGTTGCGGCTCCTCGGCGGCCTGACCACCGAGGAAATTGCTCGCGGGTTCCTCGTGCCGACGCCAACGATTGCGCAGCGGATCGTACGCGCCAAGCGCACCCTCAAGGAAGCCCGCGTCCCATTCGAATCCCCCCGCGGCGAAGAGCGGGACGCCCGGGTCGCCTCCGTGCTCGAAGTCCTCTATCTCATCTTCAACGAAGGGTACTCGGCGACGGCTGGCGATGACTGGGTCCGTCCGGCGCTCTGCGAAGACGCCATGCGACTCGGCCGCGTGTTGGCGGAGCTGGCGCCCCAGGACCCCGAAGTACACGGCCTGGTCGCACTCATGGAAATCCAGGCCTCCCGGCTCAAGGCCCGGGTCGACGCGAACGGTGCGCCCGTACTGCTGCTCGATCAGGATCGGACGCGGTGGGACCGGGCGCTCATTCAACACGGCCTGGACTCGCTGGGGCGGGCAGAGCTCGGCGGGACGCTTGGGCCGTACACCCTCCAGGCGGCGATCGCCGCGTGCCACGCGCGAGCCGCCACGCCTGAGGAGACCGACTGGACTCGGATCACCGCGTTGTATGACGCGCTCGTACAGCTCATGCCGTCCCCGATCGTCGAGCTGAACCGCGCGGTGGCGTACGGCATGGCGTTCGGGCCCGCGGCGGGCCTCGAGGTCGTCGCACCGCTGCGTCGCGATCCCGCGCTCGCACGATATCATCTGCTCCCGAGTGTGGTCGGAGATCTCCTGCACCGACTCGGGCGGTTCGACGAAGCCCGCGCAGAATTTGCCCGGGCCGCGACGCTTACGAGCAACGCCACGGAACAGGCCCTGTTGCGTGCGCGCGCCTCGACAACGACTGACCAAGGGGGTAGCTAGAAGAGAAGATGCCGACCTCGACTACTGCGCCCAACGTTCTGATCATTGACGATCACTCGCCAGACGCGCGCCTTACGCTCGAAGCGCTGCAGGACGGAGCGGACGGTCATCACTTCGTCGCGAAGGATGCGCGCGAAGCCTTGGCTTACTTGCGCAAAGAGCCGCCTTTCGCCGAAGTCCCGACACCCGATGTCATCGTTGTAGGATTCAACCCGCCGGGGCGCACCGGACGGGAGGCCTTCGAAGAGATTCGCACCATCGAGTTGCATCCTCCGATCATCATTCTGAGCCGCACCATGGAAGAGCCCGTGAGCCGGTATTTGCACGCCGGCGCCGCAGACTTCCTGGTGAAAGACGACTTGCGCCCCCTGCGGCAGGCCGTTGACGCGGTCGTTGCCACCCGCGCACCTCTGCGGAAGCTCAGTCCCCGCCAAGTCGAGGTTCTGCGCTTGATCGCCGGTGGCCTCGCTACCCGGGAGATCGCGCAGCGGCTCGAGGTCAGCGGCAAAACCGTGGAAGCGCATCGCGCCGAGTTGATGCGCCGCCTGGAGATCCGGACGGTGGCGGGGCTGGTGCGGTACGCGCTCAGGGCTTCTCTCGTCGAGCTGGGCCGCGAGTAGGACCACGCCCATGGTCCACGGTTGGTCGTCGCCTGTCGGATTCTCGTCCGGCAGGCGATTCTTCTGGTGTGTCAATTCCGTGTACAGTGTCCTCCCGGAGAACACCTGTTTCCACTGCAGGCGAGAAGCGAGGGGACGCCGGTCGGCATGATCTCTGCTTCGGTTAACAGGGGAACGGGCAGAACATCGAATAGCGGGCACAATGGGATTCACGCCTGACTTGGAGACTCCATGAAGATCCGTACTCGGACGTGGCTTGCGGGATTCCTGCTGCTGGCGGCGACGCCGGTCGTGGCACAGACCGATGCGCCCCCGGGCCGCGTGGGGCGCCTTTCATTCCTCTCCGGGAGCGTATCGCTCCAGGTCTCGGGAGACTCGCAGTGGAGTGATGCGACGATCAATTATCCGCTCTACACCGGTGACCGGATCTACGTCGATCAGGGTGGCCGGGCGGAAATCGAATTTGGGGATATCACACTACGGATCTCCGATGCCTCCGACGTGACCATCACCAACGTCACGGACGACCTGATCCAGATCGGGCTCTCCTCCGGCACGGTCCGCCTCTCGGTGAATTCGCTCGATTCCGACGACTCTCTCGAGCTCGACACGCCCGGTGGCCCGCTGGTGGTGAATGCGCCCGGGACCTATCGCGTGTCCATCTCGCCGGTTCGCGGGACGCTGGTCGCGGTCGACCATGGGTCGATGATGGTTGGTGGCGGTGACGGCGCGACCGACGTCGAGGGCGGTCACGCGGTAGCCCTGACGGGGCAGGACACGCTCGAAGTGTCGGACGTCGACATGCCCCCCGAAGATGATTTCGACCGGTGGGGTGCGGACCGCGATCGTGGTCTGGTCGAATCCCGCACCGCGCAGTATGTCGACCGCTCGACGCCGGGATACTCGGACCTCGACGCCGCCGGCGAGTGGGTCCCGGACCCGAGCTATGGTCCGGTCTGGTATCCGACCGTGGTTGAGTCCGGTTGGGCGCCCTACCGGTATGGCCGCTGGGTGTGGGTCGAGCCCTGGGGCTGGACGTGGGTCGAAAGTGAACCGTGGGGCTACGCGCCCTTCCACTACGGGCGCTGGGTGTACGTCGATTCCCGCTGGGGTTGGGTGCCGGGACCGGTGGTCCGTCATCCGTGCTACGCGCCGGCGCTCGTGGTGTTCGTCGGCCTCGACAACGGTCGCCGGGGTGGCGTGCAAGCCTGGTTTCCGTTGGCTCCGCGGGAGGCGTACAACCCCTGGTATCACACGAACGACCGGTACCGGAATCGCGTGAACGTGAACGTCAACGTGACCGTCGTCGACTACGATCGGGTGCGCTACGCGAACCGGGATCGGGGATTCACCGCGGTCTCGTCCGAGACGTTCCGGGGCGGCGTGCCCGTCGCCCGGCGCATGGTGCCGGTGTCGAGCACCCAGGTAACGTCGGCGCGGGTGATTGTGCACCCCCAAATCACGCCGACGATCACCGCGATGCGGGGCCGGCCGTCGATTGCGCCGCCGCCGCCGGTGATCACCGATGAGCGAGTCCGGACGGTCGTACATCCGATTCCGGTGCGGCGGCAGCCGATGATCACGCAGGCCCAGCCGCAGCCTCAGGGCCAGCCGGGCCAGCAGGACCAGCAGGCTCGGCCCGACCAGCGGCCGAGGCAGGAGCCCGCGCGCCCCGCGCAACCGGCGCAACCGCAGGCGCAGCCGGTGGTGCCGCCGCTCTTGCGGGCGCGGCGTCCGGCGCCTCCAGCGGATCCTGGTGTGCAGGCGCGGCAGCAGGCGATCGAGCAGCATCCGGGTCGTCCGCTCGAGCCACAACAGATTCAGAATCTGCGGCAGGGAAGACCGGCGGGCCCGATGAAGGATCGGGAGACGCCGCGGGATGTTCGGCCCGCGCCGCAGCCCAGGCCTCAGCCGCCGCAACAGCAGCGGCCGGAGCCGAAGAAGAAGGACAAGCCGAACTAGCTTCGACTGGTCCCTCGAACGCACGGGCGCGTGCTACATTTGCTGACTGGACGTCTGTGCGTCTAGCCGTCTAGCATTGTGCACGCGCCCGTAGCTCAGTTGGATAGAGCATCGGCCTTCTAAGCCGAGGGTCGGAGGTTCGAATCCTCCCGGGCGCACTCGTTTCAGCTCCTTGCGACCTGCCTATCTGCACCACAGTATCCCCCTGCACCGAACATACTGCACGTTTCAACCTGGACAGGGGGATCGGCATGCGCGTCATGAAGGTTCTCGCGGCTACGCTGGTGATCGGACTTGCGGGCTGTCACCACGACTCGACCGGTCCAGTGGGCCCCATGGAGGGGACCTGGCAGGGCTCGGTGACCGGTCTGTCGATGGATCTGTATCTGACGGACCGCGGGGGTAAGGTGAGCGGAACTGGTGACATGGCGGGATCGGACGTGGTCAACCCGCCCATCATGTTTAACGTGTCGGGCACAGAGAACGGGTCAACGTTTGTCACCACTTTGACCGCGACGGACCGCACGGGGACGGTGTCCTTCACGGGGAGTGTGACGAGCTCGACGACGTTGACGGCCAGCCTGGACGGGAGCGGATTTACGAGCTTGGGGATCTCGTTTACGAGGCAATAGGGGGTAGGGGGAGGCGAGTGGCAACGAGGGGAGATACGGGAGGTGTAAGTATTGGGAGGGTGGCCCCTTGACTCCGGTCGGCACCCCCACTAGAATGTGATTCTCCCCGCGACATTTTTTCGCGGGCGCTCTTTGAGAACTGATGGTCTGAGTGTGTGGAGTGCGGCCCCATTTGAGTGATGCGTGGTCAGACGCGTGTCACAAGGGGTTAACTCTGAACGTGATTCGGACGACAAGAAGTACCAGTCGTTCGGTTGAGCTTTTTTCGAATTCTCATTGGAGAGTTTGATCCTGGCTCAGGACGAACGCTGGCGGCGTGCCTAGCACATGTAAGTCGAACGGGACTGGGGGCAACTCCAGTTCAGTGGCAGACGGGTGCGTAACACGTGAGAAACTTGTCCTTCGGCGGGGGGTAGCCGGCCCAACGGCCGGGTAATACCGCATACGATCTTTCGGGGGCATCCCTGGGAGATGAAAGCCACCGCAAGGTGGCACCGATGGAGAGTCTCGCGGCCTATCAGCTAGTTGGCGGGGTAACGGCCCACCAAGGCGACGACGGGTAGCTGGTCTGAGAGGATGATCAGCCACATTGGGACTGAGACACGGCCCAGACTCCTACGGGAGGCAGCAGTGGGGAATATTGCGCAATGGCCGAAAGGCTGACGCAGCGACGCCGCGTGTGGGATGACGGCCTTCGGGTTGTAAACCACTGTCGGGAGGAACGAATACCGGACGTCGAATAGGCGATCCGGGGTGACGGTACCTCCAAAGGAAGCACCGGCTAACTCCGTGCCAGCAGCCGCGGTAATACGGAGGGTGCGAGCGTTGTCCGGAATCACTGGGCGTAAAGGGCGCGTAGGCGGCTCATTAAGTGGCTGGTGAAATCCCGGGGCTCAACTCCGGGGCTGCCGGTCAGACTGGTGGGCTTGAGCACGGTAGAGGCGGATGGAATTCCCGGTGTAGCGGTGGAATGCGTAGAGATCGGGAAGAATACCGGTGGCGAAGGCGTTCCGCTGGGCCGTTGCTGACGCTGAGGCGCGACAGCGTGGGGAGCAAACAGGATTAGATACCCTGGTAGTCCACGCCGTAAACGATGGGCACTAGGCGTCGGGGGGAGCGACCCTCCCGGTGCCGTCGCTAACGCAGTAAGTGCCCCGCCTGGGGAGTACGGCCGCAAGGCTGAAACTCAAAGGAATTGACGGGGGCCCGCACAAGCGGTGGAGCATGTGGTTTAATTCGAAGCAACGCGAAGAACCTTACCTGGGCTTGACATGC
>Ga0134126_10014186_pt1 | contig 10061 bp, 8 predicted proteins | sample KB31752_FD_96881 | JGI IMG/M metagenome (GOLD analysis project Ga0134126, IMG submission 96881) | Terrestrial soil microbial communities with excess Nitrogen fertilizer from Kellogg Biological Station, Michigan, USA - KB3-175-2 | ecosystem: Environmental > Terrestrial > Soil > Unclassified ...
ACTCCAGCCGCAGTCCCGACAGTATGCTGAAGCTGGGCCAGTCGCTGATCGCGGAAGGCCAGACCAGTGGAGGATGCACCACCCTTGCCGCGCTCAAGACCCGCTATCCCAAGGCGCCGCCCGCCACGCTCGCGGCCGCGGCCGGCGCCCGCAAGACCGCGTGCCGCTAAAGCGGTTCCAGGAAAAGTGTGCAGCGGTTTTCCGTCCGGAACCGCGACAAAACAAAGAGCGGCGGGCACAAAATTTTCCGATCTAGAGAATGACTTCGCTGCCGCGATGGCCCGCGTGGGCGCGCCCTGGCCGGCCGCGGTGGCGGTATCGGGCGGCGGCGATTCCCTGGCATTGATGCATCTTCTGGCCGGATGGGCGAAAGCGAACGGCCGGCCTAAGCCTGTGGTTCTGGTGGTGGATCACGCCTTGCGGGACGGCTCGGCGGCTGAAGCAAAGAAAGCGGCCGCGGCGGCCAGGAAAGCGGGTCTTCCCGTCCACATCCTCACGCGCAAAGGCATCCGCCCCAAGTCCGGCATCGAGGCGCTGGCGCGAGATGCCCGTTACAGCCTGATGGGGCGTTGGCTCAAGCGTCACGGGATCGCCCATCTCTATGTCGGCCATACGCTCGACGATCAGGCCGAGACCTTTCTGTTGCGCCTGGGACGGGGGAGCGGCCTGGATGGGCTTTCGGCCATGCGCGTGCTGGCGCCATTTCCGGTGCCCGGCTTTGAGGATTTGACCCTGGCGCGTCCGCTGCTGGGCATGGGCCGCGCCCATTTGCGCAACTATCTCACTGCGCGGCGGCAGGACTGGCTGGAAGATCCCATGAACAGCGAGACGCGCTTTGCGCGAAGCCGCATCCGCGCGTTGTTGCCCGCGCTGGACGCGGCGGGGTTGTCGTCGGCCCGCATCGCCGATGCGGCGGCGCACCTGGCCCGGGCGCGGGCCGCGCTGGAATTGGCGACCGAGGCGGTCCTGGCGCGGGCGGCGCGCGCGCATGGGACACATGTGGCCCTGGACGCCAAGGCCTTGGCTGCCGCGCCGCGCGAGATCGGCCTGCGCGCTCTGGCGGCGCTTCTGATGGCGGTATCGGGCGAGGCTTACCGTCCCAGGTTCGAGGCATTGGAGCGGCTGTTCGATCGTTTGGCCTGCGGGAAATTAGGAAATGGGGCAACATTGCATGGCTGCCGGCTTTACCCTGCGCCCCGCGCGGCCCGGCTGTTTGGCCCGGAAACGCTTGTTTTGGCGAAAGAAAGTTCCAGGACAGCCGCAAAAAGGCCTTAACCCTTCTGTTCCATGGCGCATTGCGGAGCAGGCGCGAATTTCTTAACGTTTTGCAGGCTGGCAATGCGCTAGAAACGTTCCTATCTATGGGAAGTCCGGGGCGTTGGCTTGCGCCCGCGCCGTGTGATTTTAGGCCCTGATGAAAGGACGCCTCCTTGAACAATCTGCGAAATCTCGGCCTGTGGATCCTGATCGCAGTCCTGCTCGTCTTCCTGTTCAACCTGTTTCAGGGCACGGGCACCCACGCCACGGCCAGCGCCATCTCCTATTCCAAGTTCAATGAGGAAGTGACCCAGAACCAGGTTCGCAAGGTCACCTTCCAGGGCGAACAGGTCAAAGGCGAACTCACCACCGGCCAGCCCTTCACCACCACCGTGCCCGCCAACGACACCACGCTGTGGCCGATGCTCAAGGCGCACAATATCGATACCGCCGTGTCGCCCGCCGACGACGGCATGCCGTCCCTGGTCGGCATCTTTGTGAACTGGTTCCCCATGCTGCTTCTGATCGGCGTGTGGGTGTTCTTCCTGCGCCAGATGCAATCGGGTGGCGGCAAGGCGATGGGCTTCGGCAAATCGCGCGCCAAGCTTCTTACCGAGCGCCAGGGCCGCGTCACGTTCGAAGACGTGGCGGGCGTGGATGAAGCCAAGGACGATCTGAAAGAGATCGTGGACTTTCTGCGTGACCCCCAGAAATTCCAGCGCCTAGGCGGGCGCATTCCCAAGGGCGTGCTGCTGGTGGGGCCTCCGGGCACCGGCAAGACCTTGCTCGCGCGCGCCATCGCCGGCGAAGCCAATGTGCCGTTCTTCACCATCTCGGGCTCGGACTTTGTCGAGATGTTCGTGGGCGTGGGCGCAAGCCGCGTGCGCGACATGTTCGAGCAGGCGAAAAAGAATTCGCCCTGCATCGTCTTCATTGACGAAATCGACGCGGTGGGCCGCCATCGCGGCGCGGGCCTGGGCGGCGGCAATGACGAGCGCGAACAGACCCTCAACCAATTGCTGGTCGAGATGGACGGCTTCGAAGCCAATGAAAGCGTGATCCTGATCGCCGCCACCAACCGGCCCGATGTACTGGACCCGGCGCTGCTGCGCCCCGGCCGGTTCGACCGCCATGTGGTGGTGCCCAATCCCGATCTCGCCGGCCGCGAAAAGATTCTGCGCGTGCATCTGAGAAAGGTGCCGCTGGCGCCCGACGTGGACCCACGCATCCTGGCCCGCGGCACGCCCGGTTTCTCCGGCGCCGATCTCGCCAATCTGGTCAATGAAGCCGCCCTTCTCGCCGCCCGCCGCGGCAAGCGCGTGGTGATGATGACCGAATTGGAGGACGCCAAGGACAAGGTGATGATGGGCGCGGAACGGCGCTCCATGGCGATGAGCGACGAGGAAAAGAAGCTCACCGCTTTCCATGAAGGCGGCCACGCCATCGTCGCGTTGAACGTTATTGGCTCCGATCCCATTCATAAAGCCACCATCATTCCGCGCGGCCGGGCGCTGGGCATGGTGATGCGCCTGCCGGAACGCGATCAGCTTTCGCTCACCCGCCAGAAGATGCTGGCCGATCTCTGTGTCGCCTTTGGCGGCCGCATCGCCGAGGAATTGGTGTTCGGCCACGAGAAAGTGACCACCGGCGCGCAAAGCGACATCGAGCAGGCCACCCGCATGGCCCGCGCCATGGTGACCCGCTTCGGCATGTCCGACAGTTTGGGCCCGATCGCCTACGCCGAGAACCAGGAGGAAGTGTTCCTGGGCCACAGCGTCTCGCGCACCCAAAACGTGTCGGAAGCCACGGCGCAGAAGATCGACTCGGAAATCCACCGCATCATCGACGAATGCTATGCCAAGGCGAAAGACATCCTCACCACCAATCTGGCGGATTTGAATCTCCTGGCGCGCGGTCTTTTGGAATATGAAACGCTCACCGGCGATGAGATTATTGGATTGCTCAAGGGCATTTCCCCGGTCCGTACGCCGTACGAGGATCCGGTGCTGCCGCCGCGTGGCGAGGGCACGTCCGTCCCCGTGGCCGGCAAGCCCCGCGGCCAGCAGCCGCCGCCCATCATCACACCGGAGCCGCAACCCGGACATTGACGACGACCGCAATGTGTTAGAAAGGGCGGCTTTTCAGCCGCCCTTTCCATTTAAGCCATGAAAATTCTCGGCATTCTCAACATCACCGAAGATTCCTTTTCCGATGGCGGGAAGTTTCTCGCCCCGGAGGCGGCGCTGGCGCATGGCTTCAAGTTGATGGAAGAGGGCGCCGACATTTTGGATATCGGCGCGGCGTCGTCCAATCCCGACGCCAAAAGGATTGCGCCAGAGACCGAGATCACCCGGCTCAAACCGGTGCTGCCCGCATTGCGGAAAAAAGGCGCGGTGATTTCCATCGACTCCTTTTCATTGCCGGTACAGCGCTGGGCGCTGGAGCAAGGCGTTGAGTATCTCAATGATATTCACGGCTTCGCCGAGCCCTCGCTTTATCCTGAACTGGCGGCGTCTCCGGCCAAGCTGATCGTGATGCATGCGATTCAGGGCGAAGGCGCTGCCAGCCGCGAGGACGTTCCGGCGGGAGAGATTTTTGACCGTGCCGTTTCGTTTTTCGAAAGAAGGCTGGATGCGCTCGGCAGAGGCGGCATCGCTGGCGACCGGCTGATCCTGGACCCCGGCATGGGCTTCTTTGTGGGCAGCGATCCGGAGACTTCGCTGACCTTGCTGAGGCGCCTGCCGGACCTCAAAGTCCGCTTCGACCTGCCTCTGCTGGTGTCAGTATCGCGAAAATCTTTCTTGCGAAAAATTACAGGCCAAAGCGATCCGACGAGTATGGCGGTTTTGGCTGCTGGCCTTGCGGCGGAGCTATACGCATATCTTCAGGGGGCGGATTATTTGCGCACCCATATGCCGGGCGCCCTGAAGGCCGCCTTGACGACCAAGGCAGCCCTGGCAGGTGTAGGATTTTAACTAACGCCGGCATTAGGTTAGGATAACGAGGACGGGCTTCCCGTTCCGTCCGGCCGCCGTTCGAGTAAGGTTTTAGTCCATATGACGCGCAAATATTTCGGCACCGATGGGATTCGCGGCCGCACCAACGCCTCGGTCCTCACGCCAGAGATCGCGATGAAGGCGGGCATGGCGGCCGGCCGCATCTTCACCCGCGGCGCCCACCGTCACCGCGTGGTGATCGGCAAGGACACCAGGCTTTCCGGCTATATGATCGAGAACGCGCTGGTTTCCGGCTTCACCGCCGTGGGCATGGACGTATTCCAGTTCGGCCCCTTGCCCACGCCGGCGGTGGCCATGCTTACCAGGTCGCTGCGCGCCGATATCGGAGTGATGATCACTGCCTCGCACAACCCTTATCAGGACAATGGCATCAAGTTTTTCGGCCCCGACGGGCAAAAGCTTTCCGACGCGGTGGAGCTGGAGATCGAGCATCTGATGGACGGCGGCCTGGAAGCCGGGCTTGCCACCGGCGGAAGCATCGGCCGGGCCAAACGCATTGACGACAGCCAGGCGCGTTATATCGAATTCGCCAAGCGCACTTTCCCCCGCAACCTCCGGCTGGATGGCTTGCGCATCGTGATCGATTGCGCCAATGGCGCGGCTTACAAGGTGGCGCCGGAAGTGTTGTGGGAATTGGGCGCCGATATCGTGGCGCTGGGCGTTTCTCCCGACGGCCTCAACATCAACCAGGATTGCGGCTCGACCGCGCCCCAGGCGATGTGCGCCAAGGTGCGCGAGGTGCGCGCGGATTTCGGCATCGCGCTGGATGGCGATGCCGACCGGGTGGTGATGGCGGATGAAGAGGGCCAGATCATCGACGGCGACCAGATACTCGCCCTGATCGCCAAAAGCTGGTCGAAAGCCACGATGCTCAAAGGCGGCGGCGTGGTGGGCACGGTGATGTCGAACGCCGGCCTCGACCGCTATCTGGGCGGGCTGGGCCTGAAGTTGGCGCGCGCCGCGGTCGGCGACCGTTATGTGCAGGAAGAGATGCACAAGGGCGGATTCAATGTGGGCGGCGAGCAATCCGGCCATGTGATCCTGTCGGATTTCGGCACCACTGGCGACGGGGTAGTGGCGGCGCTTCAGGTGCTGGCGGTGATCGCGCAGGAAGGCAAGCCTGCCTCCAAGGTCGCGCATCTTTTCGAACGCATGCCTCAGGTGCTTGAGAATGTGCGCTTCCGCAAGGGCTCGCCCCTGGATGACGCGCGGGTGAAATCCTCGATCGACGCGGCCAAGGCGAAGCTGGGCGAGAATGGCCGCGTGCTGGTGCGCAAATCCGGCACCGAACCCTTGATCCGGGTGATGGCGGAAGGCGAGGACGAAAAGACCGTTCGCGCCGTGGTGCGCGCCATCGCCGGCGCGATAGAAGAAGCCGCTGCCTAAGCGCTCGATGCCCCGCTTGCTGGTGATCGCCGGCTCGGATTCCTCGGCCGGGGCCGGGATCCAGGCCGATCTCAAAACCGCCCAGGCGTTCGGCGTCTATGCCCAGACGGCCGTCACCGCGGTTACGGTGCAGGACACGAAAGGCGTGCACACCGTCGAGACGATGCGCCCCGCGATCGTGAGGCAGCAGATCGAGGCGGCGCTGGGCGATATCGGGGCGGACGCCATCAAGATCGGCATGCTGGGCAATGGCGCGATTGCCGCGGCTGTCGCAGATGCCTTGGAAAAAGTATCTCTGCCGCTGGTGCTCGACCCGGTGCTGGTGTCATCGAGCGGGCGGCCATTATTGGACGCGGACGGAATCGCGATCCTGAAATCCCGTCTGTTGCCGCGTGCGTTTTTGGTCACGCCCAACTGGCCGGAATGCGAAGCGCTCACCGGAATCTGTCCGGAAAGTGACGCGGCGATGCGCGAAGCCGCAGATGTTTTTTCGCGCTTGGGCGCCCGCAATGTCTTGATCAAGGGCGGTCATGCCGTGGGCGCGACGGCACGTGATGTCCTGATCGAAGAGGGCGGCAAAATGTCGGTGTTTGAATCGCCGCGCCAGCGAACCCAGCACACGCACGGCACGGGCTGCGCCTTCTCCACCGCGACCGCCTGTGGCTTGGCGCAGGGTAAAGGGCTAACGGATGCTGTGCGTCTGGCCCATGATTTCATTCAGCACGCGATCCGCACGGCGCCGGGCCTTGGCAACGGCCAAGGCCCTTTAAATCTTTAGCCCCCATCTGTCTCTTTCGCGCAAGCGCTCAGAGACATCTTCCCCCACCCTTCGCGACGCGGGGGAAGAAATTCTCGGCCAAGCCGAACCAGCGCTTGTCGAAGGCTGGTCGTGGCGGAGGGGTTAAATAAAAGGATCTCTCACCATGATGGTGTCGTCGCGATCCGGGCTGGTGGAGAGCAGCGCTACCGGCGCGCCGATCAACTCTTCCACCCGGCGTACATATTTGATCGCGTTGGCGGGAAGTTCGGCCCAGCTCCGGGCGCCGTGAGTGGAATCCTTCCATCCTTCCAATGTTTCATAGATGGGCGTGAGGCGCGCCTGCGCGTTCGCGCCGGCGGGAAGATGGTCGAGAATCTTGCCGTCCAGACTGTAGCCGGTGCAAACCCTGATTTCGTTAAAACCATCCAGCACGTCCAGCTTGGTCAGCGCGATGCCGTCCACGCCGCCGGTGATCACGGTTTGGCGCACCAGGACGGCATCGAACCAGCCGCAGCGGCGCTTGCGTCCCGTCACGGTGCCGAATTCGCGGCCTCGTTCACCCAACTTCTCTCCGATCGCGTCTTTCAATTCGGTGGGGAAGGGGCCTTCGCCCACCCGCGTGGTGTAGCTTTTCACGATCCCCAGGACGGTGCCGATCTCCCGTGGGCCGACGCCGGCGCCCGCTGCCGCCTGTCCCGCCACCGTGTTGGACGAAGTCACAAAGGGATAGGTGCCGTGATCGATGTCGAGCAAGACGGCTTGGGCGCCTTCGAACAGGACGCGTTTGCCCGCCTGCCGCGCGGCATGAAGCTCGCGCCAGGATGAACCGATAAAGGGCACAATCTTGGGGGCGATCTCGCGCAGGGACGCGAGCAACGCGCCCGCGTCCGCCTCCTTCTGGCCGAAGCCGCGGCGGAGCACATTGTGATGGGCGAGCAACCGCTCCAGCTTGGGAGGCAGGGCGGCGGGATCGGTGAGATCGATGGCGCGCAGCGCGCGGCGGCCCACCTTGTCTTCGTAAGCCGGGCCGATGCCGCGCTTGGTGGTGCCCAGTTTCTGGCTGGCGGCTTCTTCGCGCATGGCATCGAGTTCGCGATGGAGCGGCAGCACCAGCACGGCATTTTCTGCCAGAACCAGCAAATCCGGCGTGATGGCGAGGCCGGCTCGTCCCACCCGGGCGATTTCGTCCAACAGCGACCAGGGATCGACCACCACGCCATTGCCGATGATGGAGCGCTTGCCCTGCACCACGCCGGAGGGCAGCAGTGAAAGCTTATAGGTCTGGTTGCCGACTACGATGGTGTGGCCGGCATTGTTGCCGCCCTGGAAGCGCACCACCATGTCGGCACGGTGGCACAGCCAATCGATGATCTTGCCTTTGCCTTCGTCGCCCCACTGGGCGCCGATCACGGTGACGTTGGCCATGGATATACCGTACCCGGATGAATTTCAGAGCGCCCGTCGGACGCGACGGCACGGTGAGCATCTCTACCCCCTCCGCCCTTCGCATCGCAAGCGCTGCTACTTTCGGGCGACAAAAGGTCCACTGGACCTTTTGTTTCTCGCCCTCAACCTCCCCCGCAGCGTGCTGACCCACGCGCTGGGGAGGCGGGTCCGGACCAAGCTTCGAGGGTTAGTAAAACACCCCGTAATCGACCTCGATGATCATGCCGCTATATTGGTCTATCAAAACGGCATCATCGTTCACCCGCACCCAGACCGCGCCGTAGGGCGGCGGCGGCAGATCGTAATCGAAGTAATCCAGGATCCAATATTGGCGCGTCCAGAAAAACGGCGGCAACGTCTCACCCCAGGTCCAGCGGTGCTCGTAGAAGCCCCGCGGCCGGGCGTAGGCTGAGGCATGGAAACGCCGTTCGGCGCGGAAATTCTGGTGAAAGTTGCGCACGCTGCTGAAATCGCGACGAGAGCCGCCCGGCCCGCGCATGGCGCTCGAAGGCTCGTTGGGGCGCGCCCGGAAATCGCCGCGATTGGCGTTTGACGGTTGGTTGGGGCGGGCCTGAAAATTGCCGCGATCCGCGTTTGACCGGTCGTTGGGCCGTGTCTGGAAGTTGCCACGATTGGCGTTCGACGGTTCGTTGGGGCGCGCCTGGAAATTGCCGCGATCCGCGTTTGACCGGTCGTTGGGCTGCGTCTGGAAGTTGCCCCGATCGGCATTCGACGGTTCGTTAGCAGGCCGCACCGGCTGGGCGCCGCCATTCTGCCTGCTGAATGCATGATCCGGCCCGCCGCGCGGTTCCGGATTGGCCTGTGCGGCTGGACGCGGGCCGGGGCCGCCGTGTGGTTGCGGCGGGCCGCCGCCTTGGGGTCCGCCATGTTGCTCGCCATGCGGCGGGCCGCCTTTTTTATCCTGATGCTCGCGATCCTGGGCGAGGGCGGGCGGGACAGCCGCGACAAGGCCGATAATCGCGGCCGAAACCAGAAATTTGCGCATCAAATTGGTCCTTTTATTGCCAACGCATAAACACCAACGGGTGGCATAAGTTCCATTTACCGGACGACACGCGCTGCTATCGTCGAACGCGATGATCACATTGATTCTCGCGATGGCCGACAATGGCGTGATCGGCAGCAATGGTGCGATCCCCTGGCGCATCGGCGACGATCTCAAGCGCTTCAAGCAACTGACGACGGGCAAGCCGGTGGTGATGGGGCGCAAGACCTGGGACTCGCTGCCGAAAAAACCCTTGGCCGACCGCATCAATATCGTGGTCACGCGCCAGCCCGGCTGGAACGCCGAAGGCGCCATTGTGGCATCGTCCCTGGATGACGCGGTGGCGAAGGCGGCTCAAGCGGCGGAAGTGATGGTGATCGGCGGCGCGGAAATCTATCGGGTGGCGCTGCCGCGCGCCCAGCGCATCGAGCTGACCGAGGTCCATCGCCCGTTCGAAGGCGATGCGCGTTTCTCCTTCGACCGGGACGCCTGGCGCGAAGTGGCGCGCGAAGAACATGCCACGCAAGACGGGCTTCCCTTCAGCTACGTCACCCTGACGCGCATTTAGTGTCCCCCACCCGCTTCGCGGGCCACGGAGGAAGAAAGCTGGGGCCAAGACGCGCTGGCTTTATTCAAAAACGATCTTCGGCGCGGTGTGGGTTTCGCCTTGAAGCGCGGTCGCGACTTTTTCCGCCACCGCCAGAAAGGACCGCGCTTCCGGGCCATCCGGCCTGGTCGCCATGATCGGCTCGCCCTGGTCCGAGCTTTCGCGGATCAGAGGCACCAGCGCGATCTCGCCCAGGAACGGCACGCCCATTCTCTCCGCGGTTTCACGGGCGCCGCCATGACCGAAAATGTGATGCGCGTGGCCGCAATCGGGACAGATAAAGACGCTCATATTCTCGACCAGGCCCAGGATCGGCACCGCCGTCTTCTTGAACATGGCGATGCCTTTTTTGGCGTCGATCAAGGCGAGGTCCTGGGGGGTGGAAACGATCACCGCGCCTTTGAGCGGCGCGCGCTGCGCGATGGTAAGCTGGGCGTCCCCCGTCCCCGGCGGCATGTCCAGCACCAGGACATCCAGCGGTCCCCACAGCACGTCATTGAGCATCTGGGTGAGCGCCGATTGCACCATCGGTCCGCGCCAGATCATGGCTTCGTCTTCCTTGACCAAAAAACCGATGGACAT
>Ga0134126_10014188_pt1 | contig 10059 bp, 11 predicted proteins | sample KB31752_FD_96881 | JGI IMG/M metagenome (GOLD analysis project Ga0134126, IMG submission 96881) | Terrestrial soil microbial communities with excess Nitrogen fertilizer from Kellogg Biological Station, Michigan, USA - KB3-175-2 | ecosystem: Environmental > Terrestrial > Soil > Unclassified ...
CTTCGCTGGCCAATTGCCGCTCCACCATCATTTGCGTAGCGATGCCGGCATGGTCAGTTCCCGGCAACCAAAGCGTCACAAAGCCGCGCATGCGATGCCAGCGCACGATGATGTCCATTTGCGTCTGGTTGAGCATGTGCCCCATGTGAAGGCGTCCGGTCACATTTGGCGGGGGCAACAACAAGGTAAATACCGGACGCTTGTCGTCCACAAGCGGGGTCGAAACCGAGAAAAGCTTCTCCTTAACCCACGATTCTGCCCAGCGCGTCTCAATGGCTGCGGGTTCGTAAGCTTTGGGCAATTCGGTTTTTGTCAGGTTCTCAGGCATGACACCTTCAGCACCCAGTCATCAGCGTTCGGCAAGCAGCGATCCAATTCATCGTCACCTGCTCCGATTGAAAATGCTGATGGCTGAATGCTGAGTGCACCTTTGATCTTACAGTCGGAAGAAAACCCCGGCAAACCCCACTCGGGATAGGAGCTAGAACGATCCAAAGTTGCCGCCCCGTACGAGCGAGCAGGGTAGCAAAACGTCCTTTTGAACCACCTTCAAAAATCTGGGGCTGGATCCTGGGTATAAGCGCCGGGTACGCTACTCACAAAACGCAACACTGAGTTGTTCCGGCGACCACGGGCTAGCCGAGTTCTAGGCTGACTTGAGTTTTACGGGAGGCTTCGTGGAAACATCCATACTTCGCTTCGACGCGGAACTCGAAGTTCATCTCAACAACCCAAACAGTGGAATTAGGGATTGGTACGACTGCCCGAGGCTGAGACGTAGCAAGCTACGTCTCTACCTCATGTGGAAAAAATGGGCGAAATCATACAAAGTTGCTGTGATTTCATTCGCTTACGTCTACAGGAAAGACCCGGCTTCTTACCTCGCTTCTGAGAAACTAAAATGGAATGGCTACGATTTGCCGCCTCAGCGGCCCAGGTGAACTCATGACAAGTGAGAGCGGTCGCTTTGTGGATAAAGAGACCTGCCGGAGATTGAGCCGGCTGGGTTATGCCCGTTCCAATCATGTGCGGCTTTATGGCCAGGAACTACAGATCGTGTCCGACCCTTTTGTGCATGACGAGGGCGGAATCGCAGTCGAAGTGGTGGCCGACAGCAATCCGACCAAGCGGACTATGCGATTGCCGCTGTCAGTAGTGCAAGTCGCTCGTAAGGCTCCTGAAAAGCAAGTCGCCTAGAATTCCCGAAACGATTTAGAAATCAAAAGGCTGTCCAAAATGGGTAGCCTTCTTGCCATCCAATTATCTCGACTCCGCTAACCGGCGAAGCGCGCCATCGCAATCACAAGTTCGCGAACCCAAACTAACTGCTCAACAATGCTTCATACCAGGCGCTGCCGCGGCTTTCCGCAACGTCGGCAAAGCGTTCGCCGATCCGCGAGGCTACTTGCAATAAGGTAGTGCCGCGTTCGATGTAGTGCGGCAGTTCCTCGCGAATGTCGGCAAAGGTATCCGGGTATTCTGAGGCCAATGCCGCCAGGGCAACGCCGCTGCACAGAAGTCCGCCGGTACGGTTGCCCTTCAAAAGAAGAATTGCGGCCAGTCCGGCCGAACCCGCCAATACAAACTTTTTCCAGTTTTCCATTTTCTTTCTCCGCTCAGTTCGGGCGCTTTCTCGTCGTATCCGCTCGCGTCCGTATGCTCTGGTCATAAGTGTCTCGTATACTGCGAGTCTTCGTATTGCAACTCTGGAGGACTTGGATGCGTAAAGTCAACCGCATGATGTGGCTGGCAGCTCTGCTTTTTTGGACTTTATCAGTTGCGGCACAAAATAAACCGCGGGCGCGCGGTTTGGGAGTGCCGTTTGACGGCAGGCCCGGGCAGTTGAACGCGATCACAGACGTCAAAGGCGTTGAGGTCGGGCACACCACGCTGATCTCCGGCGAAGGCGCTTTAAAGGTTGGAGTGGGGCCGGTGAGGACGGGAGTCACCGCCATCCTGCCGCGCGGCAAAGATTCGCGCGATGCGGTTTTCGCTGGGTGGTTCAATCTTAACGGCAACGGAGAAATGACCGGCACGCATTGGGTCGAAGACTCGGGATTTCTCGATGGTCCGGTGATGATTACGAATACCCACAGCGTGGGAGTCGTCCGCGACGCAGTCATCCGCTGGAAGGTGAAGCGCGGCGAGGCTGATATGGAGGGCTACTGGTGGTCTCTGCCGGTGGTGGCCGAAACCTGGGACGGATATCTGAACGACATCAACGGATTTCATGTGACCGCCGAAGACGCTATACACGCTCTCGACGCGGCGCATGGCGGCCAGGTTGAAGAAGGCAACGTCGGCGGCGGCACGGGAATGATCTGAAACGAGTTCAAGGGAGGGATTGGTACATCGTCGCGGGTTGTAACCACAAAGGAAGGCACTTTTACGGTAGGAGTTCTGGTGCAGTGCAACTACGGTGAGCGCGAGCAGCTGCGCATCGCCGGAATAAACGTGGGGCGCGAAATTCCAGCGCCCAAAATCTGGGACGACGACACGGGGTCCATCATCGTGGTGGTGGCGACGGATGCGCCGTTGATTCCAACGCAGTTGAAGCGGGTGGCGCGGCGGGTGGCGCTGGGCGTTGGACGCGATGGCAGCTACTCGGGCGACGGTTCCGGCGATTTGTTTATTGCATTTTCAACCGCCAATCCTGGAGCCATCGGGGATAAAGGCCTGCACCAAATCAGCATGATGCCGAATGGCGAACTTGATGCGATATTTCTTGCCACGGTACAGGCTACAGAAGAAGCTGTGATCAATGCGATGGTTGCAGCTGAAACCATGACCGGCGTGAAGGGTCATAAAGTGATTGCGCTGCCACACGATCAACTGCGTGCGGTTTTGAAGAAATACGGACGGTTGAACTAGTGAGGGGTGAAGAACGTGTCATCCCGAACCTGCACTCCGCGGGAGAGCAAGAGAGGGATCTCACGATCGGTTTGCGCGAGCTGTGCAGTCTGGCGAAGCCTTGCTCGCGCATGGGCCTGCGAATTGTCCTGATCACGTTCACGCTATTTCACCCGCGCACACGGTCCCTCTCTCGTCCGCCTTCGGCGAACGAGTTCGGGATGACACGTGGACGAGACCATGGTGGCGGTGGGATTGAGCGAAACAACGGTATGCGCCGTCGCCTTGCGCCCACATCCCCCATTTTGAAAGCTACGTACCCGCGCGTGTACTTCTCATTCAATTGGCTTACGGCCATCATATTGATTACTGCACTTGGCCAGCCGCCCACAAATTCGGCTCGTAAGAAGTAAAGGCCTGCTGTGAACCACAACCTTGCAATTGAGAGGCGTCACTCGCTCCGCCATAAGGTCAATACGCCGGCGTTCGCCAGTTTTGATGGTGTGACTGGCGGCATGATCCTCGATCTGAGCGAGGAAGGCATGGCCATGCAGACGATTGCGCCCCTCGAAGAAAATAGCCGTGTGCCCATGCATCTTTCTTTAGGCGAGCCGGCAATTTATCTGGAGACCACCGGTTATGTCGCCTGGGCTGATGCGCTAGGACGGGCTGGAGTGCGCTTTTCCGATCTTCCTGATGAATCGAGGGCGCGGCTGCGCGAATGGCTCACCAGCCATGCGTCGGCGCCGAGTTGGAAGGCGCCGCGCTGGGTAGTGCGCGAGCAAGCTTCTTTTCGGGATAACGGCCGGCCGAGGAATGGAAACGGAGTAGCGCTGAGCCTGGAAGCGCAGCCGGCAAACGGCCACCATGCAAATGGCCGTAACGGAAATGGCGCTCCTTCCACGACAGTTCAATATGAGTTCAAGACTCTGGCTGGGGATTTGAATGCCGCTTTGACGCTGATTGTAAGCCGGGCGTGCTCGATCACGCGTGGAACTGGCGCGGCAGTGGCATTGTGCAATGAAACTGGCATGGTGTGCCGGGCGATCGCTGGGGCAACCGTTCTACCATTGGGAACGCTGGTTGACGTCACGAGAGGTTTTAGTGGCGAGTGCGTTCGCCTGGGAAAGCCACTGCGCTGCGATGATTCCGAACTTGATCCACGGGTGGATACATTAGCCTGCCGTGGGCTCGAGATTCGTTCCATCCTGGCCGCACCGGTGCTTTACGAGCGAGATATTGTGGGCCTTCTGGAAGTTTTTTCAACCGAGCCCAGCGCATTCGATGATGGAGATGTTGCAGTGGTGGAACGTCTCGCGCAGACGGTCGTGCTCACGCTGAGCCGGGCAGACGCCCTGCAGCGGCAATAAGTCTTCCCCGCTCCATATTCCTGCATCTCACAATTCGATATACAACCGCGTAACTTTTGGCCCTTCCCTGCGCATTAACCATTCAGAAGAATGAACCGCGGAGGCAGAATTGAAGACCTTGGCAAGCGGCGACGGCGACCGTTTCCTCATAGAGGCGGCGCAACACGATCGATTTCATTTCGCGGAACTTTACGAACAAAATTTTGACCGCGTGTACGCATTCATAGACCGCCGCGTTTCCACGCGAGAAGAAGCCGAAGACCTGACCGGAGAGGTTTTTCACCGGGCGCTCGCTTCCATCGCAAACTTTCGCTGGCAGGGGATGCCGTTTATCGCGTGGTTGTATGGAATCGCGATGAACGTACTCTCCGCCCACTGGCAGAAATTCGGGAAGCACCCAGCGCAGCTCGCAGAAGATTGGGACCAGGGCGGCTCCGACGAAATCGAACTCAGAGCAATTCTGGCCGAGCTGGTGGAATCTTTGTCGCCTGATCAACGCACGGTAATAGTGCGTCGATTCATCGAGGAGCGCAGTATTCGAGAAATTGCGCAGGAACTGAGTCGCAGCGAAGGCGCAATTAAACAACTTCAACTCCGCGCTTTGGAAAATCTTCGCGTGAAGCTGGGGAGGACCGTATGAATCAACGAGCCGATGCAGAGAGCTTGGATCGCCAGCTGGAATCAGTCATGGCGGGGGTGAATGTAAAGTCCAGTTCAGAGTGGAATGAGCTCATGGCGATTGCCGCCAACGTGCGGAAATTACCCGACCCAAATTTCAGGCGCAGGCTCTGGGGCGAATTGTTAGACGACTGCGGCATCCATGAGCCTTCTCATCCCCAATTTGAGCAGGTTACCAGCGCAACTGCGTTCGCTTCCATGCTGCCGACCCTTATTGGAGACCAGTCAGCGGTGTTCCCTCCAGACCACCGCAGCTTCCTGGTTTCCTTTGTCTCGCACACCGCGCTCATTGTGCTGATCGCGTCGGGAATCTGGGCCGGAGGAGGCAAAGATGTCCTAAAGAAAGCCGTAGAAATCTCACAACTGACCTATCTGCCTACCGGAGACGGCGGGGGCGGCTCCGGCGAGCACAATCCAATTCCCGCCACCAAAGGAACGGCTCCAAAGATGACGGAACATCAACTGGTTCCTCCCCTGATCGTGGTGCGCAAGCCAGATCCCGTTCTGCCGGTGCAAGCTAGGGTGGTCGGGCCACCTGACCTGAAGTTGCCACAGTCAAACCAGATCGGCGATCTCATTTCGTCTAACGTCTCAATTCCCTCGAATGGATCGGGTGATGGGGGAGGAGCGGGGAACGGATCGGACACTGGCTTAGGGACAGGACCAGGCATGGGCTATGGCCCCGGTTCGGACCGCGGCTTTGGCGGAGGGCCTTTTCGTCCCGGCGCCGGAGTTACGGCTCCGCGCGCAATCTATGAGCCCGAGCCGGAATATTCGGAGGAGGCGAGGAAGATCAAACAGCAAGGCATGGTTGTGTTGTCGGTGGTTGTAGACCAGCAGGGGCGGCCCCGTAACATCCACATCGCGCGCTCACTGGGGTTGGGGCTGGATGAGAAAGCAATCGAAGCGGTCAAGAAATGGAAGTTTACGCCGGGCACGAAGGATGGCATACCAGTGGCGGTGCAGGTCAATGTGGAAGTCAGTTTCCGGCTTTATTGAGGTTGGCGATTTCGCTGTCGGACAAAACTGTCCGACCAAACGGAGCGCGGGAGCTCACCGGAAGCTGGCGCTTTTGTACGTCTGGCGGAAATCGGCGCCTTCCATTTTTACGATGCGGCACATTTCATGAAGGCGCGAGCGCATGCGCTCACCGATGCGGTCACCGAGAGTTTCTCCGCGAACTGCGCGCTGCGCGCGGGAAAAATCTGAGGTTTCGTTTGCTTCCCGCGCTGATTCATCGGGATAATTTGTGGTAATGATAGTGGTTCGATTGTCGTTGTAGCGGGTGTTGAGAATGAGGCTGACGGTGTCCCAAACCCACTCGGTCGGTTTGACCGCGCCGAGTTCATCGAGTGCCAAAACTTCCGTCTCAAAAACAGGCCGCAAAACTTCCAGCTCAGTTGCCTTCACTGATTCGTTGTAAGAATTCTGAATCTGCTTCAGCAGTTCGCGGTAATCGTAGAAAAGGCACGCTGTGGCTTTGCTGAGAATCAACTCTTTAATAATGCCAACCGCGAGGTGAGTCTTGCCTACGCCGATACTGCCGATTATCAACAGGCCATTGCTTTCGTTCTCTAATCCATACTCTTCGACGAAGCGGCACGCCGCCATGCGCGCTCGCGCCAGGTGGGCATGCGGGCCTTCGAATTCGAAATTCGAAAGCTCACAGTGCTCATAGCGTTTGGGAATGCGGGCCGAAGCGAGCAGCGAACCGGCGCGTGACTTTAGACGGCAATCGCAGCGCACCACCCGGCGATTTGACCCCGAGGACTTCCACCCACTTCCGCCACAAACCGGACAAACTTCTGCAGCCACTTTCATGAACAGTCTCTACTGAATGGTCTCTACTTTGAATGTGCAACGCGGGACCGAGTTTGCGCAAGTGCTCAAAAGTGGAATGGCTGTGCACAAGCTGTGGAGTTATGGAAAGTTTGTGGGAAAAGAGGCTTTAGCTCTCAGCACGCTGCATCCTTCCCACGTTCATGCCGCTTCGATCGCATCGCCAGGCCCCTCTGCTGCGCTCCTCTGGACCGCACCTTTCGGGATGACACGGGATAGTGGCTTGGGTCAGTGGGGGCCGCAGCTTCGAAATGACACGCCAGAATTCTCCACGTGTCATCCCGAACTCGTTCGCCGCAAGCGGACGAGAGAGGGACCTTACGAAGCGCTAGCGTTATCAACGAAAGTAAATAGGGACTGCCGGCTGTGTCTTTCCCGCGTTCATGCCTCTTCCTTCGCATCGTAGGATCCCTCTCCTGCGCTCCTTCGGACCGCAGCTTCGGGATGACACGGGATAATGGACTGCGTCAGTTGGACCGCTTCGGTTTCTGCTTGATCAATTCGCGCACGACCTGCAGGAACGATTGCGCCTGAGCGCGTAACGGCCGATGCCGGGGATGAATAATGTCTAGGCTGCGGTGCAGCGGTTCGGCATCAATGAGCTGGATGGTGCACAGTTCCCCGCGACGGATTTCGGGTGCCACGGCCATCAAGGGCAGGAACGACATGCCGAGACCGCGCTCGACCATGCGCTTGGCGGTTTCGATTGCGTCGACTTCTAATGCGACGTTAGGAACCAGGCCGGCGTGCCGGAAAAGGCCGCGGGTCAGAGTCCAGTCGCTCGAGCCGCGCTCATAAAAGATCAAAGGCCAACCGGCCGCTTCGCCCAGGCGGGCGCGTCCGGATTTGTTAGGCCGCTGATCGGGGTTGGCGACGAGCAGCAGCGGGTCATCGCGCAATGGGATGGTTTCGACTTCGGGGTGCTGCAAGGAGCGGGCCAGACCAATTTCAGCCTCTTCGCCCAACACCATTTCCAGAACCTCCTTCGAGTGGCCGGGGCGGATACTGATGCTGACCTTGGGAAACGCTTTTTGAAATTTCTGCAAGACTTCGGGGAGGAAGTAAACCGAAATGGAGAGCCCGGCTGCGATCTGCAGGGGCGCGTCGGTGCTGGGGTCGAGTTGGTGGACCGCCTGGCGAGCCACTGATGCGGTCTTCAGCAGCTGCTCGGCGTAAGGACGGAGGACGCGGCCGGCAGGTGAGAGCGTCAGGGTATTGCGGGAACGGACAAATAAAGCTACCCCTAGAGATTCTTCGAGTGCCTTGATGCGGGAACTGACTGCCGGCTGCGACACGCGAAGGGCTTCGGCGGCGCGATGGAATCCGCCGAAACTGGCAACCGCCAGGAACGTCTCGATCTGAGTGATTTCCATAAGTTCAGCCGAGAGCGGGCCTTCCCTTTACGCTCTAATTTTCGGCGTTACTGATGGCCCGAACCGCCCCTAACCTCCATAAATATAGCCATCCTCCTTACCGCTGACAACATATTTTTATCATGTAAAGCCTGTATGATAACTTTTGTTTATCAGCCTAATCCAAAGGTTCCGTTTGACCGAATCTTCGAACGGCCAAACAATGACTCTGTCGTAGATGCGAAAACGGCGTCGATTCGGGCGTCCACAGCGGGTTTGGCCGGATCGGCAAGGAGAGAATGATGGCCACGAGTTCGAGCATAGGGTCGGAGATCAGCGGATTTCAGGTGAATACCACGCCGGCGGATTTTAATGCCGATCGCGATCTTCCCGAAGGGTTCCTGGAGTTCTTCAGGCCCCTGCACCAGAAATTTATCGCCCGACGCGACGAGTTGGTTGCTGACCGAGCCATCGTGTTGGCGGATTCCCACGGTGGAAACAAGCCGGTGCATCGATATCCGGGGCATGCGGTGCGGAATGGCTGGCACATCGAGCTCCCGGAATGGTGCCAGGACCAGCGCAATCAGATGACAGGGCCGGCGGACGACGCCGAACTGGTGGTGAAGATGCTGAACTCCGGCGCGCCCGGGGTCATGCTCGACCTGGAAGATTCGACGGTCAATGAATGGGAGCGCCAGCGGCTGGGCGTCGAGAACGTGCTGGCGGCGTTGCGGGGCACGCTGACTTACGCCGACAAGAAGCGCGATCGAGTTGCCGGGATTCAACCCAGTGCGACGGTGATTTGGATTCGTCCTCGGGGATTGCACATTCGGCAAGCTGGAATATTCGAAGGTCATACTTCGGCTTCTTTGTTTGACGTGGCGCGAATTGCGTTTCGGGTTGAGCCGGGAGAATTGAAGCATCCACTGTGCTTTTACATCCCCAAGTCGGAGTCGGCAGAGGAAGCTCTGTGGTGGCGCGATGTGTTTCAGGCGGTCGCCGAAGCACGCGGGTGGCCGGGTAATTACATCAAGTGCATGGCTTTGGTTGAGTCTCATCCGCTGGCGTTCCAGATGGAGGAGTTTCTTTATAACCTGCGCGATCACATTCTGGGATTGAATCTCGGCCGCTGGGATTATATGGCCAGCCTGATCGATTTCAATCTGAACGATCCCGATTGGGTTTTTCCCGATCGCAACACTATTCCCCACGACGTGCCATTTTTTCAGAACCTGCGCGAGCTGATGCCTGAAATTTGCCACAAGCGCGGCATGTTGGCGATCGGCGGGATGACGGCGCTCTATCCGAGCCGGACTGATGCCGAGCTGAACAGGCGTGCACTCGAGGTTCTGAAAAAAGACAAAAAGAACGAAGCGGTTTGCGGCATGGACGGCGCCTGGACCGGTCACCCTGACCAGAACCAGATTGCGTTAGAACAATTTCCCGTTCCAAATCAATTAAACACGCGGACGCCGCACAGTGAACGGTATCCGAATTTGCGGCCGGCGCTGAATGGCATTGGCAGGAAAACCGTGGCTGGCACGCGGGCGGCGGTGCGGACGATCATTCGCTATCGCAATGGCGTTTTGAATGGCAAAGGCGCCAGCCTGCTTGATGGTTACATGGAAGATCTTGCGACCGATCGCATTTACCGGTTGATGATCGCGCAACGCATGCGCCACGGCGGCGTGATGAATGAGTCGGGAGAAGAAGTTCAGCACAGCGCGCAGTTCGTTCATCGGCTATTCGATGAGGAGCTGGAAAAGCTGCTTTCGGATTCGAATCGCAAAGACGAAGGCAATGAAGAAACTCTGCGCGAGGCGCGGCGGATTGCCGAGGCCATGGTGATGAACGAGGAGTTTGATCCGATTTAACGGCTTGCGAGAAAAGCCTTACCACAGAGGGCACAGAGGTACACAGAGAAAAGCCACAGAGGAACGAAGAAAATCTGAAGTTCCAGAATTTTAAAA
>Ga0134126_10014189_pt1 | contig 10059 bp, 7 predicted proteins | sample KB31752_FD_96881 | JGI IMG/M metagenome (GOLD analysis project Ga0134126, IMG submission 96881) | Terrestrial soil microbial communities with excess Nitrogen fertilizer from Kellogg Biological Station, Michigan, USA - KB3-175-2 | ecosystem: Environmental > Terrestrial > Soil > Unclassified ...
CGGCGATCGCCGAATTCGATGCGGCGCGCGAAGTGCTCAATCTCGAGCTCGACCGCGTCCGCAAGCGTGGCGGCGTGCTGCCGTCCCCGGTCGAAGCCGGCGTGATGCTCGAGGTTCCGGCGCTGCTCTGGCAGCTGCCCGATTTGCTGAGCCGGGTCGATTTCATTTCAGTCGGGACCAACGACCTTGTCCAGTTCCTGTTTGCCGCCGACCGCGGCAACGCCCGGATTGCCGAGCGGTACGACTATCTTTCGCCGGCGGTGCTGCGCGTGCTTGCCGATATCGCGCGCGAATGCATCAGCGCGGCGAAACCCTTTGCCCTGTGCGGCGAGATGGCGGGCGATCCGCTCGGCGCCATGGCCCTCATCGGCCTCGGTTACCGCAACCTGTCGATGGCGCCGCGCTCACTTGGCCGCGTCAAGGCCATGGTGCGTTCACTCGATTGCCGGACTTTGTGCGACTTTCTCGCGACGCTTGGTAGCGGCCACGCCGACAATCTGCGCGTCAGCTTGCACAACTTCGCCCAGGATCACGGCGTCGCGATTTAACCGTGCCGCCGAGCGGACGATTGTTGCGGCAGGGAGCGCCTTAGGACACAATTCGGACGAGGATTCATGTCGTCGCCGCCTGGGCAAGAAACACCGGAATCGGAAAGCCCTGCACCTGTTGTGGTCGAGGCCGAACCGTCACCGACGCGCCCGAAGCATACGATCGGCGCGCTCCTGCGCGAGACCCGAGAAAGCTATGGCGGCGACGTCGAGCGCATAGCCAACGCGCTGCGCATTCGCGCGCAATATCTGGTTGCGATCGAGGAAGGCCGCTATGACCGGCTGCCGGCGCCGGTCTATGCGCTGGGTTTCGTGCGCGCTTATGCCATCCATCTCGGTCTCGATGGCGACGAGGCGGTGCGGCGCTTCAAGCAGGAAGCCAGCGGATTCGAAATCTCGCGCGATCTGGTTTTTCCGGTGCCGCTCGGCGAGCGCGGCATTCCGCACGCGCGCATCCTGGCGGCTGCAGTGTTGCTCCTGCTGGCGGCCTATGGCGCCTGGTATTATCTGTCATCCGGTGGCCGCGTTCGTCCGCAGCGAGTCAGCGCTGTGCCGTCGGCAATGTTGCCGCCGCCGGCCGCGCCGGCAGGCCAACTGGCGCCGACGCCGACGCCTGCCGCTCCGGCTCCAGCCGCAACAACCGAATCGACGTCGAAGCTCGCGCCACCGCCGCCGCCGCCTCCGCCGCCGGCGATAGAATCGCCGGCACCTGCCGTAACGCCGCCGCCGGCAGCGAGCGCGCCGGCACCAGACACCAAAGACGACGCACCGGTGTTGAAACCGCCGCCCAGCATGAGTCGGCCGCAGACGGCGATCGAGCCGCCGACGCAAACCGCCGCCTTGCCGCCCAGCGATGGTGGCGCGTCAGTGATGCCGGGCCCCGGCGACGCGCATGTTTTCGGCGCCGTCGAAGCGCCCGCGCGGATCGTTATCCGGGCGAAGGAGGCGTGCTGGATCAAGGTGCGTGACCAGAATGGGACGCCGGTTTTCGAGCGGCTGATGAAACCCGGCGACATTTATCGCGTTCCGGATCAGCATGGCCTGGCGCTTTACGCCGGCAACGCCAGCGGCCTTACGGTCGCCGTCGATGGCCAGGACGTGCCATCGCTGACCGGCAAGGTGCGGCACGATATCCGCCTCGATCCGGATCAGCTCAAAGCCGGCACGGCCGTGGTGGATTGAGGGGCTTTCGGCCCCTTGGTTTGACGCGGCAAAACGCGCTATAAACCGCCCCAGCCGGGAGCCGATCCCGGAGGCTCATATCCTGGCAGTGCAAGTGTTTCGAGAGGTTCCGTCATGAGCGTGCGTCCCTATCGCGACATCATCCGCCGCAAAAGCCGGATGATCCACGTCGGCTCGGTGCCGATCGGCGGCGACGCACCGATCACGGTGCAGTCGATGACTAACACGCTGACTCATGACGTCAAAGCGACGGTCGAGCAAATCCAGGCGCTCGAACGCGCCGGCGCCGATATCGTCCGCGTCTCTTGCCCGGACGAAGAATCCTCCGCCGCACTCAAGGACATCGTGCCGCAGGTGAAGGTGCCGATCGTCGCCGACATCCATTTTCACTACAAGCGGGCGATCGAGGCGGCGAAGAATGGGGCCGCCTGTCTACGCATCAATCCAGGCAATATCGGCTCGGCCGAGCGCGTCCGCGAGGTCGTCAAGGCGGCGAAGGATCACGGCTGCTCGATGCGCATCGGCGTCAACGCCGGCTCGCTCGAACGCGATCTGCTCGAACGCTATGGCGAGCCGTGCCCCGAGGCCATGGTCGAAAGCGCGCTCAATCACGCCAAGATTCTCGAGGACAACGACTTCTTCGAATTCAAGATCTCGTGCAAAGCATCGGACGTGTTCCTCGCCGTTGCGGCCTATCAGCAGCTCGCCGAAGCGTGCGATTATCCGCTGCATCTTGGCATCACCGAAGCCGGCGGCTTGATGACCGGCACGACCAAGTCGGCGATCGGTTTGGGCTCACTGCTGTGGGCCGGCATCGGCGACACCATTCGTGTCTCGCTGTCGGCCGATCCGGTGGAGGAGATCAAGATCGGCTACGAGATCCTGAAAGCGCTCGGCCTGCGCCGCCGCGGCGTCACCGTCATCTCGTGCCCGTCCTGCGCGCGGCAGAATTTCGAAGTCATCAAGACGGTTGAGATCCTCGAACAGCGGCTGGCGCACATCACCACGCCGATGACGCTGTCGGTCATTGGCTGCGTCGTCAACGGACCAGGCGAGGCGCGCGAAACCGATATTGGCTTCACCGGCGGTGGCAACAACACCCACCAGGTCTACATCGCCGGCGTTGCGCATCATCGCCTCAAGGACCAGAGCATCGTCGACCATCTGGTCGAGCTCGTCGAGAAGAAGGCGGCCGAGATCGAAGCCAAGAAGCGAGACGAGAAGGCGACCGAGCCGGCCGAGGCCGCCGCTTCTTGAGCTTGACAGAGTGAGCCGGGCCCTCCAGCCGGTCCGCGGAACGCAGGATCTTCTGCCCGCGGCGATGCGCCGCCACCGCGCCGTCGTCGACACGGCGCGGCTGCATGCGTTGCGTTTCGGATACGAGGAAATCGCGACGCCGATTTTCGAATTCACCGACGTCTTCAAGCGGCCAATCGGTGAGACGACTGACATCGTGATGAAGGAGATGTACAGCTTCGCCGACAAAGGCGGCGAGGAAGTCACCCTGCGTCCCGAGAACACCGCCGGCGTGGTGCGCGCGGTTATCGCCAACGGCCTGACGCAAAGCCTGCCGCTTCGGTTCTTCTACCAGGGGCCGATGTTCCGCTATGAACGGCCGCAAAAAGGCCGCTTCCGGCAGTTCCATCAGATCGGCGTCGAGCTGATCGGCGTCAAGGAACCGCAAGGTGACGTCGAAGTGATTGCGCTCGGCGCCGACATTCTCGCCAGGCTCGGCGTGTTGGCGCGCAGCGAGTTGCGCCTCAATACGCTCGGTGACGCGGAAAGCCGCGGCGCCTACCGCGACGCGCTGGTCAAATACTTCATGCAGCACGCGCACAAACTGTCGGAGGACAGCCGCAAACGTCTCGAGCGCAATCCGCTGCGCATCCTCGATTCGAAGGACGATGCCGATATCGCCTTGAGCGCCGCCGCGCCGCATTTCGAGGAATATTTGACGCCGGCGTCACGCGAATTTTTCGGCCGCGTCCGCGACGGGCTCGATGCGCTCGGCTTCGGTTACAAGCTCGACCCGCGTTTGGTGCGCGGCCTCGATTACTACACGCATACGGCATTCGAGTTCGTCACCACCGAGCTCGGCTCGCAGGGCGCGGTGCTTGCCGGCGGCCGCTACGATGGGTTGATGGGCGTCATGGGCGGCCCAGAGACGCCGGGTGTCGGCTGGGCGGCGGGCATCGAACGGCTAGCGCTGATGATCGCCGAACCGATGGCGCCGCCGCGGCCGATCGCGCTGGTGCCGATAGGCGAGGCGGGCGAGAAGCGCGCCCTGGTGCTAGCCCAGGAACTGCGGCGGGACGGTTTCGCCGTCGATCTCGCTTATTCGGGCAATCTGCAAAAGCGCATGCGGCGCGCCGACAAGATCAAAGCGCGCGCCGCCGTGATCCTCGGCGAGGACGAATTGAAGAGCGGCCAGGCTGCCGTTCGCGATCTCGATGCTGGCACGCAGGAAGCTGTGCCGCTAACCGCGCTCAAGGATCGCCTGGCGGCCTTTCGAGGCTGAGATGGCAGACAAGACCCAGTTTGACACCAAGCTCGACCGCCTGGTGGCGCGCCACGCCGAATTGAGCGACGCCATGGCCGATCCGGCGCGCACCGGCGAGTTCGCCAAGCTCGCCAAGGAATACAGCGAGCTGACGCCCATTGTCGAAGCGATAACGGCGCTCCGCCAGACCGAGGCCGAGCGGCAATCACTCGACGAGCTCGCCGGCGGCAACGACGCCGAGATGAAGAAGCTCGCCGAGGTTGAGCTCGATACGGTGAAAAAGCGCCTTCCCGTGCTCGAAGAGCAGGTCAAGACGCTGCTCCTGCCCAAGGATGAGGCTGACGAAAAGAACGCCATACTCGAAGTCCGCGCCGGCACCGGCGGCGAGGAGGCGGCGTTGTTCGCGGCCGAGCTCTTCCGCATGTATCAGCGCTATGCCACGCTCAAGGGCTGGCGCGTTGAGTTGCTGGAGCTGTCAGAAACTGGCCTCGGCGGTCTCAAGGAGGGCATCGCGTCGATCAGTGGCCGCGGCGTTTTCGCGCGCCTCAAATTCGAATCGGGTGTTCACCGCGTTCAGCGCGTGCCGGCCACGGAAGGTTCCGGCCGTATCCATACGTCGGCCGCGACCGTCGCCGTCCTTCCCGAGGCCGAGGAAGTCGACGTCAAGATCGACGATAAGGATCTGCGCATCGACGTATTCCGTTCCTCGGGGCCGGGTGGCCAGTCGGTCAACACCACCGACAGCGCCGTGCGCATCACGCATATTCCGACCGGCCTCGTCGTTTCGCAGCAGGACGAGAAATCGCAGCATAAGAACAAGGCCAAGGCGATGAAGGTATTGCGCGCGCGGCTTTACGAACGCGAGCGCCAGGCGCGCGAAGCCGAACGTGCCGCGTCGCGCAAAAGTCAGGTCGGCACCGGCGACCGCTCGGAGCGCATCCGCACCTACAATTTTCCGCAAGGCCGGGTTACCGACCATCGCATCAACCTGACGCTCTATAAGATCGCGCAGGTGATGGAAGGCGAGGCGCTCGACGAATTCATCGACGCGCTGCTGGCCGAAGATCGCGCCGCCAAGCTAGCGGAGGCTGAATGAACGTAATCGCCGACGATCCGATCGCTCGCGCGGCAAGCAGTCTCGCTGCCGCCGGCATCGCCAATCCGCGGCACGAGGCGCGGCTGCTATTGGCGCTAGCGGGAGGCGATGAAACGCGGCTGGCGGATTACATGCGTCGGCGGGCCGCACACGAGCCCTACTCGCGCATCCGCGGCGGGCGCGAATTCTGGAGTCTCGATTTCGCGCTGTCGCCCGACACGCTCGATCCGCGGCCCGACAGCGAGACGCTGATCGAAGCGGCGCTTACCGCGCTACCGGACCGAGCCGCGCCGTTGCGCGTTCTCGACCTCGGCACCGGCACCGGTGCGCTGTTGTTGGCGCTGCTGAGCGAATGTCCCAACGGTACCGGACTCGGACTCGATATTTTGCCGGGCGCCGTCGTGACCGCGGCGCGCAATTCCGTCGCTTTGGGTTTGGCCAATCGCGTCCAATTCATTACGGGCGATTGGGCCGCAATCGATTTGCCTGCCGCCGACGTAATCCTCGCCAATCCACCTTATGTACCGTCTGGCGAAATTACCGCTCTGCCGATCGAGGTTGTGCGCTTCGATCCGCGGCGCGCGCTCGATGGTGGCAGTGACGGGCTGGCGGCCTATCGCGCGCTGGCGCCTGTCGTTCAGAAGACGTTGCGGCACGACGGCTGGGCGTTCTTGGAGCTCGGCGCCGGTCAGGCGAAAGCGGTCGCCGCGATTGTTACCGCATCCGGATTGCGCGTCGTCGGCACGCGACGCGACCTCGCCGGACACGAACGCTGCCTCGTGCTGCGTCAAGCGGAATACAGCCAAAGTGGCGTGGAACCCGAAAAAAACAGGTTGGCTTCGGCTTCCATCCCGTTTAGGGTACCCACGCCAAAAGCCAAGGAGCTGCGTGCTCCGCGCCACAGGCGCATAAACCGCCCCTTTTTCGATTAACCGCCGGCGTTCGTGCCGCGCGCGATGGGTTAATACCGTTTCGGATTTGGGACGAAGCCGAAAAGGCACGATTGAAACTGCTACCGATGACTTCGACATCAAGGGACTCATGAGACCAGGCCAGAAGAATCGTGGGCGTGGAGGACGCAATATGATGGGCGGCCACCCCCAAAACCGGCAAGGCGGCGGGCGTCCGCCGCATCGTTCACAGAGTTTCGACTCGAGCGGGCCGAGCGTGAAGATCCGTGGCAACGCCTACCAGGTGTTCGAGCGCTATATCGCGATGGCGCGCGAGGCGGCCTCGGCCGGCGATAGGATTGCGGCGGAAAATCTCTACCAGCACGCCGAGCACTACTACCGCATCATGCAGGTCAATGGCGGCTACGATAACCAGGGCCAGCGGCCGATGACGCCGGCGGACAATGAGATGGCCGGTGGCGACGAAATGGACGGCCACGGCCAGCCACAGATGCAAGGTCAGCCGCAGCAGCATCAACCGCAGCAGCATCAACCGCAGCATCAGCATCAGCCGATGCCACAGCAGCCGATGCAGCCGCACCAGCCGCAGCAGCATCAACCGCAACCGCCGCATCAGCCGCAGCCGCAGCCGCCGCATCAGACATCGGCAACGCCAGCCAGTTCGGGCGCGCAGCCGCCGATGCCGCCGGTCGATCCCGACTACAACGCCTAGGCGACGCGGCGCGTCCGCGTATCCCTGAATCGGGCTGATTTGAAGGCTCGGCCGCCCTTGTCGGTGGCTGAAATTACCCCATATTTGTGTCGGAAGGTGCAGCCGCTGCTTCCAAGAAGGGCGGTTGCGTCGGTCACAAAGGGGGTCCGATGGACTTCGAAAAATACACCGAGCGCTCCAAGGGCTTCGTCCAGGCGGCGCAGACGCTGGCGCAGCGTTCCGGCCACCAGCAGATCGTTCCCGAGCACTTGCTCAAGGTGCTCCTCGACGACAAGGAAGGGCTCGCAGCCAACCTGATACGCGCTGCCGGCGGCGATCCGGCGCGTGCTTTGGCAGCGACCGAAGCAACGCTGGCGAAGCTGCCGCGCATCCAAGGGAGCGGTGCCGGCCAGACGTTCGTATCATCAGATCTGGCGCGGCTATTCGGCGAAGCCGAGAAGATCGCCGAGAAGGCCGGCGACAGTTTTGTCACCGCCGAGCGTCTGTTGCTGGCGTTGGCGCTCGACAAGAATTCCGCTGCCGGCAAGGCGCTGGCCGCCGCCGGCATCAACGCGCAAAATCTCAACGCCGCCATCGAACAGATTCGCAAAGGCCGCACCGCCGACAGCGCCAGCGCGGAGGAGAGCTACGATGCGCTGAAGAAATACGCCCGTGATCTCACTGCGGCGGCGCGTGACGGCAAGCTCGATCCAGTCATCGGCCGCGACGAGGAAATCCGCCGTACCATCCAGGTGCTGTCACGGCGCACCAAGAACAATCCGGTGCTGATCGGCGAGCCCGGCGTGGGCAAGACCGCCATCGTCGAAGGCCTGGCGCTCCGCATCGTCCACGGCGACGTACCGGAAAGCCTCAAGGACAAGCGTCTGCTGGCGCTCGATCTCGGCGCACTGGTCGCCGGCGCCAAGTTCCGCGGCGAGTTCGAGGAGCGCCTCAAGGCGGTATTGTCAGAAATTACGGCGAGCGCCGGCGAGATCATCGTCTTCATCGACGAGCTGCACACGCTGGTCGGCGCCGGCAAGGCTGAAGGCGCAATGGATGCATCCAACATGCTCAAGCCAGCGCTGGCGCGCGGCGAGCTGCATTGCGTCGGCGCCACGACGCTCGACGAGTATCGCAAGCATATCGAGAAGGATGCCGCCCTGGCGCGGCGCTTCCAGCCGGTGTTCGTCAACGAACCATCGGTCGAGGACACGATCTCGATCCTGCGCGGCATCAAGGAGAAGTACGAACTGCACCATGGCGTGCGCATCACCGATGGCGCCATCGTCGCTGCGGCTACGTTGTCGAATCGCTATATCACCGACCGCTTCCTGCCCGACAAGGCGATCGATCTGATGGACGAGGCGGCATCGCGCCTGCGCATGGAGGCGGAATCCAAGCCCGAAGAGATCGACGAACTCGACCGCCGCATCGTCCAGCTCAAAATCGAGCGCGAGGCGCTTAAGAAGGAAACTGATCCGGCGTCGAAGGACCGGCTGAAGAAGCTCGAAGGCGAGCTCACGACCTTGGAGAAGCAATCGGCCGACCTGACGGCGCGCTGGCGCGCGGAAAAAGAGCAGATGGCGGGCGCGCAGAAGCTCAAAGAGCAAATCGACAAGGCGCGCATCGAGCTCGAACAGGCGCAGCGCAAAGGCGATTTCACCCGCGCCGGCGAGCTGACCTATGCCGTCATTCCCGACCTCGAGAAGAAGCTCAAGACGGCCGAGGCCGCCGAAGGCAACCGCATGATTGACGAAGCGGTGACCGAACAGCATATCGCTGCTGTGGTGTCGCGTTGGACGGGCATTCCGGTCGACAAGATGCTCGAAGGCCAGCGCGAAAAACTGCTGAAGATGGAATCGAGCCTACGCCGCCGCGTCGTTGGCCAGGACGAGGCGGTGGTCGCGGTTTCGAACGCTATCCGCCGCGCCCGCGCCGGCCTGCAAGACCCCAATCGGCCGATCGGCTCGTTCCTGTTCCTCGGCCCGACCGGTGTCGGCAAGACCGAGCTCGCCAAGGCGCTCGCCGAGTTCCTGTTCGACAGCGACCAGGCGATCCTGCGCGTCGACATGTCTGAATACATGGAGAAGCATGCGGTTGCGCGGCTGATCGGCGCGCCGCCGGGTTACGTCGGCTACGAAGAGGGCGGCGCGCTCACCGAGGCGGTGCGTCGGCGGCCTTACCAGGTCATCCTGTTCGACGAAGTCGAAAAAGCGCATCCCGACGTCTTCAACGTGCTGCTCCAGGTGCTGGACGACGGGCGGCTGACCGACGGCCAGGGCCGCACGGTCGATTTCCGCAACACGCTCATCATCCTGACGTCCAATTTGGGCAGCGAATATCTCGCCAATTTGCCCGAAGGCCAGGACGTCGTCAGCGTGCGCGGCCAAGTGATGGAGGCGGTGCGCTCCGCCTTCCGGCCGGAATTCCTCAACCGGCTCGACGAGATCCTGATCTTCCGGCGGCTGTCGCGCGCTGACATGGAAGACATTGTCGCGATCCAGCTCAAGGGCCTGGAGAAGCTTCTGGCCGAGCGCAAGATTACGCTGACGCTTGACGCCAAGGCGCGCGAGTGGCTGGCGGCGGCGGGCTACGACCCGGTCTACGGCGCACGGCCGCTGAAGCGCGTTATCCAGCGCGAGCTGCAGAATCCGCTGGCCGAATCGATCCTCAAGGGCACGATCAAGGACGGTGAGACGGTGAACGTCAGCTCAACCGGTGACGATCATCTGACTTTCGCCGCTAAGCCCGCCAAGGGTAAGGCGCTGGCGAAAGCGGCGGAGTAACTTGGACTGGCTCCCGCCCGAAATCCGCGCGGACGCACATGAACGCCGTCTCGCCAACGGCGACACCCTGTTTCATCAAGGCGACAAGGCCGCCGCCATTTTCGAAGTCGTGACCGGGCGCGTGCGACTGGTGCGCCACGCCAGCGACGGCCGCCCCATCACGCTGCACACGGCGCGCGCTGGCGAAATTTTCGCGGAGGCGGCGCTCTTCTCGCCCCATTACCTGTGCGATGCAGTCGCTATCGTCCCCGCAGTGCTACGAGTCTACGGCAGGACGAAACTGTTGAAGGCGTTTCGTGATGATCGCGAGCTGGCGCTCCGCTTCATGGCGACGCTCGCGCACCA
>Ga0134126_10014191_pt1 | contig 10058 bp, 5 predicted proteins | sample KB31752_FD_96881 | JGI IMG/M metagenome (GOLD analysis project Ga0134126, IMG submission 96881) | Terrestrial soil microbial communities with excess Nitrogen fertilizer from Kellogg Biological Station, Michigan, USA - KB3-175-2 | ecosystem: Environmental > Terrestrial > Soil > Unclassified ...
CACGCGCGCGGCTTGATCCTCACCGAGCAAGGTGAACTGCTCTACCGCACGGCCCATGAAGTGTTCATGAAGCTCGAGGCGGCACGCACAAAGCTCACCGACAGCCGCGAACGCCCGAATGGCGAGCTCAAAGTGTCAACCACGCCCGGCATCGGCGTGCACTGGTTGACGCCGCGGCTCGGCGAATTCCTCGATCTGTATCCGGACATCCATATCACCCTCATCACGACCGACGAGGAGCTGGACCTGGCCATGCGTGAGGCCGACGTCGCCATCCGCCTGCGTCAGCCAACGCAGCCCGACCTCATTCAACGCAAGCTATTTTCCGTTCATTCGCATGCTTACGCGTCGCCGGATTATCTCAAGCGCTTTGGGACGCCCCGCTCGCATGACGATCTCGACAAGCACCGCGTCGTTCTACTCGGCGGTGGCGTGGTGCCGGCGCATTTGCAAAACCGGCGCTGGCTCCTGGAAATCGGCCGCGACGGAAAAAATCCGCGTGCGCCTCAAATCACCCTCAACAACGTGCTCGGTGTCCTGCGCGCGTGTCAGCGCGGACTCGGCATCGCGATGTTGCCCGACTATCTGGTGGAAGAGAACGGCGGGCTGGTGCAATTGTTTGGTGAGGCCGACACCCTCGCGCTCGACGCTTATTTTGTCTATCCGGAAGAACTCAAATCCGTCGCGCGGATTCAAGTGTTCCGCGATTTCCTGGTAGCGAACGCGCAGCGCTGGCATTTCTGATTTTCACATGCCGCCAAATAAGCGCGGTGGTCTCTGCGATCTCATTGAACAAGCAAAGATTTGCCATTGTGCATGGCTGGCATGCGGCGGTCGGCGTTGTCGTCGACAGGCACCATTCGCATACTGATCCCTCGCTGTTGTGTCGGATATATCCTCCCAGAATCACCGACACGTCAGCATTGTTCCCCTCTGGAAGATGTTGCCGGCCCCCACGCCGGCAATTACTGAAACCGGGCCCTTCGCGGGGCCCGGTTTTTTCATGTCGCCGTCGCCGCGATATCATCGAGACGTCACGAACAACGCATCGCACCGCGTCACGCCATCGTGTGCAGGAATATCCTGTGTAGGAATATAGTCAGGTCAGGCGGGCGAATCACCAGCCGCACAATTGCGCCCACCGGCAGAATGCGCACTCGGAACCGCTCATAGGTGCAGGGTTAACCGGCCTCGGCATCGTGTCGCGGCACTGCCATGCCTCGAAATCATATTTGCGTCCTGGCCTTAAAGAGGCCTCACGCAAAAGTCATGGGTATAACCGGTGAAAAGACAGTAGGAACTGCGCGCCCCTAGCGCCGTTGCCTTAGGTTGGAATTCCCGTAAACCGTCGCATATGGGCCAAATGGGGGATGGCTTTGGCTGATCTTGCAAAATAGCCACAGTACGAGACTGATTGGTCGAGCCTATTGGGAAAAACGTAACTGCCTATGGACTATCAGTTAAAATGGCCGGGACTTATATGGGGCGTAGCCTGCCCTGCGACCCTTGGGAGAAATCTGGTGAAAAGTGCTCGATTTGAACGCCTGCTGGCTTCGACCGCCATCGCGCTCGCGTTGGCTCTGTCCAGCCATGTCGGCATGGCGCAGCAAACCGGTAAGCCGGCCGAAGCGTCGGTCCCTATGCCGGACACCAGTCTCCCGCCGCCGCTGACCATCAAGGATATCCAGGCGCCGGCCAAACAGGCCGAAGCGCCCGTCAATATCATGAAGGACGAGGCGAAGAAGGATGCTGCAACACCCGCCGCTATTCCCGCGGCAGAGCCGGCCAAGGCTGCCGCAGCGCCGGCCGCAACAGTAGAGGGCGGACTTCCGGAGAAGCTGCGCGAATTGATCAGCGGACGGCAGTTCGACCGCCTAGTTCCACGCAAGGCCGATCGCGCCGGCATCGAGACTTATTACAGCGCGCATAATTATGCGCCGCTCTGGGTCAGCAATGACGCCGCCAACGACCGTGCGAAGTCGGCGATCGCCTATCTCGCACAGGCCGACGCCGTTGGCCTCGACCCGAGCGACTATCCTGCGCCGGATTTCAAGTCTGCGTCGAATACCGACGCGCTGGCCGAAGACGAACTCAGGCTGACGGTTTCCGCGCTGACATTTGCGCGGCAAGCGCAGATCGGGCGGATTCATTTCACCCGCGTCAGCGCCGACATCCAGTATGATCTGGTTGCTCCGGAACCCGCTTCTGTTTTGGCGAAGCTTGCCGACAGTAACAATGCCGGCGCGGTGCTCGACAGCTACAATCCGCCGCAAGAGGGCTTCAAAGCGTTGCGGGCGAAGCTTGCCGAATTGCGCAAGGGCCCGGCCGATACCGGCACGAAGGCCGAGGACAAACCGGCACAGCCGCGTGTCCATATCGCGGAGGGCAAGATCCTGCGGCCGGGCATGAAGGATGTGCGCGTCGCCGCGCTGCGCAAGCGCCTCGCCATTGCCGGCGACAAGGACAATCAGCTTTATGACGACGCGGTGCGCGATGCGGTGAAGACCTTCCAGACGGAAAGCGACATCGGAGTTGACGGCAATCTTGGCCCCAACACCGTACGCGCGCTCAACGGCGAGCAGAAAGAAACGCGCCGGCCTTCCGCCAACCCCATCGACACGATTATCGTGAACATGGAGCGCTGGCGCTGGATGCCGCGCGAGCTCGGCAATCCGTATGTGATGGTCAACGTCCCCGACTACACGCTGACCCTCTATAACGACGGCAAAGTCTACTGGCACACCAGGATCGTGGCCGGCAAACCGGGTACGACGGCCACGCCGATGGTCAGCGCGGAGATGAAATTCATCACCGTCAATCCGACCTGGAACGTGCCGCCGTCGATCATCGAGAAAGAATATCTCCCTGCCCTGCAGGAAGATCCGCAAGCGCTCGAGCGCATCGGCCTAAGGCTTACGCAGGATGCTGACGGCACCGTCCACATCTCGCAACCGCCGGGCGCCGGCAACGCGCTTGGCCGTATCCGCTTCAATTTCCCGAACAAGTTCCTCGTCTATCAGCATGACACTCCCGACAAATACCTGTTCGCGCGCGACAAGCGCGCCTACAGTCACGGTTGCATGCGCGTGCAAAACCCGCTGACCTATGGCGAGAAACTTTTGTCGCTGGTACTGCCGAAGGAGCACTACACTGAGGCCCGCCTGCAAAGCATGTTCGGCGATAGTGAAATCAACATCAACTTCCCGAAATTCATCCCGGTGCATCTGACCTACCAGACGGCATTCGTGGACGGTGATGGCAAGCTTCAGCTGCGCGAAGATGTCTATGGTCGCGATGCCAAGATGATTGCGATCCTCAAGAGCAACGAGCGCAAGATCGCTGATATTGCGGTCGAACGCGCGCCGAACACCTCGTCCAAGCCGGTCCGCATGCCAGTCGGCGCGTATGGCGGTCCTACTGGCGGTTACAGCTATGGCGGCGGCGGCTCGAACTTCTTCGACTGGCTGTTCAGCGGACCGCAGGGCGGCCCGCGCGTCTATCCGCCGCGCCCGATCCCGAACTATCCGCGCGGTAACGGGAATGGCCGCTACACCTCGCGCTAGGTCGCGCAGAGCTCGATTAACGGAAACGCCGGCGAAAAAACGCCGGCGTTTTTCGTTTTGCAAAGAGGAAAATGGTACAGGCGGGTGGACTTGAACCACCGACCTCTGGTTCCACAGACCAGCGCTCTAACCAACTGAGCTACGCCTGCATGTGACTGGCTTTGATAAAGCCTGATCCAAGCGGGCGGAAACTAGGTGCCGCCCGCCTTTTTGGCAAGCGGCCCTTTCCCTCAAGTCGTTACGCATAAACGAAAGCCCGCACCTTTCGGTCCGGGCTCTGGTTACTTTGTTCGGTGAAAAAGCCGGCCTTCTCGGTTATGGCGTCAGGCCGCCTTGTTAATGCCGTTGCTGATGCTTTCTTTGATCGGCTCGGCCGTGTCGGCCGCAACCTTCTGCGCATGCTCCGAAAGCTCCTTGGCTTGCGTCACCAGGGCATCGAACTGCTTGCGCAAATACGCGCTGTAGAGCTCGACCATCTCGGAATAGGACTTCGCGGTCATCAACTCGCTCATCAGGTCGAACGCCGCATCGCTATTCGCACGCGTCGTTTCAATCACTTTGAGGCCGTAGCTGGCGCAACCTTTCGAAGCGGTGGAGTAGGTATCCTCCAACACGTCAGTCGCCTCTTCGGCTACGCTCTTGACCTTCTCGTAGTTTTCTTTCGCCTGCGCGATGCCTTTTTCGGCGAACTCGCGGAATGCAGCTGGTACCTCGAACTTTGGCATCTCGAATTTCGGCATTTCGAACCTGGGCATTTCGAATTTCGGCGTTTCGAATGCAGTCGCTCCAATGGCAACCGGTTTCGACTTGGCTTTGGGGGTGGCAGTGGCAATCGTTTCGGCCATGACAGTCATCCTTGACTAGGGAGAGCGTCCTCGGTGTTCGGGTCGTCCGCCCTCCGCAAACAGGCCCGCGGGTTTTCAGGGTCGCCGCCCGATGCGCTGGAAACGAATTCTGTGGGGCGGACCGTCTGAAGGCTTTATACACCCTGATTTGATGCATTGCAATAAAAATATTGCAATGCACAAAATACAATAGCCAGCTGCGCCCGCTTTTCGAGTTGGGCGATTCAACAGATCAGATCGTACAACCGCGTCAGTGGTGGCAGCTTCTGTCTGTCATCGTGGCGACGCGCTTGCTCAAGTTCCATGGCCCAAATTCCATGGGCCGAGCGCCGCAACACGACTACTCCGCTCGAACCTTTCGTGACCAATGCCGTCCCAAACGGTCCCACCGGATATCTAGGCCGCGACAATGCCCGCGCCAGTCATGGGATCCGTCTGCATTAACTTTATCGACGCTTGCCGGTGGCTGGTCAGCGCCCGCTCATGGACGACACTCACCCGCAGCCCTATTAAGGTTTTATTAGCCGTATTACTGCGACAGGGCGATGACGGAACCCAAACTGCAGCTCGCACATCTCGATGATCCACGGCTCGCGGCACTCGCCCTCAGCCCCATGCCGGTGTGGCTGTGGAGCGCGGGCGCCGACCGTATCCTCTGGGCAAATCCTGTCGCCGCGGCGATCTTCGCCGCTGCGTCGCCGGCTGAAATCACCGTCCTGAGATTCGACGCGCGGCACACATATGCAGTTCAGATTGCGCGGCTCGCCAGCACCTTGGCGGAAGGTGGAGCACCACGGCTCGAACGCCTTCGTGGATTCGGATCCAGCATTGGTGGCACACTTATCTGTCTGTGCTCGCGCATCGTGTTGGCGGATGGCAATCCGGCCATCCTGTTGGTGTCAACCGAGCGCGCCGGCAAGGAACTTGCCCTGCCGGAACGGGCGCACCGGCTGCTGCATGACGTGCAATTACCGTCGGCAATTTTCACCGCCGATGGCGAACTTATAGAGGCACAGACCACTGCGCGTGAACGCATGGGCGCCCGTTGCGACCTGTTGCAGCTCGGTGCGGAAGAAATTGCACGTGAAGCATGCGCCAAAGGCGCGGCCCGAGGCCAAATCGAAGCGGGCCAAATCTCCATTATTAAGCTTGGGGCAGGCCCGACATTCGCCCTGCTCGTCACTTTCGCAGACTCTTCGGACATCGGCGCCAAGCGGCCCGAGCAGAAGGAGATTGCGCCTTCAGGTGCTGCGGAACTCAACGCCAGCCCACACCGCATGCCCCTCCGCTTCGTCTGGGAAACCGATGCCGAAACACGGATCACGCTCTTCGACCAGGAATTTGCCGGGCTGATCGGGCCGAACGCAGCCGCCGTTGCTGGCCGCAACTGGGATGAGGCCGCCCGGACTATCGGTCTGGATCCAGGCGCGCTGATCGCAAATGCGCTTAAGGCAAGGGAAACCTTCAGCGGAATCAATATCCGCTGGCCGATTGACGGAAGCGATCAGCGCCTGGCAGTCGAAATGTCGGGGCTGCCGATTTACGACCGCGAACGCCGATTCAAGGGGTTTCGCGGTTTTGGAATCTGCCGCGACATCGACAAGATCAACGAGGTGAAAGACATCCGGTCGCGTCAAAAATCGATGCCGCCCGCGGCAGGCGAGATTGCGCCGAAGGTACTCACGTTCCCCGCACCGACCCCGCCGCCAGCCGCGGGCCCCTCACTGAATGCACGTGAACACAGTGCTTTCCAGGAACTCGCGCGTGAATTAAGTCAGCGCCTTAAGAAGCCGCAGACCAAAGGCGAGCCGGCCACGCCCCAAGAACCAATCGTCGAGCCTGTTGCGCCACCGCCCCAACCCAGTCGGCCGGCGGCGAAGCCCGGTCGCGATGCATTGGAAAACCGGACAATTCTTGACCGATTGCCTGTCGGTATCCTGGTCTACCGCCTCAACAGCCTGATTTACGCCAATCGCGCCTTCCTCGACTGGACCGGATACGCCACCTTGGATGAACTGGCAGAAGCGGGCGGCCTCGACAGCCTCTTCATCGAGAGCAAGGACGACCCGAGTTCGAAAAGCAAAAGGAATGGGGCCAAGTCGCTCACAATCGCGACCGTGAATGGCAAGCAGAGACCGGTCGATGGCCGCCTGTTCAGTGTGACATGGAATGGCGAAAACGCGCTGGCTCTCGTGGTCGAGACCAAACCGGACGGAGGCGACAAGGAAGCGCGCAGCGTCCCTCCCGGGCTCCTCAAGGAAACTAACGAACTCAAGGCGATCCTCGACACCGCCACTGATGGCGTGCTGGTGCTCGATCGCGCCGGTCGCGTGCTATCCGCCAACCGAAGCGCCCAGGCGCTTTTCGGTTACGAGGCCGGCGATTTCATAGAGCTTTCGATAACCGACCTGCTGGTTCCGGAAAGCCACCGCTCCGTTCTCGATCATCTCGGCCGGCTCGCGCATGGGGACGGTGTCGGGGCGCTCCATGCCGGCTATGAGGCGATTGGCCGTGTCCGCCAAGGCGGTCTCGTTCCCCTGCACATCACGATTGGCCGCATAGAAGATGGTGAAAAGCTTTGTGCGGTATTGCGCGACATCACTGACTGGAAACGAACCGAAGAGGAACTCGTCGACGCCAGACAAGCGGCCGAAAAGGCTTCCATGGCCAAATCGGAATTCCTTGCCAAGATCAGCCATGAAATCCGCACACCTCTCAATGCGATCATCGGCTTTTCTGAAGTGATGATGGACGAGCGCTTCGGCCCGATCGGCAACGACCGTTATCGGCAATATCTCAAGGACATTCACGCTTCGGGCGGCCACCTGATTTCGCTGCTCAACGATCTCCTCGACCTCTCGAAAATCGAGGCAGGAAAGCTTGAACTGACTTTCGTGAGCGTGAATCTCAATGACCTGGTGCAGCAATGCGTGGCGATTATGCAGCAACAGGCCAACCGCGAGCGTGTTATTGTGCGCACATCGTTGCCGGGAAATCTTCCGCAGGTCATTGCTGATGCCCGCTCAGTCCGGCAGATAGCCCTCAATCTGCTCTCAAATTCCATCAAATTCACCGGCGCCGGCGGGCAGATAATCATTTCGACGACACAGACCGATGCCCAAGAGGTCGTGCTCCGGGTTCGCGATACGGGCACTGGTATGAGCGAAAAGGAACTGCAGACGGCCCTCGAGCCGTTTCGTCAGGTTGCCCCGGCCGCCTTTTGGGGTTCCAGCGGAACGGGCCTCGGGCTTCCGATCACCAAGGCGCTGGCGGAGGCCAATCATGCCCGTTTCCACATCAGCAGCCAGGTTGACGACGGCACGTTGGCAGAAGTGGTGTTCCCGGCCAGCCGGGTGCTGGCGCAATAATTCAAAAATCGGCTAGGCTTATTGAATGTACCGATTGGTACGCTCGCTGGCATTCACATTGGCATTTGCGGCCGCGGCAGTCGCGGCACCGGTGCGCGCGGCTGAGCCCGTCGATCTCCTCCTGGTGCTCGCTTCCGATGTTTCACGAAGCGTCGACAGCCGGAAGTTCCAGTTGCAGCGAGAGGGCTATGCGGCAGCAATCAGCAACCCGCAAGTGCTTGATACGATCCGGTCAGGCCGCCACGGCCGCATCGGCGTTTTATTTTTGGAATGGTCGGGATTTGGCAATCAGAAAGTCGTTATCGACTGGACGGTGATCGACGGCGCGAAGGCGGCACAGACATTCGGCGACCGGCTTTTGGAATCGCCGCGCTCGTTTGCCGACAGGACGTCGATCAGCGGAGGTATCGACGCCGCCGTCGAACAAATATCGCGCGCGCCAATTAGCGGTGATCGGCGTACAATCGATGTGTCCGGTGACGGCACCAACAATGCCGGACGGGATGTCGGTCAAGCCCGCGACGAAGCGCTGGCGCGAGGCATTACCATCAATGGGCTGGTGATCCTGAGCGAGACGCCATTGCCTTGGAATCCCGAGCACACAAATCCCGCCGGCGGACTTGCGAAATACTATCGCGATAATGTCAGCGGCGGACCAGGAAGCTTTGTGCTTGAGGCCAAAGATTTCAACTCGTTTGGGCAGGCAATCATCAAGAAGCTGGTCGCCGAGATCGCCGATGCTGGCGGGCCGGGCAGGCCGGCCGCGCAGTAAGCTCGGCCGGACCCCAGCCATGAAAGGGTCACAGAGCATGTCCAAGGTTGGACGCAGCGGCACCAATGCTATAGTCCGCCGGCGTCTGACGCTGAAGCAATCGGAAACCTCCATTTGACAGCCGCAACCGGCTTAAAACGCCTGGGATTCATACTGCTCGCCGTCATTGGTGGCGGCCTGCTCGTGCTCACGACCGCCGGCTATTTGATATCCGCCGACTCGGTGCGTCAGCAGGTCATCGGTGAAATCCGGGCCGTCACCGGGCTCAATCCGGTCCTGCGCGGCAAGGCGAGCGTCTCGCTCTTTCCCACGGGAAGTGTCAGCTTTGCCGATGTTACACTCGGCGATGCGCAGCAACCCGCGCTCGTCGCGGAACGGCTGACCGCCCGTCTGCGCTTTTTTCCCCTTCTCATCGGACGCGTGGAAATCGCCGACGTTTCCCTCGACCACCCGCGGATATCGGTCGAGTTGCAGGAAAATGGTCGCTCCAATTGGTCCGGGCTGATGGAAGCGCTCACCCGCAGCCAGACGACCGTGCAGCGCCTCGCCGCATTTTCCGAAATGCGCATCGACGATGGCACAATCGTCATCGAAGACAAGGCACGCAAGATCAGCGAAACGCTTTCTGGGGTGGAATTCTCGTTGGCGTGGCCGTCGATATCCAAAAGCTTTGGCGCCACCGGACGCTTCATCTGGCGTGACGCGCCAATGGACGCCAGCATGACGCTGGCGGACTTTCCGTCGGCTCTCGCCGGCAATCGTAGCGGGCTGAAGCTCCGTATCTCCGGCACGCCGATGAAGGCCGCCTTCGAAGGCGCGATTAGTCTAAAGCCCGTCCTGAAAATTGAAGGCACGCTCGCTGCGGATGCGACATCTCTGCGCGATGCGTTGGCTTGGGCCGGACAAAAGCCGCTGCCCGGTGGCGGATTTGGCCGTTTTGCAATCAAGGCGCGGACAAATGTAATCGGCGGAACCATCAGCCTCTCGAGCGTGAATGCCGAACTTGACGGCAATACCGCGGAAGGCGTGCTGACATTCGCCGCCGACGGACGGCAGACGTTGCAAGGCACGCTCGCTGTCGACACGCTCGACCTGACGCCCTACGTTTCGACCGTACGCCTCCTGACGGCCAATGAAAGATCGTGGAGCGATGGCCGCATCACACTTGACGGTCTCGCAGGCCTCGATCTTGATCTGCGATTGTCGGCCGCAAATGTTGTCGTCTCGAATGCCAAGCTCGGCCGCACCGCGATCGCCGCGAATCTGCGCGGGGGACATCTGGTCGTCACGGTTGGCGAGGCGCAAGCGTATGGCGGCGTGATAAAAGGATCGATGTCCTTTGCCGAATTCGATCAGGGCGTTGATGTCAAATCGCAGCTGCAGTTCACGGACGTAGATCTTGAGAGTTGCCTCGGCCAGTTGTTCGGTTTGCGTCGCCTCGAGGGCAAAGGAAATATCACGGTCGCGGTCGAAGGCAGCGGGGACAGCGTTCTTGCGGTGACACGGACTC
>Ga0134126_10014193_pt1 | contig 10057 bp, 9 predicted proteins | sample KB31752_FD_96881 | JGI IMG/M metagenome (GOLD analysis project Ga0134126, IMG submission 96881) | Terrestrial soil microbial communities with excess Nitrogen fertilizer from Kellogg Biological Station, Michigan, USA - KB3-175-2 | ecosystem: Environmental > Terrestrial > Soil > Unclassified ...
GTGGCGGTGGTGACCAAGCCCTTCGGCTTCGAGGGCAAACGGCGCATGGCGCAGGCGGAGCAGGGAATCGCCGAACTCATGCAGTCGGTGGGCACGGTAATCGTGATCCCCAACGAAAAGCTGCTGAGTGTGGCCAATGCAGCGGGATTCTTCGAATCCTTCCGCGTGGCGGACGATGTTTTGCGGCAGGCGGTGCAGGGCATTTCCGATATCATCCAGGTGCCCGGCATCATCAACCGTGACTTTGCCGACGTACGCACCACCATGGAGGGCATGGGCTACGCCGTGATGGGGACGGCCATGTCTTCCGGGGAGCGCCGGGCAGCTGAAGCGGCCAAACGCGCCATCTCCTCGCCCCTGCTGGATAACGGCGGCATCTTCGGCGCCCGCGGCCTGCTGATCAACATAACCGGCTCCAGTTCGCTTACCTTGAGGGAAGTGAACGAAGCCTGCCAGATCATTCAGGGCGCGGCTGACGACGAAGCCAACATCATCTTCGGCGCGGTGCAGGATGAAAGCATGAAGGAGCAGATCAAGATTACGGTGATTGCTACCGGCTTCCGCTACGGTGCGCTGGAGACCCGGCATCCCAATAACATGTCGGCGGCGTCGCTGGCGATATCGCAGGCGCGCATCGCTTCCAGCTACCAGGCCCAGGAACACATGGCGGTTCCGCCACCGGCGTCCGCCATGGAGCCGCTCCCGCCGCGGGCGGTGGGCGATTCCAAGCGCTGAAGGGAAATTTGGCTGCCAACTCTGGATGTGCGTGGTTTCGGCCGCGCGCATCCAGCTTCCCCATTCACTCACCTTCCGATATATTGGCAGCCAGCCGTTCTGTTGCGAATCTCCCGCTCAAGAACTGCATCCAAACTATCCGTATGAAAGGCACTTTTGTCCCGGAGGAGAGAATTGAAGACAGCTACGCGCGTGGTGCTGGGCTCCCTCACAGCTTTCGCGGTGGCAGTTGCGGTGGTTCCTTCCCTAAGGGCGCAGAACAAGAATTTTCATGACGCGCCCGCTTCGGCCAAGCACCTGAAAAACCCTTACGCTCCCAACCCGCGGGTTTTGGATACCGGCCATGAACAGTTTCATCATTATTGCGCCCGGTGCCATGGCGAGAGCGGGCAAGGCTCCGGCAACATTCCCTCTCTCGTGGATGGCACGCTGGAGACCGTAACGCCGGGCGAGGTGTACTGGTTTATCAGCAAAGGTAGCCCGCAAAACGGCATGCCATCCTGGGCCAAGCTGCCCAAAGATGTGCGCTGGAAAATTATCACTTACGTGAAGTCGCTGGGCGAGTCCGCACAACGGCAAGCGGCCAGCCGGCCGGCGGCGCCTGCCAGCGCCATGACCAGCACCCTCAAGGACCCGCCTCCCAAGCCGCCCTTCACGGATTTCCGCTACGAGCAGCCGGGCAAGATGCGCAAGATCACGGTGAAGGATTTGCCTGCCCCCTTCGCCACGCCTTCGGCAGATAACGGTCCGGATGTAGTTGCCCGTCCGGCCAATGTGTGGCCGCAGGCGCCGTCCGGATTCAAAGTGGAACTCTACGCTACCGGACTGGACGGGCCGCGCCTGATCCGCACCGCGCCCAACGGCGACATCTTTGTGGCGGAGAGCGCGGCGGGCGATGTGCGCGTGTTTCGCGGCATCACCCAGAACGGCAAGCCGGAACAGATGTCCGTATTCGCCAGCGGACTGAACCGGCCCTATGGCATCAACTTCTATCCTCCGGGCCCCAATCCACAGTGGGTCTACATCGGCGACACCAACGAGGTGCTGCGTTTTCCATATCACAACGGCGAGATGCAGGCCGCGGGTAAAGGCCAGCACATCGCGAATCTGCCAGCCGGAGGCGGCCACTGGACGCGCGACATCCAGTTCTCCCCTGACGGCAAAACTATGTTCGTGGGCGTGGGTTCGCGCTCCAACGTTGATAATCCCTCAACCCATCCCGCCGAAAAAGACCGCGCCAACATTCTGGCTTTCAACCCTGACGGCTCCGGGATGCGCATCTATGCCTCGGGCATTCGCAATCCCGGGGGCGGGCTGGCTATTGATCCCAAGACCGGCCAGCTATGGTGCTCGGTGAACGAGCGCGACGCGTTGGGCGATAACCTGGTGCCCGATTACGTCACTCACGTCCAGGAGGGCGGATTTTATGGCTGGCCGTGGTGGTACATGGGCAGCAATCCCGACCCGCGTTTGAAGGGCCAGCCGCATCCGCCGCTGGAGAACAAGGTGACCGTTCCCGACGTTCTCATCCAGGCGCACAGCGCCTCGCTGGAGCCGGCGTTTTATACCGGAAAGCAGTTTCCGGCGCAGTATCACGGCGATCTCTTTGTGGCCGAGCACGGCTCCTGGAACCGGTCGCCGCGCGCCGGCTACGAGGTGATCCGCATTCGGCTGCACCAGACTGGGCACGCCAGCGGCGAGTACGAAGATTTCATAACCGGCTTCGTGCTGCCTAACGGCGATGCCTGGGGACGGCCCGTGGGCGTAACCTCGGCTCCGGATGGCTCATTGCTGGTGACTGATGATGGCTCCAACTCCATCTGGCGCGTGAGCTACCAGGGGAAGTGAGTCGTCTGTACTCTGGACTCTGGTCCGTTTATGGGTGGAGACGTAAGTTGTGGCGTCTTGCGGCGAGACGTTGCGGGCAACATTTCTACTCGTCGGCCTATGCTCCTTGCTACCTCAGGAAACCCACTGCGGCGATAAGCGAACGTGCTATCAAATAACCGCAGATGATATATTTGGATGCTTGGGCAAGCTGCCGTATCCAGGAGGCGCAAGGTGAAGGGCGATCCTAAAGTCATCGCTGTGCTGCAACAGGTGCTCAAAGCGGAGCTGACCGCCATCAACCAGTATTTTCTGCACTCGGAGATGTGCGAGAACTGGGGTTATTACAAGCTGGCTGGCCTTGCGAAGAAAGAGTCCATCGAGGAGATGGGCCACGCCGAAGTACTGATTGAGCGCATTCTGCTGCTCGACGGTACGCCCAACATGAGCGACTACTTCAAGATCAACATCGGGCAGGACGTGAAGGCGCAGCTGCACAACGATCTGCAGCTGGAATACGACGCAGTCAAGCGCTTAAATGAGGGCATCAAGCTGTGCGTGGCCGCGGGCGACAACGGCTCGCGCGAACTGCTCAACAAGATCCTCTCCGATGAGGAGCATCACATTGACTGGCTGGAAGGCCAGCTCCACGCCATTGACGAGATCGGCATCGAGAACTATCTTTCGCAGCAGCTGCATGGCGGACAAGAAAAGAAAGATTAACAACGTACGAGCTTACGCCGCGGCTTGCCGCGGCAGGTCTAACTCCAGCGCGACGTCGAATTTGGAGTAGTACTTCTTCACGTCACCGGCGCCGTATTTTTTGCGGAACTGGTTGGCGATGTCGCCGATCCGCCTGGGATCGGTGATGGGCTGCGCCTTCACTCCAGCAGTGGTGCCCCCGGCGGCAATGGTGATGACCGGCGTCTGCAGCACGTTGCGATACCACTGGGTATCGGAGCCGCGCACCGGCAGCAGATAAAGGCGATCCTGCTGACGCACGAACCACACGGGAAAGGAAATGTTTTTGCCCGACTTTCTCCCGGTTACAGTGATTTCCAGTTCCTGGGTGGAATCCAGCGCTTGGGCCATGTTAGAAGTCATGAGTTCTCTCCTTGAGCCCGCATACTACAAGCTTAGCGCAATCCATCTTCTAAGAAGAGGGGTTCTTTCGTCGCAGAGACGCAGAGGCACAGAGGACAGCAGGTCGGGTCGAAAGGCAGCTTGGTAGCCGGGGTGGTGAACTGAAACGTGGTAAGAGTCTAGACTTTAACTGGAGCGAGGGGATCTACGGGCTCGCCTTCTTCTTCCTTCTGCGAGGCGGACCCGTTAAGACTGGCGGAGGCAACCGGAGCAGGCTCGGGCAATGGAGGCACCGCGTCAGTGTTGTCCAGCAGGCGATGGTGCAGGCAATAGAGCGCCAGCTCAAGCCGGTCAGAAACGCCCAGCTTGTCATACACCTTGCGCAAATAATTCTTGACCACCTGCTCGGTGGTGTTCACCCGGATAGCGATTTCCTTGTTCTTCATGCCCTGCGCCACGCAGGCCACGATCATCATTTCCTTCTGCGTGAGGTGGACTTTGGCGGCGGGAGCCATGGGCCGGGTAGCCGAGGTGCGGAAGGCATGCAGCACCCAGCTCACAGCCTGCTCATCCAGCCAGATATCGCCTTTGGCTACCTTGCGAATGCAGGCGACCAGTGTTTCGGGTGGAATGGAGCGGTCAATAATGCCATGAGCGCCGCGGCGGAGGAACTCCAGAACCTCGTCCTGGGTGGCGCCGGCGGTGAGCACGATGAGCTTGGAATGGGGAGCGCGGCGCAGCAACTCGCTGATAGCTTCAGCGGGCTCAGCCGCGAGCGTGGTTTCAAACAGAATCACGTCAGCGCTGAACTTGGCGATGGCGGAAATGGCCTGGCCATAGCTTTCCGCCTGGCCGACCACGCGGATATCATCTTCCAGAGCGAAGATCTTGCGCAAGCCGACCCGGAAAATGGTCTGGCTATCAGCTACGATCAGACGGGTAAACGCCTTACCGTCGGTACCCTGCGGGTTCTCGCTGCCGTCCTGAAGTTGGACCGAGCTGCTGGCCATAATAGCTATTGTTTCTCCACGCGCTCTAAACCGTACTCGTCAATGACGACGCCTACCCAGTAGCTTTGGTTCTCCTGAAAACAACGCACCGCGCGGCCGCGGCAGTTGACTACCACTCCGCGGGCGGTTCCCAGCACTTGGGCAGGCATGCAAATGCTGAATTCCACGGCAGCGCCGATGGGGACTTCCGCATCAGTCTGGAAGAGGACGCCGTTGGCAGAGATGTTGCGCGTCTGCCCGGAATGCTCGCCCTGCGGGCTATGGAATTCCACCGGCAACTGTAGAGGGAAACGAGCGGCGCTCTGCATGTCGTGGAAGCGGGCCGATGGCCGCTCCGCGTCCACTTCCGCTACCGCTGAATGTGGCCTTACGTCTTTGGACACGCTGTTTCTCCACTATGGAGGCAGCCGGGGGTAGCGCGCTCCAGCCCACAAGCTGGGATACGAGGGAGCTTACAACGAGGGGAATGTGGGGAAAAGTTACGAAAGTTATGGCCTATTCGAGTGAGATGAAACCAGGCAGTTGCTCGCGCGACTCACGCCAGATGCCTCGATCACCCGGACGCCTTTGCTGTAGTCGCGGGGCGGGCTTCCGTGCCACCTAAGGGCCATGCCGGGCCAGTGGGATCGGGTTCAGTTCTGCAAACCAACCAATTCGGAAGGGAAGCAGCGGAGCCAGATTACAAAAGTGACCGCTATCACTGAGGGGATGGCCCAAAGAGGGTAGATTTTGAGAGAGGAAACTGCGGGGAGAGGAGGCCAAGCCTGCTGCCATTAAGCCACAAAGCACCGCCCACGTTTCTCGGCCCGGAAGGAAACGCCGGCAATAGAGTGCAGAACAGGGCAGCTACGGCGGCGGACCGTCCGCAGACCAGAAGCGCCCAACTGGCTTCCAGTTCCCGCGCAACGCCGGCAGCGTCGGTATCACGCTCACAGTTTCGCGAAAGCTACATTGCCGGACTGGCGGCGGCAGGCATCGCGGCGCACTTTGCGCTGCATTACCTGGCAGGAACGAGAGCCGAAGTCTACAACCTGCCGCTCTACGTGGCCCTGGCGATCGGCGGAGTGCCGCTGCTGATGGGGCTGACGCGGCGGTTGCTGAAAGCGGAGTTCGGCTCCGACCTGCTGGCGGGAATCTCCATTCTTAGTTCGGTGCTGCTAGGGCAATACCTGGTGGGGTCCATTATCGTGCTCATGCTCTCCGGCGGTACGGCGTTGGAGCAGTTTGCCACGCGGCGGGCGTCGTCGGTGTTGGACGCGCTGGCCAAGCGGATGCCGCTAGTGGCGCACCGCAAGAATGACGGCGCAATCGCGGACATGGAGCTGCAGCAGATTGCGATCGGCGACCTGCTGGTGGTTTTTCCACATGAAATCTGCCCGGTGGATGGCGCGGTAGTGGAGGGCCACGGGGTGATGGACGAATCGTACCTGACGGGCGAGCCCTACGAGATGTCGAAAACGCCGGGGTCAAAAGTGCTGTCGGGCGCCATCAACGGCGACACCGCGCTCACCATTCAAGCGGAGGCGCTGCCGGTGGACTCGCGTTACGCCAAAATCATGCGGGTGATGCAGGAAACGGAACAGAAGCGGCCGCATCTGCGGCGGCTGGGGGACAAGCTGGGCGCATGGTACACGCCAATTGCGGTGGGGGTGGCGGTCACGGCCTGGGTGGCCACGGGCGAGGCCATGCGCTTTCTGGCGGTGGTGGTGATCGCCACTCCCTGCCCGCTGCTGATTTCCATTCCTGTGGCCGTGATTGGCGCCATCTCACTGGCCGCCCGGCACGGCATCATCATTAAAAATCCGGCGGTGCTGGAGCAGATTTCCACCTGCCGCACGCTGATCTTTGACAAGACCGGAACCCTCACCTACGGTAAGCCGGCGCTGACCGAGGTAATTCCGGCGCCGGGGTTCAGCAGCGAAGATGTGCTGCGGGCTGCGGCCAGCCTGGAACAATACTCCAAGCATCCGCTGGCCGGCGCCATCGTGGTGGCGGCGCAGGGAGCCAAGCTGGGTCTGGAGGCGGTGAGCCACGTGAGTGAGCGCCCGGGCGAAGGGCTGGAGGGAATGGTGGCGGGGCGGATGGTGCGCATCACCGGGAGGAGCAAGGTGGCGGAACTGGAATTGGCGCTGCCGCCGGTTGTAAGCGGGCTGGAGTGCCTGGTGTTCGTGAGCGGTAGATATGCCGCAACGTTCCGCTTTCACGACGCGCCGAGGATGGAGAGCCGGTCGTTTGTGGACCATCTCAAGCCCAAACACGCGGTGGAAAAGGTGATGTTGGTCTCGGGTGACCGCGAGTCAGAGGTGCGCTATCTGGCGGAGGAGGTGGGAATCACCGAGGTGCATGCCAGCCAGGCGCCGGAGCAGAAGGTGGCGATCGTGGAGGCGGAGACGGGGCAGGGGCGCACGCTGTTTGTAGGCGACGGCATCAATGACGCTCCCGCGCTCCTGGCGGCGACGGTGGGCGTGGCCTTCGGCCCCAACAGCGACATTACCTCCGAAGCTGCCGGCGCGGTGATTATGACCACTTCGCTGACCAAGGTGGATGAACTGTTCCACATCAGCGACCGCATGCGGACGATTGCGCTGCAGAGCGCGGTGGGGGGGATGGCGCTGAGCATCGTGGGCATGATTGCCGCCGCCGCCGGCTACCTGCCGGCGCTGGAAGGGGCGATCGCGCAGGAGATTATTGATCTGCTGGCGGTGCTGAACGCGGTGCGGGTAGCGCTGCCCACCAAAACGATGTCGGATTTCGAGGCGGCGGGTTCCTTCGCGGATTCGATGCGCAAAAATTTGGGGTCGGGCGCCTGAAAGCAGGAGCCGGGATGGTGGGTCCATGGAAGGCATTTGGCTGGTATTTCTGGTGGTGCTGGCGCTGAACCTGCTGCCGGCGTTCGCTCCCCCGACCTGGATGGCGCTCTCCTTCTTCAGCTATAAATTTCCCGAAAATGACATCGCCATGCTGGCGCTGGTGGGAGCGACCGCGGCCACGCTGGGCAGGGTGATCCTGGCGAAATCGGCGCGCAGCTTGGTTCGCGGCAAACTGCTAAGCGCGGACACCAGACAGAACATTGACGCCATCAAGGAGAAGCTGCAGGGGAGGAAGACATTAACGGCGGGCGCCTGCCTGTTCTATGCCTTCAGTCCATTGCCTTCCAATTACCTGTTCATCGCCTACGGGCTGACCACGCTGGAGCTGCGGATTCTGGCGCTGCCGTTTTTTCTGGGGCGGCTGATCGGGTACAACTTCTGGGCACACCTGGGGTCTACGGCAGCACACAGGCTGGCCATCGAGGCGCCCCAAAGTTACATGAGCGTGTACTTTATTGCAGTGCAGGTGGCGTGCCTGGCGCTGATCTATGTTTTTATGCGCATTGACTGGCGGCGGCTGCTGGAGGAGAGGAAATTACGCTGGGCAGGGAAGAAGAAGACCGACTAACTGGGAGCCAGTTCAGTTTCCGGTTCTGGGCCGCGATAAGCAAGCAAGGAGCGAACCGCACAGGCGATAAGTCTCGGCTCGGGGTTGGCGGAGGAGAAGGGAGCGCGACCGCTCAGCTTTTGCGGGAACGGGGGTTTGCCGTAGATTGCGCTGGGCCATAGAATGAAGAGGCGAGACGGGCGTGGCTCCGTCTTGCGCTTCCTTAAAACCGGCGCTGGAGAGATGGCCGAGTGGCTGAAGGCGCACGCTTGGAAAGCGTGTATACGGGAAACCGTATCGTGGGTTCGAATCCCACTCTCTCCGCCAGCTTTTTATCCGCATAAACACTGGTTATTACTAAAGATTGCTTGTGCCCGTGCTAGAAAGCGTGTTAGCTTCTGGCATGGTACTCAGGATACGCAAACCGGAAGTATCGGTTTATGTACGGCACCGGGAGATGTGCCCCCGTGCCGATGAAGGCGAGTCGTACCCGAAGTGCGACTGCCCGAAATGGCTGCGTTATTCGCTCAATGGTAGGCAACACCGCGTAAACGCGGGGACCCGCACATGGGGCTTGGCTGAGGAGAAAGCTGCCGACCTTCAAAAGCAGTTGGACGCGGGCTTGTCGGGCAAACCTGCCCCAGCGGTAGAGAAGCAATCGACCATCGAGGAAGCCCTCGAAACCTTCATCAGCAAGAAACAGGGCAAACAGATCAGTGAAGCCCGCATTCGCAAGCTGCGTTTCCAGCTTGGCCAGTTTCAACAATTCATGGCGAGTCGCTCTAAATTCTTTCCCACTGAAATCACGCCAAAGGATGTAATTGATTTTCGTGCCCGCTGGACCTGGCAGAGCACTACCAAGCAGAAAGCCCAACAAAATCTCAGGGGCTTCCTGCGTTCGTGCTGTAAAGAGAATCGCACCGAACTTCTTGACGCCCTGGACACAATTCAATTGTCTGACGCGGATGAGGAGCGTTTAGAACCACAGCCGTTTACAGAGGAGGAATTGACGCGGCTCTTGGAACAAATTCCCGTGACATTTCCCAATTCCACAAAGGCTGGACGGGTCACGGCCTTGGTTCATTGCATGGCGAGTACAGGGCTTGCGATTCGGGACACCGTGCAATTGAAACGCGATAGTCTTAGCGGTGGTTGGCTTCGCATCAAACGGCAAAAGACGCGGCGTCCGGTCAAGCAAAAGCTCGACGCAGGGTTACACCATGAATTACTCGCAGTTGCGAACGGGAACCCGAAGTACATCTTCTGGAACGGTACATCAAAGCCGAGTACGGCTGTCACAAAATGGCAAGCCGATTTGAGAAAACTAATGGAAGATGCGGGTTTGTGGATTAAGGGGAATGTGTCGCATCGGTTGCGGGATACCGCTGTAGATTTCTGGCTCGGCAAAGGCTGTTCAATGACCGAAGTTGCTGCGATGCTCGGCGATACCGTTGCTGTGACCGAGAAGCATTACGCTAGTTTGCAGTCCAAACGCTTTGAAGAGCGATTAGCCAATGTGCCTACGCGATCGTGGAGTGCCCATGTCTGAGTTGCTTACAGTTCGAGACGTTGCTCAGGTGCTCCAGTGTTCCGAGGATTCTGTCATCCGTCGGTTTGCAAAACTCGATGGAGTGATCGATCTCGGTCGGTCAGAGAATATCAATCGTCGCCGTTATCGTGTCTTGCGAATTCCAAAAGACGTTGTTGAACGCTATCTCACGCGTAAAGCGGGCCGCTCAATTCAGATCGAAGTTCCCGAGCAAGCAGAGCGCAGGCGGAAATCTCCGCAGTGGGAAGACCGAGCGATCCGGAATCTCGCGAAGGCGGGCTTGCAGAATGGAGTCACTCTCGACAATAAAACAACCTATCAGCGGATTGCCGAGCGGGCACGCTTGTTGACCTCCGTCCCGGAAAATCGTTGGAGTGATGTCGTCTGGTACGAGGAAGAGGAATGAGAACGACTTGGGAGCAGCTGCACTCATTTA
>Ga0134126_10014194_pt1 | contig 10057 bp, 9 predicted proteins | sample KB31752_FD_96881 | JGI IMG/M metagenome (GOLD analysis project Ga0134126, IMG submission 96881) | Terrestrial soil microbial communities with excess Nitrogen fertilizer from Kellogg Biological Station, Michigan, USA - KB3-175-2 | ecosystem: Environmental > Terrestrial > Soil > Unclassified ...
CTCGCCACCGCGCTGGTCAAGCTGCATCGGGACAACGCCACGACCCTCACGCCCGACCCCCTGTACGCGGCGTTCTACTACTCGCACCCTCCGCCGCTCATCCGCATCGCGCGGCTGCGCGGCGCCCCGGCGGGCCCCTGACCCGGACCTCAGGGGATGAAGTACAGATCGATGGTCTTGCCGATGCGCTCCAGCGGCCGGTACGCGGACAACCACCCGTAGTCGCTGGGATTGCGGGTGCGCGCCAGTTCCGACACCGCGACCCAGCCTGAGGTCGGCTGGTGACCGGCCAGGATGGTGAGCGGCGGCAGCGGCTCGCGTGTCAGGTCGGCGGTGCCGCGATAGGCCAGGGCGAGGTGCGGGATGTGCAGCTGCGCGGCACGCAGCTCGAGGCGGAGCAGGTCCTGGCCCCAGTCGAGGTCGGAATCCACGAGCACCCGCTCCGGGTGCGCGACCGTCTCGTTGAAGTAAGGCAGATAGTCCGGGTATGCCCGCCACAGCGTGCTCAGCTGCCAGGCGAGCGCTGCGGCCAGCAGCACCGCTGCCGCCAGTCCCGCACGTGGCGCGCGCAGCCGCAATGCCGCGCGCCACGCCCGCTGCAGCGCGTAGGCCGCGCCCAGCGCCAGGAAGGGATAGAGCACCAGCACGTGGCGGATGCCGATGTTGATGCGGCTGAAGGTGCTGGCGAACAGCAGGAACGTCAGCGCCAGGACCGGCGGCGCGAGGCCCCAGGCGCGTGTGCGCGCATCGTCGCCGCGCCACGCCGCGCAGGCCATCCAGCCGAGGCCGAGGCTGCCACCGGCCAGCAGTGGCAGCGGCGTCTTCACCGCCAGCGCCACCAGATAGAAGTACCACCAGCCGGTCAGGCGCGTCCGCCCGAGAAGGTACGACAGATGGCCGGTGTCGTTGTGTGCCTTGACCGCCACGATGCCGTTGACCAAGTCCTGCAGCTCGCGCGGCAACCACAGGTGCTGGATCACGACGCCGAGCCCGTGATCGACTCCCGGCCGCTGCAGCAGATAGGCCACCGCCCAGTCGAAGCGCAGCGCGACGCCGGATGGGTTGTGCGCGCGCGGCGCGTACACGGCGTACAGCGTCAGCAGCGCCACGCCGGCGGCAAGGCCGAGGCCGGCCAGCCAGTGGCCGGGCGGCGCGGCGCGCGCGCCGAGCTCGCCGCGCCGCACATGCCCGAGCGCCTGGGCCAGCGCCAGCACCGGCAGCGCGAGGCCAAGGAACGGCACCGCCGAGAACTTGGTGGCCACCGCGACCCCCGCTGCCAGTCCGAACCCGGCGGCATGGCGTAACTCGCCGCTGAGCAGCCAGCCCTGCAATGCATAGCAGGCCAGCAGCGCGGTGGCGGCCGCCGCCACGTCCAGGCTGGCGAGCGCTGCGTTGCCGAGGAGCGGCGGCACCGAGACCAGCAGCAGCACCGCGAGCAGCGCGCCAGCCTCGGAGTCCAGCAGGCGCCGCGCCCACAGCCAGGTCGCGTACAGCAGCAGCGCCAGGAACGGCAGCGCGCCCAGCCGCGCCAGCGTCAGGTAGCGCCAGTAGTGCCCGTCGACGTACAGGATGTCGATGCCCTCGCGCGTGCCGTCAGGCGGCGGCGTACCGAAGGAATGCGCACCCGCCAGCCACGGGCCGAGCGCCAGGAACAGCCGCGCGAGCGGCGGATGTTCGGTGTCGTACTCGTAGCGGCCGCGGTCGAGCAGTTCGATGCCGGCCGCCAGATGCTCCGGCTCGTCCCAGGTGTTGGTGTAGAGGTGCCAGCAGCCGGCGGCCAGCAGGCAGGCAAGCAGCACGAGCAGCGCCAGCCCCGCCGCGGGCGCCGCGTGCCGGCCGGGCAGCGCGCCCAGGCGCTAGGCTCCGAACGGATGCCGCAGCACGATCGTCTCGCTGCGCTCGGGCCCCGTCGAGATCAGGTCCACGGGCACGTCGGCGAGCACCTGCAGCCGCTCGAGGTAGCGGCGGGCATTGTCCGGCAGCGCCTCGTAGTCGGTGATGCCGGCGGTCGACTCGCGCCAGCCGGGCAACTCCTCGTACACCGGCTCGACGTCGGCGTAGCCGGCGACGCTCAGCGGCGGCTCCGGCGACACGACGCCGTGCACCCGGTAGCCCACCGCGATGCGGATCGTGTCGAGGCCGTCGAGCACGTCGAGCTTGGTGATGCACAGTCCGGAGACGCTCGAATTGACGATCGCGCGACGCAGCGCCACCGCATCGAACCAGCCGCAGCGCCGCCGCCGCCCGGTCACCGAGCCAAACTCGTGCCCGACGCGCGACAGGTGCTCACCGTACTCGTCGAACAGCTCGGTCGGGAACGGCCCGGCGCCGACGCGCGTGGTGTAGGCCTTGACGATGCCGAGCACGTAGTCGAACGCGCGCGGCCCGAGGCCGGTGCCGGTGGCGGCGAAGCCGGCGGTGGTGTTGGACGAGGTCACGAACGGGTAGGTGCCCAGATCCACGTCCAGCATCGCGCCCTGCGCGCCCTCGAACAGCACGTTGGCGTCGCCGGCGCGCAGCTCGTGCAGCGCGCGGGTCACGTCCGTGACCAGCGGCGCGATCTGTTCCGCCAGCGCCAGTTGCGCCTCGAGGGTGCGCTGGAAGTCGACGGTCGGGGCGCGGTAGTAGTGCTGCAGGACGAAATTGTGGAAGTCGAGGACCTCGCCGAGCTTGGCGGCGAAGCTCTCGCGCTGGAACAGGTCGGCCACGCGCACCGCGCGCCGCGCCACCTTGTCCTCGTACGCAGGCCCGATGCCGCGGCGCGTGGTGCCGATGGCGTTGGCCCCCTTGGCGCGCTCACGCGCCTGGTCGAGGGCCACGTGCGAAGGCAGGATCAGCGGGCAGTTGGGCGACAGCCGCAGCCGCTCGAACACCGGCACCTGCTGCTCCATCAGCATGCGGCTCTCGGTCAGCAGCGCTTCCAGCGACAGCACCACGCCGTTGCCGATAAAGCAGCGCACCTGCTCGCGCAGGATGCCGGACGGGATCAGCGACAGAATGGTCTTGCGGCCGCCGATCACCAGCGTGTGCCCGGCGTTGTGGCCGCCCTGGAAGCGCGCGACCGCGGCGGCGCGCTCGGTGAGCAGATCGACGACCTTGCCCTTGCCCTCGTCCCCCCACTGGGTGCCGATGATGACGACGAACTTGCCCACGTCCGCCCTAGCGCACCAGAAACAGGATGAACACGCCGACCAGCATGCTGCCGAGCCCGGCGATGCGCAACTCGCGCTCCGGCAGGGTGGCGAGCTTGGCCAGCGCGCGCTTTACGCCCTGCGGGTTCAGAAAGGGCGCGATGCCTTCCAGCACCAGGAACAGGCCGAGTGCGGCGAGCAGGTCCGTGACGTTCACAGGCTGCCGGTGGACGCCTAGCGGCGTGGCGGCGGTGCCGGCGCCCTGGCCGAATCCTTCAGGTACTTGAAGAACTCGCCGTCGGGCGTCAGCACCAGCAGGTCGCCGTCCTTGCCGAGCGAGTGATCGTAGGCCTGCAGGCTGCGGTAGAAACCGTAGAACTCCGGATCCTTGGAGTAGGCGCGCGCGTAGATCTGCGCGGCCGTCGCGTCGCCCTCGCCGCGTGTGCGCAGCGCATCGCGCTCGGCGTCGGCCAGGATCACGGTGCGCTGCCGCTCGGCGGTGGCGCGGATGGTGGCGCTGGCGCTCTGCCCTTCGGCGCGCAGCCGGCTCGCGGTCTTGGCGAAGCTCTGCTTCATACTCTCGTAGACGCGCGAGGCCACCTCGTCGGGCAGGTCGATGCGCTGCACGCGCACGTCGACCAGGTCGACGCCGAGGCCGGCGGCGTTGTGACTCGCCTGGCCGAACATCTCGCCGGTGACCGCGGCGCGCTCGGCGGACACGATCTGCTGCAGCGTGCGCTGCGCCACCACGCTCTTGATGCCGTCCTTGACGATCTCCGCCAGGCGCTGGCCGGCGAGCTCCTCGCGGCCGCCGGTCGCGATGTAGTAGAGCGAGGGGTCCTTGACGCGCCACTTGACGTAGAAATCCACGATCAGCCCGCGGCCATCGTTGGTGAGGAAGGTCTCGCCGGTGTACGACTCAGACAGGATGCGCTTGTCGAACTTGGTCACGACGTCCACTGGCCACTTCCAGTGCAGGCCCGAGGAGTAGTGCGCATCCACGATCCTGCCGAACTCGGTGCGGATCGCGAACTCGGTCTCGTTGACCGAGAACAGCGAGAACGACACCGCCACCAGCAGCAGGCCGAGCGCGATGAACAGCGGGAACAGGCGCGAGCTCATCAGCGCTCACCCCGCCCGCGCGCTTCGATGGTCACCTGGTCCTGTTCCCGGTTGCCGTTGCCCGCCGCCGGCTCGGCGGCCTGCTCGGCCTCGCGCGCAACGCTCTTGTCGAGCAGCTTGTCGATCGGCAGGTAGATCAGATTGTTGCCGGCGTGCGAATCGATCAGCACCTTGTGGGAGCGCCCCAGCACGCTCTCGAGCGTGTCCATGTACATGCGCCGGCGCGTCACCTCGGGTGCCTGCGCGTACGCCGACTGCAGCTGCGCGAAGCGGGCCGCATGTCCTTCGGCGAGCGCGCTGACTTGCGCCCTGTAGGCCTGCGCATCCTGCTGCATGCGCGTCGCCGCGCCCTGCGCCACGGGGATGATGCCGTTGGCGTAGGCCTCGGCCTCCTGCACGTAGCGCTCCTTGTCGGCCTGCGCCTTGTTGGCGTCGCGCTGCGAGGGAATGACCGCATCCGGCACCTGCACGTCCTCGAGGTTGACGGTGGTGACCGTGATGCCGGAGTTGTAATAGTCGAGCGTGTGCTGGATCAGTTCCTTGGCGCGGCGCGTGACCTCCGGCCGGGTCGAGCCGACCATCAGGTCATCGAGAGTGCTGCGGCCGACGATCTCGCGGATGGCGCTCTCGGACACCTCGCTCAGGGTCTGCTCCGGCTCGCGCACCCGGAACAGCTTCTTGACCGGGTCGCTGAACTGGTACTGCACGGCGAAGTGCAGCTCGACGAGGTTGACGTCGGAGGTCAGCACGCGCGACTTGAAGTCGCTCGAGTTGACGCTCGCGATGTTCACCGTGGTGACGCTCTCGATCGGCCAGGGCATCCGCCACCCCATGCCGGGAGGCCGCACCGCGATCAGCCGCCCGAAGCGTTGCACGATGCCGCGCTCGGCCTGCTTGACCTGGTAGAACCCGCTCAGCAGCCAGCCCGCCGCCACCACCGCTACCGCGATCAGCAGCAGCGGGCCGCCGTCGCCGCCGCGGCCGCCGGCGGGGCGCAGCAGCGACTCGAGCCGGCGCTGCCAGCTCTTCAGCCGCTCGTCGAGGTCGGGGCCGCCCTGGCCGGGGCGTCGTCCCCACTGGTTGTTCGAACCGGGTTGATTCCAGGGCATGGCGCGAAACTCAGCGCAGCTTGGCCGCGCTCGCGCGGGCGGACGATTGTAGGTAGGTGTCCGGGGCGGAGCAAGGCGCGTCCGGCCCCTGCACCTCGAGGATCTGCACGCCCGCGGTGCGCGCCAGCTGCAGCAGCTCCAGGTCCGGCAGTTCCACCGCCAGCTCCAGCGAGCCGTCATCGCCGCTGGTCTCGGAGCGCACCGCCTGCGCGGCATACAGGCGCGAGCGCAGCGCGCCGGCGGCGGCCGGCATGCGCAGCCGCGCCCGGCGTGCGAAGCGCGCCAGGCGTTCGGCCACGGCCTGCCGCAGCAGGTCGAGTCCGGCACCGGTGGCCGCCGAAATCCACACCGCGGTCACGCGGCCGTCGGCGTCGCGGTCGATGCGCGGCGCCAGCGCCAGGCGGTCGATCTTGTTGTAGACCAGGATCTGCGGAATCGCCTGCGCGCCGATCTCGGCGAGCACCCCATCGACCGCCTGCGTGTGCTCCGTGCGGCGCGGGTTGCTCGCGTCCACCACGTGCAGCAGCAGCGTCGCCGCGCGCGCCTCGGTGAGCGTCGACTGGAAGGCCGCGACCAGCTCGTGCGGCAGCTCGCGGATGAAGCCGACCGTGTCGGCGACCACCACCGCCGTGCCACCGGGAAGCGTGATGCGCCGCACCGTCGGATCGAGCGTCGCGAACAGCTGGTCAGCGACGTAGGCATCCGCCCCGGTGAGCGAGCGGAACAGGGTGGACTTGCCGGCGTTGGTGTAGCCCACCAGCGCCAGCGACGGCACCGGGATCTCGGCGCGCGTCTGCCGGCCGGTTTCGCGCTGCTGCCCGATCTTCGCCAGGCGCCGGGTGAGCACCCGCACGCGCTGCGCGATGATGCGCCGGTCGGTTTCCAGCTGCGTCTCGCCGGGTCCGCGCAGACCGATGCCGCCCTTCTGGCGCTCGAGGTGCGTCCAGCCGCGCACCAGGCGACTGGCGATGTGCTTCAGCTGCGCCAGCTCCACTTCGAGCTTGCCCTCGAAGCTGCGGGCGCGCTGCGCGAAGATGTCGAGGATCAGGCCGTTGCGGTCGAGCACGCGCCGCTCGATGAGTTTCTCGAGGTTGCGCTCCTGGCTCGGCGACAGCGCGTGGTCGATGAGGATGACCTCGGCGTCGTTGGCGTGCGCGACCGCCTTCAGCTCCTCGGCCTTGCCGCTGCCGAGGAAGTAGCGCGAGTCGGGACGGTCACGCCGCCCGGTGACCGTCGCGACCGGGACCGCGCCGGCGGAGACCGCCAGCTGCGTGAACTCGTGCAGGTCCTCCGGGTCGACCTGGGCTCCCAGCCCCAGGCGCACCAGTACGGCGCGCTCACCAGTCCGTGGGCGCTCGAACACTCAGGCTTCCCGTAGCAGGGGACATTACTCGGCAGGCGTCTCCGGGGCGGGGCCGCCCTCTTCGGCCGACAGGCGCACATTGCGCGCCGGCACGACCGTGGAAATCGCGTGCTTGTAGACCATCTGGCTGACGCTGTTCTTCAGCAGCACCACGAACTGGTCAAAGGAATCGATCTGACCCTGCAACTTGATGCCGTTGACGAGGTAGATCGAGACGGGCACCCGCTCTTTGCGCAAGGCATTCAAAAAGGGGTCTTGCAGAGACTGGCCTTTGGCCATCGGGTTCTCCTTATTCTTACGGCTTTATGTACGGCAGGATAGAAATAAGGTCGCGGCAACGCGCCACGATCCAAACAAGCAAAAATGGCCTCTAAACAAAGCGTGAGGAACCGACCGGCTCAATCTTAACATGGGGCTTCCGTCAAAGCCCAAGCACACCCAACTCATGACATATGTCTCGAATCCACGACAGCCGACTGCCGGCGTCCGGATCGAGCCATGTTCCTGAACGCTCACCGCGCAACCAGGTGAGCTGGCGCTTCGCCAGTTGGCGCGTTGCCGCAACGCCGCGCGCGACGGCCTCCTCCAGGGTGTATTCGCCCTCGAGGTGCGCCCACAGCTGGCGGTAGCCTACCGCGCGCATCGACGGGTGGCGGGCGCTCAGGTCACCGCGGTCGCGCAATCCCCTCACCTCGTCGAGAAACCCGGCCGCCATCATGGCGGCGAAGCGTTGCGCGAGGCGCTCGTGCAGTCGCGTGCGCTCGGGAGGGGCGAGCACCCACACGCGTACCGGCCACCCTGCCAGCGGGCTCACCGTGGCGCGCTGCAGCTGTGAAATCGGGCGCCCCGTGCTGTAACAAACCTCGAGTGCGCGCTGGATGCGCTGCGCGTCCGCCGGCGCGATGCGCCCGGCGGCCTCCGGGTCGAGGCGGCCCAGCTCCGCATGCAGGGCCGGCCAGCCGTCCCGGGCCGCCCGTGCATCGATCCCGGCGCGCAGCTCGGGGACGGCCGGCGGCAGCACCGCCAGCCCGCGCAGCAGCGCCCGCAGGTACAGCATGGTGCCGCCCACCAGGAGCGGCACCCGCCGGCGGGCATGAATGTCGCGCACCCAGCCGAGCGCGTCGGCGAGGAAACGCCCGGCCGAGTAGCTGTCCGCGGGGTCGCAGATGTCGATGAGGCGGTGCGGCACGCGCTCGCGCACCGCGCGCGCGGGCTTGGCGGTGCCGATGTCCAGTCCGCGGTACACCAGCGCCGAGTCCACGCTCACGATCTCGACCGGCGCGCTGTCGGCCAGCGCGATCGCCCAGTCGCTCTTGCCCGAGCCGGTCGGTCCGGTCAGCACGAACACCGGCAGCCGCGGCCCGGCCTCCACGGCCGCCACTCAGCGGCCCCGCAGGAACAGCTGGTCGAGCTGCTGCAGGCTGAGGCGGGTCCAGGTCGGGCGGCCGTGGTTGCACTGGTTGGCGCGGTCGGTCGCCTCCATCTGGCGCAGCAGCGCGTTCATTTCCGGCAGCGTCAGGCGGCGGTGGGCGTGGATGGCGCTGCGGCAGGCGAGCGTGCCGAGGAAGCGATCGGCGGCGCCGTCGAGGTGGTGCCCGCCCGCCTCGAGCGCCAGCTCGTGCACCAGGTCGCCGACGATGCGCGGCAGCTCGCGTGCATCGAGGATGGCCGGCACGCTGCGCAGCGCCAGGCGCGTCGGCGACAGCGCCTCCAGCTCGAAGCCGGCCTGCTCCCACTCGGCACGTCGCTCGAGGAGCCCCGCCAGCTCGTGCTCGCGCAGCTCGATGACCAGGGGCTCGAGCAGCTGCTGCGAGGCGGGGACGCCGGTGCCGCGCTCGGCCTTGAGCTTCTCGTACAGCACGCGCTCGTGCGCGGCGTGCATGTCCACCAGCACCAGGCCGTCGCGGTTTTGGGCGAGGATGTACACCCCGTGCAGCTGGCCGAGCGCGACGCCGAGCGGCTCGTCGGCGGTCGGCTCCGGCGGCGGTGGTTCGGCAAGCGCGGCGGCCAGGTGCCACGGATCCCTGCCGGGCAGGTACAACGCGCCCTGCTCGCGCGGCATGGCGCCCCCGGGGCCAGCCGCGCCGGGGCCGGCGGCCACGCCGCCGGCATCCAGCAGCGCCGCGGCAGCAGCCGCGCTCGCCGACGGGCGCGTGCCGGCCAGCGCGCGCTCGACGGTGCGCATGACGTAGTCGTGCACCTGGCGGCTGTCGCGGAAGCGCACCTCGAGCTTCTGCGGGTGTGCGTTGACGTCCACGAGCTTCGGCTCGAGGGTGAGGTACAGCGCGTAAGCGGCGTGGCGGCCGTGGTACAGCACGTCGCGGTAGGCGAGGCGCACGGCATTCATGAGGAGCTTGTCGCGCAGCGCACGGCCGTTGACGAACCAGAACTGCTGGTCCGGCTGCGCCCGCGAGCGCGTCGGCAGGCCGGCCCAGCCCGAGAGCATGAGCGGCCCGGCGGCGTGGCGGATGGCTACCGCGGCCGCCGGAAAGTCCGCGCCCAGCACCGCACTGAGACGCAGGTGCTCCTGGTCAGCGCCGGTGACCGCCGGTGCATCGAGCAGCACGCGCCCGCCGTGACGCAGGCGCAGCCCCACATCGAAGCGCGACAGCGCCAGCCGCTCGACCAGCCGCGCGATGTGGCCGAGCTCGGTGGCGTCGCTCTTCACGAACTTGCGCCGCGCGGGCACGTTGTAGAACAACTCGCGCACCTCGACCGTGGTGCCGGGCGGGTGGGCTGCGGGCCGCACGGCGGCGAGCACGCCACCGCTCACGGCGATCTCCGCGCCCCGCTCGGCGCCGGCGGCGCGCGAGCTGATGCGCAGCTGCGCCACCGAGCCGATGGACGGCAGCGCCTCGCCGCGAAAACCGAGGGTCGTGACCGCCTCCAGGTCCTCGAGCGAGGCGATCTTGCTGGTCGCGTGGCGCGCCAGGGCCAGGGCCAGCTCGTCCGCGGCGATACCGCGGCCGTCGTCGCGCACCCGGATCAGGCCGACGCCGCCGCGCTCGACGTCGATCTCGATCCGCGTGGCCCCGGCGTCGAGGGCGTTCTCGACCAGCTCCTTGACGACCGAGGCGGGACGCTCGATGACCTCGCCGGCGGCGATCTGGTCGACGAGTTCGCCGGGCAGCACACGGATGGACATGGCGGCAAGTGTACAGGGGCGCCGTCACGCTCAGGCGCGCCGCGCGCGCCCGGAAATGTCAGGGTGTGGCGCTGGCGGTGGTCCCGGCGGCACTCGCCAGGGTGCTGCGGCGCTCCTGCTTGAAGCGCGTGCCATCGGGGGGATTGAGTACGAAGAAGGTGTGCACGCCGGCGGCGATCGCGTCCGC
>Ga0134126_10014195_pt1 | contig 10057 bp, 9 predicted proteins | sample KB31752_FD_96881 | JGI IMG/M metagenome (GOLD analysis project Ga0134126, IMG submission 96881) | Terrestrial soil microbial communities with excess Nitrogen fertilizer from Kellogg Biological Station, Michigan, USA - KB3-175-2 | ecosystem: Environmental > Terrestrial > Soil > Unclassified ...
ACGCCTGGTTCCACGAATGCGACCGCCCGGCGCTCGCCAAACGGCTGCCGCTGCGCGCCGGACGGCGGGTGCTGTTTGCCCAGACGGTCGGCTATCCCCGCTGATCGCGGTTTGCCTTGGCCGAGGAAAAGCTTGGGCCGGGGAAAAGCTTGCCTACGCTCGGGAAAGTCGGCAAAAGACGCCGTCTTTCGGAGCGGTCGCTATGAAGATTCGCGGTCTCGTTGTCGCCTTTGCCTTGGGCTTGGCGGCGTTGTCGGGCGCTCAGGCTGCGCCGCAGCCGGAGCAAACCGTCAATATGGCGCAACTGCTGACGCCCGGCCCGCTGCCGGAACTCAGCATTGGCCCCGCCAGCGGCGTTCCGTTGATCGAATATGGCTCGGTGACATGCCCGCATTGCGCCGACTTCGACCGCGAGACGCTGCCGAAGCTGAAGGCGGCCTATGTCGATACCGGCAAGGTGCGCTATATTTTCCGCGAGTTTTCGCGCAACCCGCTCGATGTCGCCGCCTTTACACTGGCGCGCTGCGTCGGCGGCGACGATACGCCGAAGACGATGGCGACGATCGAACTGCTATTCGCCACCCAGGATAAGTGGGCGTTCACCGACAACCCGCTCCAGCCGCTGCTCGACGCTTTGCGCCCGACCGGCCTTGGCAAGGAAAAAGCGATGGTGTGCCTGAAAGACAACGCCCTCATCGGCAAAGTACGGGCGATCACCGACAACGCGGAAAAGCTGGTCAAGATCCAAGGCACGCCGACCTTCGTCCTCAACGGGAAGTCCTATGGCGGCGAATTGTCGATGCAGGATCTCACCGATCTGTTGAAGCCGCTGGTCAAACCTTAGCCCCGAGCAGCGGCGCGAAGCCGGGGTCGCCCTTCTCCATTGCCCGCTTATAGGCCGGCCGCGCGCCGATGCGCTGCAAATAGGCGAGGATCGCCGGATAGGGCGAGAGGTCGGCGGGGTAGAACAGGCGCATCGTGGTCAGCGAAAACACCGTCATTACGTCGGCGGCGGTGAACTGCTCGCCGGCGAGATAAGGCGCCTGCGCCAGCCGTGCGTCGAGCAGGCGCAAGGCGCGAGCGAGACGGCCGCGCATCGCCACCAGCATCGCATTGTCGGCTGGCAGGTCGAGCCGGCTGACGATCATGTTGCGGCCCATCGCCGGTTGCAGCGTGCCGTTGGCGAAATGCAGCCAGTAGAGATAGTCAGCGTATTCCGGCGCCTGCGGCCCGAAGGCGAGCCGGCCGTGGCCGTATTTGCCCAGGACATATTCGACGATCGCGCCGGATTCGGCGAGCCAGACGCCATCGTCCTCGATCAGCGGGGCGGCGCCGAGCGGATGCAGCGCCTTCAGTTCCGGCGGCGCCAGCAAGGTGTGTGCGTCGCGCTGATAGCGCTGAAGCTTGTAGTCGAGCCCCAACTCCTCGCACAGCCAGATGACGCGTTCCGACTGCGAGCGGCCGAGGTGATGAATGGTGAGCATGCAATTCTATCCGTTTTCGTGGAAAAAATTGTAGACAAGCCGCGCCGTTGCGGCATTGAGCCCCGGCGTCTTTTCGAGATCGGCGAGCCCAGCGTTAGCGACGGCCTTGGCTGCGCCGAAAGCGTGCAGCAATGCGCGCTTGCGCGCCGGGCCGATGCCAGGGATCTCGTCGAGCGGGCTCTTGATGAATTCCTTCTTGCGCCGCGCCCGGTGCGTGCCGATGGCGAAGCGATGCGCCTCATCGCGCAGCCGCTGCACGAAGAACAACGTTGCGTCGCGCTGCGGCAGTTTGAACGGCTCGCCGCCCTCGACGAAGAAGGTCTCGCGGCCGGCGTCGCGGTCCGGCCCCTTGGCGATTGAGGCGATCTTCACGCCCTCGACGCCGATGTCGTGCATCACCGCGCGCGCCGCCTCGAACTGCCCGCGCCCGCCGTCGATCAGCACGAGGTCCGGCGTATCGGGGAAGGCGCCGGCCTCCGCCGTCTCGCCGTCGCGCTTCAGCCGGGAGAAGCGGCGGCTCAACACCTCGCGCATCATCGCGTAATCGTCGCCGGGGGTCAGGCTTTCGCTTTTGATGTTGAAGGTGCGGTATTGGTTCTTCACGAAACCTTCCGGCCCCGCCACGATCATCGCGCCGATCGCGTTGGTCCCCGAGATATGCGAATTGTCGTAGACTTCGACGCGGCGCGGCGCAAGGTCGAGCCCGAAGCTCTGGCCGAGCGCGGCGAGCAGCTTCTGCTGCGTCGCGGTCTCCGATAGTTTGCGCGAAAGGGTCTCGCGCGCGTTGCGCAGCGCGTTGTCGACGAGCTCCTTCTTCTCGCCGCGCTTCGGCGCCCCAACCGCGATGCGACGGCCGGCGCGGGCGGTGAGGATTTCGCCAAGCGTCGCCGCGCTCGCGACTTCGTGGCTCAGCAGCACCAGGCGCGGGGCAGGGCGCTCCAGATAGAATTGCGCCAGAAAGGCGTCGAGCACTTCCTCCGGGCTCAGCGTTTTGTCGGCCTTCGGGAAATAGGCGCGGTTGCCCCAGTTCTGATAAGTGCGGAAGAAGAACGCCTCGATGCAGAATTGCCCCGCCTCCTGGTGAATCGCGAACACGTCGGCCTCGGCCACCGAGCGCGGATTGACGCTCTGCTCGCCCTGAATCGCCGACATCGCCGAGATGCGGTCGCGCAGCCGCGCCGCCTGCTCGAACTTCAGCGCCTCAGACGCCAGCGCCATCTCACGCGCCAGCCGCTGGCGCACCGAGCGGCTGCGCCCGGACAGGAAGGCGCGCGCTTCCTCGACCAGGCCCGCGTAGTCGGCGAGCGCGATTTCGCCGGTGCAGGGCGCCGAGCAGCGCTTGATCTGATAGAGCAGGCAAGGCCGCGTGCGATTGGCGTAATAACTGTCGGTGCAGGTGCGCAGCAGGAAGGCGCGTTGCAGCGCCGACAGCGTGCGATGCACCGCGCCAGCGCTGGCGAAAGGCCCGTAGTAATCGCCCTTGATGTCGCGAGCGCCGCGATGCTTGACGATGCGCGGCGCTTCGTGGTCGCCGGTGACCAGGATATAGGGGAAGCTCTTGTCGTCGCGCAGCAATACGTTGTAGCGCGGCTTCAACTGTTTGATGAGATTGGCTTCGAGCAGCAGCGATTCGGCCTCGCTCTCGACGGTGACGAACACCATCGAAACCGTCTCGGCCACCATGCGGGCGATGCGCTGCGACAGCCGCTGCGGCGTCGTATAGGCGAGGATGCGCTTGCGGATCGAGCGCGCCTTGCCGACGTAGAGCACGTCGCCGCTTTCGCCGAGCATCCGGTAGACGCCGGGGCCGTTCGGCGCGTGTTTCCAGAACGCCTTGACGACGCCGGCGCCGCGCGCCAGCGGGCCTTCAGCGGCCGGCGCGTCGTCGCCGGTCAGATCGAGGTCGGGTTCCTCGTCGTCGAGTTCAGGAATTTCGGGCGTGTCGCCAGGCATGGGGGGAATCTAGGGCGACGCGCGCGATTCGGGAAGATGGGCCTTTCCGAACCAGTCCGGCGGGGCGATCGCCCCGCCGGCTTCCAGATTAAAAGTTACTGCTTAGGCGCCGGCGCCGCGCCCCCGGTCGCATCGGCGCCCACCTTCGTGCTCGGGTCCTGCGCATAGTGGAAATCCGGCGCCGATTTGAGCTGCGCCTGGGTCATGTTCAGCACCGCCTTGTCGGGATAGCCTTGGTAGGCTTCGGTATCGGCCGGCGGGATGGTCTTCACCTCGGGCTTGGCGGCCATGCCGCCTGCGGCCGGGGCTGCGGCGGCGGGCTGGCTCACCTCCACCTTGCGCGGTTCGGTCTGCCAACGGATCTCGGAGTAGGGCACCGCCACGTCCTTGGCGCCCATGCCGAGGAAGCCGCCGATGCCGATGACGACCGCCTTCACCGACCCGTCGTGGTCGAGCAGCAGATCGGCGATCTTGCCGACGCTCTTGTTTTGGGAATCATAGACGGCGACGCCGATGAGCTTCGGCGCCCGCAGCGTTCCGGCCGCCTGCTGGGTGATGAAGGCTTCGCCCTCTTTCATCGCGGCGCCGGATGTCGCGCTTACCGCGCCCGTCGACGTCTTGTCGGTCTTGGATTGCGCGGCTGCCGCCGGCTTCATCGCGGTCGTCGGCGTCTTGTCGGTCGAGGGTTGCGCGGTGGCCGCCGGAGTCATCGTGGCGGCAGGCGCATTGTCGGTCGAGGGTTGCGCAGCGGAGGCAGCGCCAATGCCGAGGGTCACGGCGGCCATGCAACCGATAAGTGTGGATTTCATCGTCATTCCTCCAATATATTCGCGCGCCCTGTTCCCCGCGTCGCGCAAAAGTGGAAAACCCTGAGGCTTCAAACCCTCGGCGCGGGCCGCCTGCGAGGTTCGGCGTAAATCGCGCCAAGAATCGCGCTGGGAGTGGGAAGGGTCCCCGGGCTTAAAGCTCACGACGGTAACTTGGCGCATCGGCAGATGTTTCATCACGAAAGTTTGTTGAAAGTCGCGATGCTTCAAGCGTTGCTTGGGGGGCTGGCGCGGGGGAGCGCCGCCTTGACGCCTCTTGCGCCCCCTGCGACCCTCGTTCCATGTCGCGACGCCAGCCGCCGTTCGAAATCACGCCGGACCTCATCGTCCGCGCCTATTCGATCGGCCTGTTTCCGATGGCGGAGGACCGCGACGCCGCCGAGTTGCACTGGGTCGAGCCGGAGCGACGCGGCATTTTCCCGCTCGCCGGCCTCGTGGTCTCCAACAGTCTGGCAAAAACCGTGCGCTCGGATCGCTTCGCAGTCACTGCCGACACAGCCTTCGCGGAGGTGATGGAAGCCTGCGCGGCGCGCGACAAGACCTGGATCAACGACGAGATCATCCACCTCTATGGCGCGCTGCACGCGCGCGGTCAGGCGCATTCCGTCGAGGTGCGCGCTGGCGGCGAACTCGTCGGCGGCCTCTACGGGGTCAGCCTCGGCGCCGCCTTTTTCGGCGAAAGCATGTTCCACCATGCCCGCGACGCCTCCAAGGCAGCGCTCGTGCATCTCGTCGCGCGGCTGCGCTTGGGTGGTTTCCGGCTGCTCGACACGCAGTTTCTCACCGCGCATCTGGCGAGCCTTGGGGCCATCGAGATCAGCCGCGCCGCTTATCGCCGGCGGCTGGCGAGCGCGCTGGCCGGGCAGGGCGATTTCGCCGCATTTCCGCCGCAGGCGGCGATGCCGGGCGCGCAAGCGCTCGCCTTGGTGCAAGCGCTCGACTCGGCGCCAGCGCTCGACTTGGGCTTGCCGCCGGCATAGGATTTGCGACGCCGGAATGCGCGATAAGGGGGCGGCATGGCGGCATTCGACGAGATGGGTCCGGAAGGCGAAGCGCCGCGGCGGGTCTACGCCAAGGTGGCGCACTGGCTGGAGCAAAGCCCGCCGGAATTGCTCGCCTCGCGCCGCGCCCAGGCCGAATTCATGTTCCGCCGCATCGGCATCACCTTCGGCGTCTACGGCGACAGCGAGGCGGCCGAACGGCTGATCCCGTTCGACATCGTGCCGCGTCTGCTGTCGCGGCGCGAGTGGACGAGGCTGGAGGCCGGGCTCGTGCAGCGCGTCACCGCGCTCAACCTGTTCCTGACCGATGTCTACGGCCGGCGCGCCATCCTCAAGGAAAACATCGTGCCGCCGGAGCTGATCCTGCGCAACCCGCACTATCGGCCGGAGATGATCGGACATCGCGCGCCGCATGACGTATGGGTGCATATCGGCGGCATCGACATCGTGCGCATCGACGACGCCGATTTCTACGTGCTGGAGGACAACGCCCGCACGCCCTCCGGCGTCTCCTACATGCTGGAGAATCGCGAAGTGACGATGCGGCTGATGCCGGATCTGTTCGCCCGCCACCGCGTCGCGCCAGTCGACGATTACCCCGACGAATTGCTGGCGACGCTGACCTCCGTGGCGCCCCACCCGGACGTCGCCAAGCCGACGATCGCCGTGCTGACCCCGGGGCCGTTCAACTCCGCCTATTACGAGCACTCGTTCCTGGCCGACAAGCTCGGCGTCGAACTGGTCGAGGGGCGCGATCTGTTCGTCGAAAACGACGTCGTCTTTATGCGCACGACGCTGGGGCCGAAGCGGCTCGACGTCATCTATCGTCGCGTCGACGATGAATTCCTCGATCCCTTGGCGTTCAACCCGCAATCCCTGCTCGGCGTGCCGGGGCTGATCGGCGCCTATTTGGCGGGCAATGTGACGATCGCCAATGCCGTCGGCGCCGGCGTCGCCGACGACAAGGCGATCTATAGCTACGTGCCCGACCTCATCAGATTCTACCTCGGCGAGGAGCCGAAGCTTAAAAACATCCAGACCTATCGCTGCCGCGACGCCGGCGATCTCGCCTATGTGCTGGAGCGGCTCGACCAACTCGTGGTCAAGGAGGTCAACGGCTCCGGCGGCTACGGCATGCTGGTCGGGCCGCACGCGACGCAGGCGCAGCGCGAGTTGTTCGCCGCCAAGCTGAAGGCCGATCCCGCCAATTACATCGCCCAGCCGACGCTGGCGCTGTCGACCTGCCCGGCCTCGTTCGACGACGGCGTTTCGCCGCGCCACGTCGATCTCAGGCCGTTCGTGCTGTCGGGGGCGAACGGCGTGCGCATCGTGCCAGGCGGGCTGACCCGCGTCGCTCTAACGAAAGGGTCGCTGGTGGTGAATTCGAGCCAGGGCGGCGGCACCAAGGACACTTGGGTGGTCGACGGCGAGGAGGGCTGATCGATGCTCGCCCGCACCGCCGACAACCTGTTCTGGCTCGCCCGCTACATGGAGCGCGCCGATTTCATCGCCCGCACCATCGAAGCGACGCTGCGCCTCGAATATCTGCCGCGCGCCGGCGCCGACGACCCCCAGACCGAATGGTTCTCGGCGCTGGAGGCGGTTGGCGCGCATGAGGGCTTCGCGGCCAAGCATGGCGAGGTCGACGAACCGCTGGCGCTCGACTATCTCAGTTTCGACCGCGACAACACGTCCTCGATCTGCAACTGCCTGGAAAACGCCCGCGCTAACGGGCGCGCCGTGCGTACTGCGCTCACCGCCGAGACCTGGACCGCGATCAACGAGGCCTGGCTGGAGCTGAAGCGTTTCGAGGCGACGCGCCGCGCCGCCAAGGAGTTGAGCCGCGACGCGCTGACCCGCTTCCTCGATTACGTGAAGAAGGCCTCGCTCGATTTCGACGGCGCCTGCTATCGCACGATGCTGCGCAACGACGGCTATTACTTCAACCGCGTCGGCCTGTTCCTGGAGCGCGCCGACAACACGGCGCGGCTGCTCGACGTCAAATATCATCTGCTGCTGCCGGCCGACGAGCAGGTCGGCGGCTCGCTCGACTTTTTCCAGTGGGTGGCGATCCTGCGCGCCGTCTCGGCGGCGACCGCCTATCACTGGGTCTATCGCGACCGGGTGAAGCCGTGGCTGGTCGCCGATCTGCTCATCCTGAAGCCGTCGATGCCGCGCTCGCTGATCTATTGCTACGACGCGCTCGATCGCGCGCTCGGCGATCTCGCGCGCATCGACGGCGCGTCCGGCGCGGCGCAGCGCCAGGCGCGCGCCGTGCTGTTCAAGCTTGAACGCGCCAGCATGACGGAAATCTTCCAGGGCGGCCTCCACGAGTTCGTCACCGAATTCATCGAGGAGAACGGCCGGTTGGCCAACGCGATCTCCGAGCAATATCTTTTCGTGTGAGAGGTTCAGATGCGCGTTCGCGTCTCGCACGAAATCAAGCTGACGTTCTCGGCGCCGGCGCGCTCGCTGCATCTCAACCTGCGTCTGACGCCGCGCAGCTTCGAATCGCAATATGTGCTGCGCTGGCGCGTCGGCGTCGATCTCGACGCCAGCTTGAAGCCGCGCGAGGATGCGTTCGGCTCGCTCATGCACGCCTTGAGCTGGCACAAGCCGGTGGAGGCGGTGACCATCACCGCCGCGGGCGAGGTGCAGACGAGCGACGCCGTCGGCGTTGTGCGCGGCGCCGTCGACCCGCTGCCGGCCGACATGTATCTGCGCGCCAGCCCGCTCGCGCAGGCCAACGCCGCGCTGCGTGAACTCGCCGACAGCGTCGCGCCCGGCGAAACGCTGGCGCGCCTGCATCAACTCATGGTCCTGCTGCGCGCAAAGATCGCCTTCGCGCCCGGCTTCGGCGGCGGCGCGCCGGCCTGCGAGGCGTTCGCGCTGAAGAAGGGCGGCGCTGCGGATTTCGCCCACGCTTTCCTCGCCTGCGCGCGCGGCTGGGGCGTGCCGGCCCGCTTCGTCACCGGCTATCGCGTCGCCGAGACGCCGGGAGAGCCGACGGAGATGTTCGCCTGGGCCGAGGCGCTGTTGCCGGGGCTCGGCTGGGTGGCGTTCGACGCGGTGCATGATCTTTGCCCCAACGATCGCTACGTGCGCGTCGCCGTCGGCCTCGACGCCAACGACGCCGCGCCCGTGCGCTCGTGGGTCAACGCCGGCGAGACCGCGACGACGGTGAGCCTGCGCGTCGAGCAGGCGGGGGCGCAGGGGCAGAATTAGGGGTGCGTGCCCTTGTCGAGCCTCAAACCCACGGGTTTAGGATTTCGACGCCCGTGGGTTGGAAGTCGGAGACGTTGCGCGTCACGACCCTCATGGCATGCACCAGCGCCGTCGCGGCGATCAGGGCGTCGCGTTCGGCGCGAGGGTCGGGCAGATGCAGTTTCGCGCACCTGCGCGCCACGGCGGAGTCACACGCCCCGCATCAGCCCCCCGTCCACCCGTATATTCTGCCCGGTGATATAGCCCGCGCCCTCCGACACCAGGAAGGCGACCGTCGCCGCGATCTCGTCGGCGCGGCCATAGCGGCCCATCGGCACGGCGGCGCGCCGGGCGTCCATCTGCGGCAGCGAATCGATCCAGCCCGGCAGCACGTTGTTCATGCGCACGTTCTTGGGCGCGAACTCATCGGCGAACAGCTTCGTGAACGCCGCCAGCCCGGCCCGGAACACCGCCGATGTCGGAAACATCGGCGACGGCTCGAAAGCCCAGGCGGTCGAGATATTGACGATCGCGCCGCCGCCCGCCGCCGCCATGATCGGCGCGACAAGCCGCGTCGGGCGGACGACGTTCATGAGATAAACATCCATTCCGCTGCGCCATTGCTCGTCGGTGATCTCCAGCAGCGGCGCGCGCGGGCCGTGGCCGGCGCTGTTGACGAGCACATCGATGCGCCCCCACTGCGCCATGGCGAGATCGACGAGCCGCTTGAAGTCGTCCGTCGACTGGTTGGAGCCGGTGACGCCGAAACCGCCGAGCGCCTTCGCCAGCGCCTCGCCCTTGCCGGAGGAGGAGAGGATGGCGACGCGGAAACCGTCGGCGGCAAGCTTGCGCGCCGCTGCCGCGCCCATACTGCTGCCGCCCGCCGTCACCAGCGCTACCTTCTGCGTCATCTCCAGACCCCCCTCATTTCGGCGCCAAGCCAAGCCGTTTCAGCACCGCGCCGGCGGTGAGGCCCTGCACCAACACCGAGAACGCCACCACCGCGAAGGCGGCGGCCAGCGTCTGGTCGCGATAGGGCTGATCGGCCGGCAGCGTCAAGGCGAGCGCCAGCGCCAGCGCGCCGCGCAAGCCGCCCCACCACAGGAAATGCTGCTGCGGCAGGCTCAACCGCCAGCGCGAGCGCAAAAACAACGCGGAGATCGGATAGACCGCCGCCGCGCGCCCCGCCAGCGCCAGCGCCACCGCGGCGGCGAGCCGCCAGTCGAGCCCGAGCCCGACATGGGCGAGCGCCTGGCCGATAAGCAGGAAGACGACGGAATTGGCGAGAAAAGCCGCGAACTCCCAGAACGCCAGCACGAACTCGCGCCCATGCGGAGTGATCGAGAAGCCCTTGCGCGGCTCCGCGAGCACGCCGAGATTGCCGAGCAGCAGTCCCGCCGTCACCGTCGCCAGCACGCCCGACGCGCCGAACCGCTCGGCGGCGAGGAAGGAACCATAGGCCGCCACCGCGGTGATCGCGGTCTCCACCGTATGCTCCTCGGTTCGCCCGGCGACGAGCAACGCCAGCCCCGCCGCCAGCGCGCCGAGGCCGATGCCGCCGCCGGCGATCCAGGCGAAATCGGCCAGC
>Ga0134126_10014197_pt1 | contig 10057 bp, 8 predicted proteins | sample KB31752_FD_96881 | JGI IMG/M metagenome (GOLD analysis project Ga0134126, IMG submission 96881) | Terrestrial soil microbial communities with excess Nitrogen fertilizer from Kellogg Biological Station, Michigan, USA - KB3-175-2 | ecosystem: Environmental > Terrestrial > Soil > Unclassified ...
AATGAAGGGCTGACCGCGAAGAACGGCGGACATTGGGGTGGGCAAAGCGATAGCGTGCCCACCGTTCAGGATTGGGGTCGTTGACGGACGGTGGGCACGGCGCAATGCGCCTTTGCCCACCCTACACAGCTCTACGCCAGAGCGGGGCGAGGCGAAGCACATACGTCAGGCGCGCAGACGCGGCACCAGGCGCGCAGCGTTCTCATGACCGATGGCGTCGAGATCGGCCGCGGACAGTCCGAGCTTGCGCAGACTGTCGAACTGGTCGAATCCGAAGTAAGGATAGTCGGTGCCGTAGGTGATCTGGGAGACCGGCACGAGCTTCATCAGCGCCGCCATCGACGGCGCGAACGTCGCATTCGCGGTGTCGTAATGCAGCCGCCGCAGTTCGCCATCGATTCCCTCGGGAGCAAATTCCTTCAGGTTCGGCCGTGCGCCATAGAATGCATTGATGCGCCCCGCCATCATCGGAATCGTGCCGCCGGCATGCGAGAACAGCCACTTGATGTCGCGGAAGCGGGCAAATGAGCCGCTGAGCAGCAGGCTCGTCACCGTCCGCGTCGTATCGTGCGGGACCTCGATCACCGCCGGAAAGGTGCCGACGCTAAGCGCGCTGCAGCAGCTTGCGACCAGGGGATGCACGTAGACGACGGCTTTGCGCCGGTTGAGCTCCTCGAACACCGGCTTGTAGACGGGATTGCCGAGCCACTTGTCGCCGTAGTTGCTCTGCAGGCCGATGCCGTCGGCCTTCAGCGTGTCGAGCGCATATTCGGTCTCTTTCAGCGTCGCATCGATGTCGAGCATCGATAGCGTCGCGAACAGGCCGAAGCGACCGGGATGGTCGCGCATCATGCCGGCCGCGTATTCGTTGCAGGCGCGCGCAATCCGGGTCGCTTCCGTCGGTCCGCGGTCGAACCACAGCCCGGGCGTGGAGGCGATCGACAGCACGCCGGTATGGATGCCGCCCTTGTCCATGTCATCGATCAGCTTGCTGGTGGTCCAGGCGACCTGCCCCGGGAAGTGCGGCTGCTTGTGCGCGTCCTCGTAACCGAGCCAGAGCTTCTGGAATTCGGGAGGATAGAAGTGACAATGGGTGTCGATCAGCGCCGGCCTAGCCTGTGCGCGCACGGCCGCCGTCGGGAGAGCCGAGGCGAGACCAAGCGCACCAAGTCCGGCAAGGAAGCCGCGTCGCGACGACGCCGGTCCGCAACAGGTGCAAGAGACAGGATGCTGTCGCGACTTCGAATCCGCACTGGCCATTTCGCGTCCCTTCCTTGTGTTTTTCGGTACTAAGGCCCGCTCGTCACCCGTAGTCAATCCGCCAGGGCCGACCCTGCGGCAAGTATCCTGTCGGTTGGCGCCTGCGAACGTCATCGTAGACCAAATCCGTTCATTTGGTATTCAGTCAGAGCAAGCTGAAATCCCTTTCCCATCCCGCTCCGTCCCGCCTGGAAATCTCCTTGTGACATCCAATCGGCTTTCACCCGCGATCTGGCTTGTCGGCTTCCTCGCGCTCGGCGCCGTCTCGACCGCGCGCGCGATGCCGGCGCGGCTCGATGCCGGGCGCGTGCTGACCGTCGACGAAGCATCCCCGGGCGTTGAGCTGGCGCAGGCGCAGCCCACGCCCTCCCCATCGTCCACGCCGCAAGCGTCCGACACATCGACGCCGGCCGCCGCCAACGAGCCGATCGGCAATGTCGCCTCCTTGACGGGTGTCGCCACCGTGATCCGCAACAAGGATTCGATCGCGCTCAAGCTCAAGGACGATCTCTATCTCAACGACACCGTGCAGACGGCGGCGAGCTCTTCGCTCGGCATCACCTTCAACGACGCCACGACCTTTCATCTCTCGGCGAACGCGAGAATCACGATCGACACTTACGTCTATGAGGAGAACGGCAACAGCAATGCCGGCATCTTCGATATCGCCAGGGGCACGGTCGCCTTTGTCGCCGCGCAAGTGGCGAAGAGCGGCAACATGCAGATCACGACGCCGACCGCGACGCTCGGCATTCGCGGCACCACGGGCCTCGTCGAAGTGCCGGAAGGCGCGACCGCGCCCGGTGCCACCAACAACGTCAACATCAAGCTTTATCCCGACGCCGACGGACATGTCGGACGGATCGAGGTCAATGACCGCCGGGGCGCGCGTCTCGGCGCGCTGACGCAGGGCGCGAGCGGATTTGCCATACGGCCGGGCGCGGCCGGCGCGCGGTTTGCCGCGGTGCCGCTGACGATCTCGCCGCAGCAGCGGGCGCGCGACCAGGGCTTCGTGCAGCAGGTTCACGCGACGCAGTCGGTTGGCCGGCGGATCGTCACCGAACAGCGCGCGCTTCGCCGCGCCAATCCGGGCCCGAGCAATCGCAACGCGCCGCAGCGGCCCGGACAACCGCGACAGCCTGGCCAGAACCGTCCGGCGCAGCCCGGCCAACCGCAACGACCCGGCGCGCCGAAAAACAGGCAGGGACAAGCGCATCCCGCTCGACCGCTGCGCCCGGGTCAGAACACGCAGCCCGGTACGCCCTCGCGTCCGGGCCAGAACAACACGCGACCCACTGCGCCGGTGCAGCCGGGCAAGCCGCAGCCGAATGAGCGAGGCGAGTCTGGCCCGCCGCCGCTGCCGCATGGTCAGCCACTCCTGCGGCAACCGCCGGCACGGCCGCAAGCCGCGCCCGGCGTGCCGCGAACCGGCTTCCAGAACCGGCCCGTCCCGCCGCAGCCAGCGCCGCGCAAGGAGAAGAAGCTGAAGCGATAGTCGCACTTCGCTCGTGCGTGATGAGGCTGCATTTGGGAGCGCCTCCTCTTCTCCCTCTCCCCGCTCTCGCGGGGAGAGGGTTTGGGGTGAGGGGCGCTTCAACGAAAAATGCTGATAGATGGACTCGTGGAAAGCCCCCTCACCCGGAATTCAAGCTCCGCTTGAATTCCGACCTCTCCCCGCAAGCGGGGCGAGGTGAGGTGCGCGGCGTTGCTCAACTCGATAGAGCGCCCCAATCACGCGGCGAGGCCGAGCCAGTTGCGGACTTTCTGCGCGAGTGTCTGTCGTTCGGGCACGGGCGCGGGCGAAGCATCGGCCGTTTGCGGTGTTGCTTGCTCCACGAGTGCGGCTTCCGGAATCGGCGTTTCCATCGGAGTCTCGGCTGGCAAGTCACCCGCGACAAGCATCGGCTCGACCGCCGGCGCCTCGACGCGGCGCTTCCTCGCCGCCGGCGCCTGCACTTTCGCTTTCAGCCTGCGCGACAGCACGCTGACCGCGAGCGGCCCGACATTCTCCAGAAAGGCGCGCTCCGAGATACGCGACAGCCGTGCGATCGCATCCTCGAGCGGCAGCCAGTCGACCGCTCGGATGTCGCTCATCAATTCGCGGGCCTGGGTGCCGGCGGCCTCCATGCGCCAGTAATGCACGACCTTGGGGCAGCCACCCGACTCATAGACCAGCGTACCCAGAAATTCGTGCACGGTGACATTGTGACCTGTCTCTTCCAGCACTTCACGGCGGGCCGCCGCGCACGGCGTCTCGCCGTCATCGAGCTTGCCCTTCGGCAAGACCCATTCATCGCGCTTGCGCGGGCGAACGAGCGCGATCAGCGGTGGTTGTTCCCGCCGCATCACGATTCCGCCCGCCGCCATCACCGGCGCTCTTGCCATCCCCGTTCTCGCGCAACCGAAAAGATCAAATGTCTTGTCCTATAACGACGCAGCGCGCGCGATGTCACCACCAAATCGAAATTATGCGCGCGGGTTGCGCAGCAAGGGTTCGCCGGCGCGAATTCGTCCCCATTCCGAGACGTTTGGACAAAATTCAAAATGCTCCGGGACCAGCAGGATGATGGTCGAGCCGTGCTCGAACCAGCCAAGCTCCTCGCCCTTTGTCACATCGATATCGCAGGGGAACTGAAGCGGTCCCCGCGTCTGGCTGCTCAGCACGAGATCGAGGAAATGCAGACGGATGCTCGCGACCAGGATAGCCGCGACCGGGATGATGGTCAGCGCATCCCCGGATTTCAGCCGCGTGCGGATCACCGCGCGCTCGTTCTTGCAGAACAGCTTTTCGATCCGCTTCAGCGCGATCGGATTGACGTTCCAGGTGTCGCCGTGGATCAGCGTCACCTGCTCGACATGCGCATCGTGGGGCGCGTGGAAGCGGTGATACATGCTCGACGTCAGGCGCAAGGTTGCGAACTTGCCGTTGCGGTGCACATCCACCAGACCCGGGTCGCCGACAAGGTCGATCAGCGAGTAAGGCGCGCCCTTGATCTGGAACAGCTCGCCCTCCTTGATGGTGCCGTGGGCGCCGATGATGCCGTCAGACGGGCTCACCACGATCTGTGGATCGGGATCGACAGGCCGCAACCCCGGCTTGAGCTCGCGGACGAAGCAGTCATGCAGGCTCGTGAACCGGGTCTTCCTGGCCTCCGCAAGATCAAGGTCGGAGAACAGCTTCCAGCAGCCGATCGAGACGTCCCTTACGATCGGGTTCTCCATCTTGCTGAACCAGCCCATGAAGCGGGTCAGCGCCGCGCGCGGGACGCGATTGGTCAAGAGGAAGTTGAGGTCCTCCTGCTCCGTCAAGGAGGATATCAGGCTTTTGACTGTCATGAATCTGTCAGCAGGAGTGGTTAGCGCTTGCGTCATGGATTCGTCGATACCGATTCTCTCGCTCGCCGCGGGCGCCGTCGCGGCCACCGCGGCCGTCGCCCCCCGCCTCAAGGCCCGTATCGCGCTGTCGCGTGCAAAGCACCGCTCGCTCGCCGGACATTCGAAGATGTCGCGACGCGTGGCGCGGCTGATCCCGTTCTACGAGTTCGACATCGACGACTTCTTCCGCACCGACGGTGCGCCTAACGATGTGGCGTCCAGCCGGCAGGACGGCTTCTTTCGTCTCGCCGCGCTCTACCGGGAGCGCTTCCGCGAGACCAGGAAGGCGACCGCGGACGCCGCAACCGGGATCTCCGACCTGCAGTTCACCCAGGCCTACCGTGTGCCGTTCCCGTATAGCCGGCTGGTGCGCGAGAACCTCGGCGCCGGCTCCTTGCTCAAGGCCTCCTCGGGCGTCACAGTGACCGATCTCGACGGCAATGTGCTCTACGACCTGACCGGCTCCTACGGCGTCAACATCTTCGGCAACGACTTCTACAAGGAGTGCATCGAGATCGGCGAGAAGCGCGCGCATGGGCTCGGCCCGGTGCTTGGCGCCTACCATCCCGTGGTCGCCGACAACGCGCGTCGGCTCCGCGAGATTTCCGGGCTTGACGAAGTCTCCTTCCACATGTCCGGCACCGAAGCTGTCATGCAGGCGGTGCGGCTTGCCCGCTACCACACGAGACGCAGTCATCTGGTTCGCTTCGCCGGCGCCTATCACGGCTGGTGGGGCGATGTGCAGCCGGGCGTCGGCAATCCGACCGCGCCGCATGAAACCTATACTTTGGCGGAGCTGAGCAAGAACACGCTGCACGTCCTGCGCACGCGGCTCGACATCGCCTGCGTGCTGGTCAATCCGCTGCAGGCGCTGCATCCCAATTGCAGCGCGCCCGGCGATTCCGCGCTGGTCGACTCTTCGCGAAGCGCGCATTTCGATCGCGCGACCTACACCGAATGGCTGAAGACGCTGCGCGAGGTCTGCAGCGAGCGCGGCATCGTCTTGATCTTCGACGAGGTGTTCGTCGGCTTCCGCCTCGCTCCCGGCGGCGCGCAGGACTATTTCGGCGTGCGCGCCGATATGGTCACCTACGGCAAGAGCCTGGGCGGCGGACTGCCGATCGGCGTCGTCTGCGGCAGCAAAGAGCTGATGCGCCGCTTCCGCGACGAGAGGCCGGCAGACATTTGCTTTGCCCGCGGCACCTTCAATTCGCATCCTTACGTGATGAGTGCGATGGACGAATTTCTGAGCCGGCTCGCGAGTCCGAACTTCCGTTCGGTCTATAACGGGCTCGACGACATCTGGAACGGCCGCGCCAGACAGCTCAACGACATGATGGAGAAGGCCGATCTTCCGGTCCGCGTCGCCAACCTGTCGTCGATCTGGACGGTCAACTACACCACGCCGTCGCGCTATAACTGGATGCTGCAATATTACCTGCGCGCCGAGGGCCTCGCGCTGAGCTGGGTCGGCACCGGCCGGCTGATCTTCAGCCTGAACTATACCGACACCGACTTCACCGAAGTCGCGGGCCGCTTCGTAGCGGCGGCGACCAGGATGAAGCAGGACGGCTGGTGGTGGCACGATGACTCGCTCACCAACAAGGCGATCCGCCGCAGGATCCTTAAGGAGACGCTGGCGAGCGCGTTGGGGCGCTGAGCGTCGGCAGTGCAGTCGTAGGGTCGGCAAAGGCGCGCTGGCGCCGTGCCCACCACTTACGCAACCGCGATAATCGGTGGGCACGCCTCGCTTTGCCCACCCTACGGACTCCCCGCAAGCGGGGCGAGGTGAACTGGCGTCAGCGACGAAGCAATCCAGAGTGCTTCCGCGGAAAGATTCTGGATTGCTTCGCTTCGCTCGCAATGACGGTGGTCCCATTTTGGATTTGTCTCGCATCGCCCCGGAATGACGATGGCCGGGCCTTCGCCGCGCCGAAGGGGCTTCGGCCCCGCCGGCGGGACGAGCCCGGCCATCGCGAAAAGTAAAAGTTTGGACCAATGGTTCAGGCCTGCACGCCTTCGAGTTCCCGGTGCTCGAGGATGTCGAGGCCCGGATCGACCAACTCGCCGCGCAGCAGCGCGAGCGGCGCCTTGCGATAGAGCATGAAGTCGTTGAAGGGATCAGTGATGATCTTGGTCATCCAGACGAGACCGGTCTCGATGTCGCGGATGAAGAAGAGGTGTACGGTGCGGAACAGCAGACCGCCGATGCCCACCGCCAGCCAGATCCTTGCGACCTGACGGACGAAGTCGGCCGGCGTGACCCACGGCGTGAACAGGCCGAACAGGGTCGGATCGGCGTAGAGCACCAGCGGCGAGGCCGCCCAGATCGTCATCAGCACCACCTTGCGGCGCAGATTGTAACCGACCTTGATCTCTTCCTTGTGCTCGTGGGTCGCCTGGTTGATGTGATCGTAGCCGCGCGGCTCGAAGAAGAAGTGGCCGGCCTGGCGCGACGTCATGGAGACCAGCCAGCCGATCAGCGCCGACATCATCGGATCGAAGAACATCATCGCATAGCCGACCATGAAGCTGATGGCGCTGACGAAGTGCAGGCTCTGGTTGATCCGGCTGTGATGATAATAGCGATGGTCATCCCAGCGCTGGATACGGAGCTGCTCGAGGAAGTTCATGATCATTGCGATCCTCAATGGGGTGAGTCGTAACGAGGTGTACATGAGTCACATTACCGGCGCATGACATCGTCATAATGTCATGCCACTGTCATGTTAGCCGCGGGCAGCACGAACATCAGGCTGCGGCGGCGATACCGAACTTGCGGAAACGAAGCAGCGAGAAGTGGCCGAGCGGCGGGATCAGGCGGCGCTCGACGAGCTCGATGCCGTTGGCGCCGGCGAGCCATCCGGTATAGCGCGACCAGGAAAATTCGGCGGTGCGGAAGCCGAGCCGGGTCACAAGAGGCTGCAATCCCTGCTCGATGAAGCGGCGCATGCCGGCATCGGCGGAGACGCGGGTCAGGATGATCAATTCGCCGCCCGGGCGCACCACGCGCGCGAACTCATCGAGCGCCGCTTCCGGGTTCGGCACGGCGGTGACGACATATTGCGCCATCACGACGTCGAAGCAATTGTCGGGGAATTCGAGCTTCTCGGCATCCATGACCGCAAGCCCCTCGATATTTTTCAACCGCGCCTCGGCGACGCGCCGCTTCGCTTTCTTCAACATCGCCTCCGAGATGTCGGTGCCGAAGATGCGGACATTGGGCGAATAGAGCGGCAGCGAGATGCCGGTGCCGACGCCGACCTCGAGCACGCGTCCGCCGATCTTGTTGGTGGCCTCAATCGCCGCATCGCGGCCCTTGGAAAACACGCCGCCGAACACGAGATCGTAGATCGGTGCCCAGCGGTCATAGGCCTGCTCGACCGACTCGCGGTCGAAATCCAACTGCCTCGCACCGTCAAGCTTCATCGTTTCTGACATTTCGAGCTCTCGCCTGTTCCGTAATCATTCTGCAAATGTTGAGGTCAGCCGCGCACCGGCGAGCCGGCAAGCACCGGCGTCGGCCGCGGCAAAAGGCCGGGCTTGAAGACCGATAGGTTGCCGAGGAACTGCCGCGCACAGCTCTCCCAGGAGCGTTCCAGCGCAAAGGTCCGGCAGGTTTCACGCGACATGGTCAGCGCGCGCAGGCACGCGGCGCGCAGGTCATGGTCGAGCGCCCCGATCGGGTGATCGCCGATGACGTCGAGCGGGCCGGTGACCGGGAAGGCCGCCACCGGCGTGCCGCAGGCGAGCGCTTCGAGCTGTACCACGCCAAACGTGTCGGTCAGGCTTGGAAACACGAAGACGTCGGCGGCTGCGATATGATCGGTCAGGTCCTTGCCCGTCTTCTCGCCCAGAAACTTCGCCGACGGAAAGCGGCGCTCCAGCTCCGCGCGTTGCGGTCCGTCGCCGATCACGATCTTGGTGCCTGGCAGGTCGAGCGAGAGGAAGGCTTCGAGATTCTTCTCGACCGCGACGCGGCCAGCGACGGCGAAGATCGGCCGCGGATAATCGAGCATGGCCGGCGTGTCGGGATTGAAGAGCCTGGTGTCGACGCCGCGTGTCCAGGCGCCGAGCCTGGCGAATCCCCTGCCCTTCAGCTCCGCGCGCAGCGAGTTGGTGGCGACCATCGTCATCGCGCCCGCGTTGTGAAAGCGCCGCACCACCGCGTAGCCCCACGAGACCGGAATGCCCGTGCGCACGGCAATATATTCGGGAAAGCGCGTGGTGTAGGACGTGGTGAAGGGAAGCTTGTGACGCAGGCAATAGGCGCGCGCCCGCCAGCCGATTGGCCCTTCGGTTGCGATGTGGATCGCCTCGGGCCTCGCCGCCTCGATCCGTCGCGCGATCTCGCCGCGGTTCGGCAGCGCGATCCGCAGGCCCGGATAGGTCGGCACCTGCATCGAGGGGAAGCCATCGGGAGATAGAAATTCGATCTCGGCGCCAAGTGTGGCGGCGGCCCGCGCCAGCGAGGTCAGCGTGCGCACCACGCCGTTAACCTGCGGCCGCCAGGCATCAGTTGCGATTAAGATCCGCATAACCGGGCCTTGAAAACTGGATTGATTCTTCAAGGCCTGAAAATCGGTCAAGGATGTATCAGGCGTGTGACATCATCAAACTGTTGCGGAGTTCTTTTTGGTCGCGGCCGCAAATCCCGGTCGCGAAACCGTCACGAAACAATTCCCTAACGCGACGAAATCGTTTTGCGTCCATCGAGCAAACGTCCCGAAACCTTTGGCCTGTAGGGAACAGGCAACGAGATGCCGAACCGGCAACAAGCCGGTCAGGGCGAAACAGGGGACGACAGATGCTCAATCTCAACGCATTCGCGCGCCATTCCCGCCGTACCGCAGCGCTTGCCGCTTTTGCGATCGGCGCGATCGCTTTCTCATGCCCGGCCGCGGCCGCTCCGCAGGCTCCGCTCTTCCCGTTCTTCCTGCTGCCGCCGCCCGCGCAGGTCACCCCACCACCGGCCGCGGAAGAAGCCCAGCCGCAGGACGACGGCACGACCTTCGAGCTGCCGGCGCGCCTGCGCCGCCAGGTCGTGAGCTATCCGACCCGCGAAGTGCCCGGCACCATCATCATCGATACCCCCAACACCTATCTCTACTACGTGCTCGGCAGCGGCCAGGCGATTCGCTACGGCATCGGCGTCGGCCGCGATGGCTTCACCTGGTCCGGCGTGCAGTCGATCACCAAGAAGGCCGAGTGGCCGGACTGGACTCCGCCGCCGGAGATGATCGCGCGCCAGCCCTATCTGCCGCGTCACATGGCCGGCGGCCCCGGCAATCCACTCGGCGCGCGCGCCATGTATCTCGGCGGCACCGAGTACCGCATCCACGGCACCAACGCGCCGGAGACGATAGGAACCCATGTCTCGTCCGGCTGCATCCGCCTCACCAATGAGGACGTCAGCGACCTC
>Ga0134126_10014198_pt1 | contig 10057 bp, 6 predicted proteins | sample KB31752_FD_96881 | JGI IMG/M metagenome (GOLD analysis project Ga0134126, IMG submission 96881) | Terrestrial soil microbial communities with excess Nitrogen fertilizer from Kellogg Biological Station, Michigan, USA - KB3-175-2 | ecosystem: Environmental > Terrestrial > Soil > Unclassified ...
AGAATTCCATGGTTATTTACTCTTTCTAACCAGCCGACATCGGAACTAGGAATTCTCACTAACTCTAAAACCGACTGGCTAGTTAGAAACAATAAACAACCTTATTATATTATAATTTTAGGGAAGTGCTGGACTTCCCTGATTTTTTGTTTATTTTTTTGGTTTATTCTCAATAGAGACTGAGATTTCAACTTTTCCTTCTTCACTTTCTTCTTTAACTTCAATAAAGAGTGATTCTATTTTTTCTAAAGTTAAGTTAATTTTAAGGTGAGGGTTGGAGTGAACTTGGTTTGCTTTGGCTCAGGCTTGGTATTCTTGGGCTCAGGCTTGGTATTCTTGGGCTCGGGCATGAGCCACTTCTTTACTAAAAGTAAGTTGAATTAGTTTTTGAAAGTTTTCGTTAGTTAAGATGTATTTTTTTTTCTTATTATTCTTATTATATTCCTTTCTTAGTTGGTCGAGGTCAACATTAACTAGCATTTCGATGGTTAGTTTTTTATTGTCCCTTAACCAAGCACAGAAAAAAGCATCATTTTCTGGGTCAAAACTACTTCCTAAGGCATCCGCCCATTGATTGGCTTGCTGAATAGCAAATCCTTGTTTTTGTCATCCCTTAACTACTTCTTTAATAGTTAATAATTCTTTTTTTGTTTCTAGTAATGATTGCTTTTTTTGAGTTATTTCATTATTAATTTCATCTAGTGATTTATTGTTATCTTTTTTTTCTAAAAGTTTTGCTTCTAATTCCTCCTTTTGTTTTTTTAATTCAGCAAAATCTAGTTTGCTTGTATGATTATTATCACCAATAATACTGTTTAAAAAAATATTACCCCCACTTGTTTTAGCAATGTCATCAATGTTATTAAAAATGTGGTTAAATACTTTTTGACGAATAAACCTTTCTGCTTTTTGAACTTCTTCAATTAATTTCTTAGTTTCCTCCAATTCTTTTAATTCATTCTCTAAGGAATTGATTCTTATACTTATTTCTAAACTATTATTTTTTCTCTTAAAAATTCCTTGATTTCCTAAAAAAGTATTGTTCTTGCTACCTTCCGGCTCTTAATTGTTTTCTTTTTCTTTGAGAGAAGAGAATTTTATTCAATTTTTAATTTATTCTTTTTTGAACTTTTTTGCGGTTCATTTTTACTATCTTCATTATTGATTGTTTCAAATTCTTGCTGTCTTTTTTTGGTTTCTTCGATTTTTTTTCTTTTCTCCTCCTTTTCTGCCAATTTTTTTTGTGATTCTATTTTTTTTTCCATGTAATCAGCAACTTCTTCACTCAAAGATTGTAATTTTGATGGTTTATAATCTTCTTTTTGTTCTTGAAATTTTTTTTGTAAGTGTTCAAGCAACTTTTCCCTAGACTCAGCCCTGTCCTGTTCGTTAAGTTCTAATTCTTTGCCAGTTTTTCTCGCCGTGGGAGGGTTGCTTACATGAAGAATTCTTTCTTGACAGGAATCAATTATTTTGGAGAGTTCTCCTTCACTAACAAGCATTTTTTTAATGTCTTCTTGGCATGACTTTTCATCGCAGAATTCCGGAAAATTAGTTCGGACTACAGTAGTGTAGTCAGTAGCATCCTGGTCAAAGATAATTGTTTTTAATAAGTTATAGATGGACATCTGATACTTATCAAATCTATCGCCAATGACAAAAAGAATTTGACTAATACCTTTGCGAGCTAAATAAACCGCTTCGGCTATTTTGTCTAATACCTCTTCTTTTTTTAGTTGAGTATCACCGATACCAACAGTGTCAATTATCGTATAGTTGATATCTCTTTCGGCAAATTCTTCCTTTTGAATGTTTCTTGTTTTGCTAACGCCTAGTCCACTTTCTAAAAATTTATTAGTGCCGCTAATTACATTAGCAAGTGTGGATTTACCACTACCAGTCTTGCCGATTAGAATTATTGTTTTACCCATGACTTTTAGAATTTCTTTTGAGTGTTGTATTCTATCGAAGCATTTAATCCAATTGGTAGTCCTGGCACTTCTACTCCCACGCTGGCTTTTATTCCTTTATTAATTTCTTTGGCTACCTCAACTTTTGCTTGTTTTAACTCTTCCTCCTTAGTTAAACTGCTGCTTTGCTCAATTTGTTCCTTTTTCCTATTATAGTTTTCTACCATGGCATAGATGCTGTCTCATTCTTTTAGTTTGTAAATTTCTGAACAGTTTGCAACTAGATGGTCTAATACTATTTTTTTAGATACTTTTCTCTTTTCCTCGCTTAAAAGGTTTTTTTCTCTATTTCTGGCTTTCGTTTCCTCGTTATCATCATCTTTTATCACAAGTATTGACGGATTGTTGACATGAATAATACTATTTATGGCACAATTTTTGTTAAATCAGGTATCGAACATGTCTATCTCCTCTATTTCTCCTTCTCAATTATCAACTTTCGATTTTTGATAGATAACTTTTTTGAATTCTTCCCACTTTGCTAGTTCCAGACTCAACTGGGTGATTTTGCTACTATTTTTATTAATTTCTTGCTGCAAAGCCTGGGAGTGTTCTAATTTAGCAATTCGACACTCGATTATTTTGCTTTCTCCTTCTCTCAATCTCTTCCTTTGGGGCGACCTTCATAATTTTCACTTTGAGGGCATTATTACTCCTCTGATATGGTCACAAAGCAGGGGTGTGTTTAGAAAAAATAAAAATTTAATCTAGTTGGCTAACAAAAATAAATATACAAAATTTAATTATAGACCTAAATATTCCTAAACAAGGACATTAATAATTTTAATAAATTGCCTTATGGTCGAAACGAGACAAAATATCTAACTAGAATACTCTCTTACAATCAATCACTCCTAATTATATATTAATAACAATATGGTAAACGCACAAGAATATTTAGATCAAAATTATCCTAAAGAAAAAATAGAAGAGATAACTCAATTAGACATTAGTGGTTGGAATTGAGAGGGAGAAAAAGAAAAAGAGGATTGGAGTAAGTTAGAAGGCCATTTAGACTTATCAGAGTTTATTAACTTGGAAAGACTATGATGTAACAACAATGAATTAAAAAGTCTCAATCTTAGCAATTGCCAAAAATTAAAAACTATTTGATGCGGCTCCAATCAACTGTGTAATTTGGATTTGGATGACTTGCCTCAATTAGAACTTCTTTCTTGTTCAGATAACTATCTAGCTGATTTAGACTTTCTGAATAATTTAAATCCAGAGAAATTGACCACGCTGGGTGTAAGAAACAATAATTTCCCTGAACGAGATTTATCAGTTTTTAGTAAGTTTACTAACTTAACAGTCTTGAATATCAGCAATGATAATAAAGAAAGAGCAGAAAAAGGAGATTGCATTAATCACTTTGTTGGTAGTTTGGGACTGTTAAAGGACTTGAATAAACTAACAGAGCTTGATATTGGAAACACTGATGTTTCAGAAGGTCTAGAATATTTGTCGGATAGTGTTGGGACTCTGAATTGTGAGGTTATATCTGACAAGTTTAAGGTAAGCAAAATTCGGGAGCAACTTGCCCTTTTCAATAATAATATTGGCACTTGAAAAGAATGAAAGAGGAGAGGATTCAATAGCGAAGAAGTTAAACAGTGAAAAGAAGTTGGATTAAATGAAAATGAATATGATTTTGCTGCTTACTTAAAAAATCAAAAAAAATATGGCAATATTGCTGAAATTAAGACAGAAAATATAGACGGTTCAAGAGAGGATTTTAATAACTGAATAAAAATTGTTCAAAATTACTTAGATAATTACTTGCCAGAAGAAAGGAGAAAAATAACTGACTTAAATATTTCTTATAAAAGTTTAGAAGGTGAAATAGATTTAATAGACTTTATAAATTTAGAAATTTTAGATTGTTCTGAAAATCAATTAACTAGTTTAAAAAATTTAAATAATTGTCAAAGGCTAAAGGTACTCAATTGTGGTTTTAATAAACTAATTAGTTTAAATTTAACTGGGCTAGAGAAATTAGAAAGGATTGAATGCTATAACAATTACTTAGAAAGTTTTGATTATTCAGTTTTAAGTCCGGAGAAATTAACTTACCTAAATATTAGTGATAATAACTTACCTAAGGAAAATTTATCAGTTTTTAGTAAGTTTACTAATTTAGAATTACTATGAATTGGCGGAGATAATGAAGAACACTTTGAACATAATACCTATAATAAATTTTGTGGTTCCTTGGAATCCTTAAAAAATTTAAACAAGTTGGTAAGTTTGTATATTTCTAACACTGATATTGATAGTGGTTTGGAATACTTGTCACCTACTATCAGACAAATTTATTGTTCTACGCAAGAAAGGCCTAATTGCGGAGTTAAAGATATAGAAGAAGAATTAAATAACTCTAATGATTTTGTCTTTGATGAAATAGAAAGTAAATACTTCAAGAAGCAACAAATCCAAGTTTGATTAGAAGAAAATTACCCAACTTCAAAAGACAAGGCTAATTGCCGATGAATAAATATTGAAGATACAGATGAATATAATTCTCAGGAAATACCAGGAAACTGCTTAGAAGGCCCTTTATCTCTCAAAGAATTTACTAATTTAAAAGTATTAATGTGTAGTGGACAAAATATTACTAGTTTAGATTTAAGTGGTTATGTTAATTTAAGATTGTTGAGTTGTGGTGAAAACCAACTGACTAAATTAGATGTTAGTAGTTGTTCTAATTTAGAATTATTAAATTGCAAAAACAATAAATTAGAAAGGTTAGATTTGAGCAATTGTTCCCAATTAACTAAACTATTGTGTCGTAATAACCAACTAACTCGCTTAACTTTACCAACTAAACTTCCTAATTTAGAGATATTAGCTTGTCAAGATAATTTACTAACTAATTTAGATTTTGCTGCTCTGAATGAAGCAAAATTAACTGCGCTTAATTTGCGAGACAATAACTTTCCTGCCCAAGATCTAATTTTCTTCTCTAAGTTTACTAATTTAAAAGAATTATATTTGGGTAATTATAGCCAAACCAAAATTAACCACAACATTTGCAATCACTGAATTGGTTCCTTACAACCTTTGCAAAATATGAAGTGATTACATTACTTGGATGCTGGTAATACTGACTTAGTTGGTGGCTTAGAATATTTGCCTGCTAGTATTATGGAAGTTAGATTTTCCTACGTAGCAAAACCAACCAGTCAAGTTAAATTAATAGCCAAAGAATTAGCACAAAATAGTGAGTTTATTTTGATTGATCCTCTTAAACAAATATATCTCAATAAGAAACTTAATCCTGAAATACTTAACCAAATCAAAGATTGGAACCATAAACAGCTAACCCCCGAACAAGAAACTTTACTAAGCAACTTAATAGTTAGTGAAAATTGAAGAAATCACTATAAAAAAAATGGTTTATGTCCTAATTGTCACCAATTTAATAGTGAAAGCAAATGATGTCAGCCTTGCAGGGTTCAATATTTACAGGCCGAATTTGCTAATTGAACTAGTGGTAATAAAGAGATTGATAAATTTATTCAAAAATGTCAGTTGGAGGCAACTAATGATAGACAAATGTTAGAATGAATACATTATGAGCAATTTACTAGAATTGAACATTTAGCCAATGGTGGTTTTGGTAAGGTGTATAAAGCCGGATGGACTAAAAAAAAACGATGAGTTGCTTTAAAAAGCCTAAACAACTCCCAAAATATAACTAGTGAATTTTTACAAGAAATTATTAATAATAAGTTGGTAGATGGAAGTTTGGGAGGTTTCGTAGTTCCCTGCTATGGCATTTCCTGAGAACCTGACACAGGTAATTATATAATGGTAATGGACTATATGAATGAGGGTAATTTAAGACAGTATTTAAGTAAGAATTATAATGAACTAAAATTTGAGGATAAACTGCGTCAATTATTTACTACTGCCGTAGGCTTACATTCAATCCACCAAGCCAATTTAATCCATCAAGACTTTCATCCAGGTAATGTGTTGAATAGCTTACAAAGTAATAATCAGGTTCTTAGTCTTATCTCAGATTTAGGCTTAAGTCGACCAGCTGATGTAGCCAAGGAAAGTGGTAAAATTTATGGAGTTCTTCCTTATATTGCCCCTGAAGTAATCAGAGAAAAAAATTATACCCAAACTAGTGATGTTTATTCTTTTGGAATGATTGCTTACGAAATTCTTTCGGGTTTGCCTCCTTTTCTTGAAAGAGATTATAATATTCACTTAACTTTAGATATTTGTAATGGACTGAGGCCTAATTTAGAGAAAGTTATTGCTCCGCAATTACTCAAAGACTTAGTTAGTAGGTGTTGAAGTGCTGATCCTGAAAAGAGACCAATTGCTGATGAATTATTTGACAGTTTAGGTAGTTGGTTGTTGTTATTAGATAGCACAGATTTCTCTATAAAAAAAAACACTGAATTCTACCACCAATATCAAGAATTACTGGAAACTAACGCGTTTTCTTCACCACCCTGCAAAACGCCTCTTAATCATTCAGAAGGCAAGTGTATTAGCAGACTACTAGATTTTAAAAGCCTGCCAAAGCCGCAAAACGGCAAAGAGATTAATGAACAATTTTATGGGTCATCATCACTTTGCTACAAAGTTGAGTTAGAAAAAAAAATAGAAGAGTCAAAAAATCCTCTTGATGGCGAATTAAAAGAATTAGTAGGCAAATTTTTCGAAGTTAAAAAAAAATCATTAAAGGACAAAGAAAATAAACAAATTAAAAAACAAGCGAGGGATTTAAAAAAACAACTATCAGAAAAAGGTCTTTCGGAAAACAAAATGGATGAAGTTATTCGTTTGTGTGAGGATTTGGTTGGATTAGAACAAGAAAAATTACAGTCCCAAATTGAAATTCCTACTAACAAATAAAATTTTAAAATGCTTATGGTAAATAATCAAACTGAATTTAATAACAAATTTAATAATAAAGAAGTAAAAGAAATAAAGATCGAAGACGAGGACTTTGGGGGACAACTGGTCATTGAAGACTATCCTGACTTAGAAAAATTACGTCTAAAAGAAGTTGACAACATAGATAAAATAATTCTCAAAAACTTAACTCAACTGCAAGAATGCACTATCTGAGACTGTGGAGTAAAGGATTTAGTGATTGAAAACTGTCCTCAGATAAGGAAGTTAAATGTTCGTAGTAATCTTTTTACTAGTTTAGAGTTTGTGAAAGATTTAGATAAGTTAGAAGAACTGGAAATAAATGGCAATGAGGAAATTAATTCTGGTTTGCAACACTTGCCGAACAGTTTAGAAAAATTTTCTTGCGAAAACACTAAACTAACTAGTGCCTTAAAACCTTACCAAGGTGATTGAAAAGCTTGCCGAATAGTTGAGTTGGCTAAGTATAATCCTCAAGAGTTGCTGAAAATTATTCAAAAATTGAAAAAAGAACAAAGCAAAAATTTAGCCACAGAACTAAAACTTTCTCAACAAAAATATGAAAATTTAAAAAATTTTCTCAAAGAAATCTTAGTTTCACTTTCCAAAGACAATCAGGAGGAATTAATAAATGGATTAAGTGCTGAGATAAAGACTAGAGAAAAAAACATTCCTCTATTTAATAGCACTGAGATAAGAACAACAGAATTAACTTCTAAATTAGAGTTGACGATAGAAGAAATAAAAGAGTTAAAAGAAAAACTAAAGGCTAAATTAACTGAATCAGAAACAAAAATTCAAAGACTAGAAAAAGAATTATCAGAGGCTAAATCTAGAGCTGAAGAAAGACAAAAAAAGGTTGAAGAGTTAGATGAGTTGACAATCAAAACTCCTATTTACGAAAAAGTAATCAATTTCTTAAAAGCTAAATCGGCTTTCCTTAATGCCCGTCGGGAAACTATTGAAGAATTACAAAAATGTTATAACAAATGAGATAAATTTGGCAGAAGAAATGCGGTGGCAGTGGCTAGCGAAGTAGGTGATGCAATAAGTAACATGGGAGGAGCTGCCAGTTCCACGACAATCTATGGAGTAATTCCTAAGGCTGTAGGGGAAATTATTAAGTCTGGTGGTAATTTCTCAAAAATGGTAATTTTTGAAGGGGGCAGTAAGGAATTCCAAATTTCCTTGAAGGATGAAAAGGAGTTGATTCAACTTAATAACTCCTATGATTCCCTAATTTCTCTCACTCATGATCTTACTCGTAAAGATGAGAAGAAAATTGGTGATCTTTTAGACTTAAAAACTAGGCGACTGATAAAGGCAGAACTATTTGGCAAAGACAAAAATTACAAAATCCTCGACATCCTTGATGGAGTCTGAAAAGACAAGCATTTAAGTCTCGAAAAAATGGAGGCGACAATAATATCACTTACTCAAAACTTGAATGAGTTGGAATCAGAATGAAAAGAACAATTCAATAGGCTTATTGATAAACTCAAGATAAGTAGGAAGTATGGAGACCTCATTATTCAAGAACAAAATGTTCAACTACAAATTAGGCGATTAAAAGGTAGTCTAGATGAATTAAGAAACGCAACCAAAAATAAACTAAAAAGCAAGGATCTATCTGCTGAGGAAAGGGAAAAGAAAGACAAAGAACGTGAAATTATTCTCAATAATCTTTTAAGTATTCAAGCGGAAATTATACTCCTAGGTGACACAATCGATAGGCAAGAAAAATTAATTTTTATGCAAAAGGAATTATTAGAAATTGCTCTTAGATATGATCACAAAGAATTTAAAAAAGAATTGGATAGGCTTTGTCAAGTGCAGATTGAATTAACCAAATCAGAGATAGAACTAGAAAATTCAAAAAAAGAACAGCGGGAAGCTCAAATCATTAGTCCAACTTCTCCTAATTTCGATTGAGGTAATTCTTAAGGTCAAAGAACCAAGTAAAGTCGTTAAAAAAATTATAAAACTAGTTGTGAACAAGGTTGGCGACTTCTGAATGTAATTGTCAAAAAAATTTTGAAAGAAAGAGGACAAAATTATCTCTTCTCTTCATAAGTCAAATCACACCCTAAATAATTCCTTTTTAACTCTTGACATATCTCTAACACAATAAAACTTCCCGCACATGGATCAACCCACTAAATCCCCTTCCTGAGTAGTAGCCCCAATTAACGCTTTTATCAACTCCCTAGGCTTCTGATGCGGATGCTTTCTCTGGCTAGTTGGTAAACTACTTTCCTCCCAAACAGTCCCAAAACTCCGCATTGGCTTCTTAATCAACATCTCTCGCTAACTCTTTAAAAGAAAGAACCAAAGAAAAATTTTCCTTTCTAAGCAATGAAAATCCCTCAAAATGAAGGTTTTTTGTAACCTTTTTCCTTATTTTCTTTTAATATTCATTAAAAAGGCATAAAACAAAGTCTATAAAAAGGTCAATTAAGAGTTAGAACATTTATGTATTTTTCTAAACTACTTAGTTTTTTTACCAGTTTCTTTAAACTTTCTTTGTAATCTCTCTAATTCCTTAACTTCGGGCATTTTTCCTAAGTATTCGTTAGTTTCTTATGTTCGTCATTGTGTTCGCTTACTATTCATACTTCCTTTTACAACCTTTACACACTCCCGCTTCCTCAGCCAATTCTTTTACTCACTTTTTACATTCGGGACATTGTTCTTTTTTGGTTTTATCCTCTTTGAATAATTGTTCTTTGATTTCCCCTTGAATTTTCTTACTTTCCGCACACCGATAACATTCACACTTTATTTTACCTCGTTCCTCATGGTATTTGGCTCTTTCTATTTCCTTTAAGTATTCTTGGCTTTGTCTTTCTAATTGTTCGGCAGTAGTAAGGAAATTATTCTCAACTCTCGCTTTTTCATATCCCCAATATCTTGTTAATTTTTGTTGTTGATCGTAATCTAAAAGATTTCAATTTTTACTTCTTTTTCTTTCCTCAGCCTTGGCAGTCTCTCAATAATCACGCACTAATTTATTCGCCACTTGTTCTAATTTCATAATGGCTACAATATCTCCTAATCCTTCTTTAATTGCTTTCTGACAATCTTTTAAAGTTCAATTGAAGTCAGTTCATAACTTTCTTTTTTCCTTACTTAATTCGGTATATTCTTTAAAAGTCATTAATATCTTAATTGCCTCGGCTCCGTAATATTTA
>Ga0134126_10014199_pt1 | contig 10057 bp, 9 predicted proteins | sample KB31752_FD_96881 | JGI IMG/M metagenome (GOLD analysis project Ga0134126, IMG submission 96881) | Terrestrial soil microbial communities with excess Nitrogen fertilizer from Kellogg Biological Station, Michigan, USA - KB3-175-2 | ecosystem: Environmental > Terrestrial > Soil > Unclassified ...
TCGGCGATCGCCTCGCCGAGGGCGAGGATCTGATTGGGCTGTCGCGGATGCTGGCGCCGCTGGGGCGCATCGCGGAATCCATCGAGACAGGCCGCGCGTCGCTGCGGCTGCTGGAAGATCTCGGACCGACCCCGCAGCTCGCCTGGTCGCTTATCAATGTGGCACACGCCGCCGCGCTGACCTTGGACCCTGACTGCGTTGAGTATTCGTCGCGCGCAAGGGCTCTCGGCATCCAGCTGGACGAGCCCGCGGTCGTGCTGCGAGCACGCGGCTACCTCGCAATGATGTCGCTGTTCGGCAGCGGCGTCGGCTGGGACGAATTCGAGACGGTGTGGCGCGAGACGTTGCGCGAGCCGGCAATGGCCGAACACGCTGGGGTGCTGGGGGTGTTGATCTGCTGGACCGCGGTACTGCGCTGCGAATTGGACCGCGCCGAGGCCTACATCAGCGAGATGTCGGCATTCTGCGATGAGCTCGACCTGGGCATGTTCCGCGCCCTCACCGGTGGCTCGGCTGCGCTGGCCGCACTGTATCGGGGTGACTGGACCCGCGCGGCGGCGGTTGCCGAGCAGATCGTGACTCGGCCAGAGCTGACCCCACAGCACCGGATCGGGCCTTTGGTCGCGCTTGCCCTGGTGCATGCCCGCTGCGGCTCGGGACCGGTCTGGCCGCTGTTGGATGAGGCCCTTGAGTACACCGCCGACGGCCCCTTGGGGCTGCAGGTATGGGCGGCGCGGGCGGAGGCCGCGTGGCTATCCGGTGACGACGTCGGCGCGCGCACCGCGGTCGCCGCCGGCATGGCCGCCGCGGATGCCGGCGCAAATCCGTGGCTTATCGGCCGGCTGCAACGCTATGCCCGGCTCACCGAGGTGTCGCAATCGACGCCCGATGCGGCGGCTCCGGTCACGCCCTATCAGCCTGAAGTCTGCGGTGACTGGCGCACTGCCGCCGCCGAATGGGCATGTCGTGGCTGCCCTTACGACGCCGCCGTCGCGCAACTGGGCGGCGACGTCGACGCCGTGACGGCCGCACTCGGCACCTTCCGCCAGCTGGGCGCCCGCACCGCGACCCGTCGCGCACAGCAACGCCTGGCCCAACTGCGCGGCCGCAGTCCGGACCAACGTCGGAAAGACACCTGCACCGACCCGCACGGCCTGACAAAGCGCCAACGCGACGTCCTCGAACTGCTGGCCGCCGGCCACCGCGACGCCGAAATCGCCGCCGCCCTCTACATCAGCCCCAAAACGGTCAACACCCACGTGTGCGCGATCATGACCAAACTCGGCGTCCACAACCGAACTCAGGCCGCCGCCTACGCGCTGCAACGGCAAACCGCGTCATCGGGCTGACGGGACGCCGCGCATCAGAACGGCGAGCCGCCCAGGATGTCGAAAAGGAAGTTGGCGCCGGTAGCGACGGTCGAGGTGAAACCGTTACCGAAGATCTCGGCCAGATCGAAATTGCCGCCCAAGCCGACATCGGCCGAGCTGTTGTCGCCGAAAATCGAGGCGAAGTCGAACATGCCGCCTGCGGCAAACGCGCTCGTGAAATGGGTGCCAAACGGGTCAAAGACCAAGGCAACGTCGTTGGCGCTGGGCGTGGCGCCGGCGGCGCCACTAGCTGCGTTGGTGGCCGGCCCGAAGGCCCAGGAGAAGTCGCCGTTGCTGGTCAGGCCGCCGGCTTCGCCGCCGGCGAAGGCCGAGCTGTGATCGCCGGTGGCATAAGCGCTGTCGAACATGCCGCGCAGGGCAAAGGCGTCGCTGTTGTTGCCGTCGGCAAAGGCGGTGTCGAACTGGCCGGGACCATTCGCGGAGCCGGCCTCAGCGATGCTGTTGGCGCCGATGGCGATCGCGAAGTCGTTGGTGCCTGACGTGGCTTCCGCGGTGTGGCCCGGTGTATGGAAAATATCGATCCCGTCGAACGAGATGTCGATGTCCGGGTCGGCCGAAGCGACGCCCGGGGATGCGGCCAGCGCCGCGCCAATACCGAGTCCGACGGCCAGTCCGCCGAGCCGACCGATCGCTTTAGTGTGTCTCATGGGTCTTCCCCCTCTGCCAGGCCTGGGCGCTCATTGCGCAGTGTGATGGACCGACCGATCTCGGCACATCGGGTGATTACCTGATGTTTGCGTCGAAATGAGCGCAGCCGGCTACGGCTAGATCCCCAAGAGTTTGATTCCGATCGGTTGAGGCGGACATCACGCCGTGGGATAGTTTCGCCACCACTCAATAAGCGGTCGTGCCCGGCGCCGCAGAGTTTCCCCACGACCGATAGGAACTCGATGTCAACGCCGCCCAGCGCCCCTGGCCCCCCTGCCGATCAGGCCGCTGCGCTGGCCCGCGAAGACGCGGGTTACCACCACGATCTCAACAACCGGCAGATGCAGATGATCGCGATCGGCGGCGCGATCGGGACCGGGCTGTTCATGGGCGCGGGAGCCCGGCTCGCATCCGCCGGGCCCGGCTTGTTCCTGATCTACGGGATCTGTGGCGCCTTCGTGTTCCTGATCCTGCGGGCGCTTGGCGAACTCGTGCTGCACCGCCCCGCATCGGGCTCGTTCGTCTCCTATGCGCGCGAGTTCTTCGGGGAGAAGGCGGCTTTCGTCGCCGGCTGGATGTACTTCCTGAACTGGGCGATGGCGGCCATCGTGGACAGCACCGCGATCGCGAGCTACTTCCACTACTGGACCGCGTTCAAGGCCGTCCCGCAGTGGACGCTCGCGCTCGTCGCTTTGGTGGCGGTCGTGTCGGTGAACCTGATCTCGGTAAAGGCCTTCGGCGAGTTCGAGTTCTGGGCAGCACTGATCAAGGTGGTGGCGTTGATAACTTTCCTGGTCGTGGGGATCGTCTTTCTGGCCGGCCGCTTCAAGATTGAGGGAAAGACCACCGGGCCCAACCTCTGGGCCGACCACGGCGGATTCCTGCCGACCGGTCTGGTGCCGCTGGTGCTCGTGACCTCTGGGGTGATATTCGCTTACGCCGCAGTCGAACTGGTCGGCACCGCGGCCGGGGAAACCGCGGAACCGGAGAAAGTCATGCCACGGGCGATCAACTCGGTGATCGTCCGTATTGCGGTCTTCTATTGCGGATCGGTCTTCCTGCTGGCATGGCTGCTCCCCTACACCACCTACAAACACGGCGAGAGCCCGTTCGTTACCTTCTTCTCGCACATCGGTTTCAGCGGCGCCGGCTCGGTGATGAACGTGGTGGTCCTCACCGCCGCGTTCTCCAGCCTGAACGCCGGACTGTATTCCACCGGCCGGATTCTGCGGTCGATGTCGGTGAACGGCAGCGGCCCGAAGTTCACCGCGCGGATGTCGAAAAACGGTGTGCCGTATGGCGGCATCCTGCTGACCGCCACCATCGGGCTGTTCGGCGTCGTGCTCAATGCGGTCAAACCGAGCCAGGCCTTCGAGATCGTGCTCAACATCGCCGCCGTGGGCGTACTGGCGGCCTGGGCGACGATCGTGCTCTGCCAACTCCGGTTCTACGGCTTGGTGAAGGCCGGAACGCTGCAGCGGCCACACTTCCGGATGCCGCTCGCTCCCTACAGCGGCTACGTGACGCTGGCGTTCCTGGTGGGCGTGCTGGTGCTGATGGCGCTCGACCCGGAGAAGGGGCCCTGGGTGATCGCGGCGCTGGTGGCCGCCGTGCCCACCCTGATCGGCGGCTGGTTCCTGGTTCGCGACCGCGTCAGTGTGGTCGGACTCGGCGAGCCCACCGTCGACGTCCCGGAGCTGGCCCAGGAGTAATAGAGCAGACGCTCTGTTATTGTTGTCCGGGTGCCCCGCCCCCGCGTATACGAACCCGATCGGGTTCTGGACGCCGTGGAGTCGTTGACCGTGGCATCCGGGCCCGCCGCGGTCACGATTCGTGCCGTCAGCAGCGCCGTCGGCGTATCCAATGGCGCGCTCTACCACACATTTGAATCGCGCTCGGGCCTGATCGGCCGCGCCTGGATACGGGCCGCGCGGCGATTTTTCACCCTGCAACATGCGTCGGTCGACCAGGCGCTGGCGGACGGTGACCCGCGGGCCGCTGTGGTGGTGGCCGCCGAGGCCCCGGCCGTCTTCGCCGAGCAGCATCCGAAATCCTCCGCGGTGCTGTGGGCGGTGTCCCGCGAAGAACTCCTGAACTCAGACCTGCCCGACGATGTCGCCGCCGAACTCCACGAGCTTCAGCGACTGCTGATCGGCCTGATGATCCGACTCGCCGACGCCCTGTGGGGCCGCAAGGATGCGCGCGCGGTCGACTCGATCACCACCTGCATCGTCGACTTGCCGACCGCGATCGTGTTGAGCCGCGAGCGACTGGCCAACCCGACGGCCCGCGAGCATCTGCGGGCGTCGGTGCGCGCGGTTCTCGACGTCGGACCACCACCGCTGTAGGAAAGGAAAGCAATGACAATCAGCCTGACCCACGACGACAAGATCGCCGTGCTCGATCTCGGCAACGACGAAAACCGTTTCTCGCCAGAGTTTCTCGACGAGATGGACGGCCATCTCGACGAATTGGTCGCTTCCGACGTCCAGGGACTGGTGACCACCGGCGGTGGCAAGTTCTACTCCAACGGCCTCGACCTGGATTGGCTGACCGCGCACGGCGATCAGACCACCTGGTATGTCGGGCGGGTGCAGGGCATGCTGGCCCGATTCCTCACCCTGCCGATTCCGACCGCGGCGGCGGTGGTCGGCCACGCGTTCGGCGCCGGTGCGATGCTCGCGGTGGCACACGATTTCCGGGTGATGCGCTCTGACCGCGGCTACTTCTGCTTCCCCGAGGTCGACATCCGCATCCCGTTCACGCCGGGCATGGCCGCGCTGATCCAGGCCAAGCTGACGCCGCAGGCGGCCGTTGCCTCGATGACCACCGGACGACGCTTCGGCGGCGACGACGCGGCGAGCCTGGGCATCGTCGACGCCGTCGCCGGCGAGGGTGCGGTGACTACCGCGGCCGTCGACCTCCTGCGACCCCTCAACGGCAAGGACCAGGGCACGCTGGGCGCCATCAAGCAAACGATGTTCGGCCACGCGGCGCAGACGCTGACCGTCAGTAGCTAAGCGCCGCAGAGCAATTAGCGCTCAGCACAGCGAAAGTGCTTGATTCGCGTGACCCCGCGCCGCTGGGGGCCGGCGGCTTTCCGCCGCATCAAACGTGATCGCCGGTACGTCGTGATCGGCTATACAGGTAGCTATGGCCTCGATCCCCCGGCGAACGCTGGCAGATGCTGCGGCAGCAGCGGAAGCAACCGCGCTCGGCGTCGGTGGATACGAACTGCTTCGCAAGCCCGGTCGCAGCGAGTCGTCGGTGTCCGGCGGCAGCAAACCCAACATCCTGGTGATCATCGTCGACCAGATGCGCGCCCCGCAGTGGTTCCCCGAACCCGCGAAGCTGAATACGTTGCTGCCCAACGTCGCTCGGCTGCAGAAGAGCAGCGTCTCCTTCGAGTCGCATTACACCGCCTCGAACGCGTGCACGCCGTCGCGCGGTGTGATGACGACCGGCCTGTACTCACACCAGACCGGATGCCTGTTCACCGCAGCACCGACCGAATCCACGTTGGCGCCGCAGTTCCCGACCTGGGGCACGCTACTGCGTGAGCAGGGATACCGGACCTGGTGGTGGGGTAAATGGCATCTGGGACTCTCGGGCGACGTCAGCCCGGAAGCCCTTGAAACGCACGGATTTTCCGGCGGGACGTTCCCGTCGCCCAACGGGGGGCCGCATCAGGGGCTCGACCAGGACCCCGGCATCGTCGAGCAGTTCGACGGATGGTTCGACCACAACGCCGGCAGCGGGCCGTGGTGCACCACAGTCTCGCTGGTGAACCCGCACGACATCTGCTGGTGGCCGACATTCCCTCTGCCAGAAAATGTTCCGCACTGGTTCTCTGCGACGCCGGTCAACTTCGAGACGCCCGACGATCTTCATCGACGGGGCAAGCCAAAACTACAGATCGAGTACGCCAACTTCATGTCGTCATTGTTGACCGGCGCACTGCCGTATTCGGGACCAGACATGTCGGCCGGGTGGGCGCGCTACCAAGACATGTATCTGTGGTTGCAGCAACAGGTGGACATCCAGATCGGCCGGGTGCTGGATAAATTGGCGTCGCGTCCAGAGATCGACCGGAACACCATTGTGGTCTTCACCTCCGACCACGGCGAGTACGGCGGCTCACATGGCCTGCGCGGCAAAGGCGCAACGGCCTACGACGAGGCGATCCGGGTGCCGCTCTACATTCGCGATCCGTCCGGGCATCTCACCCCCAAGGCCGGCGACACCCGAAGCCAGCTCACGTCGAGCGTCGACTTGGCGCCGCTGCTGTTGAGCATCGGAAGCGGCGGCAACAGTTGGCGTTCCGACTCGCGGTACTCCCACCTGGCCGGTCGCGCGGACCTCGCGGCGATCGCCGCCAACGGGTCAGCGCCCGGCCGGCCATGGGTGGCCCACGTGACCGACGACATCTGGGTCGAGGAGATGGAGACGATGCTGAAGTCGCCGACGACGCGGGCCGCCTTAGGCATCGAGGAGATACCCACGATCATCCTGACGTCTGCGCCCAGCCACATCGTCGCAGTGCGGACTCACGACGCCAAACTGGCGATGTACTCGTACTGGAAGCCCGGCGGAATGGACATCGACACGTCACGGCCGATCGATCGCGAACTGTACGACTACTGGATCCCGTCGAGCCGTCACGAGATCGACAATCAGGCGGGCCGCAGCGCCAAGCAGGCGGCGCTGCAGGAGTTGATCGACCACCAGGTGATGGCCGAGGTGCGGGCCCCGCTACCGCGTAGCCTCAACACCGCCCAAGAGCAGGGCCTAGCCGACATGCAGCAAATGGTCGCTCTTCACGGCGGCTAAACTCAGCCACGGCGTCGGTCCAAGGAGCACGATGGGCCGATGGCCACACCTTTGCACACCAGCGTCGACGAGATCGCCGACAACATCTTCCGGTTCTCCACCTGGGTCCCCGACATCAGCGAACACGGCTTCACGTTCAACCAGTTCCTGCTGACCGGCGACCAACCGTTCCTGTTCCACTGCGGTATGCGGCAGCTCTTTCCGTTGGTGTCGGCGGCCATAGCGCAGGTGATCCCGGTGGAACAACTGCGCTGGATCTCGTTCGCCCACCTCGAGGCCGACGAGTGCGGGGCGATGAACATGCTGTTGGCCGCGGCGCCGCACGCCGAGGTCATCCACGGCCCGCTGGCCTGCTTGGTCTCCCTGAACGACCTGTGCGATCGGCCGCCGATTGCTATAGGCACTGACGCGCACGATATCGGCGGACACCGGCTGCGATTCATCGCGACCCCGCACGTGCCGCACAACTGGGAGAGCGGGCTGTGGTTCGACGAAACCACCTCCACCCTGTTGGCCGGCGACCTGTTCACGCACACCGGTCAATGCCCGGCGCTCACCGAATCCGATTGCGTGGCACCGGCTTTAGAGGCTGAGGCACTGTTTCACGCCACCGGCCTGACCACCAACCTGGCTCCTACCCTGGAGGAGTTGGCGCAACTGGCGCCAAGCACGCTGGCGCTGATGCACGGGGCTTCGTTCACCGGTGACGGCGCCGCCCAGCTGCGTGGATTGTCCGACGCCTACGCGGCCATGTCGTAATAACCGCGCAACAGGGCGCGTCACTGCGGTCAGTCGTGTCGACTCCTGCGTACGCTGCTTCTGCGATGTTTCCGCGCGACGTGCCCACCCACCCCAGCGGCCGGCTACTGGTCGGCCTACTGCTGTGTGCTGCGCTGATCAGCGGATGTCATTCAACGACGCCCGGTAGTCCGGTCGCTTCGCCGGGCGCGGGCCCCACCGAGCCGTCGTTCCCGAAGGCCAAGCCGTCGATCCCGTCGCCGACCCCGTCGCGGCCCGCGCCGTCGAGCGGCGCCCCACCGGCCGGGGCGATCCCATTGCCGCCCGACGCGAACGGCCGCGTGTTCATCGAGACCAAATCCGGTCAGACGCGCTGCCAGATCGACAGCGACAGCGTCGGATGCGAGGCGCAGTTCACCAACCCGCCGACCGAAGACGGCGAAAAAGCCAACGGCGTCAACGTCACCGCCGCCGGCGACGTGCAATGGGTGGCGGGCAATCTCGGCGACATCCCCACCGTGCCCATCGATTACAAGACCTACGATGCGGTCGTCTGGACGATCGAGGCCACCGAGAGCGGCACCCGGTTCACCAGCCAGCGCACCGGCCACGGCATGTTCGTCAGCATCGAAAAGGTCGACACCTACTAGTGCCGACTGAGGCGGCACCGATCAGAACAGCGTGCTGAATTCGGTCATCAGCTGACCCAGATCTAGTGTCGCTGCGCCGGGGTCGGCCGCGGGGAATTCGAACAGGGTCAACGGGGGCAGACCGTACACATTGAGCACGTCTTTGATGCCCGCCGCGTCACTGAGGTAGGTGTCGGTTATTCCGAACCCGGGGTTGAACAATCCCGGCAGGCTGAATGCATCAGCGAACCCGAGTTTCGGATCGTCCAGATAGGAATTCGCGAACAGGGGAGCCCCTACAAGTCCCCCGTCCTCGGGGATGACCGGAAGTACGTACACATCGTCTTCGACCGTTCCGACATTGGGAAACGCCGAGCCGTCGAGGAGCGCGGTCACTACTTGATGCTCGTCGTCGTACAGATAGGGCGTATCCGAAAAAGTTATCTGCTCCGTATACGACTCAGCAGCATGACTGGGTAGTCCCGTCGCTTCGTAATACGGGAAATACTCTGACGACGTCGCGAGATACGGCCAGGCATCGTCGATGGCGTCCGCGACGGCGATCGGGCTGGCGGCGAGCGCGATGCCGAGGCCGGCGCCGAACGCGATTCCGACACATGCCAGGACGCTACGAGGACGCAACAGCGAATGGATCCGCATCGTGATACCCCCAAACTAGACTTACTGGTACATCATGTACCACTATAGGTTAGTGGGACACCCCGTACCGTGTAAAGCATGAGTTTCGTCGAGGCCGCACAAATGCCGCGAATTAGCCAGGGAGAGCGGCGAATAACGATCAGATTCTCGAGCCCAGCCCCGCGATCAGGTTGACCGTGACGGCCAGGACGACGGCGCCCAGCAGATACGACAGCAGCGCGTGCCGCAGGACCGTCGCCCTGATGGCCGTCGACCCGATCTCGGTGTCGGAGACCTGAAACGTCATGCCGATCGTGTAGGCGAGGTATGCGAAATCCCGAAAGCGTGGCGGGTTCGGATCGTGAAAGTTGATGCCGCCCGGTTCATCTGAGTAGTAGAGCCGCGCGTAGTGCACGGTGAACAATGCGTGCACCGCGAACCAGGACGCGCCGACGGTCAGAATTCCGACCAGGGCGGCCTCCAGCGAGCCGTTGCCGGACAGTTTCGAGCCGGCGGCCACCACGTAGCCGACACCCACCAGGCTCGCCATGCTCGCAGTCAGGATGACGACGTCGGCGACCCACCGGGTGGGGTCCTCCCGCGTCACCCATCGACACGTCTGCTCGGCGTCCATTCCGCTCAGGATGCGTTGTGTCCACAACACATACAGCGCCGCGGCGGCCACCCAACCGACGAGCGCGAATCGCCAACCGGCGGTGTTGCCCACCACGAGGGCGACGACGACACCAAGCACCACCGAGACCAGGATGCGGACCGCGACGGTGTCGCGCAAAAGCTTCGCCAGGGAATTCACGATCCTGACCTAACCACTAGTGCGGCCGGCGGACTCAGCTCATCGAATAACGCGATACCGAATGTGCACCACGCCGGGCGCTTCGAGCACCCGGTCGAGTTTCAGGGCGGGCGTGCCGGCCTGGAAACCGTCGAGTAGACGCTCACCCGAGCCGAGAATGACCGGGTTCACTTGAAGGTCGATCTCGTCGACGAGGCCGGCCGCAATCGCCTGCCGGGCGCACGAGGCCCCGCCCGCGATCGAGATCGGCGCGCCGGTCGCCGCGGCCTCCGCCTGGGCATAGGCCGCCTCGATCCCATCGGTGACGAAGTGAAATGTCGTCCCGCCCCGCATCTCGATCGGGTCGTGGGGGTGGTGGGTCAGCACGA
>Ga0134126_10014200_pt1 | contig 10056 bp, 5 predicted proteins | sample KB31752_FD_96881 | JGI IMG/M metagenome (GOLD analysis project Ga0134126, IMG submission 96881) | Terrestrial soil microbial communities with excess Nitrogen fertilizer from Kellogg Biological Station, Michigan, USA - KB3-175-2 | ecosystem: Environmental > Terrestrial > Soil > Unclassified ...
AGCTTCTCCAGCACCCAGCTGTCGATGTTGCCGCCATTGTTGTGACGGACGTCCAGGATCAGACCCTTGCGGTTAAAGATGGGATAATACTGCTTGACGAAGTCATCCATATCCCCGGAACCCATCGCCCGGAGATGGATATAACCGATCTCGCCTTTACCGTCGGTCTCGGTCTTCTCACGCCGCGTCAGTTCCCACTCTCCATAACGCAGATTCGCATCCGCGCCGGCGCTCACCGGCCGCACCACTTCCTCGTATGCCCGGCCCGACCGGTCGATCAAACTCAGCTTCACCGGCACGTTCACTTTATTGGCTAGTAACATCGATATATCCGGAGTACCATCCATCGGAGCATTGTCTACGGCTGTGATGATGTCCCCTTCACGGACGCGCAACTCGGGTTTGTCGAGCGGGCTGCTCATGTCGGGATAATCAGGGTCGCTCTGATAGATATGATCGATCACCACTCCACGCGGGGTCTTTCTCAAACTGGCCCCCAGAAATCCTACGGGTATACGGTCGGGTGAGGTCCTTTTGTCACCTCCATAGACGAAGGTATGCAGTGCGGAGAGCTCGCCCACCATCTGCGCCAGCAGGTCATCCAGCTCATACCGGTCGGTTATACGACGGACCAGGGGCTCATATTGTTTCCGGACCCCGGCCCAGTCCACTTTATGCATATCACGATCATAAAAATAATCGCGCATCATCCGCCAGGCATCGGCAAATTCCTCCGTCCATTCTTCGACGGGATCGACCACGAAATTCCAGCTTGCCAGCTCGACCTTCGTCTTTTCGACATCGATCTTCTGACCGTTGGCATCGTCGACCCCTATATTACCGGTGCGGTAATTGACCATGATCTTCTTTTTATTGGTCGACAGGGCAAATCCGGCTACCCCCGTAGCCACTTCCACCGGATCGTATTTTTTACTTTCCTTGGTTTTCAAAGCATACAGCTTCGCGCCATCCCGGTTTCCGGCAGGCCCATGGTCCAGCCAGTATATCCATCCGTCGGCGGTTTGAAGATCGCCGAGGTTGCCGCTCTTCACCGGCAGCTCGTACAGCCTCTTTTGTATCTTACCCCAGTCAAGATTCTTAGACATCGTTACATGGGGCCCGTGCTCCACCGGCGTGAACGCGCTGTCCGCCAACCAGGAGTCCGTCGTCAGGAACGGAAACCGTGCCGAACTATCCAGCGCCATCGCATAAAAATTCTTCGTGTCCGTATAATAAGGTTCCGGCTGTCTCGGTCCCCAGGGCGAATTTACCAGCGTATGCAGATTGCGCTCACTGACGAAATACAACCATTTGCCATCGGAAGACCATGCCGCGCCGCCGCTGTTCAGCCGCGATGTAGTGATTGGCTGTATCTTCATCGTCTCGCGATCCACGATACTCATCTGGTCCATCCCATTTTCCAATCCCTGATCGAAGGTCAGCCACCGGCTGTCGGGCGACCAGTCATATCCGCCGATGCCATCATAGGCCTTGTCATATTCGAACCGAACCGTACCCGTTGCGGCGTCGGCTATACGCAACACTCCATTCTTGTCGTCATACGCGATATATTTTCCATCGGGTGAGACGGCAAAACCCCTGATCATCACCGGGGTATGCTGGGTAAGTTGTTTGGGGGTCCCGCTTCCATCCGCGCTCATGCTCCATATCTCGTATTCACCGCTGGCGTCGGACAGGACGGCAATGTCCTTGTCATTGATAAAATGCACCACCCTGCTCCGGATGCCACTCTTCCTTGTCACCTCCACCCAACGATCGCTCTTGGCTGGAGATACGAACACCCTTCCCCGGCTGATGATCGCCACGTAATTGCCGTTCGGCGAAAGATCGGTATAGGTGATCGACTGGACGGGACTCTTGATCCATTTCGGTTTTTGCTGATCGAAATCCGAAAGCAGCCGGATGTCGAGCATCTTATCGCTGTTGTCCTTTGCATCATACACCCACAGATCGGCGCCCTTCTGATAGACGATGCGCGAATCGGACATCGACGGCGATTGCAGATCCCATCCCTTCGAATGCGTTTCCTGTTTCAGATCTTTTCCGTTCTTATCCATGGACCAGATATTCATCGTGCCCTCGCGGTCCGACAAAAAATAGATCCGTCCATTATACAACATCGGATCGGTGCTGGTGCCGTCATAGTCGCCGGTAAGGTTCACCGCTTCCTGTTTGCCGTCGAATCGCCAGATCTGCTCGATAAACCCGCCTTTATAGCGTTTGGTTTTGCTGCCCTGATTGGGCAGCCGGGTGAAGAACAGTACGCCGTTCTCGTCATAGACCCCATCCGCGGCCTGCGACAATGGCACCGGTTCCGCCGCCAGCGTTGCGGGATCCAGCTTCACCAGTTGCGGTATCGGGTATCCGCTACGGGCGCCGGTAGCATAGAGCACCTTGCCGTCTTTCGTCCATGAGGCAGGCCGGGCGCCGCCATAGAGATCATAGGTCAGCCGCCTGGGCACGCCGCCCTCTAATGGCATCAAATATACTTCATTGGAACCTTCGTATTGGGCCGTAAAAGCCACTTGCTTTCCATCCGGCGAGATTACCGGATTGGTCTCCAACCCCTCGTGTGTCGTAAGTCTTGCCGTCACGCCGCTGGACATATCGTATTTCCAGAGATCGCCCTCCGCGGTGAATACTACGGTATGCTGCCAGACGGCAGGCGTGCGGTAATAGCCCTTCTGCTGGGCATGCGCGCTCAGACAGATGAGCGCGCCAAACAGCGCAGCGTAAAGTTTTGGTTGCATGATGTTTTGTTATGGGGCTGAATATACAGCTTTTTATTACCCCCCCACAACCATCCATCCAATTGGCGTTTCTCCTATACCATTAGCATTTTTTCTCTATATTGCTTATATTGAATTCAAATCAAACCGCCTACCACCCACCCATGATCACGCTCCGCAACCTGACCATCCAGAACGACCCTTCCGACTATATACCCAGCCCCGGTCTTCTCAACGCCCTCGAAGTGGCCTATATGTTGAAGCGTCCCCTACTCCTCACTGGCGAACCGGGGACAGGTAAGACGCAATTCGCCTTCTGGGTCGCCAACCAGTTGTCCCGCACCGACGGTTTCCAACCCGAGCCGCTGATATATAACACAAAAACCTCCAGCACGGCGAGGGATTTGTTTTATCACTACGACGCCATAGCCCATTTCCGCGCCACCCAAAACTCCGGGCTATCCGCCACCTCGCGATCCACCGCCCCATCCACCTCCTCATCCACCGCCGCATCCACCGCCGCCCCATCCGCGACCGCGACATCCAACGCACCATCCGCCACCGCGCCTACCACCGCACCATCCGCCACCTCCCCATCCACCGCACCTACCACGGAAGACTTCATCCAGCTGAAAGCGCTGGGCCTGGCCATCACTGGCGCCATCGGCCGTCCCGATCTTACCCTCAGCCCGGCCATCCTCGAAAGAGGCGGCATCGGCGACCAACCCCGCGGCAGTATTGTCCTGATCGACGAGATCGACAAGGCCCCACGCGACTTCCCGAACGACCTCCTCAATGAGATAGAGAACTACGAGTTCGAGATCCCCGAGCTCAATCAAAAGGTCAGGCTCACCGCCGAAAGCCAGCGCCGGAACATCATCATCATCCTGACCAGCAATTTCGAAAAGAACCTGCCCGACGCCTTCCTCCGTCGCTGCATCTACTATCATATAGAATTTCCGGATAGACAACGCCTCTTCGCCATCATCATCAAAAGACTCGACATCAGCGAAGATGATTACCGCGACGTCGAAAAAAGGGTAGACGATTTCTTTCGCATCCAGCAAATGCCCAACATCAGCAAACGCCCTTCCACATCGGAATTCATCGACTGGATGCGCATACTCCAAAACGACAAACGCCTCAGCCGGGAATTTTTCTTTGGGCCTGAACTCATTCTCGATGACGAACTGTCGAAGTATCTCCCCGTTCTGATCAAAAGCAAAGACGATCTCGCCCGAATAATGACCCGCTAAATTCCGGCATCCGCAGAACCCATGTCCACCGACCGCCCCAATATCGCCTTCGACGCCCTGCTAACGGCCTTGCAAAACGAGGGATTCTCTCTATCCCCGGGCGACTATATCGAATTCGCCGCCGTCTTCGACAAGTTTACAGGCAGCCGGGATGAACTAAAATTTTATCTCGCCCCCATCCTCTGCCGCAACCGCGAAGACCAACAAAAATTCTACGAGATCTACGATCTGTACGCTACCCCATCGGAGAAATGGCGTCCAGATCCGCAACCGAACGTACATCCTTTCCTGACGCAGCGAAGCATTAACTGGTCTATGCGTCGCGCCTTGCGACTATACTATGCCTGCTTATTCATGGCCACCATCTTCGTGACGATCCAGCGCATCCACTGGCGCCACCACAAAAAGGACCCGTCAGCCGTCACCACACCCATTCCCGATACTGCTTTCACTGTTCACTCCGACGCCGCAACCCCCAGTCAAAAAATGGTCGTCCGATCGCTGAAACCCATTCATGAACGTAGCCCCGAAGAAAAAAGCATCCTGACACCTGCCGGTCCGGAGGTTGAAATGGAGAACCGCGTCCATTCCACCGCCTTCGCGTGGCTCTTCATGTTCGGGACTGCGTCACTCTTCCTGTCGGTATCGTTCTTTCCTCTCAGACGGTCCCGCTCCACACCGCACGTTGACATCGACAAGCTCAGGGGAGACTCCGGCCCTCTCGATATCCCGTTCCGGCCAAAAGATCATCTGATCAATGACCTGCCCATAATCACGAAGATCGCCCGCGATCTCGCACAGCCGATCCCGACCGATCACTATCGTCTCGAGATCAATGCGACCATCCGCGAATCTATCAATACCGGCGGTCTTCTGACGCCTGTATATTCGAATATCCAACGCCGCCCGGAATGGCTCGTCCTCATCGACAAAAGCACTCCGCTGAAAGCGAATCTCTATCGCCACCTCTGTCAGACCATCGCCAGGTATGGGCTGCCGGTAGATTATTACTACCACGATGGCGATGACAACTATTTTGCAGAAGGATCGAAGCTCGCGCTTAACGGCTACCAGCTCCGTCAACGCCATAGCGATGCCCGGACCATCGATTTCGACAACTTCGAAATTCCCGATCCGCTGGCGACCGCATTTCATTTCGGTTATACTGTTCCGTTTGCTGCCATCCCGGACATCCGCAAGTTCCTCGGCGACGAAGACCTGTTCCAATGGCTCTGCGCCATCGCCACCTACCCCACCGTCCGTTGGGAGACCGTCCTTGCCATCGGCGCCGCCGTTCTGAAAGCGCGCAACGTTTCGCACAAACTCAACTTCATCAGCCTGCTCCGTCTCTTTCGCCTGGAATGGCTGCATTCGCCGTCCGGCTCTATCCCCGACCATATCCGGCTCCCACTGTTGAAAGCGCTGGGCGTCGCCGAAGAACTTGCCGCCCGCCAGGCGATCCTTTCGCTTCTCCGGGAATCCGACGATATCCTGACTGCCGGAAATATCACCTTCGAAGAAAAAATGCAGCAGGTGTATACTCAGAGCTTTATCCTGTTTGCACACGACACGCGCCGCAACCGGTCGTTCGAAGCCGATGCCCGCAAATTCATGTCGGTGTGGGACAGAAGCCGCGCCACCGATCTTGCGACCTATCTTTATCTAAGCAATCCCGAACGGCAATGGGACACACCTATCCGGTCCGCCGAAGATCCGGCGCGGGCCGCAAATGCCGATCGATTCATCAATGAGCTCCTTGCGCTCAAGGTCGTCGCCAATCCCCGCATCCGTGCAATGTTCCGGGGCCTCGCGGTCACTTTCTTTTTTCTGCTGCTGCTTCTTTTCCTTTTTAAGGACAGTATTCAACCCACCGCCTTTAACGGCAGTCTGGGTCTCGTCGATCGCGACTATCCCACCGGCGATATCACCGTCAATATACCCGTCACCGAATGCCTGAAAAAAATCGTACCGGGCCACTATCTGAGAGTGACCCTGCGCAATTATGACAACAATCTTTATTCGCAGCTTTTCGATCTCGACGGAAAAGACACGCTGAAAGCCGGCTTTACTGGCATTACCATGGCGGGGAAAGATACCGGCATCACCGCCATCCGGGTCATTCTCAATAAGACCCTGACGGTCGATTGCCCGGAAAAACGATATTTCAATTCATACTCTTTGGTCGTCCGCGGTGAAGACTGCGACACCCATCTTCCCAATGTTACCCCTGCCAATGAACCTCCGATAAATCCGAATGCCATCCGGCAATAGGCTCATCCCACGGATCACAGCATCCGCATCATCTCGCCGCCGCCCCACCTCGAGGTCGGTTCACAGCATCCGCATCATCTCGCCGCCGCCCCATCCCACGCTCGGCTCGCCGCACCACCGGCCGCCCATACCGCCCTCACACCTTCAACGACGAACCAAGGGTCAAAAAACGATATCTAAACCGGGGAAATCACCCTTTTCCATTCTCCTTAAAGAACGCAATTTTATCCCATCCCCGCCAAAACACAAATTATATGCGAAACTTGCAAAACCTGACACCTGCCGCTAAATTCCTGAAAGCAGTAGTTCTAATCCTTACACTTTGCTTCGGTAGTGAAAGAATTCACGCCCAGGACACTGCTAAGGTTGCCATTGAGATAGACCCCAGACAATACGTCGCTCTTGTGTACAACAAATACCGCGCAAGGGAAATTTATGACACCATCTGGAACTGGGAAAAGCGCAAAAATGTTCCCGCCCAAAAACGGTTCACCCTTGACAACGCCGGCCAGATCAAGATCCTTTTCGACAAGGAAGGGCTGATAAAAAATACGCAATTCTTTGGCAATATTTCGGTGGAAGCCGAGATCTCCGGTTCCAGCGGCACCCGTCAGATCGAGGTCAACCCTTACTACGAAGTGGGACAGGCGAGACAAGCTATCGGTATTAACTCGGAATCGCCCTCGGAGCTGAGTAATAAGTTGTTGAGCATGCTTTTGGAATTGTCGGATGTCCGGGATCTTACAGCGAACCTGAAGCTTTATGGATGGTATACCATGCAGGGTCGGAAGGCATTGCAGAACTACGGCAGCCTGATCGATAAGCTGTCGGATTCATTGAATAGCATGACCCCGCCGATATTGGTTAAATGGCAAAAGCAGTTGGTCAGTGCCTATAGAGATGTATTCCGTACACTCGGCGACTACCACAATTCGGATTCCCTCATCAAAGTCATTAAAACCTCAACCGTCAGCAATTTTTCCGACGTCTTATCCTCAATCAAAGAGGAAGACTATAACAATATGGTACAAACCTGGAAAGGAAATTTTGTGAAATATTACCGGGAGGCCGCGATCTATCTCCAGCAAAAGATTCCGCTCATTCAAACCTATCTGAAGTCCTTCGATGATGGGGGTACGGATGAATTGCAAGCCTATTTATCCCTTGCCGGGACCGATCTGATCAAATACCAGGATATCACCAGCAGGCTGAAAAGCGACAAGGATACCCTGATGAAATTAACCCCCACGATCTTGAACCAAAACGATCTCAATTCCCCCGTCGATTCCGTACTCATCATTTACACCGAACCGATCCTCAACGCAATCAATTCGCTGTCAAATCTCTTCAACTTCCGAGGCTCCGAGATCCAGGCGATCCTGGTCAACTATGCAAAACAAACGGCGGTAATCAACAATTACAATAAGGATAGTCTGAATTCACTGGTAGAGAACGGATATTCGAGGGAGTCGTTAAGAAATTTGCTCCTGAATATTATAAACGACAATCGAGACACCCTATCCAGCCTGATCGCGGAAAAAGCCGGCCGGCTCATCTACCGAAAGCTGATCCTGGCCTCCATCGACCTGGCCAAAAGCGGCGCCGCCGAAGGAGAGAGCATATCCCTCTATATCACATGGTCCATCGGCAAAAAAGACAGCGTCGTCAAACCTCCAAGACTGGAATTGGGTAAATACAACATTGCGCCCGGCGGATGGGTCGTCCAGATCAGCGACATCTTTTCGTTGGTCAACCGGATCAACCCCGGAGGTTCGATCGATCAGTCACATGAGTCACCCTCCGTGTTCAAGGGCGCCGGCGGAGCGGCGCTCATGTGGTCCTATCAGAAGGAAGACAAAGGTCTGAATATCACCCGGAGCATAAATGGAAAGGACACCTCCTATTCTGCCTCCCGAAAGAATGTATTGATGAACTTTCTACAGCCTTCCTTCGGCATAAACGTTTCCTATCTCGATTTTAACACCACGAAGGATGTGGAAGTAGGTGTCGGTCTCCAAATGGGCCTTTTCGGCAACAAGGTCTATTTCGGCTATGGGATGGACCTGACCCTCTCTGCCCCCAAAGATGCACCATATTACTTCTTCCTTGGCTTCAGCTTTGCAAAGCTTTCGGATCTGTTTAAAGGAGCCAATAAGATCAGTTCATCCCCATAAGCGCCCGATGACTCCGAAGACGGAGGGGCCGTCATACCTTCAACGGCGGCCCCACGATCTTCATTCCATGCCTCGCCCACAGCTCCTTCAGTTTCGTCTCCTGATCCTTCGGTACCGCCGATCCCATTTTCGCCATCTGCTTGAAAAAATCTTCCATAGTTCCGGCCGGCTGGAACATCACCAGCATTTGCCCCGGCCCCTCGCCTACCTTCGCAAAGGCATGAGCCACCATCCTCGGCGCGAACGCAAAATCGCCCGGACCCACCCTGAACTCATCATCCCCCACTTTGATCAGGAACTCTCCACTGATCACATAAAAAAATTCGTCCTGCGAATAATGAAGATGCATCGCAGGCCCACCCTTTTCCATCCGCATCGTGTCATACAGTAGGAACTGTCCATTAGAGTCCGCCGAAGAAACCTTCAAATCGAATTTTCCTCCCATGATGTGCAGCTCCTCCTGGTTGCGGTCTTTCCCGCGGTCGACCTTGATGCCTTTTTTCGGGGAGCCATTGCGGCTAGCCGGCGCGTCCGCCGCCTTTACATTCGTCGCCATTGCAGCCGCTGCCAGCGGCCAGCTAAGGAACAATCTACGGTTCATATTATGTGTTTAGGTGTAATCCGGAAATTACACAAAATTTACCTAAATTAGGTCTCCATCACCGAACCAATGGCACCTACAGGCATCATATCCCTCATCCTGATTGTCATCACTTCTATCGTCTCTTACAAAGGCTTCTATAACCGGGCATTCTTCGCACGGTACGAATTCGAAGTGGAGAAGATACTGCTTTACAGAGACTACAAACGCATCGTCACCTCAGGATTCCTGCATATCAACTGGACACACCTTATCTTCAACATGCTGAGCCTCTACTTTGTCAGCGGAGTCGTCGAGATCACCCTGGGTACGGCGGGCTTTCTCACCATTTATTTCGGCAGTCTCATCGGCGGACATCTTCTGTCGTTGTTCATCCATCGAAATCAGGGCGATTACAGTGCGGTCGGCGCATCCGGAGCGGTATTCGGTGTTTTATTCGCTTCCGTAGCCTTGTATCCGACCATGGGGATCGGCATGTTCTTTATACCGATATCGATACCCTCATGGCTCTTTGCACTGGTATTCGTATTGTTCAGCATCTATGGGATCAGATCGAAAAGGAACAACGTAGGCCATGACGCACATCTCGGCGGCGCCCTGATCGGCATGCTCCTCGCGCTGATCATGCGTCCGCAATCCTTCATCCAGAACTATACCATCATCCTCATTATCCTTGTCCCGACGATCGTCTTTCTATATATCATCATTACCCGGCCTCATGCCCTGCTCGTCGACAACCTGTTCTTCCGGCGTCATCAGGATGCCACTATCGATCACCGGTATAATATCGAACGCGCGGATCAGCAACAGGAGGTCGACCGCATCCTCGACAAGATCAGCAAAAAAGGAATGAAAAGCCTTACGGCCAAAGAGAAGGAGACCCTCAAATCCTACTCTAAAAAGGTGCGTTGATCCCGCCGCGCACTTCACCCCCCGCTGATCGCGCCGCGCACTCCCCCCGCCGCGCACTCCACCCACCCCCCGCCACTCCCGCCGCCCACTCC
>Ga0134126_10014201_pt1 | contig 10056 bp, 6 predicted proteins | sample KB31752_FD_96881 | JGI IMG/M metagenome (GOLD analysis project Ga0134126, IMG submission 96881) | Terrestrial soil microbial communities with excess Nitrogen fertilizer from Kellogg Biological Station, Michigan, USA - KB3-175-2 | ecosystem: Environmental > Terrestrial > Soil > Unclassified ...
CGAGGCCGGGCGCCGGCTTGCCGTTGTCGTCGAGGCGGGTCAGCGTCTCGAACAGCAGCACGGCGGTGGCTTCCTGGCCGGTGTCGTAGACGCCGACGATCAACGGGTCGAAGCCGGCGATATCCTGCTCGACGCCGATGGTGGCGCTGCCGCCGCGCGTCTGCGCCATTGCCGGGAGCGCGAAGGCAAGCGCGGCGAGCATGGCGAGGGCGAGGCTGAGGCGGCCGCGGTTGCGGGACAGCATGCGCAGATCCTCCCGAATGTGCCGCGCGTTGGCCGCTGCGGCCATTGCCGACAGGGTACACGCTGCCCGGGCGGCGAACTACCCTCAAGTGGCGCGGCCAAGCCGCGGCTGGAGCGGCAGGCCGGCTTTGGCTAGGCTTGGGCCCCGACAACGACGGACACGCCCATGCGCGACGGAGCACCGGCCTCGCTCGACCGTTTCCTGGCGCCGGCCGCCATCGCCATCATCGGCGCCTCGCCTGACAGCGCCCGAATCCGCGGCCGGCTGCTCCATCTGCTGCGCGAGAACGGTTATCCCGGCAAGCTCTATCCGGTCAATCCGAGCTACCGCGAGATCGACGGCGTGCCGTGCTTCCCGTCGGTCGGCGCCATCGGCCAGCCGATCGATCTGGCGCTGATCGCCATCCCGGCCGAGACGGTGCTGCCGGCGCTCGAGGACTGCGCCGCCGCCGGCGTCGGCCATGCCGTCATCATCTCCTCGGGCTTCGCCGAGCAGGGCGGCGCGCAAACCGATGTCCAGCAGGAGATCGCCGCGCTGGCGCGGCGCACCGGCCTCCGCGTCTGCGGCCCCAACGGCGAGGGCTTCCACAACGACGTGGCGCATGTCGCCGCGACCTTCAGCCCGGCGGTCGAGGTCAAGCCGGGCGAGGAGCGTCTCCAGGCCAGCCCGCGCCGCGTCGGCGTCGTCGCGCAAAGCGGCGGCATGGGTTTCGCCCTCTACAACCGCGGCCGCGCCGTGGGCCTCGCCTTCAGCTCGATCATCAGCACCGGCAACGAGGCCGACCTCACCGCCAGCGAGTTCTTCGCCCATCTGGCGCGGGACGAGGCGACGTCGGTGATCCTGCTCTTCCTCGAGAGCGTGCGCGATCCCGCGGTCTTCCTCGCCGCGGCGGCGACCGCCGCCGAGCGCGGCAAGCCGGTGGTCGCGGTCAAGATCGGCCGCTCCGCCGCCGGCGAGCGCGCGGCGCGCTCGCATACCGCCAGCATGGCCGGCTGGAACGCCGCCTATGACGCCGCCTTCGCCCAGCACGGCATTATCCGCGCCGACGATCCCGACGAGGCGGTGGCGATCGCCGCCGCCTTCGCCACGGCGCCGGTGGCCCAGGGGCCGCGGGTCGCGGTGGTGACCGCCTCGGGCGGCGCCGGCGCCTGGGCGGCCGATGTGCTGGCCGGCGCCGGCCTCATGCTGCCGGAGCTGTCGCCCGCGCTGCAGCAGGCGATCCAGGCCTTCATCCCGGCCTATGGCTCGGCGCGCAACCCGGTCGACATCACCGCCCAGGCCGTGCTCACCGGCGGGCTGCTGCGCGCCACCGAGATGCTCTCTGAGTCGGGCGAGGTCGACGCCGTTCTCGTCGTGGTCTCGCTGGCGAGCGAGAAGCGCATGGCGATCGACATCGCCGCGCTCAAGGCGCTGGTCGCGCGCCAGGCGAAGCCGGTTCTGTTCTATAGCTACACGCTGCCGTCGAGCCTGGCGAAGAAGGCGCTGGCCGAAGCGGGGCTCACCATCCACACCGACCTCGGCGCCGTGGCGCAGGCGATGGCGGCGCTGGTGCGCCGCGGCCGCCATGCCCCGCCGCGCCCCATCGCGCGCTCCGCGGCCACGGCGCCGACGATCCGTGCCGCGCTCGAGCGCGTCGGCGGCGGGCTCTCCGAATACGACGCCAAGGAGCTCTTGGCGCGAGCCGGCATCGCCCTGCCGCCGCACCGGCTGGTGACCGAGGCGTCCGGGCTCGACGCCGCGGCCGCGCAGCTGGGGTTTCCGCTCGCGCTCAAGGTCCAGTCGCCCGACCTCCCGCACAAGACGGAGGTTGGCGGCGTCAAGCTGGGCATCGGCGACGCGGCGGCGCTGCGGCAAAGCTACGATGCCATGCTGGCCGAGCTGCGCCGCCGCCGGCCGGAGGCGAGGGTGCAGGGGGTTCTGCTGCAGCCGATGGCGCGCGCCGGCGTCGAGGTCATCCTCGGCACGATCCGCGACCCCGGCTTCGGCCCCTTGGTGATGGTCGGCGCCGGCGGCGTGATGACCGAGCTGTTCAAGGACGTCGCCTATCGCCTGGCGCCGGTCGATGTCGATGGTGCCCGCCGCATGCTGGATGACTTGCGCATCGCCCGCTTGCTGTCCGGGTTTCGCGGCGCGCCGGCGACGGATATCGACGCGCTCGCCGCGCTCGTCGCGCAGCTTTCGCAGTTCGCGGCGGACTATCGCGACCTCGTGCAGGAGCTCGAGCTCAATCCCGTCATCGTGCATCCCGCCGGCGCGGGCTGCACCATCGTCGACGCATTGTTGACCCGTGGCGAAGCCGGCGGAAGCCGCTGGCGTCAGGTGACGGCTCGCCGGGACGGTGGGACGCGTCTCAAGAGCTCGCCGCATTCTCCAACCGTGGAGCAAGTTCGTCCGGTCGAATGCTCCCGAATGGGTTGAAATTATGCCCCTTCGGCCGGAACTTACGATAGCGGAAGGCTGTTTAAGGGGGCGCGTGTGAGCAACCCGCCCCGAAATCGTGAGAAACGATACGAAGCCCTACGAGCAAGCCCCGTCGGTACCCTATCGTGAGCAGCGGCACCGCTGGGAGACAGCGGACGGCGCGGTTCGCGTTGCACCGGCGCCGGCGCCGGCCAGGATCGCCGAAGCGACGCCGCGTGGCGCGCCCCTGCCGCGCATGGTCTTCCTTTGGGAAAGCTTCGGCCCCCATCATGTCGACCGCTGCGAGGCGTGCGCCGAGCATTTCGCCGGCAGATACAAAGTGTGCGGCATCGAAATCGCCACCTTCGACGCCAACTACGAGTGGCGCGGCAGCATCGGCAGCGAGGGCTTCCGCAAGGTCACGCTGTTTCCCGGCGTGGTCAGCCAAAAGATCGGCGCCCTGCGCTGCTTCTTCCGCATCGTCCGCACCTGCCTGAAACTGCGGGCAAAATACATATTCTTCTGCAACTACAACCTGCCGGCCGTCTTCTTCTCCGCGGTGGTGCTGCGCCTCTTCGGCCGGCGCCTCATCACCATGCAGGACTCGAAGTTCGACGACAAGCAACGTTACCTGGGCAAGGAGATCGTCAAGAGCATTCTCTATGCGCCGTACCAAGCCGCGCTCGCCGCCGGGGCGCGCAGCAAGGCGTATTTGACGTTCCTCGGTTTGCCCGAGGATCGCGTCGTTATCGGCTATGACACCGTGTCGCTGGAGCGCGTCCGCTCGCTGGCCGAGACGCCGCCGGCGCCCGATGGCGTGCCGCATGCCGACCGTCATTTCACCATCGTCGCGCGCTTTGTGCCGAAGAAGAACCTCGGCCTCGCGCTCGACGCCTATGCGGCCTATGTCGCCCGCCACCCCGACACGCCGCGCGAGCTCCACCTTTGCGGCTCCGGCGAGCTCGAGGGCGAGTTGCGCCAGCAGGCGGAGCTGCTTGGTCTCAGAGGCGTCCATTTCCGCGGATACCTCCAGGAGCGCGAGATCGCCCAGGTGCTGGGCTCGTCGCTGGCGCTGATCCTGCCCAGCGTCGAGGAGCAGCACGGGCTCGTCGTCAACGAGGCCCTCGCGATGGGCGTGCCGGTGCTGCTCTCCGACAATTGCGGCGCGCGCGACCTGCTCGTGCGCGCCGGCGTCAACGGCTTCGTCTTCGAGCCGGACAATGCCGACGGGCTGGCGCATTTCATGGCGATTCTCGACGAGGACATCGACGAGTGGACGCGGCTGGCCGCCGGGGCGCGCCAATTCCAGCATCCGGCGGACACGACACTGTTCGTCGATGCGGTGGAGCAGGTGCTCGCTCGGTTCGCGCCGCGCCGCCGGGCCATTCGTTAACGCCACGCGAGAATGGCGGCCGCGCAAAGAACCTCTCTGGCAACCTTTCGCGCGGCTCCACGTTTACGCCACAGTGCATAATACACGTGCAGGGGCATACCCTTGGTCCAGCGTGGGATTTTGGCGGAAAGCGCCGCTCCGGCAATCGGTCTCGTCGGATCAGAGGTCGCGCCGCCCGACGCTGCCGCCGCGAGGCGATTGGCGTCGATCGCCTATTTCGGCCCCGATCTCGACGACCCGGTGGTGCGCCGGCGTGTCGCCCAATGGCGCTATGCCGGCTTCCGCGTGCTGCCGTTCGCCTTTTCGCGCACCAGCGCCAGCCGATTGGAGCTCGAGCGCGGCGAGTTCGTCGATCTCGGACATGTGATGCCGCTCAGCCGCGCGCGCCGCGCGATTCCGCTGGCGCTCGCAGCCCTACGCTTGGTTGCGGCGCGCCGGCTGCTCTCGGGCATTGATCTGTTTGTCGCACGCAACCTCGACATCGCACTCCTCGCGCTGTTTGCGCGCTGGGCGGTGGGCTCGTCGGCCTCGGTCGTTTATGAGGTGCTCGATATCAACTCGTCTTGCACGGAGACAGGGTGGCGCGGAGCGATGCTGCGCCGGATCGAGAAATGGGTGCTGGCGCGTACCAGCCTGTTGGTGCTGAGCTCGCCCTATTTCGGCACCGACTATTATCAAAAAGTCTTGGGATATGACCAGCCGTGGTTCCTGCTCGAGAACAAGATCCCGAAATGGGTACGGCTCGATCGTCTGGAACGGCCGGCGGCCAAGAAGCCGCTGCCGTTGAAGGCGCCCAGCCCGGGCACCAGCGGCCCGTGGCGCATCGGCTGGTTCGGCTATCTCGATGACGAGAAGAGTTGGGATATCCTGCGCTTGCTGGCGCAGCGGCTTCCCGAGGGCGTCGTGGTGCATGTGCGGGGCCGGCCGTACACCAATTTCAACATGACGCGCTTCCTTGCCGATGTCGAACAGCTCGACAACGTCACCTATGGCGGCCCCTTCCGCAATCCCGAAGATCTCGCCGAAGTCTACGACGCCGTCGACATCGTCTGGTCGATCGACTGCAATTTCCCCACCGGCAACTCCAAGTGGCTGCTCACCAACGGTCTCTACGAGGCCGGCTATTTCGCGAAGCCGGCGCTGGGGCTCGCCGGCACAGCGGTGGGCGAGTTCCTCGCCACCTATGGCTCGGGCTGGTGCCTGAGCGAGCCGCTTGCCCAGAACCTGCTCGACTTCATCGCCAAGCTCACTCGTGAGGAGTATGACGCCAAGCGCAAGGCGATCACCGATCTGAACCCGGATATCTTCGTCGAGACCGACGAGATCGAGCGGCTGTGGGCGTTGCTCCAAGGCGGGGAAGCTCGGCGAGCCGTGCCGGCGCAGCAATCACCGGCAGTTTCCTGAGCCATCCGTGGGGCCGGCAAAGACGCAGGCCTTGCCCGCGCCTAGGAGAATCGATGCTGGTTGTATCGACCGGTGCGCATCAGCTTATTTGAATTGGATGTGATCGAATAATGGCGTCTCGCGACAAGCCAATGGCAAGCGGTAGCATAACGTCTCGTATCGTGCGCGCGGCGGGTGCCCAGGGCATCAACCAACTCGCCCGTATTGGCCAGCTCTTTCTCCTCGTCCCTATCTGCCTCAGCATATGGGGGACGGTGCATTACGAGGATTGGCTGCTGCTCAATTCGATCGCCGCGTTCGTGGCGCTTGCCGATTTCGGCTTCATTCAAGCGACGACGGTGAAGCTCATCGATGCCTGGTCCAAGGGCGAGGCGGAGCGCTTCTCGCGTGACTGGGCCTTCGCCCTCGGACTCCTGCTGAGCGTGACGGCGGCGCTGACGTGCCTCGTCGCAATATCCTGGGCGGCGCCGATCTGGACGCCGCTTATCCCGGTGCGCCAGATGCATCAGGGAGAGCTTGTCGCGATCACGGAACTGTTGTGCTTTGCCCAGGTCGTGACGATCCTGGTGAATCTCGGACTGGCGGTATATCGGGCGCGCGGCGATTTGAGCCGCAGCTATCATGTGTCCAGCATCCTCGTGGTGCTGCAGACCGTCGGCATCGTGGCGCCGGCGGTGCTGGGCTATGGCCCGCTCGGCGCGGCCGCCGGCTTCTGCGTCCTGACTTTGGCTGTGCTCGCGGCGGTGGTTGCCGATTTCCGCTGGCGCTATCCCGACATGACATGGACGCCAATCTGGCCGTCGCCGCTCGAGCTGTGGGGCAGCCTGCGCGGAGCGATCGGCTACCTCGTCTCGCCGGTCGCGACGACCATCATGTTGAACGGGCCCAACCTGATCCTGGCCCATTGCGGCGCTCCCCAGGGTGCCATCGCGCTCTTCACGGCGACACGGACGATCGCCGGCGTGGCGCGGCAGCTGCCCTATCAGTTTGCCCATCCTGCGGGCGTGGAGTTGGCGGGCCTTCTGGCGCGCGGCGACGGGCAGCGTCTCGCTCGCGTCTATGCCAGCGCCAGCCGTGCCCTGGCGGTGACCGTCGGCGTGCTGGGCGGCTTCATCATCGTCGCCGCACCGCTGGTGATGGCGCTGTGGACCCGCGGAAAGGTGACCTATGACCCGGTGCTGATGCTTCTCTTCGTGGGCGCGACGGCGATTTGCGCGCCGGCCCAGGTCGCGTACATGCTGCTGTGGTATGGCGGCTATCCTGGGCGGCTCAGCAAGGCGCTGATTTTTTCGACCGCCTTGGCGATGGCGCTCGCCTTTGTCTTGGCGCCGCGGTTCGGCGCCCGCGGCGTCACCGCCGGGGTGGGCATCGGCGAGATCATCGGCGTTGCCGTGTACCTGTCGCTACTCGTCGATCGGATGCTTGGGCGCCGCGTCGGCTCGGGCCTGTTGCGCAATTTTTGGGCAACGCTGTTTTCCCTGTCGAGCAGCGCCGCGTGCGGCTATCTCGTGGAGCGGCTGCTTACGCCCCATGATTGGTGGGGCCTCGTGGAGCTCGGGCTTGGCTGGATGGTTCCGGTGGCGGCCGGGGTCTATCTGCTGTTCTTGGACGGTGCGCAGCAGCAGCGCGTGGCCGGCGCGGCGGTAAGCTTCGTGCGCTCGCGCGGAGTGAAATCCTCCGTCAAATAGAAATCGTCCGTCGAATGAAGTGACGCGGTCGGCGCCGGCGAAAGCTCACCTGAGCGATCGGGAGTGGATGGCATCGGCGAGGCGAACGCCGAGGGCCATCGCGGTGAGGGTCGGGTTGGCGAAGCCGGCGGACGGGTAGACTGCGGCGCCGGCGACATGAAGATTGTCCGTGCCAAATACTCTCAGATCGCGATCCACGACGCCGTCGGCGGCGGCACCCGCCATGCGCGCCATCCCCATCTGGTGGTAGTAGTCGCCGAATTGTCTGGTGAGATCGGGATCGCGGCCGACCAGCGCCGCATCGAGGCGGACACTGGCGATCTGCTCGCGCTCGAGATACCGCGCCACCAGCTCGCCGATGGTGGCAAGCGTCTCGATCTCGCGACCATCGATGCGCCAATCCATCTCGACGATCGGCATGCCGAGGGCGTCGCACTGCTCGCCGAGATGGATCGAGCTTTCGGCGAGCGGCAATTGCTCGCCCATAAGGCGAAGCTGGATGCCCTGGTCGGCTGGGTTGTACATCCGCCGGTAGCGCAGATAGCGGATAATCATCGGCATGGCGACGCGCAGCGCTGACAGCAGCTCCAGTGGGTTGGCCACCGCATGAAAGCGGCCGCGGAACAGCGAGCGCGCCAGCAGCTTGGCGTTCGCGAGATGCTCTTCTAGGCTTGAGTTGAACAGGAAGAAGGCGGTGACGCCGAGCAATTTCTGCCGCCGCTGCAGCGCCTCGGAAAGCTTGAGCTTGGGCGCGTATTTGATGCCGTCGAGGTACGCGTTGTCGAACAGGTCGTGGAAGCGCTTCTTGTCGAGCGGCGTGACATGGCCGCCGAAGCAATCGATGTGATCGGTGAAGCCCTTGCCCAGCCAGGGATTGTCGCTCCATGGCGCGCGCCGCCCGTCGCCGAGCGGCAATTTCAGCAGCCGCGCGATCTCCACCGTGCCGTTGGCGAGAATGACGCGTCGTGCCGAGAATTGGCGCAGCTTGCCGCCATAAGTCCGCACCCGGACACCTGCCACGCGCTTGCCCGATGCATCGCATTCGAGTGCCACTGCCGGTGCGTTCACGAAGACGCACAGCTTGGTGTTGGATCTTATCTCGCTCTCGAAAAGCGTGGCGAGATTGGATTGCGGCGCCCATGCGCTGAAATACATATCGAGTTCGTCGCCGAGCGCGGGCGGCGTCACGCTCAGACGCTTCCAGACCATCTCGTCGCTCAGGTGGTGGCCCATGCCGAGGAGCTCGTAGACGCGCTCGTAGTGAGGCGCGAGCTCTTGCCCGGTGATCGGCCAGGCGATGTCGGCCACCCAAGGGCGCGGCTCGAAGACGATCGGGTCGAATTCGACCAGCTGGCCGCCCCAAAAATTCGTCGTGCCGCCGAGCAAGCGAAAGCGGCCAAGATGCAGCCCCGGAAGTTGCTGGTCACGCCAGCGGGCGTTTTTGAAATACGCCTGAGACTCGGCGTCGACGCCACGCCCGCCCGCCTCGAGCACAATCACCCGGTGCCCGGCGCGGGCGAGCTCGACCGCCATGGTGAGCCCGACGGCGCCCGACCCGACGATGAGCGTCTCGGCTGATTGCGGGCCGTCGTCAGGGCCGTGGCGCAGATCGATCAGCATCCCTGTGCTCCTGCGACGCCGCCGTGGGGCGGCGTCACGAGACGAATCGGGGAGGTCGTCATGGTCACGGCAAGCACGCGGGTGCTCAGCGCACGGACGGCTGTCCGGACATCGCCATGTCCCGTCTGACGAGGCCGGCGAAGGCGGCCGCCGCCGCGGCTTCCGCCGCGCCCTCCATCGCACGCGCGTTCGCTTTGATGTTCTCGGCGTTACGCGAGGAGAACAGCGTGATGCCTGCCGGGTTCACCTGCCGCGCGGCCGTCAACATCAGGCGCGACAGCACCGGCATGCTGGCAACATCGAGATCCAGCTCGGTCGACCATGCCGCCGCGGTCTGGGGATGGGCGTCGAGCCAGGCGCGCAGCCGCGCGACATTGCCCGAGAGGCTACGATGCGTGATGAGGAAGCTGCCGGGATAGGCCGGCTTCTCGCGGCTCAGCACCGACCACTCGAATTGCAGGACCGGGCAGAAGCGCCGCGCGTCCCGGTATATCGGCGGAATCGCTACGGCCTCGCTGCCGATGCCGAAGCTGCGGATTTTTCCCGCCTCGGCGCTGCGCTCGAGCGCGGTGAAAAGCTCGTCGGTCAGATCGCTGACGACCGCCTCATGCAGAAGCAGGGTGTCGATGTAGTCGGTCTGGAGCGCCGCCAGGCTGGCATCGATCGATGTCCGCAGCTCGTCAGCAGAGAAGCGTGCCTTCCCGGCGAGGCCACCCGCGGCGCGGGCCAGCCGTGCCTTGATCGCAGGGACATGCCGGATCGCCGGCAGCAGGATGCGGCGCGCGATGCCCAGCAGGCTTTGGCCGCGCGGCAGGCTCAGTCCGTATTTCGTGGTGATGGTGATTCGGTCACGGCGCGTGCGGAACGCCTCGCCAAGAACACGCTCCGACTGCCCGAGGGCATAGGATGGTGCGGTGTCGAAATGGCGGATGCCGCAATCGAACGCCGCTTCCAGGAGCGCCAGGGATTCTCGCCGCGTCAGCCGGCCCATCAATTGCGAGCAGCCATATCCCAGCGATGTTGTCGGCGTGCCCGATCCCGGCAGGCGGAGCGAGGCCGCCGAGTGGCGCTCGTTCTGGTCGGCCGAATCGGACGGTGACGCGGCGCCGGGCTCGAGAGGTGAGCGTACCGCTCTCACGTGAAGCTGCCGTTGGAATGCTCGGCCCAGCGCGCCAGCGCCGCCGTGATGCGGCCGCGCGCCGACGCGTTGTGGCTCTCGAGCCAGCCGGGCGCGATGTCGGTCGAGCGCACCAGCTTCATGACGCGCTCCGGGTGGATGCCCAGACCCAAGGCGGAAATCGGGCGCA
>Ga0134126_10014203_pt1 | contig 10054 bp, 5 predicted proteins | sample KB31752_FD_96881 | JGI IMG/M metagenome (GOLD analysis project Ga0134126, IMG submission 96881) | Terrestrial soil microbial communities with excess Nitrogen fertilizer from Kellogg Biological Station, Michigan, USA - KB3-175-2 | ecosystem: Environmental > Terrestrial > Soil > Unclassified ...
CAGACAAGCTTCAACGCCGCGGCCTGGACGGCGTACCAGAAATTGCCGGCGCCGGTGCTGTTCGTGTGCGAGGACAACGGCATCGGCATCTCGGTGAAGACGCCCAACGACTGGGTTGCGGCCAATTTCCGCGATCGCCGCGATCTGGATTATTTCCATGCGGATGGGCTCGATCTGGCGCAGGGTTATGCCGGCGTGCAAGCCGCGATCCAGCATTGCCGCGTCACCCGCCGCCCGACGTTCCTGCATCTGAAAACGATGCGCGCGATGGGTCACGCCGGTACCGATTTCGAAATCGAATGGCGCAGCATCGAGGAGCTGGTGGCGCTGGAAGCGACCGACCCGTTGCTGCGCTCGGCCGCAATCGCGCTGGAATCAGGCTTGCATTCGCGCGAATCGCTGCTGGCCGGATACGAAGCGATTCGCCGGAAATGTTTCGCGGCCGCCGAAGATGCCGATCGTCGACCGCGTTTGCAAACGCTGGAAGAAGTGATTGCGCCGCTGGCGCCGTACACGCCACACGCGGTCATCGCCGAAGCGCAACGTGCGGATTACGCGGACAAGCGCGCGGCCGTGTTCGGCGGCGCGGACAAATTGCCGGAGCATTTGCCGGCGAGGCACCTGGCCTTGCAGATCAATGCAGCGCTGCACGATCTGCTGGCGAAATATCCCGAATCGCTGCTGTTCGGCGAGGATGTCGCGCAGAAAGGCGGCGTGTACACAGTCACCCGCGGACTGCACAAGGCCTTCAAGGGCGCGCGCGTGTTCAACACGCTGCTGGATGAAACGATCATCCTTGGACTCGCGCAGGGCTACGCGAATATGGGAATGTTGCCGATTCCCGAGATTCAATATCTCGCCTATTTTCATAATGCCTGCGACCAGATCCGCGGCGAAGCGGCATCGCTGCAATTCTTCTCCAATGACCAGTACCGCAATCCGATCCTGCTGCGCGTGGCTTCGCTCGGGTACCAGAAAGGTTTTGGCGGGCATTTCCACAACGACAACTCGATCACCGCGCTGCGCGACATCCCGGGCCTGATCGTCGGTTGTCCATCGCGTGGTGATGATGCGGCGACGATGCTGCGCACGCTGGCGGCACTGTGCAAGGTGGACGGGCGGGTGTGCGCGTTTCTGGAGCCCATCGCGTTGTACATGGCGAAAGACTTGTATGAAGCCGGCGACGGTCAATGGCAGTTCGCGTATCCGCCGGCCGACCAGGCGATGCCGTTCGGCCAAGGCCGCGTGTACAACGAGGGCGCGCAAGACCTGGTGATTTTCACTTTCGGCAACGGCGTGCCGATGGCATTGCGCGCGGCGAGGGCGATCGGAGAGAAACTGAAATGGCAAACGCGGGTGGTGGACCTGCGCTGGCTGGTGCCGCTCAACAACGATTTCATCGCGCAGCAGGCGAAATCGGCCAGGCGCATCATCGTGCTGGATGAAGGCCGTCGCGCCGCCGGCGTGGGCGAGGGCATCATCACCGCGATCGTGGAAGCGGGTCTCGGCAAGACGCCGTTGCAACGCGTGGTCGGCGCCGACACCTATACGCCTTTGGCGGGCGCGGCGCTGCTGGTGTTGCCTGGCGAGAGCGACGTCGTCGCGACGGCGGACGCGATGAAATAATGCAGCTTCTTTTCCGGCCAAGACAAGCGAAAGACAGTCCGCAAATCAACGCAAATGAACGCAAATAGAGAAGCAACAGATTGCGGTTGTTCTGTTTTCATTGGCGGTTATTCGCGTTGATTCGCGGACTGATGCTCTCAGGATTCTTGCCTTGTCGCCGAACGAAGCCCCTCACCCAGCCCTCTCTCCGGTGAACGGAGCAGAGGATTTGCAGCCGCATGAAGATGCCGCCACGCGCTTCGGCGTGCTCGGTGCGATCAGCTTTTCGCATCTGCTCAACGACATGATGCAGTCGCTGATCGTGGCGATCTATCCGCTGCTGAAAGGTGATTTCCAGCTCAGCTTCCTGCAGATCGGCCTGATCACGTTGACGTTCCAGTTGACCGCCTCGCTGCTGCAGCCGGTGGTCGGCATGGTGACTGATCGCCGGCCGATGCCGTTTTCGCTGCCGATCGGCATGTGCTCCACGCTCGCGGGACTGCTGCTGCTGGCCTTCGCGCCGAGCTATGCGATCCTGCTGATCGCGGTGGCGCTGATCGGCGTCGGCTCGTCGGTATTCCATCCCGAATCGTCGCGGGTGGCGCGGCTGGCCTCGGGTGGGCGTTTTGGTCTTGCGCAATCGGTGTTCCAGATCGGCGGCAACATTGGCTCCGCGTTGGGGCCGCTGCTGGCGGGTTGGGTGGTGTTGCGCTACGGGCGCGGCAGCGTGGGCTGGGCGACCTTGCTCGCGTTGCTGGCAATTGTGATCCTGCTGCAGGTTGGGCGCTGGTACAACGCGCATCTGCGCGAGCGCGTGCACCGCAAGCGCGCCGAGGGTCCAGTCCACCCGCGCGCACTGGTGTGGCGCACCCTGGGCGTGCTGTTCCTGCTGATCTTCTCGAAATATTTCTATCTCGCCAGCATCAGCAGCTACTACGAGTTCTACCTGATCCATCGCTTCGGGTTGACCGCACAGGATGCGACCATCCACCTTTTCATTTTCCTCGCGGCGGTCGCGGCCGGCACCTTGATCGGCGGCCCGATCGGCGACCGGATCGGGCGCAAGACGGTGATCTGGGTGTCCATCCTGGGCGTGGCCCCGTTCACGCTGCTGCTGCCGTATGTGGGATTGACGGCGACCACAGCGCTCAGCGTGGTGATCGGCATCGGCATCGCATCCGCATTTCCCGCGATCATCGTGTACGCGCAGGACATGCTGCCGCACCGCATCGGCGTGGTATCGGGCTTGTTTTATGGCTTGAGTTTCGGCATGGGCGGCATCGGTGCGGCGGTGCTGGGCGCGGTGGCCGATCGTTACGATATCGTGTTCGTGTACCAGATCTGCGCATTCCTGCCGCTGCTTGGGATGCTGGCGATTTTCCTGCCAGATATACGGCCGCCGAAGCACAAGCCGGCTTGACTCGTTCCGTCCCGGTTCGGGTGCGACTGCCATCCATGGACAAGAGCTCCGTGGTGGCGCGAAACCTCGGATGAGGTTCGGTTCACCGCCGTTGGCCGCATTTTCGCCGGATCAATTTTGCTTCTTGCCGAACCCGCACCTCAATCTTCTTGCGGCGGCAGGGGGCTCTCGCTCAATGCTTCACCGGTGCGGGACCCTGCACCACCTGCACCAGGTTTTTCGGATGCAGGTACTTGCCGAACGCGCTCTGCACGTCGCTGGCATCGAGTTTCAGGTAATACTTCGCCGCGATCATCGGCTGGTCCAGCGGCTCGCCCTTGTAGCTCCAGTTGAGCAGCGCGCGTGCTATGCGGTTGACCGACGACACCTCGACCGGGATCGAGCGGATTTCGTACTGGCGCGCGTTGTCCAGTTCGGCCGGCGTGACCGGCGTGGTCTGCATCGCGACGATGTTGTTGCGCACCAGTTGATCCACCGGAGCAACCTTGTCCGGATCACTGCCGTACTGCACGTAAAAAATCGAACGCGAACGGTCGATCTGCAAACCGGAACCGGCGCCATACGCGTAGCCGTGCTTGACGCGCACATCCACCATCAATCTTGAGGCGAAGCCATTGCCACCCAGCACGTCGTTGCCCAGTTGCAGCGCGTAGCGATCCGGACTGTGCAGGTTGAGGTCGAGCGTCTGCCCGATCAGCACCTGATCCTGCGAGGCGAATGGATTCGGCACCACGGTGTAGTGCGGCGGATTCAGCGGAATGGATTTGGGAATCACATTCGGCTTCGGCCCGCTTGCCTTCCAGCCGCCGAAGGTCTTTTCGACCGTCTCCCTTGCCTGATCCGGAGTGACGTCACCCACGATCACGATGGTGGTGAGATCGGGGCGGAAGGTTTGCTCGAAGTAATCGCGCACATTGGCGAGGGTGAGTTTGTTCACGCTCGCTGGCGTTGCCTGGCGCAGGCCCGGATCATTGGTCGGCAGCAATCCGGATTTCAGCGCGCGGAACATCTTGTATTGCGGTGACTGCAACTCACCGGCCAGCGTGCGGGCCAGGGTTTCCCGTTGAACCGCGAATGCGGCTTGCGGCAATGCCGGATGCAGTTCGTTGTCCGCCAGCAATTGCATGCCCGTGCCGAAGGCATCACTCGGCACCGCAAGTGCGAAATCCGCTCCGCCCGATTCGCTGGCCGCGATCGCATCGAGTTGTTTGTGGAATGCGCTGCGATCGCGCGAGGCAGTGCCGTAATCGAACAGCGAATCGAGCAGGCGACCTACGCCATCCTGACCTTTGGGTTCCTGCAAATGATCGTCGTGATCGATGTGGCCGACCAGTGTGACGGTCTTGCTGATCGCCTCCGGCTGCACGATCAAGGTGACGCCGTTGGCGAGCTTCATCGAAACCGGAGCCAGCATCCAGTGCGGCATCTCCAATTTGCCAAGAGCCTGCGTCGCCCAATCGGGCAGCGGCACGTCGAGTTTGTCGTTGCCCGCAAATTTTTCGCTGCCGCCAAAGCCCGCGCTTTCCGGCGGTCGCTCGCCGGTGTCGCTGGGCGTCAGCACCACGGTGATGCGCGCATCCGGCTTGAAATAGGCGCGCGCGATGCGGTCGACATCGGCGGCGGTCACCTTCGCGATCTGCGCTTGCGCCTGTTCGGGCGAATCCAGTCCCTGCCAGGCCAGCGCCTGCGACCACGCGCTGGCCAGCGTCACCGCGCTGTTCTTGTCGAATTCCGCTTGCGCGGCTTCTGCGCGCTTGGCCGCATCCACCAGTTCCGGCGACACGCCGTTCTTCAGCAGCGCGTCGACGACGTTCTGCAGATACTGCTGCGCCTGCCTGGCATCGCCGCCCTTCGGAAAGCCGACCTCCAATGCGCCGATGCCGCCGCGCGTGAAGGGTTGCAGTTGCGCATCCGCGTTCAGTACCTTGCCTTGCGCCGCCAGTTCCGACAATTCGCTGCGCGGATTATTGAGCACATCCATCAGGATCTGGGTGGCGGCGTACTCGTCCGTGCGCATGCCAGGCATCCGATACAGGAACTGCACCGTACCGGTGCCCTGCGGCGTGCTGCTGCGGATGGTCTGCGGCTTTATCGGCTGCAACACCACCGGCGTGGGTTCCGGTGTCGCGTGCTGCGGAATCGCCGCGAACAGTTGCTTCACCTTGGCCAGCGTGGCCTGCGGTTCCACGTCACCGACGATCACCAGAATCGCGTTGTTGGGCACGTACCAGTTGTCGTAGAAGCTGTGCAGCACGTTGGCCGTGGTCTTGTCGAATGATGGCCGCGTGCCCAGCGGATCGGTGGCGTAGCCGGTGTCCGCGTACAGCGCGGCCTCGGCTTTTTCGAAGGCGAGGAAGCCAGGATCGGAGATGTCGCGCGATACCTCCTGCTCGATGGCGCCTTTCTCCAGTTGCCAATCCTTGGCGGTCAGCAGCGAGCCGCGCATGCGTGCGGCTTCGATGTGCAACAGCATGTCCAGATATTGCGCCGGCGCCACGAAGTAATACTGGGTCGCGTCGTTGGTGGTGAAGGCGTTGTTCTCGGCGCCCATCTTGCCGGTCATTTCGTTCAACTGCGCGCCGCTCAAACCCTTGGCGTCGCGGAACATCATGTGTTCCAGCGCGTGCGCCGTACCGGGGAAGCCCTTCGGCGTCTCGTAGCCGCCGGCAAGATAGGTGATCTGCGTGGTCACCATCGGCGCCAGCGTATCGCGCACGATCACCACGCGCAGGCCATTGTCCAGCGTCGTGCGAGTGACGTCGGGTCGATTCACGGTCACCGCGCCAGGCTCGGCGAGCGCGACGGGAGAAAGCGCCAATGGCAGCGAGAGGGCGATCAGCTTGAGTAGACGAAGGTTCATCGGGGTTCCTTGTTTATGTAGGAGCCTGCATGCATGCGACACCATCACCCGAGACGGTGCAAGGAAGACGGTGCTGCGCGAAGTGGCGAGGCGCTTCGCGCCGACCAAGTCGCTCGCTTCTACAAGGCAGAGCCGATTACGCGCGGCTCCGGTTCCAGCTCGACTCCGAAGCGTGCGCGGACCCCTTCACGCACGCGTTGCGCCAGCGCCCACAATTGCGCGCCGCTGGCGCGGCCATGATTCACCAGCACCAGCGCATGGCGTTCGGAGATGCCGGCATCGGCTTCGCGCGTGCCCTTGAGGCCACATGCCTCGATCAACCATGCCGCGGACAGTTTGGCATGCGAATCGCCCAGGAGCCAAAGCGGCAGCGCGGGGTGCTCGCGTTTCAACGCGTCCGCCCGCTCGCGCGCAACAACCGGATTCTTGAAAAAACTGCCGGCGTTGGGAATCAGCGCGGGATCCGGCAGCTTGCGGGTGCGCAAGCGCACCACCGCTTCGGCTACTTGCGGCGAACCTGGTTTTCCTTCGACGCCCATCGCCGCGAGTTCCTCTCGCACGCCGGCGTAACCGAGTACGGGTTCGCGCGACCTCGGCAGATCAAGATCGAGCGCGGTAATCAGCCAGCGGTCCGGCTCTCGCTTGAAACGCGAGTCGCGGTAGGCGAACGCGCAATCTTCCTTGTTGAAAGTGATCAGACGATGTTCGTGCAAGTCGAATGCCTCGACGGCGTGCACGAATTCCTCGAGTTCCGTGCCATAAGCGCCGATGTTCTGCACCGGCGCGGCACCCGCGGTGCCCGGAATCAGGCTCAGGTTTTCCAGGCCACACAAGCCGTGCGCGAGCGACCAGCGCACGACATCGTTCCAGTGTTCGCCGGCGGCGACGCGCACGCGTGCACGATATTCGTCTGCCTCGATGATTTCGACGCCGCAGGTTCTCAGGGTGACGATCAAGCCGTCGAAGTCGGCGATGAACAGGACGTTGCTGCCTTCGCCCAGCACCAGCGTCCGCATGGCCTTTATCGCCGGCCAGCCGAACAGCCCGGGCAGCGCGTTCGCATCGCGTACTTCCGCCAGCAGGGTGGCGCGCGCTTCCACCCGTAGCGTGTTGCGCGCACGCAGCGGCGCACCTTCAATCAGCGAATACCCGCCGAGCTCGAACGGGGTGCCGAGAAGGGTGGATTCACCAGGCATGTTCGCTTCCGTGCTGCCTGGCGATTTCCTCCACGCACTCGGTGATCAACCACGGCCCGCGATAGACCAGCCCGGTATAGAGCTGTACCAGCGTCGCACCGGCATCGAGTTTGTCCGCGGCATCGCTGCCGGAAAGAATCCCGCCCGCGCCGATCAGCGGGGTCCGGTCGCCCAGCCGCTGCGCCATGGCTCTCAGTACCGCGGTCGAACGCTCGAACAGCGGCCTGCCGGAAAGTCCGCCGATTTCGTTTGCATGATGATCGCCGGCAACCGCGCCGCGCTCGACGGTGGTGTTGGTGCAGATCAATCCATCAATGCTCGCGTCGAGCACCGCGCGCGCGATGTCATCCATCTGCACGTCGTCCAGATCTGGCGCGATCTTCAACAGCATCGGCTTGCGCATGCGGTGTTGCGCGGCAAGTTGTTCCTGTCGCTCGCGCAAGGCGCCGAGCAGTCGCGGCAATTCGCTGGCGCCTTGGAGTTCGCGCAGGCCTTTGGTGTTCGGTGAGGAAATATTGACGGTCACGTAGGACGCCAGCGGATACACCCGCTCGAGGCAATGCAGATAGTCCTCCAGCGCGCGCTCGTTGGGAGTGTCGGCGTTCCTGCCGATGTTGATGCCCAGCACGCCGGTGTAACTCGAGCCCTGCACATTGCGCAGCAGCGCTTCCACGCCGTCGTTGTTGAAGCCGAGCCGGTTGATGATCGCCTCATGTTCCGGCAGGCGGAACATGCGCGGGCGCGGATTGCCGGGCTGGGGCCGCGGCGTGACGGTGCCGATCTCGATGAAGCCGAAGCCCAGTGCGCCCAGGGCATCGAGATGTTCGCCGTTCTTGTCCAGCCCGGCCGCGAGGCCCACCGGATTGGGAAACTCGATGCCGAACGCGCGTACCGAAAAATTTTTCGGCGGCGGATGCGCCGCGAATCGCATGAGGCCGCTGCGCTGCGCGACACCCAGCCCGTACAGCGTCCAGCGATGCGCGGTCTCCGCGTCGAGCTTGAACAACCAGGGGCGCAGGGTTTCGTACACGCAGTGTCAGCCGATGTAATTCCGAATCAGCATTCGCGGGCCAATCTTTACACCTTTCCCGCAATCCAAAGCGCACTGGATTCGGGGTTCCCTTTCCAAAGAAACCCAAACGGTAGCCACGGAGTGATGGTGTGGCATTTTTTACCAAGCCCCGCGTCCCGGCACTCACAGATCGAACTTGATCCCCTGTGCCAGCGGCAGCGCATCCGACCAGTTGATCGTGTTGGTTTGCCGGCGCATATAAAACTTCCAGGCATCCGATCCGGACTCGCGACCGCCGCCGGTTTCCTTCTCCCCGCCGAACGCGCCGCCGATTTCGGCGCCGCTGGTGCCGATATTGACGTTGGCGATGCCGCAGTCGGAACCCGCCGCACTCAAGAAGCGCTCGGACGATTTCACATCGTTGGTGAAGATGGATGAGGACAAACCCTGCGGCACCGCATTTTGCATCGCGATCGCTTCATCCAGCGTGTCGAATGGCATCACATACAGGATCGGCGCGAAGGTTTCGGTTTGCACCACCGGATTATCGTTGCGCACGCCGCTGATGATGGTGGGTTGCACGAAGTTGCCGTTGCCGTCGAGCGCCGCGCCGCCCGCCTCGACCTTGCCGCCCGCGGCTTTCGCCTGGGCCACCGCGTCGCTGAAGCGCTTCACCGCGGCCGCATCAATCAACGGGCCCATCAGGGTTTCCGGCTTGGTAGGGTCGCCGATTTTCTTCTCGACCTGCGCATAGGCGTGGCGCAATTTGCCGAGTACGTCATCGTAAATGGATTGATGCACGAACAATCGCCGCGTGCTGGTGCAGCGCTGGCCGGCGGTGCCGACCGCACCGAAGACGATCGCGGGGATTGCCAGTTTCAGATCGGCGCTTGCATCCACGATGATGGCGTTGTTGCCGCCCAGTTCCAGCAGCGGCCGGCCCATGCGTTGGGCGACGCGCGCGCCCACTTCGCGGCCGACCGCGGTCGACCCGGTAAAGCTGATCAGCGCGATGCGACGGTCGTCCACGAAGGTGCGCGCCAGTTCGTTGCCGGCATCGTTGAAGAGATAAAAGATGTCCGGGAAACCACCTGCCTTGAGCGCCTCGTTGCAGATCCTCAACGTCGCGATGGCCGACAGCGGTGTTTTCGGCGATGGCTTCCAGATGCACACGTTGCCGCACACCGCGGCAAGGAACGCGTTCCAGCTCCACACCGCGACCGGAAAATTGAACGCGGAAATGATGCCCACGAGACCGAGCGGATGCCATTGCTCGTACATGCGATGGCCCGGGCGTTCCGAATGCATCGACAGGCCGTACAACTGGCGCGAAAGGCCGACCGCAAAATCGGCGATGTCGATCATCTCCTGCACTTCGCCGTCGCCCTCGGGCTTGATCTTGCCCATCTCCAGCGCGACCAGCGAACCCAGTGCGTCCTTGTGTGCGCGCAACGCCTCCGCGCACAGGCGCACGGCTTCACCACGCCGTGGCGCCGGCGTGTTGCGCCAGATATCGAACGCGGCTTGTGCGCGCGCGACGATGGTTTCGTAATCCTGCGCGCTCGATGCATGCACTTTCGCAAGCGCTTCGTTGGTCGCGGGGTTGCGCGGCTCGATCTCGCCGGCGCTGGTGGTCTGCGACCACTCGCCGCGGCCGAGATACGTGCCTGAATGGCTTGCGCCCAATCCGAGGGCTTGCAGGATAGCGTGGGACATGGGGACTCCTGAGCTTGTGCGCGCGCGCGGAAGCCGCGCGAGATAGCCGCGCATTGTAGCAGGGGCTTCGATTTTGCCCGGGTGCAAATCCGCAGAACCTCGGATTCCGGTTCGGCTCTTCAAGCAAGATGCGGCCCCGACACGATTCGAACGTGCGACCTTCCCCTTAGGAGGGGGACGCTCTATCCAGCTGAGCTACGGGGCCATGCGGGTTTCACGTGGAACTGTGCCTTTTACTGTGCCAA
>Ga0134126_10014204_pt1 | contig 10054 bp, 6 predicted proteins | sample KB31752_FD_96881 | JGI IMG/M metagenome (GOLD analysis project Ga0134126, IMG submission 96881) | Terrestrial soil microbial communities with excess Nitrogen fertilizer from Kellogg Biological Station, Michigan, USA - KB3-175-2 | ecosystem: Environmental > Terrestrial > Soil > Unclassified ...
AAGCGCCGCATTGCCACCCCCAAGAGAATCTGGACCGGATGCAGTCACCGTGATTGCATCGGTCGCGTTAGCATAGTTCTGCCCAATGGTGTTGTAAGGAATGCGCACTACTTCGCGCACCTGGCTGCTCTGAATGTAGGATTTCCACGACCAGTCCTGGCCGAAAAGCTTGTACCCACCCTCAAGCGTTGCAACTCCGCGCACAAGCTGGCGCTGAGAAACCACCATATTCCCACCGATTGCTTCCGCCATATTATTGAACGACGTGGTCCCGGGTGTCAGCGGACCAGCATCGGTGGTGCCGAGCGTGAAGCTGGGGATACCATCCGCGGTCATGATCGACTTGACCGCAGATGGGATGTACGGATTGTCGCTACGGATAGCCACATTGCCACCCCGTCCTGCAGCGGTGCCCAACGAATAAGATTGCCCGTAATTGAGCTCGACTGATGCGATGACGTCGCTGGTCAGCTGGTAACTGTCATAGTTGAATAACGCGAAATTGCGATAAGGGGCCGCGATCAAATTCGGTTCGCCACTAAAACTGGTGTTGGGGGTGGCCGAACAAAGATAGCAGGACGCGCCGTTGACGGCGCCAAAATTGAACGGCACCACATCAGCGTTAGGCCCTACAAACTGTGTGCCCCTGAGGATATTGGCGGTGCCCGCGATTGTACCGGCAGGATTGGCGGTGATGAGGCCACCAGCCGTCTGCTGTACATTGCCGGATTGAGCATTCGCGCCGTAAAGGTGAACGTAGGTGGGCGCTCCAGCCATGTTCATCCCCGCAGCCGCCAAGCTCGCGCTCGGAACGATTGCGGGCATACTCCAATAGTAACCGCGATTATAAGCTTGCACCGTGTCGGGGCTAAAGACGTAGTTGCCAGCCAGCTCCACATGAGCGCGGCCGCCAAGAAAATCGCTGCCGACGAAGATCTGGGCTTTGTACTGGCGGTGATCGTCCTTATAGGAGTCGCCGAACGTGATATCACCTTTGACACCACTGAAGCTTTTGTCAACGATGAGGTTAACGACGCCCGCCACCGCATCCGAGCCCCAGGCAGCCGAAGCACCACCCGTCACCACATCGACACGTTTGATCACGGCCTGAGGAATCGTATTGAGATCGACGCCGCCAATCGATAACGGTGGAGTGCCGCTATTGGGGTTCGACATAACGACGCGTTGTCCGTCGAACAAAACGAGGGTCCGGATATTACCAAGGTTACGCAGATTTACCGTGCTTAGGTTCGCGTTGCCCTGAGAACCCTCGCCCGACTTGCTCCCCGTATCCGGCGACCAGGATTCTCCAACCGAAGGAAGCTGGCGAAGCTCAGTGCCAATATCGACGTGAGCATCACGTGAGATTGATGCTGAATCGACCACCGTGACCGGCGTGGGCGCCGTATACCCCGAAATGGAAATGCGCGAGGCCGAAACTTCGACCTGCTCAGCTGGCGCACCTTGATCTTGATTCTGCGCCTGGGCGCCAGTTCCGAAAGTGATCGCGGCAGCAACCATAGCCACCGTCGAGCAGCCCAATTTGAGAGTCTGAACGAGATTACACATTAGCCCTTCCCCTTTTTTTGTATTTTTTTGTTGATCTTAATGCTCAGCCAGTCGGCCCGGCCTCATGACAAATCCGTAGATTTCCTTATTGAATCACGCGGTCGTGCAGGAGCTTCTCAATGTCTGAGCACTACCATCCGCCCCCTCTTCCACCCCGCGCCCGCGCAATTTCCTTGATCTACTTTGGTCTAACCGCGGCGACTGTTTTTTTGACTGCCTCGGCAAACAAACGTCGCGCTCAGTTACAATATCGAGCGAAACAAAATTCTCTTTTCTATGGGTTGCTCGCGGAGGCGACAGTTGACAGCGCAGCACTGCTTGCTTGAGGTTTGGGCGCGGGCTTTAGCGGCAACACATGGCCCTGCGCGTCAAGGCGACCCGGCGCGTCCAACGTCTTCAAGAAGAATTCTTTGCTCGGCAAGTCGGCGATTGTTCTTTCCATCGCTGGGAATTGCCCCTCGCCGGTTCCGAGCGGCACTTCTTGAATCGTATTTGTCGTAACAGACCTAACGAAGGCGGCTTTCACCTTTTCGAAACCCTTCTTGCGCGGCTCCTCCGCTGCCGAAGGGACGATTTCCGCGGGCGTGGCCGGGTCGATCACGAAAGTGGGTACGGCGTGAAGCCTATAGGCCGTGGAAATGCCCCACTTCACGCCAGTCCGCGAGTCAGCCATGCCGTCTGCGTTGCGCTTAAGCGCATAATACAGGCTTACATGGTCTTCATGATCGCGTACGCCTTGCAGCGCACCAGTTTGGGCGAAGGTGTCCTGCGCATATAGGTCGCGCACATCACGATAGCCACCCATCAGACCTGCGGCGCTTCCGTCAGCGCCTATGGTCAAACGAATGCGCCCTTTATGAAAATCAGCATCACCCGTCTGATCATAAAACCAAGCGGGCTGCGGTACGTGCAATTCAGAGACCTGCTCAGTCTCCACCACACCATTCGTGATAGTGGCTTTCAACTTCGTATATTGCGCGCTCTTTACGATTCGAAAGGAATAGCCGCGCGCAACGTTATTCCCTGCGTCTTTGACGATTTTGTCCGGGGAATAACCGATCTCAAGCGTAGCATTCTTGTCATTTAAGGGGTCCTGATTCCCTGAAATGCGAATTACCACAGTGAAAAGCCCGTCCCGCATTTCATTGTTTTCGCGGAGATCCATGGTCGCGCTGACGGGATTGCGAAATGGCGCGTCACAGCCCCACGCGCGATATAACGAGTTGTCGATCCCGCGCCGGCCATCTGTGCTAACAAACCCGCCGGTTTTGGGATTGTTATCGAGATCAAATCCATCCGCAATTCTGCCGGTCACCTGGGGCTGACCAGGATCCGGTGCAGCGGAGGGATTGACGTAAGTTTCGATACCCTTGCGCCAACCGCGATAGGACACCGCACGGCCCCAGATGTAAAAGCGAGCATATACCGGCACCCTCGTCTTCTCTATTCCTGGAGGGTTTAAAATATTATCGATCTCTAATTTGCTGCGCCAGCGCTGCTGTTCCAGCGTCTTGCGCATCTGGTCTTCATTCGAAAAAAATACCGTGCTGCCATGCGGACAATCCGCGCCAGGATCAGTCTCGGCGGAAGAATGTCGGCCGCCGTAATGGAAAGCATATCCATACGTATCGACCACGAATCCGCGCGACCATGGCGCAGCTGCTGCTAGATCTGGTCGCATCAAAAGCGAGGCTATCGCAGTGACAAACACCATAGCGCGCTTTTGCGGGATCATTTTTCGTCTCGCTCATTATTCTGCGGGACGTTAGGCGCGGCACCATAATCGGGTCAAACTCGAATGTAGTATGAGATCATACGCATGGCGTATCGCAAGATTCATTGGTTGGCCGCTCATCCATTTCCTAAGTAACTTGTTCGAGCAGCAATAGCGGCCACGTCACTTTCACTCCGAGCGACACACGACTGCCATCAGGTGAAATCGAAAATTGTGATGCACGGAAGTTGAGTGTTGCTCAAATCGGGAGCTCCGGCATACTCGCTTGTATAAATATAAGGAGGAATGACATGGCAGCGTTCGGGTCACTGAGGGGCTGGTCCTCGACCGCTAAGCACACGGTCACAGCCAGCTATCTGGCCTGGACCCTGGATGCTTATGACTTCTTCCTCCTAACTCTGGTGTTCAAGGACATCGCGGCCCAGTTCCAGACCTCGATTACCGAAGTGGCGGTCGCCACCATGCTAACCCTGGCCTGCCGGCCGGTCGGCGCCTTCATTTTCGGGCGGCTCGCCGACCAATATGGCCGTCGGCCAATCCTGATGCTCGACATCGGGCTTTATTCCATCCTCAGCTTCCTGATCGCCTTTACGCCGGGCATTGGCCTTTTCTATGTCGCTTGCGCCGCTTTCGGCGTGGCCATGGGTGGGGTCTGGGGCATCTGCGCCTCACTCTCGATGGAGACCATCAAACCCAGCGCCCGCGGTTTCGTGTCCGGACTGCTGCAATCGGGCTATCCCAGCGGCTTCTTCGTTTCGGCGGTGATCTTCGGCTATCTCTATCCGATGATCGGCTGGCGCGGCATGTTCATGGTCGGCGTGATCCCGGCCGTCTTGCTGATCCTGTACATCCATCTGTGCGTGCCGGAATCGCAGCATTTCAATCGCGATGAGGCCAAGGGCAGTCAAGCCTCCACATTCTCCATCCTGCGCGCCCACGGCAAGATTGCGCTGTTCGCCATCTGCCTGATGACCGGCTTCAACTTCTTCAGCCACGGCACCCAGGACGTCTACACCACCTTCCTGCGGGTGCAGCATGGCTTCGATCCGCTGACGGTGAAGAATGTGCTGGTGATCGCCAATAGCGGCGCCATCATCGGCGGGTTGTTCTTCGGTTCCTTCAGCCAGAGCTTCGGCCGACGCAAAACCATTATCCTGGTGACCCTGCTGGCGCTGCCGGTGATCTATTTCTGGTCGCACAGCACAACGCCAGTGGTGCTGGCGCTGGGCGCCTTCCTGATGCAGGTCTGCGTGCAAGGCGCCTGGGGCGTGGTGCCCGCGCATCTGAACGAATTGGCGCCAGCCGCGGCCCGCGGCACCTTTGCCGGCACTGTCTATCAGCTGGGCAACCTGATCGCGGCGGTGAACAATCCGCTGCAGTCATACATCGCTGCGCAAACCGGTGGCAATTACGGTTTGGCGCTTGCGATCGTCGCCACCTGTGCGGCGCTTCTGATCGCCACGCTCACCTGGCTGGGGCCAGAAGCGCACAATGTGGAAATGGGACGACGCACCGTTCCGGTTTCAGAATAAGGAGAGAGATCAGGCGCAAATTCCTTCTCGCCGGGGCTTTCACGGCCTGAGATGCGCCTCAGCCGCTTAGTTAATCCCTCATAAGTTGCCTTCCAACGCGCCGCAGCCCAGCTGGCTCCGGACGATGTCCTAGTGGCAGATCACCGTCTAATTCGTTTTCGCCACCACGCGATGAATTTTCTGCGTGTAGGGAGGCCGGCTAAACAATTCCTTGCAGAGCTCGATAAAGGGAGGCAGCACGGGGTTTTCGTTTTGCGGGCGCCACAACATATGCATCTCAAGCGGAGAATGCGGCACATCTATGTAAACTTTCCTGAAGACCACGTCTGGTACGGCGAGTACCGACAAAGAATCTGGTACCAACGCCGCCCCCATCCCGGCCGATACTAGCGATAGAATGGCGTGGTTATATTCAATATGTTGCACCATGACGGGCGTTACTCGTGCCTGGTCGAACAGCGCAGTAAGAATTCGATGGCTATAACTGGCACCATCCGCGCAATACATGATGAAATTCTGACCATCGAAATCATGCAGGGTAAGTTTGGTCTTTTTCGTTCTCGGATCACCTTTATGCAAAGCTGCAATGAAATTCTCGTTTCGCATGACGATCGCCCGAAATTTGGTACGATCTATGGGGGGCCGAAGAATGCCTACATCAAGTATATTTGCTAGCAGCGCTTCCTTTTGCTCCGTGCTACTAGATTCACAGAGCATAATTTTTACGTCTGGAAGAACTGCGGCAGCCTGCTTAAGTATGGGAGGCAGATCAATGATGGCAGCTGAGCTAGTGTAGCTGAGCCGGATAACACCCGTCTCTCCTCTCCACGTGCGCCGCGTCAAGTTTGCCGCGCTCTCGGCAAGCGCAAGAATGCGTTTGGCTTCTGGTAGAAATATGCGACCAGCAGATGTTAATTTAGTCGATTTGTTCGAGCGTTCGAACAGTTGCGCCTTCAAAGCATGTTCAAGGGCCATTATCTGACGACTTAACGTGGGTTGCGTAACATTGAGACGCGCCGCTGCATGGCCGAAATGCGCCTCTTCGGCGGCCGCAACGAAGCAGCTAAGTTGAACGAGATCCAGAACTCTTTGCGACATGAACGCTCCCCCTGAGCCCTTATTCCAGTGGGCATCTTTTGCACCTCACCAGAACAACAAAACATAACAGTTTGGGAACATCCCACATATCCATCACGCTGACCAGATTCACCGGGCGCTCGCAGATGAAAGCGAACCTCGTTAGCCCTCTTTTTAGCTATAACCTGTGGCTTTTCAGAGTATCTCTTCGCCTTTTACCGGACCACCTTGTGCTTTGGCCGGGCGCTTTCGGCCCGCTCCCGCTCGGCCTTGCATAACCGCGAAAGGATTGCGTTGAACTGCCCCTAAAACCATTTGGTCCAGTGGCGCAAGACTGTGCGTACAGTCTAAATCGCCAGCTGCCTATACGGGCCTCGCTGCATTTTGCTAGCAGCTCGGCGGCCTCAAGTTTCAGTCGCCGTGCGAACTTGCATTTTTGCAAGACCGCACGGCGACTGCATCTAACTCGGCGTTTCCAGAAGGGGGGCTGCTAGATTGCGCTTCGTTAGATTTCCCTTGGCGCATCGACTTTGAATGCCAGCGCATTATATTGCCGGCGCTCGCCAGAAATGGAGAGCAAAGCGACCGCCTCGTAGATGAAGATGTTACGAGCGTGCGAAAGAATCCGTCAAATTCGAATGTAGCATCAGATCATACGGTGTGCGTATTGGTGCGCCGCGCAGCTCGCTGTTAAAGTTGTAGCAGTAGAAAATCGCCTTTCGCGGCGCTGGGAGGAAAAATGAAATCGAACAAGTGGCTCTTGGCCGCTGCTACCTTTGTGTTGGGTCCCGTGATTGGCAATGCGCTGGCTCAGAACGGAACGGTCACCGATCAGGCTGCATTGGCGCACGCAGCGCACCCGCCGGCCAAGCAGATCACCGCTTGGGCCGCTAAGCCTGCGAAGCTGCCCCGCTATGTGGCACCTAACCGGCTTCTCTATCGGCTTTCGGATGTCCTGTCCGCGCACAAGGGCAAGCAGAGTTGGGTGCAGCCAGTTTTCGCCAGTCGCGACTTCGTCGGCGAATGGATATCCATGGGGCCCAGCCAAAAGTCCAAGACGCAATTCTATGCTGGTGATCGCGTCTTCTGGGTAGTGGAATCGGGGTCCATGAGGGTCACTATCGAAGGTCAGGAGCCCTTTATCGCCACCAAGCACTTCCTGGTGCAGGTGCCCAAGCGCCTGCAATACAGTATGGAGACTGTTGGCGATGAACCCGTATTGCGCTTTCAGATGCGCCCGGCAGGTGAATCACCCGACTATCCACTGACCGAGACTCCAACGCCGGTCAAAGGCGTCGAATATGTCCAAGCCACCTATACAGGTCATGGGGACTTCGACAAGATCAACAACCCCTATATCGATTTCGAAAAAGATATCGTGCAGGCTGGACAAAAGCGCGGTGTTTGGATCCGCGACGACCACACTTATGTCACCATCCTGCGCTCGCAGAAGGGCGTGCCCACCCCTCCCGATACGAAATGGGGGCACTTTCACGCCAACTTCCCGGAGCTCTGGCTGGTCATCGAAGGTACGCAGCAATTCCTGGTGGAAGGCGAAAAGCTGGTCACTGTGCATGATGGCGATATCGTGGAGGCACCGACGGGGCGGTATCACCGCGCCATGCCCTATGGCGATGGGCCATCCACGCGGCTCGCCTACATTCCCCGCCCGGACAATCTGCACTGGTTCCAGCCGGTCGTGACAGGCAGCGGCAACTGACGATCGAGCTAGATTTTCTTTTACCTCCAGACCTTTGCTCCGACTGGCATTCGCTGCAGTGCCGGCGTCTGCGATCGACTATCAGATCAATCTAGGGTTCACGCCGCTGGGCGGTTAGATAAAGCAGGTTATCGCCGGTCACTGCGAAGCCGCCATCAGTTCGGATCTGAAGATCACGACAATGAAGAGCAGCTTTCCGCTCTGGCTCCTAACCTGCGAGGGGAGTCTTAATCAGCCGAGTGACTTGGCCACCAGGCAAGCTAGTCTTCAACCCCAGCGTCCTAAAGCCACCAGCGGCGTCTCCTATCTAAGCTCAACATGGCTCAGGCCGAAGCGCAGAGGCGGGCTTCTACATCTCAATCGACAGAAAATAAGTGCTGGCGGATATGGGCTGACGCCTTCATCGTACCCTATGGGCTGTGTATTCCTCTGCATGAGACGAACGCGGCGACCTACGCCCGTCACTGGACTCATCGCCCTTCGCCGTACAGCCGTTGTTCAGGCTTTACGAAGAGCCAGGGAATGATGCAGACGAAGTTAACGCACGCCGCAGCGGTGAATGCGTAATCCCAGCCAAACTTTGACGCGAAGAAGGGCGTGAGCAACGCCGTAGCCGCACCACCGAGCTGGCTGCACATGCTGACAACTCCGGAAATCACCCCAGTGAAGGGGCCGCCGAGATCGGCCGCTACCGCGTAATAACTGGCCTGCCCCAGATACAGTACGCCCACCGCGCCCGACAACAACAACGCCGCCACGATGCCGTTCTGGGCATGGCCTCCCCCAATCAGGATAATACCGCTCGAGAGCAGAGTGAATGCACCGAAAAGGCTGCGACCGACATAGGGCGTCCTGCGCCTGACCAGCCAGTCGCTGACCACTCCGCCCAACAGACAGCAAAAGGCCGCGGAGACGAAAGGAAGCGTGCACAAGATCGCACTAGCCTTCAGATCAAAGCCACGCCCATCCCTAAGATAAATGAAGAACCAGGTTGAAAAGATGGTGGCACAGTAACCGAAACCCAGGTGGGCCAGTGCCGTACCCCAAATATTTCGGTCGGAAAAAATCTTCAACCACGGCACGAGCGGCATAGTTCCGTCCATCTCGATGGGTAGACCAGCTCTTATGTGTTTCAACTCGTCGGGTCTCACGCTGGGATGTTGAGCCGGAAGGTCCCGTGCTACTGCGTACCAGAACACAGCGATCACGAGCCCGATGGCAGCAGAGACATAAAACGCTGCTTGCCAACCGAAATCATAAATGAAGAAGGCCATCAACGGCGGCGCCATACCAGAACCCGCCTGCGCACCGCTGTGTACCCAGCCATTTGCTTTTGCGTGTTCATCGCTGGGAAACCAGGCCGCGATGAACTGGTTGGCGGACGGATAGACAAGCGCCTCGCCCAACCCTAAAAGAAATCGCACCGCGAGCAGAGCCCAAAGACTATTTGCCATGGTCGCTGGCACCAGCGCCGTGGCGGCGGTGAGCGCGCCCCACCAAATCAAGCCGCCGGTCAAGGTGCGGCGCGGACCGACTTTGCCTGCGATCCAACCTGCAGGAATCAGGAATGCCGCATAGCCGACCATGAAGGCGCTGAAGACCCAGCCGAGCTGAATCCTAGAAATTTGATAGTCGACGGCAAGAAACGAACCAGCGACTGAAATGTTGCTGCGATCAATATTTGCCAGCGCGCAGATTACAAAGATCAGGACGATCAAAAGATAACGGACCGCAAACTTCATTCTGAAGCTCATGGCTGCCTCGCCGGATGCCGCAGATCGCCTGTGTTCGCAGATGGGGGAATCTGGCTGTCCTTTTTGAAAATCCGCATGCGCAAGTCGAGCTCAGTACCGAGTCTGGATATGCGGGTGAAAGGTCGGGCCCGGATCATAGTCTTTCCGGGCTAACCGAGCAGCGCAGTGAGGCGTATGCACCAGTATGACGAAGCTCGGCGTTGGAAAGCGCGACGACAAAATAGTTCTTCGTTGACGGGCGCCGGAAAGGCGTCGCTTCATTGATGTCAACAACTGAAGCACTGCGAACGTAGCGCACATCTGTTTTCCCCGCCGCACCACCCTCAGACTATCGGCTTTTTTTAATTTTAGAGTGCCAGCACAAGTCCGCTTTGGCAATCCGAGTGACGAGACGGTTTAAGCTGACGGAATCGCACATTAAGCGCGCCTCCATCATCTTGCATGGCGGGCGAGAGACACGCAGGCGCTTGCTGCTGAACGAGCTTAGCAGTGATGGAGAGACTCAACCCATGATGGCCAGCAACACTCCCTCCGGGTAGTCTCTGATCGACCCACCTGTGCACAGGCTCGGAAAATACGGGTGAGAACTCGAAAACGCCGCGGGACATCCTCGTATCTCCGTGGTCCCTGATGCCGATTTGTCGCACACGCGGAGCCATACCCGCGA
>Ga0134126_10014206_pt1 | contig 10054 bp, 5 predicted proteins | sample KB31752_FD_96881 | JGI IMG/M metagenome (GOLD analysis project Ga0134126, IMG submission 96881) | Terrestrial soil microbial communities with excess Nitrogen fertilizer from Kellogg Biological Station, Michigan, USA - KB3-175-2 | ecosystem: Environmental > Terrestrial > Soil > Unclassified ...
CACCGGCGGGTTGTCGTGCCCGGGTACATCGAGGTTACCGCCGCCGTGGGGCCCGAAGGTGCCGTAATAATGACGGGCCGCGATGGGCAGTCCGCTGTAGCTGATCTCGGCCACGTTCCCGATGCCCTTACTTCCGAGCGCATGCAGCAGGCCCGAGGTGATGATGACCTGCCCCCCCGCCTCGAGATTGCCCTCGATCTCCCTGACGAGGTCCGGATCGAGAGCGGCGTTCTCGGTGAGGAGAACGACCGGTGCGCCTTTGGGGAAATGCGGCGTCAGGTCGATCGGAATGCCGATGTTGCCGAGATAGTTCTGCAGGAAGTCCTCATCGGACGAGGACTGGTATGGTTTGTAGCTCTCGATCCCGATCGGGGCGCCCAGCTTGCCGAGAAACCCATCGACCTGGGTGAGCGAATACCCCGCCACGTGCGCCCAGCCGGGCACGGCCTGAGTACCCGCCGGCGGTTGGAATGAGTCCGCCATGGCCTTCCAGTCGAAGCTCGTCGGGTCATCCACCCACGGCCGCTCGCCGGCAACGGCCGGCGCGGTAGAGGCGAGCTGGCCCCAGCTGAAGAGCGTGATCTCCGGCGCCTTGGCGAACATCGTGTCCCAGAGCTGCTCGGCATAGCGGTCGGCGTAGCGCGTATCGAAGGTGTCCACCCAGCCGCCCCGGTTGCCGCCGTCCGGGCGGATGTTGCTGTAGTACCGATAGATGAGGTAGCTCTCGTACTGCTGCAGCAACTGATAGGTCGCCACTGGATCGCGCGTCTCGGTACCGGTGTAGATGTAATCGAACATCTGCGCCTCGCGATCGAGATCGAAGCCGAGGCCCTGGAAGTGCTCATACCAGTTCGGGTACTTGATGATCACCTTGACGTGCGGGTTGACGCTGCGAGCCGTCCCGAGGATCACGTGCTGCGCCACGTCCCGCATCTTGCGCAACCGGTACTCGGTCCAGCTCTGCGAGCCCTTGGCGCGGATGTCCGCATCGCTGCGCGTGTTGTAGAAGGTGAAGTCATCGAGCATCACGGTATCGAAATGGCTCGCCGCCATGCGCATGGCGCGCTCGGCCGTCGCGACATCCTGCGGATTCTCGTAATCGAACGAGCGGAACGGGCCGCCCTGGTCGGCAGAGGTGAGCGTGACGCCTCCATCGACGCTGATGCCGCGTGCCCGGAAGAAGCCCGCGATCCGCCCGAGCGAGGCCGGATCGGCGAATACGCCGCTGCGGTACTCCTCGAGGTACACCTTGTCGAAATGCACCTGGCTCCAGATGCGCTCGAACTGCTGCGCGAGCACTTTCGGGTCCGCGAGCTCCCGGGTCGAGGCTACCGGGATGTAGACGGCGACCCTGAAATTCCTGTAGGGCCGCTGCGGCGTCACGGCGAGGGCGGTGTTGCCCCCGAGCAGCAGCGCCGCCGCGGCGATCGCGCCGAAGATCCCGGTGTGCAGGAGCTTACGCATCAGGCCCTCCCTGCGCCGCTGGCGCATGAGGCACACCGGACTTGGACTGCAGCCCCGGAGTACCTGACGGTGCTGTCGGCTGGTGCCGTGAAATCATCGCCTGGCCGCCCGTTGGGCGACATCCAGCGGATGTGGAACGCTCGGCTCTGCTGCATGCCTGGAAACTCCCCGGATCTCGGCCCGATCGTCAACCTGCCGGTTGCCTGGTCGTAAGAGAAAGGAATGGTGGCGTACCTGCCGCTGCGATAGTCGAGGTTGGTTCCCTCGTCCTCGTAAAGCGTGAAATGGCCGCTCGCGCCCGTGTAGACGAGGAGCGTGAGGGGTGCATCCGGCTTCTCGCCCGTGTACTCGATTGCCGGCCCCACCGGAACGATGGCGCCCGCGCGGACGAAAAGCGGCATACGCGCAAGCGGCGCGGCGGCCGATATCTCTCGTCCGCCCTGGAACGTGCTGTTGCTGTAGAAGTCGTACCAGAGCGTGCCGGCCGGCAAATAGACCTCGCGCCTGCGGGCCCGATACTCGTAGACCGGGCTCACGAGAAACGCCGGCCCGAGCATGTACTCATCGGCAATGTCCCGTACCTTCGGATCGCTCGCGAAATCCATCTCGAGCGCCCGCATGATCGTCGAGTTTTCGAGCCAGGTGTCGCCCGCGAGCGTGTAGATGTAAGGCATCAGCCGGTAGCGCAGCCGGTCGTAGTAGGCGAGCGCGCCATAGACCTCGGAGCCGGCGGGCGCCAGGTTGTAGATCTCGCGATGCGGAAACTGGCCGTGCGAGCGGAACACCGGGCAGAAAGCGCCGAACTCGAACCAGCGCGTATTGAGCTCGCGCCATTCCTCGAGGTCCTCAGGCGTGGGATGCAGGTAGCGGGACTCCGGCTGATAGCCGCCGATGTCCATGGTCCAGTTGGGCAGCCCCGACAGCGAGAAGCCGACCCCGGCGGCGATCTGATTTTTCAGATCCGACCATCGTGGTGCGATATCGCCGCTCCAGACCGTCGCGCCATAGCGTTGTAGCCCGGCGAAGCCCGAGCGTGAAAGGATGAAGGGCCTCGTGTTCGGGCGCGCGGCGAGGTTGCCGTCATAGACGCCACGCACGTGCTCCAACGAATAGGCGTTGAAGAGCGCGGCGCCCGGCCCGAGTGGCGTCGGGGACATGAGCGCCTGCCGTTCCTCGAGCGTGGTGTTGGAGACCATGTCCGGCTCATCGGCGTCGAGCCACCAGGCATCGACGCCGAGGCTCGCCAGCCGCTCATCGATCTGGCGCCAGTAGAGCTGCCGTGCTCCTTGGGAAAAAGGATCGTAGAACCCGTAGCGATAGCCCGGGCCCACCCAATCCTTGATGCCGAGCGCGACGCTCAATGGAAAAATGTAGCTGCGTGCCGCGAGCGCTTTGTAATCGTCGGTGCTGGGATAGAACTTCGGCCACACCGAGATCATCAGGTGCGCGTTGAGCGCATGCACCTTGGCGATCATGGCGCGCGGATCGGGGTAACGCGACCGGTCGAATTCGTGCGAGCCCCAGGCGTCATCCTGCCAGTAACGCCAGTCCTGCACGATGTTGTCGAGGGGCAGACCGAGCTGCCGGTACTTCTCGATTACGCCCAGGAGCTCCTGCTGCGTCTCGTAATGATCCCGGCTCTGCCAGAATCCATACGCCCAACGCGGCAGCAGTACCGCCTTACCCGTAAGGTAACGATAGCCGCCGATCACCCCATCGAGGCTCGCGGCACGGATGAAGTAGTAGTCGATGGCCTGCCCGGCTTGCGAGGAGAGAGAGAGCCGCTCGCGCTCCGCTTGCGCAAGAGGATCCCGGTGCAGCAACGCAAGATACCCCCCCTCCCGGTCCCATTCGAGCCGCAGCGCCACCGGCTTTCCCGGCGACATCCCGACCCTGAAGTCACGAAACCACGGATTCCAGTTCTGGCGCCAGGCGTCGATCACCTCGACGCCGCCGATCCACAGCTTCTGATAATCGCTTCCGTACAACGAGAACGTATGCAGCCCCCCGGTCCGTGCAGCGAGCTTCCCCGTCCACACCACCTTCACGTGCGGCAGCTCGACGAGAGACTGCGGAAAGGAAGCCGGAAACTTTCCCTGCCGATCGAGATACTGATAATCGATGTCGCGCTCCGTGCGCTCGAGCACCAGCTTCCCATCCAGGTAATACCGCGCAGTCAGCCCGCCCTCCTTCCCATGCGCGTCATACAGCGTGAGGCTCTTCGAGAGCTGCTCCCACGGCTTCGGATTGCCGAAGCGCGTGACCGAATCGTTATCCCACAAAATGCCGTAATCCCGGCTCGAGACGACGAACGGCACCGCCACATCCATGTTGTGCTGCGCCAGCGTGAGATCACGCCCCTTGTAATCGATGATCCCCGTCTGATGTTGCCCAAGGCCGTAAAACGCCTCTCCCGGCGTCGACTCGAACTGCTGCCGTATTGCGTAGTACGACTTCCCGTCGATGCTGACCGGCTCGAGCTCGCGCCAGTCCGCCACTTCGCGGGCAATGACCTTGCCGCGCGGATCCTCGAATACCACCTGGCCGTCATCGAGCCGAACGACCGCCGTTACCTTCCCCGTGGACAGCACCACCGCTTCCGTCCGGCTGCTGATCTTGAACCCGACTCGCGAGCTCCCGGTGCGCACCGCCATGAGGCTCGGCTGAAGCGCCGTCTGCTCACCCGGGAATGCCGTGACATGAATGATCGTGGGTGAGACCACCTCGAGGCGCACCTTCTTCGCCGCCCCGCCGGCCGGCGTAACGAGGATGCCATCGGCAATCCTGACATAGGCGCCGCTCGCAGCCGCATGGGACAGCGTCGACGCCAGCCCGATCGCAATGAGCGCGGATGCCTTGCTAGTACGTAGCCAGCCGGACATGCAGCACCTGTGCCATGGAGGTGAAATTCAACCCCCAATCGACCTGGTCTCCATTCCAGATGCGCCGCGGCTTCCAGGTACCGTGCTCGTAGGCCCCCTCCTCCACCCGTGCGTACTGCATCTGCTTTCCCGTGCCGCCATCTGCGAGCTCGAACGACACCCGCGCGTGCACCCCGGTGACCAGAAACTCATCCGTCCCGAGCCGTCCAACCAACACCCCGCCCTCGGGCGCCGGATTGCCCGGCGGGACGCCTTTGCCGAACATCGGCAGGCCATACGAGACGATCGCCTTCCAACGCCCGAGCGGGATGACCTGCGTGTGGACCGCGCCGTCTTCCGCGACCCCGAAGAGATCGCCGCGGTAGCTCGCCGCGGCCAGCTCGGATGCCATGGGAGCGATGAGCGCGTATTCCCGCGCAAAGGGCGCCAGCGTCTTTGCATCGACCACCCGCGCCCCGAGCGGAAAGTTGCCGTAGCCGGTGAAATCCATGCCGAAGGGCGAGAAGCCGATCCCCTGATGTCCCAGGGTTGCGAAGAGGTAGCGCGCATAGGACTCCCTGTTCCCGGTTTCGGCCACGAAGAGCGCGTTGTCCGGGCGCTGATAAAGATCGAGCACCTTGGTGTAGCGGGCGTAATCCTCCATGTAGATGTCCGGAGCGATCACATCGATCGCCGGCGCCGCCGCTTTCCAGACACCCAACACGTCGTCCGTGGGCCCCCCGCTCTCATACGTGATCGGCGGCCCGGGATGCAGCGGGTCACGCAGCGCAGCATTTACGTACATCGGCAGGGGGTAAACCGCCTTGCCTGCCGCGGCGACCTGCTGCACGAAGCGCGCGATGTTCCAGGCATGGAAGAACTCGTCAGCCCGCGATCCAAGGGCCTCCTGCCAGCTGCCCGTGCGCGTCCTCAAGGCACGCGCGAGCTCCCTTGGCACCGCGCCATCGAACAGCCTTTGCGCGGTCCGCGAGTAGTCGCGGACGGACCCGTACGTGCCGGTCTCGTTCTCCACCTGCACCATGATCACCGTGTGCTCGGGATCGGCCGCTTTCAGATGCCGCATCAGCGCCACGAAGGCGGTGCGGTCCGCATCGAGCGTCGCTTGGACAAGCGGAGACAGCGAGGGCACGCGCCGCCCCTGGCTGTCGATGACGCGAGGAAACCGCGCGTTGTCGAGCTTCACCCACTCGGGCGTGTATGCCGGGCTGCCGTTCTTCCACGTGCCGAACCAGAGGAGCACTGCGCGCAGACCCTGCTCGCGTGCCTGCGCGAGAAAGACATCGAGAAAAGAGAAATCGAACGCACCTTCCTTGGGCTCGATCTGCTCCCAGGCGATCGGCATGACGACCGTATTGACATGCATCTGTGCCAGTGCGGGCCAGACCTGCGGCAGCATCGCGGGGTAATTGCTCGAGTTGTTGACCTGCGCGCCAAGCACGAGGTAGGGCTTGCCGTCGACCATGAGCTCGTAGCGTCCGTGTGAGCTCTGGATGCGAGGCATCGGCATGGCATTCGCCGCCGCCGCTGCGCCCCAGGCGGGCACGATCAGCGAGGCGATGATGAGGGCAAAGGCGAGCGGGCATCTGGCACAGCTTCGATTCAAGGCTCCCCCCTTACCCGCGCTTTACACTTACAGCCACCATGGTAACGCTCCCAAGACCTGTGCGCTACCGTTCCCCGCGCTCAACGATCAGGCGGTGCGGGCAGCTCGAACTCGTGCTGCTCGCCGTTGAAGCGCACAGCGATTTGCAGCGTATGCTTCTCACGCCAGTGAAAGCTGATGGGGCCCGTGACCACCTCGCCACCTTTCACCTCCCCCGGCGCTATGCTCATGTCCTGCAGGACCCCCGCCTCGAGGCTGGCAATCTGCCGCTGCAGCGCTGCGCTGTCGCCGCCCGCTCTGACGGGCGTCTCGGGATTGACTTGCCCGCCGAGCGGCGCGCTGTTGCCGCTGAAGTTGTGCACATCGGGCTGGCCGAATTGGTTGTAGGTCGTGGCCGGACCGGGCGTATAGGAGGAATTGTACGATTCCGTGGAACCGCCCTGCGCATCGGCCTTCACCTGCGCGACGAGCGCAGCGAGGCTCATGATCGACACGCTCCTGCCATCCGCGGTCGAGATCCGGATGTCCTCTGGACCGAAGGTCGCGGGCTTCTGTGAGCGATTGAGCGCGACGACTTTCAGGATGAGCTCACCGTTCACGAGATGCGGCTCAGGGACGATGCTGATCTCACCCGACGTCTTGTTCGAGGTCATGGCGGCGCCGGGTGTAGCCGTGACCGGGGCGGCCGCGTTCGCTGGGACCACTGCCGCGAGGGCCGCCGCCCATCCGGCAGCGATTGCGATTGCGAGCATGCGACTGCCTGGCCTCATTCCGCACGACTGGGTCATCTGAATTCTCCCGAAGTTGGGCGGCTGTCGTCTCATGCCGCCGCCTGATCGGCCCGGCAGTTGCGGGCAATGAATTCCGCATGGGTCGGCATGGCTTCCGCCGCGCGCCTGACGGTGAGGCGCATGGCAGCCAGGTGGCGGCGGATGACGGTAGGCTCCATGACATCCGCCAGAGGATCGAATCGCTCGGGTGATATGCCCTGGCCGATCATCACTGCGAGCCAGCTGGCGTCCTGGAACAGCTCGCTCCCGAGAGGAACGAGCCGGCCATGCGCGCGAAAGTGTCCGATCTTCATCGCGAGCGGCTCCGGGATGGACATCTCCCGGCAGTAGCGCCAGAGCGGCGTATCGCGCCGCTCGCCTGCCTTGTAGTGCAGGATGATGAAGTCGCGGATGCGCTCGATCTCGAGCAACGCCTGGCGGTTATATTCCTCGATGAGCCTCGGCTCGAAGTCGCGATCGGGAAAGTAGCGCAGGAGCTTGGTGATGCCCGTCTGCACGAGATGGATGCTGGTGGATTCCAACGGCTCGAGGAAGCCGCTCGCAAGGCCGAGCGCGAGACAATTGCGCGCCCAGATGTGCCGTCGCCGGCCTGCGGTGAACCTCAGCATGCGCGGCTCCGCGAGCGGCGCGGACTCCATACCCTGCAACAGGGTTGCCGTCGCCTCATCGTCGCTCACGTACCTGCTGCAGTAGACATGACCATTGCCCACCCGGTGTTGCAGCGGGATGCGCCATTGCCAGCCTGCCGCCCGCGCGCTCGAGCGGGTGTAGGGCGTCAGTCCCTCGGCATTGGCGCAGGGCGCGGTGACCGCCCGGTCGCAGGGCAGCCACTGCGACCAGTCCTCGTAGCCCGTCTGCAGCGCCTCCTCGATGAGAAGCGCCCTGAAGCCGCTGCAGTCGATGAAGAGATCACCCGCCACTCGGCCTCCATCATCGAGTCGCACTGCATCGATGAAGCCATCCTTCCCGCGCAGCTCGACTCCGACCACCTTTCTGTCGAGCCTTCTGACACCCCGCTCCTCGGCAGACTGACGCAGGTACGACGCATAGAGTGACGCATCGAAGTGGTAGGCATAGGCGAACGTCGAGAGCACCGAGCGCGGATCGGTGTTCGGCCGGCTGAAGCGGCCCATCGTGGCGGCGACGGCGGCGACCGAGTGATCGCAGAGGGGCGCCTCATCGCCGAGTGACCTCAGCTTGAGCCAGTAGTGGTGGAAATCCGTGGCATCGAGCGCCCCGCCTATCGCGCCGAACGGATGGAAATAACGGTGGCCGAGGCGCGTCCAGTCGACGAACTCGATGCCGAGCTTGAAGGTACCGCGGGTCTTGCGGAGGAAATCGTTCTCATCGATGCCGACCAGTTGATTGAAGAGATGCAATGCCGGGATCGTCGCCTCCCCGACTCCAACGGTGCCGATCTGGGAGGACTCGATGACCTCGATCTCGCAGTAGCCCCCCTGCAGCACTCGCGCCAGGGCCACCGCCGCCATCCAGCCGGCCGTTCCCCCGCCCACGATGACGATTTTGCGCAGGCGTCGATCGCTCGGGTCTCGGGTCGGCAACATGACCGTCGGTCTTCAGGCGGCCGGAGAGCTCAGGCCTACCGTGAAGCCGAGCTGGCGCGAGATGAAGTCGCGATGCGCCGGCAGCGCTTCCGCGAGCCTGCGGATGGTGGTCCTTCGCTGCTGCATCAGGCTGCGCAGGCGCGCCTCCTCGATGTTGTCGACGAAGGGATCATGCCGCTTGGGATAGAGTCCCTGGCCGAGCAGAATCGATGCCCAGCTCGGCTCCTGGTAAGACTCCTCACTGTAGAGGGGCACGCGGGCGGTGCCCGTCCAGACATCGATCTTGTGCCGCAGCGTCTCCGGCAGCTTCATCGTGCGGCAGTGGCGCCAGAAATCGGAGTCCTCCCGCTCAGTCACGCAGTAATGCGCGATCAGGAAATCGCGCAGGCGCTCGTACTCGTTGCGGGTGAGACGGTTGTATTCCAGCGCCAACGTCGGATCGAAGCTGCGGTCGGGAAAGAAATCGATGAGCCGCGCGGCGGCATTCTGGATGAGCTGGATGCCCGTCGACTCGAGCGGCTCCAGGAAGCCGGAGGCGAGCCCGACCGCGATGCAGTTGCGGCTCCAGACCTGCCGGCGCATACCGGTAACGAACGTGAGCAGCCGCGGCTCGCCAAGCGCGCGGCCGCCGAGGCTGCCGAGCAGCTGTGCTCTCGCCTCCTCTTCGGACATGAAGCCACTGCAGTAGACGTGTCCGTTGCCGATGCGATGCTGCAGCGGAATTCGCCACTGCCAGCCGGCCGTACGGGCACTGGACATCGTGTACGGTGTGAGGTCCACGGCACTCTCGGAGGCGACGGTCACAGCGCGATCGCAGGGCAACCACTCGGACCAGTCCTCGTAACCCGTCTGCAGCGCCTGCTCGATGAGCAGACCCCGGAAGCCGGAAGCATCGATGAAGAGCTCACCGCTGACTTCGCGGCCATCGGCGAGCGCCAGGCTCTCTATGAACCCGTCCGGCGTACGCAGGCGGACATCCGCTACCTTCCCTTCGATCCGCCGCACGCCATGCCGTTCAGCCACCGCGCGCAGGTATCGCGCGTAGAGCCCAGCGTCGAAGTGATAGGCGTAGCGATAGTCGGCGGCCGGTGAGCGTCGGTCATCGGCTGGAGGCGCGAAGCGCCCGAGCCTGCCGGCGACGTAGGGGAAACAGTAGGCGCCCAGCGGCGTGGGATCCCCGAGCTGCCTGAGCTTGAGCCAATGATGATGCGGCGCGATGCCGTCGATGACATCGCCGAAGTCACCGAAGAAATGGAAGTGGACGTTGCCGACTCGCGCCCAATCCCTGAACTCCACGCCGAGCTTGTAGGTGGCCTGCGTCTGGGCGAGGAACTCCCGCTCGTCGATCCCGAGCAGCCCGTTCAACGCCCGGATCACCGGCACGGTGGCCTCCCCCACGCCAACGATGCCGATGTCCTCGGACTCGATCAGCTCGATCGAAGTGCGGCGTTGGCGCAGAAAGCGCGCGAGCACGGCGGCGGTGATCCACCCCGCGGTGCCACCGCCAACGACGACTATCTTCTCTAGAGGCCCTGTCACCATCTGCCGTGCATCGCCTCCGGCGGGAGATCCGCCGCCGTCCCCGGGGCAAGTGTAGCGGAACCCGGGAACGGGGGCGGACGCTGAGCCCTCAGACTTCATGTCCTGGCAGGACTAGGATCGAGCCAGGTGGTTTGTGAGTTTGGCGGCGGGTAGGCAGGAAGTGGTCTGCCTCCCGGCAGTAACGTGGATTACGTAGGTGAGTACGCA
>Ga0134126_10014207_pt1 | contig 10053 bp, 9 predicted proteins | sample KB31752_FD_96881 | JGI IMG/M metagenome (GOLD analysis project Ga0134126, IMG submission 96881) | Terrestrial soil microbial communities with excess Nitrogen fertilizer from Kellogg Biological Station, Michigan, USA - KB3-175-2 | ecosystem: Environmental > Terrestrial > Soil > Unclassified ...
GGCCGGCGCGCAGCGCGCTGTAGCCGCGGACGTCTTGCAGGTAGAGCGTATTGAGGAACAGGAAGCCGCCCAGGGTCGCGAGCGCAACCACGCCGATCAGCGCCGCGCCCGAGAACGGTGCACTGCGGAAGTACCGCATGTCGACCAGCGGCTCGCGCCGCCGGGGCTCCATCACGGCCAGCGCGACCGCCGCGAGGACGGCCGCCGCGAACAGCGCGGAGATCGGGGCCGAGCCCCACCCGATGCGCGGGCCCTCGATGATGCCCGCGGTCAGGCAGCCCAGCAAGACGATGACCGCCAGCTGGCCTGGGGGGTCGAGCCGCCGGGCGTGCCCTGCCCGCGACTCGGGCACAAACCGCTGCGCGAGCGCAATCGCGCCCAGCCCGACCGGGACGTTAATCCAGAAGATCGAGCGCCACCCGAGGCCGCTGACCAGCAGACCGCCGAGCACCGGGCCGCCGGCCAGGCTGAGCCCGGCGACCGAGCCCCACAGGCCGATCGCTTTCACCCGCCCGGCGCGGTCGGTGAACGTCCCGGCCAGGATCGACATCGCCACCGGGTTGAGCATCGACCCGCCGACGGCCTGCAGTCCGCGGAACGCGATCAGCCATCCCAGCGACGGCGCCAGGCTGCAGGCCAGCGACCCCAGCGAGAACAGCGCCAGCCCGACCTGGAAGACCCGGCGGCGGCCGAAACGGTCCGCGAGCGAGCCAGACAGCATCAGCAGGCACGCGATAACCAGGGTGTAGGCGTCGATCGTCCACTGCAGGCCGCTCACCGACGCGTGCAGCGCCCTTTGGACCGACGGCAGGGCGACGTTGACGATCGTCGTGTCGAGCCCCGCCATGAACACGCTCAAGCAGCACGTGAACAGCACGACCGAACGCCGCCGCACGTTCGGATCAGATCGAGGAGGAGAACTCACCATGGTCATAATGATTGTTACAACATAACAGTTGTTCTATTACAACAATCAGAACGGGCGAGGATCAGGCCGCGGAACGCCTCTCGCGGCGGGCCCGGATTGCTTGCGGAGAGCACCGTGGCGTCTCCGCGCTTACGGATTTGCGGGACCGGGCGGATGATGGGCGGGGGCGGGGCCGGGCCGACACCTTAGGTCTCAGCCGGGTACGCGACACCATTGCGGCCGTGGGCGCGGCGGTCATGTTGACCAGGCCGCGGTCCATGAGACCTCCGGTAACCCCGGTAGCTGGCCGCCGTCGGCGACTGAGACCGGTGCCGTACCAGTGACGCTACACTTGAATTTGAACACTAGCAATCCACTTCCATAATTGGAGGCCTCGGTGACCGCCCCGAGCTGGAGCTTCCTGACCAACCACGCCCGGGCCCTGCTGTGCATCGCGAACGACCCCGGGATCCGCCTGCGCGACATCGCCACCGGGCTCGCCATCACCGAGCGCAGTGCCTACGGCATCGTCAGTGACCTGACCGAGGCCGGCTACATCGTTAAGCGCAAGGACGGGCGCCGCAACCGCTACGAGATCCAGGCGCACCTCCCGCTGCCCGACCCTGCGGGCCGACAGCGCACCGTCGGCGAGATCCTGGCCCTCCTCGCCGGAGACCCCCCGCCGTCGTGACGACCGGGTCAATCCTTCGCCAGTCCCTGGTGACATAGACGATGGCTCTCGGGCCCCGGTGCGATCTGGCCTAGGAGCGCCCATCACTTCCGCAGGATGCGCGCGGACGGCCCTATGTTAGGTACGGGCGAGCTGAGTCGCGGGACTGAGGACCCGCCGCAGGCGGGTGGCGGTTGCGGCGACCGCCGGCGAGGGAGTGAGCGGGTGGCGGGAGAGAACAGACAGCAGGGATCGTGCCGCTGTATACAGGGCAGTGTCGTCGGTGCCCTCCTGGGCGCGGGACATTGCGCGCAGGGCCGACGTGAATTTGCGGCTGGGATCGGCGTCGCGCCACGCGTCTGCGCTGGTAAGCACGGCGGCAACGGCCTCGCGGAGTTCGTCGGCGTCGCCTGGCGCCGGTGTTTGCTCGGTTAGCCTGCTCGCAGGTCCGGTCTGAGCCCCCGCAGGGCGGACAGTCCCGGCTGTGCCCGCGGGGCCGCGCTGAGCGGCCAACGGCCCGGTCGCTGCGGCCTGCGCGGTGGGGTAGACCGCGAGGGTCCGGCGGAGCCCGGTGATCTGCAGCGCCTCGCCGACCAGCGGCGAGACCGCGGCCAGACGAAGGAACCCGCCCAGCAGCCTGGCGCGGCGGTCGGTGCCGACCAGCACCGCGAGCCCGCTCGCGTCACAGAGAGTGACCTTCGACAAGTCGATGACAAGCCGACTGGATCCGGGCCGCAGCAACCCGAGAAGCTGCTCGCGCAGGGCCGGGGCACTGGCAATGTCGAGTTCGCCGGCCACCTCGGCGATGGTGACATCACCCGCAGTCCGGACGGTGAGGTCCAGGCCGGGATCGACCGTGGTTCCGGAGTTCATGATGGGTCTCCGATCCGATTGAGGCGAGCAGGAGGCCTGGCCGACGCCCGCGTCCCGCTTATGTCCGAGGCGGCGCGATCTGGTAGCGGTCTCGGCACTGTCCCGACATGGCGCTGCTAGACGCGCAGCCGGGCCTCACGGCTCTGGATTCAGCCGGCCAGCACCAGCCTCCATATCCGAAACACTATCATTATTTCCGGAAAAGAATTACCAGTGATAGAGGTCCAGCAAGACCAGGCGGGCACGAGCTGGGCCGTCGGCTGCCAGGGTCTCGGGCCAGCGCGGTCTTGCCGCTGCGGCCTGGGGGCCCCAGATCATCGAATGGGCGCGGCCCGGTTTCGCGGCCCGGCAATCCGCGGCGACCAGGGCGAGAGACCGCGGTGAGCTACGCCATTCCGCTTTGCTACAGCGGCTCTCCGACCCACTCCCAGCCGCGTGTCTCGTCGTGCACCGGCCGCACGATATGTGCACCTGAGGAGTCGCCTAGCTGGGCCATGACGCGCAGCAGCGCACGGTGAAGGTCCCTGGGCCTGGCCTCGTCATGATGCTCCCTGTGCGCGACCAGCGTCACGACTGTGCCGTCGTAGCCGTTCAGCCGCACCGAGACGTTGCCGTTGTAGTCGAGCACGACGGCGGCGATATGCCGGGCCCGGATAATCTCGGTCCCGTCGTCGTTGGCCACCCACAAATCCGGCGCCTCCATATGTTGTGCCTCCCTGCTTCACACTCCCGGCGGTCGGCTGGCCTACCAGTCCGTGGGCCCGACATCCACAGGAGGCAAGTCCTCCACGTCCTGCTTGGCGATGCGGAGCCAGATGCCTCCGTTGAGCTCGGCTACCGCGCTGATGGGGATGGCCACTTCCCTGCGCCCCCACAAGTGCCCCTCCTGCAGAAGCACGTGGGTCACCTGGCCGCGGTCAGGATCGATGACAAGTCCCTGGACTCGCCCGATGAGTCCGTCCGTGGCGCGGACGTGCTCGCCGCGGCGCACGGCCACTTCTTCCAGTGGGACAGCGTCGTAGGTGGCGACCTGCGAAGCACTCCCGCCGCCCGTCCTCCTGGCGCCAAGGTTGTAGTAGGGCCAGGCAAGCACCTGCCCCGGAGCGTAGCCGCCCCAGCCGCCGGCTCCAGGCAGGAACTGTATTTCCTTGCCTAGGTCGAGCTTGTTGAACTCCGCCAGGGTGCACCGGAGCCGGATGTCACCCGCCACGACGCTGACCAGGTCAAGCGGGACAAGCCGACCGAGTCCGTGCCGGTGCTCCGGCTCAATCAAAAGATGGGTGACCGTACCAGCGATGGGATCAACGACCACCCGGCTCACCTCTCCGCAGGAACCGTCCGTGCAGTCCGCCCCGGCCCCGATCGTGAATTGCGCCTGCATGGTCATGCGTCCGGAATATCACACCGGAGTCGGGAGCGGCTCGACAGCGCGAGCAGCGAGGCCGCCCAGGCGGGCGGTCGCGCCGGGCCAGGGCACCTGCAAGATCAGCACAACGGTGTCATCGCTGATATCCCCGCCGCCGAAACCCTCGACAGCCTGCTGGATGGCGTCAGCCATGCGGCTGGCAGGCATGTCGGCCAGACCGGCGACAAGGTCGCGGAGCCGGTCATCACCGAAGAGGTCGCGGTCGACCGGGCGGCGGGCCTCGGTGACGCCGTCAGTGAACAGGATGAGGCTGTCCCCCGGCCGCAGCGATGTCCGTGAGTCATGCAGCTCAGGATCCGGCAGCACCCCGAGCAGCGTTCCGGGCTGTCCGAACGTCTGCGTGCGCCCGTCCGCCCGTCGCACCAGAGCCAGGGGGTGACCCGCGGAACTCACCTGCACCGAGGCACCGGCCGCCGTCGGCCGCACCGTGGCATAGATCGCGCTGAGGAACCGCGGATCGTCGGTAAGCCAGTCCAGCAGCGCCTGGTTCAGAGTAGCCAGGATCATGCTGGGCCGGCCATGCCGATGCGCCTCCGCGCGGAGGGTGTAGCGGGCCAGCGCGGTGCTCTTGGCCGCCGGGACGCCCTTGCCGCACACGTCGCCGACCACCAGCCCCCAGCTTGCCCTCACGGAGGGGAATACGTCGTAGAAGTCCCCGAGAACTTCAGCCCCGGTCCCTCCGGCCACGTATCGCGCGGCGACCCGCAGACCGGGGATCTCCGGCAGCCGCGGCGGCAGCAGGCTCTCCTGCAGGGTCCGCGCCAACTCCGCACGTTCTGCGCCGTGCCTGCGTGCCGCCTGCAGCGCGATCTCACCTGCCGCGACATGCGCCAGAATGTCCAGGAACTCGACTTCCCGCGGTCGCCAGTTGCGCGGCCCATGGTCGGCCACGCACAGCGCGCCCGCCACACTGCCGTCGGGGTTGCGCACCGGGAATCCTGCCCAGGCCCGCACGCCTCCCGGCTCGAACGGGCCACTCGTGCTCGTACGCGGGTCCAGGCGGACGTCCTTGATGACCACCCGGGCCCCGGACTCGGTCACGCACTGGAGCAGTGACTGCTCAAGCTCACTCTGCCGATGGGCCATGTCCGGGATGCCGGACTCTCTCGAGCCGGAGGCCGACGGCGATCTGGCGATTATGACGGAGCCGGGCGCGGCGCCCAGGGCTAGCTCGGCCAGCCGATAGAAGCGTTCCATCGCCTCAGCGGCCGACGTGCTGCCAGGCCCTTGTGCTGCGCGCAGCAGCGGCTCGGGCGTTCCCGACTCAGCCAGCCCAGGCAGCGGGCCTGACCTGGCCGCAACGCTGACCGAGGGGTTACCGGGAAGTTTCATTACTGCCGCTTCAGGCGATTTTCGGCGTTCACACTAGCATCCGTTGACACCAGGCCACCCGCCCTTGCATTCAATCACAGAACGGGCCCGCAGATGCTTCTCTCGGACCCGATGCCTGTTGCTCAATAACGCTGCGAGGCCTACCAGCCACCCGCGTGAACTTACTGTGATAGCTACGACGGAATAGTCTTGCTCAGTCGCCAGCGCAGTTTGTGAGTGCTCCCGAAGATGCGGTCAGCCGCCTCGGGCGCGCCGTCTCAGCAGATCTCGTCCGGACGGCCTGGGTGTACGGGCGGCAGCCACCACCCCCGGGCGCTCCGCCGGGCTATACGCGCGCACGAGATACTTCACATGGCCCAGATCACGATCCGGTAATAATCTCTGCCGGCGTGTGTCCGATTCCGATACCTCAATTGGGAAGGCTGCCCAGCGGGCCTGGCTGGGCTATCCGGAGATTCTGGAACAGATTGGCAGTCAGCCTCAGTGCTATTCCTGCGCTGCGCGTCAGCGACCACTGGTGCGGGCGCATGGCCGCCGGCCATTACACTGACATGGCGTTCGCTGCGCGAGGCCGTGGCGGACGCTCAGCCACTGCCCAGGACGTCGCGGGCAGGCGAGCCATCTGAGCCAGCCTCGGCCACGACCATCCGCTGAACGATCCCGATCCGGTCACCGGACAGTTCGTGCCTGACGGTGCAACCGGCGCCCGCGCCACTCGACGATTCGCTGTCGCCGCAGGCTGCGGCGGCAAGGAGACGTTCGTGCCGACCAAGTGCGGAGCGCTCAGCACCTGCCTGCCCACGCGGTGCGATCCCAGGACGTCTGCGTGATACCGCACGGCGCCGCCGACCATCGCATTCTTCTGTCATCGACTCTCAAGCCAGAGCCGCACAGGGCGCTGACCTAAGGGCTGCCGGCACCGGCGGTAGCTCGCCTCCGAAAGCCCCCACAGCAAATCCTCGAGAGGACTTACATGGCATACGACCCGACGGCGACCCCGGGGCGACGGATTGCCCTGATCGCGCACGACAACAAGAAGCGCGACATGCTCGAATGGGTGGTCGCTGCCTCGGCCAGTTGCGCGGAGAATGTCGGAGCTGCGGTGGAGGCCGCAGAAGTCGACTGAGCGAGTCGCTTCGGGGCAACTTCGTCCCGGCCGGCGGGATCCGGATAGCCTGAACCCCGTGGATGACGAGTTCCGTAGCCGTCGCCCGGAGATCCTGCTGGCAGACGAGCGAGCCGGTCTCGAGGCGTTCCTTGACGACCTGCGGTACCTCCTTGAGCTCCAGTTTGAGGGCCTGACTGAGGAGGAGGCCTGTGAGCGCCTGGTGCCGTCCAGGACGACTCTGCTGGGCATCCTTGTGCACGCGTCGGCCATCGAGCGATTCTTCTTCCAGCGCACCTTGGAGGGCCGCAGCCAGCAGGAGATCCGTGGCCTTAGCGATGCCACCGACCCGAGCTGGGAGCTGGATGAGGGATCAAGCATCGACGGCGTCTTGCAGGAGTACCGGGAGGCATGCGAGGAGTCTCGCCGCATCGCCGCAGGCTACTCGCTGGATCACGTGACCACCCACAACGAGAAGCGCGGGCCGCTCAGGCTCAGGTGGATCTATACCCGCATGATTGAGGAACTTGCCCGGCATGCCGGCCATGCCGATATCCTCCGCGAGCAGATCCTCGCCGCCCGGGACTCGCGCCGACCGTCTAGCCCGACGGCCGGGTGCCATGCCAGCAAACCCGGATGAACCGGGCTAGGACCGCCGGGTCAGGATCTGAGCTGGGCTAGGCCTCGGTGCAGCCGCAGGCAGGCGATGGTGCCGGCTACCACGGTGATCGCGCTCAGGATGGCTGCCGGGCCGAGTGTTCCGGCGGCGTCGCCGGGTATTGCGGCCTTGAGCATGCTGATCGCCCAGTAGCCGGGCGAGGCAGGCGCGACATGCTGGGCGATGGTCGGCATCATGCTCACCGGCAGCAGCGCCCCGCCGAGGGTGCTGAGCACGATCGCGCCGGTGTCGGTGAGCACGGCGAGCTGGCCGTGGCTGCGCACCAGGGTGGCCAGCAGCGACCCGGCCGCCAGCAGCGTGGTGCTCCACACCAGCATCGCGAGCAGCAGCAGGAACGGCGGCCCGGTCACGCTCAGGCCGGCTACTCCCACGCCGTAGCCGATCACCACGGCCTGCTGCAGCAGCAGCACGGCGAGCACCGGGACCGCCTTGCCGATGAGCAGCTCGGCGGCGGCGGCGGGCGTGGCCCTCAGCATGTCCCAGGTCCGCCAGGTCCGCTCGGACAGCAGCGACATGCCCACGATCTGCAGCGCCAGCGTGGAGGAGAACACGAGCGGCCCGGTCACGTCCTGCACGGTGCCGCCGCCTGGCATCAGGCGGGTGAGCAGCGGCTTGGTGAGCCACATGAGGATCACCGGCATGATCATGTTGGCGATGAGGTTCGCCGGGTCGCGGCGGCGGAGCAGCAGGTTGTGCCGGATCAGCGCGGCCACCCGGAGGGCGCTTGTTCTCAGGCTGGAGCCGTCATGCAGCACTGGCCAGCGCCTGGTACAGGTCGTCGAGCGATGGCTCGGTGACGGACACGCCGCGCAGCGGCTTGGCCGAGCGCCGGGCCGAGGTCCTTGACGCCGCGATCGCGCTGGCCGACGCCGAGGGCCTGGCGGCGGTGACGCTGCGCGCTGTCGCGCAGCGGGTAGGGGCTACGGCGATGGCGTTGTATGGCTACTTCCCGGACAAGGACAGCCTGCTGGACGCAATGGCCGACCGGGTGATCGGCGAGGTTTCCCCCGGCCCGTCTGCCGAGCTGGCCGGGTGGCGGGACCGGCTGCTGGCGGCGGCCAGGCTGGCCCGCGTCATGGCGCACGAGCATCCGTCGGTGATCCAGTACGCGTTCACCAAGCCCGCCGAGACCCCGCACACGATGCGGATCGTCGAGTTCACCTACCAGGCGCTGCTCGACGCCGGCGTGCCGCACGCGGAGATCCCGCGGCTGGAGCGCTTCGTCAGCACCTTCGTCATCGGCTGGGCGCTGTCGGAGGCGAGCGGCCGGTTCACAGTGAGCCAGAAGAGCCGCCGGGAACGGCGGCAACTGCTCGGCCCGGACGAGATGCCGGCCTATGACGAAGTTGCTGCTGTCCGCGACACCCACGCCGACCCGGACGCCGAGTTCCTGGCGGACCTCACCGGCATCCTCAGCCTCATCGAGGCAGCCGGACGTTTCGGGTCAGGAACCTGGCCGGTCTTCGGCTGCTCCGACCAGCTACCGGCCTTGAGGTCTTTCCTGTTCGCTGGCTACACGCCTGAGCGCGGCGCGGCGAGAGCTGTGGATGTGCCGCCGGGCGGCAGCCCTGGCCCGGGCGGGGTCTCTGGCCACGAGTGCCTCAACGATCTCGGCGTGCTCCCGGACGGCCCTGGCTGGCCGGCCTGGGATGGTGAGGGTCGTCTCCATGCTCCGGCCGAGCATGTCCTGCAGCACCGTCTGGGTCATGGCCAGGAAGCGGTTGTTGGCGAACTCGGCAATCCGAAGGTGCAGCCGGGCGTCCAGGACCTGCAGCTTCGCGGCCGGGTGCTGGTCATGGACGCCTTCGGCGAGGGCCTCGAAGGTCCGCATCAGTTCCTGCAGCTGCTCGTCGGTGGCGGCCGTCGCGGTCCAGCCGGCCGCGGCCACTTCCAGCACCTCCCGCATGGCGAACAGCTCTTCCAGGCCGACCTCACGCAACCGGGCAAACCGGTCCAGGGCGCGTTCGCCCTCGTCGGGCGCGGCTACGAACACGCCCTTGCCGTGCCGGACGAGCACGACGCCGCGGGCTTGCAGGGAGCGCAGGGCCTCGCGTACGGAAGCGCGGCTGACTCCCAGCAGTTCGCAAAGTTCCCGCTCCCCGGGCAGGCGATCGCCAGGCTTCAGCCCGTTGCTGTCGATATAGCGCTGCACGTGGCCGGCCACTCGCTGGAACAGCGGCTCATCTGACCCCATCCAGTGCCAGCCAATGCCGTCGCCCTTTGGCTGCGCCAGGCCAGTGGCCGCCCGGCCGGGCTGTTCGGGCACAGTTGCTCCTTAGCTCAGGCGCTCTGGAAAAGGCGGGTCGGCGCGAACTCACGGTGGCCGAGCGCCTCGGCGCACGTGAGCCGGCCATTCACCGTGCGGTCGATGACATTCTCCAGCCGGTCGCCGGCCTCTTTCAGGCTGTACTCCAGCTGGAGCAGGCCGCGGACATCGACGTCGATGTGCTCGCTCATGGTGTCGACTGTCACCGGGTTCGCCGAGATCTTGATCACTGGCTCTACCGGGTGGCCGACCACGTTGCCCTGGCCGGTGGGGAACAGATGGATAACTGCGCCTGCGGCCGCTGTGAGGGTGATGAACTCAGCGGCGGCGCAGGAGGTGTCCATGAAGTTCAGGCCCGGCCGGGTCGGCCGCTGGCCCGGCGCCAGCGCGTCCACTACCGGAGCGGTCCCGGTCTTCTCGATGTTGCCGAGTGCCTTCTCCTCGATGGTGGACAGGCCGCCGCGGATGTTTCCCTGGGTCGGCTGGGAGCCGAGCAGGTTTGCCCCGGTGTGCTCGACCATGGCGATGTAGCTGTCGTAGAACGCCTGGAATTTCTCGCGGACCTCGGTGGTGGCGCAGCGGGCGGCGATCAGGTGCTCCCCGCCAGTGAGCTCGGTGGTCTCGCCGAAGACGACGGTGCCGCCCGCGGCTATGTGCCGGTCTACGGCCTGAGAGGTCGCCGGGTTGGCCCCGAGGCCGCTGGTGGTGTCGGACTCGCCGCACTTGATGCTCATCACCAGCTCGCCTCGCTCGACCGGAACCCGGGTGATCTCGCTGGCGTCCTGCAGCAGCTGA
>Ga0134126_10014209_pt1 | contig 10052 bp, 7 predicted proteins | sample KB31752_FD_96881 | JGI IMG/M metagenome (GOLD analysis project Ga0134126, IMG submission 96881) | Terrestrial soil microbial communities with excess Nitrogen fertilizer from Kellogg Biological Station, Michigan, USA - KB3-175-2 | ecosystem: Environmental > Terrestrial > Soil > Unclassified ...
GAGCGAGGCGGTGATCGCCTCGAGCGAGCCCTGCACATCGGATTTGACGACGACGGCCAGCTCCTTGGCGACGCCGGCGGCGATCTGCGAGAACATCTGCTCGAGCGTGCCGCGCGCGCCGGCGACGGCCTGCTGCTCGCGGCGACGGCGCTGGCGATAGTCGGCGATGTCGCGGGCCCGCGTCTCGTTCTCGGCGACGACGAAATCATCGCCGGCGAGCGGCGTGCCATTGAGGCCGAGCACTTCGACCGGCGTTGCCGGCCCGGCCTCTTTCAGCTGATTGTTGCGCTCGTCGATGAGCGCGCGCACCCGGCCCCATTCGCTGCCGGCAACGAAGATGTCGCCGACACGCAGCGTGCCGCGCTTGATCAGCACAGTGGCGACCGGGCCGCGGCCGCGCTCCAGCTTGGCCTCGATGATGGTGCCCTCGGCCGGACGACTCGCATTGGCCTTGAGATCGAGGATCTCGGCCTGCAGCAGGATGGCTTCCTCGAGCTTGTCGAGGCCGGTCTTCTTAATGGCGGAGACCTCGACGTCGAGCACTTCGCCGCCGAGCTTCTCGACCACCAGCTCGTGCTGCAGCAGCTCCTGGCGCACGCGATCGGGCTTGGCGTCGGGCTTGTCCATCTTGTTGATGGCGATGATCATCGGCACCTGCGCCGCCTTGGCGTGGCGGATCGCCTCGATCGTCTGCTCCTTGATGCCATCATCGGCGGCGACCACCAGGACGACGATGTCCGTGACATGGGCGCCGCGGGCACGCATCGCGGTGAAGGCCTGGTGGCCCGGCGTGTCGATGAAGGTGATGCGCTGGCCGCCTTTGAGCTGCACCTGATAGGCGCCGATATGCTGGGTGATGCCGCCGGCCTCGCCGCTCGCCACGTCGGTGTCGCGCAGGGCATCGAGCAGCGAGGTCTTGCCGTGGTCGACATGACCCATGATGGTGACGATGGGCGGGCGCGAGGTGAGGGTCTCCGCGGCGTCGTCCTCGCCCTTGAGGCCGATCTCGACATCCGATTCCGAGACACGCTTGATCTTGTGGCCGAATTCGGTGACCAGCAGCTCGGCGGTGTCGGCGTCGATCACTTGGTTGATCGTTGCCATCACGCCCATGCGCATCAGCGCCTTGATCACGTCGGCGCCGCGCTCGGCCATGCGGTTGGCGAGCTCCTGCACGGTGATGGTCTCGGGCACGACCACGTCGCGAACGATCTTGGTCGGCTCTTGCTGCGACTGGAGCAGGCGCTGCTTCTCGCGCTCGCGCGCGCGGCGCACCGAGGCGAGGCTGCGCATGCGCTCGCCATCCTCCTCGTTGAGCACCTTGGTAACGGTGAGCTTGCCGGTGCGGCGGCGCGGCTCGTCACGGCGCGTCGGCGTCGGCGCTCTCTTGACGTCGGCGCGGAGCCCGCCACGGCGAGGCGCGACCTCCTCCTCGATCTCCTCCTCGGCCTTCACCTTGCCGGCCGCGGTCAGTGCGGCGACCTTGTCGGCGGCAGCCTTGCCGGCGCGCTCCGCCATCTGGCGGCGGGACTCCTCCTCCGCCTTGCGCTTCGTGTCCTCTTCGCTCTTGCGCTTGGCCTCTTCCTCGAGCTTGCGCTTGGCCTCCTCCTCGACGCGGCGGCGGCCTTCCTCCTCGGCGCGGCGGCGCGCCTCCTCGGCGCGGCGCGCCTCGTCCTCGCGCTGGCGCGTGGCATCGATCACCGCCTGCTTGCGGGCGTCCTCGTCGGCGCGAATGGCGCCCTTGAGCGCGCGCACGCGGCCGGCGCGCTCCTCGTCGGTGAGGCCCCGCGGCAGCACCATCGGGCGCCGCGCCGGTTGGGTCGCGGGCGTCGTTGCCGCCGACGGCTTCGTGGCCTCGCTGGGTGGCGCCGCATCGTGCCGCTCCGCTGGGCCGGGCGTTGCGCGCTTGCGGCGCACTTCGACCTGAACCGTCTTGGAGCGCCCATGCGGGAAACTCTGCCGCACCTGGCCTGTCTCGATCGGCTTGCGCAGCTCGAGGCGACTGCCGGCGGGGCGGCCCAGACTCAGCGGGCGTTTGGTGTCCTGATCGCTGTTATCGGTCATCGTTATTCGGTACCGTCACTCTTTTCCCATGGCCGCGGGGCTACCGCGTCCGAAGATTGATCCGCGGCGGGCGGGCGAAACCCCGCGAGCCGCGTCGCGTCACCGACGAGCATCTCGGCGAGGCGCCCGGGCGCCAGGGCCACGTGCACCACATGCTCGCGCCCGAAGGCCGCGCCTAGCTCGGCGCCCGTCAAACACTCGACCAACGGCAAGCCCGGCGCCGCGTCCTTGAGCTTGCCGCGCCCGTCGACGGCGCCATCGGCGGCCGCGACCAGCACTCCCGCCTTCCCGGCCGCCAGCGCCGCTTGCACCTTGACGAAGCCCATGACCGCCTGGCCGGCGCGGCGCGCGAGACCGATATGGTCGCAGCAGCGCTCCGCCAACAAGGCTTCAACGCGATCGGCCAAGCCATCCTCAATGATGACCGCCTGTCGCGCCGCCCGGGCGAAGAGCCGCTTGGTCACTGCGAGAGCCATTATATCGCGCCGCGGCGTCAACCACAAACCCCGGCCCGGCAGCCGGCCCGCGACATCCGCCACCACTCGGCCGTCGGGCGCTACGACGAAGCGAAGCAGCTCCGCCTTGACGCGGCTTTCGCCAGTGACGAGGCAGCGGCGCAGCGGCCCGCTCTCGCTCTCGTCCTCGCGCTGTGACGCCGCGGCCACCCTCGGCCCTACTCCACCGCGGCAGCGCCGCCCGCGGCGGCACCCTCGTCGGCGAACCAATGGGCACGCGCCGCCATGATGATGGCGTTGGCCTGTTCCTGGTCGAGCTTGACGGTCGGCTGCGCCATCTCGACGAGCTCGTCACCGGCGAGATCGGCCAGATCGTCGAGCGTCTTGACGCCCTTCTCGCCGACCGCCACCAGCAGCGCCGGCGTCACGCCCTCGATGGCGGCGATGTCGTCGCTGACGCCGAGCTCCTTGCGGCGCGCCTCGAGCTTGACGTTCTGCTCGTCGAGGAATGTCCGGGCGCGCTGCTGCAGCTCGTTGGCGACGTCCTCGTCGAAGCCCTCGATGCCTGCCAGCTCGTTGAGCGGCGTGAAGGCGACTTCCTCGACCGAGGTGAAGCCCTCGGTGACCAGCAGGTGGGCGATGACGTCGTCGACATCGAGCGCGTCGATGAACATCTTGCTGCGCGTGCGGAACTCTTCGGTACGGCGCTCGCTCTCCTCGGCTTCGGTGAGGATATCGATGTCCCAGCCGGTGAGCTGCGATGCCAAGCGCACGTTCTGGCCGCGGCGGCCGATGGCGAGCGACAGCTGCTCGTCCGGCACCACCACCTCGATGCGGCGCTGCTCCTCGTCCATCACCACCTTGGCGACCTCGGCGGGCGCCAGCGCGTTGACGACGAAGGTCGCCGGATCCTGCGACCATGGAATGATGTCGATCTTTTCGCCCTGCAGCTCGGCGACGACGGCCTGGACGCGCGAGCCGCGCATGCCCACGCAGGCGCCGACCGGATCGATGCCGCTGTCGTTGGAGATGACGGCGATCTTGGCACGCGAGCCCGGGTCGCGCGCGACGGCGCGGATCTCGATGATGCCGTCATAGATCTCGGGCACCTCCTGCGCGAACAGCTTGGCCATGAATTGCGGATGGGTGCGCGACAGGAAGATCTGCGGGCCGCGCACTTCCTGGCGCACGTCGTAGATATATGCCCGCACGCGCTCGCCCTGGCGGAAGCTCTCGCGCGGCAGCAACTCGTCGCGCCTGAGGATCGCCTCGGCGCGTCCGAGATCGACGATGACGTTGCCGAACTCGACGCGCTTCACCAGGCCGTTGACGATCTCGCCGACGCGGTCCTTGTACTCGCTGTATTGCCGCTGACGCTCGGCGTCGCGCACCTTCTGCACGATCACCTGCTTCGCCGTCTGCGCGGCGATGCGGCCGAAATCGATGGGCGGCAGCGGATCGGTGATGAAATCGCCGATCTCCGCCTCGGGATTGAAGCGCTTGGCCTCGCTCAGCGGGATCTGCGTCGCCTCGTTCTCGACGGGATCCTTCACCTCGCGGAAGCGCATCAGCCGGATCTCGCCGTTCTTGCGGTCGATTTCGGCGCGGATGTCGTATTCCTGGCCGTATTTGGAGCGGCCGGCTTTCTGGATCGCCTGCTCCATCGCCTGCAGGACTTCGTCGCGGTCGATGCCTTTGTCGCGGGCGACCGTATCGGCGACTTGCAGCAGCTCCGGCCGGGCATAGGTGACGCTGGTTTGCATGGTGACCATCTTCTTAGGGCTTCTTCAGGCTGTCCTACCGAGAGGAAGCGTCGGCGCGGCGGCGAGCAGCTCGTCGGTAAGCACGAGCTTGGCGCGCGCGATCGCCGGAAACGGCAAGGCGACGAGCGCGCCGTCGACAACCAGCCGGACGCGATCGCCATCGACGCCCTCGAGCCGCCCGCGGAAGCGCTTGCGGCCGTCGACCGGCGCATTGAGCTCGACCCGCGCCTCGTGGCCGGCGAAGCGCGTGAAATCCTCGCGCTTGACCAGGGGACGGTCGATGCCCGGCGAGCTCACTTCGAGAACATAGGCGGCATCGATCGGGTCGGCGACATCGAGCAGCGCCGAGACGGTGCGGCTGATGTCGGCGCAATCCTCGACGGTCATCGCCGCCTCGTCGCTGCGCTCGGCCATGATCTGCAGCGTCGCGCGGCGGCCGCCGGTGACCGCGATGCGAACGATGCGGTAGCCCATCGCCTCCAGCGAAGGCGCGATGATCGCCTCGATCTTGCCGGTTTCCAAGAACGCTCCCGTTAACCGTGGTCTGGAAACAAAAAAGTGGGCCGCTGGCCCACCCCTCTCAAGGTCCGCACGATCGGAACCTATGGGACTTGTTTTTTGCGAAATATAATCATTTCCGCGTCCGCCGCAAGGCTCAAACCACGGCGCCCGTGCCCGTCGCGCGCGGCCGCCGGCGGAACCGCAGGAAGGCGGGCCGGCGACCGGCGTCGAGGGCCTTCTGCTCATAGCGTGTCAGGGGCCAGTCGGGCGGCCGCTCGTGCCAATCCTGCGGTCGGCGGGCCAGCCATTCGAAGGCGTCGTGCGCCGTCGCCCGCTCCAGCATCCAGCGCAGATAGTCCACATCGTCGGTGGCGAGTCTGAGCTCGGCGCCGTCGGCCATGGCTCGCGCCAAGGCGTCGAGCGTCGCCGTCGAGACGAGGCGCCGCTTGTGATGGCGCAGTTTTGGCCACGGATCAGGAAAGAGGATGAAGACGCGGTCGAGGCAGGCCTCGGCGAGGGCGCCGACCAGTGGGCGTGCGTCGTCGATCAGCAGACGCAGATTGGCAAGGCCCAGGCGCTCTACCTCGGCCAGCAGCTTGACCACGCCATTCTCGAACACTTCGCAGCCGATGAAGCCATAGTCCGGCAGCCGCGCCGCCAACGCCGCCAGATGCTCGCCGCCGCCGAAACCGATCTCGAGCCAGACGGCTGCCATGGGGCGATCGAACAGACAGCCTGGGTCGAATGGCCGCTGGCGCGGTAGCTCGAAGCGCACCTGCGGCAACATCGCATCGAGCAGCCGCTGCTGCGCAGGACGAAGCTTCCGGCCGCGTCGGCGGCCGTGCAGCAGCGACCGGCGCTCGCCGGCGCCGGAATCGCTCAGAACGCCGCCCGCAGCCGCGGCACCAGGTCGACGCGCTCCCACGAGAAGCCGCCATCGGCCTCGGGCGCGCGGCCGAAATGGCCATAGGCCGCCGTCCGCGCATAGATCGGCTTGTTGAGGCCGAGATGGGTGCGGATGCCGCGCGGCGACAGATCGAGCAGCTCCTGCAGCACGCGCGACAGCTTCTCCTCGTCGACCCGCGCGGTGCCGCCGGTGTCGATATAGACCGAGAGCGGCTTGGCGACGCCAATGGCGTAGGAGAGCTGGATGGTGCAGCGCTCGGCCAACCCGGCGGCGACAACGTTCTTGGCGAGATAGCGTGCTGCATAGGCGGCGGAGCGATCGACCTTGGTCGGATCCTTGCCGGAGAAGGCGCCGCCGCCATGCGGCGCGGCGCCGCCATAGGTGTCGACGATGATCTTGCGCCCGGTGAGGCCGGTATCGCCGTCAGGGCCGCCGACGACGAAGCGCCCGGTCGGGTTGACGTAGAAATGCTCCTCGTCGCACATCCAGCCGTCGGGCAGGACGTTCAGCACGTGCGGCCGCACGATCTCACGCACGTCGTCCTGGTCGATGCTCTCGGCATGCTGTGTCGAGACCACCACGGACGTGGCACACACCGGCTTGCCGCTGACGTATTGCAGGCTGACCTGGCTTTTGGCGTCGGGCCCGAGCAGCGGTGCGGCGCCGGAATGGCGCGCCTCCGCCAGCGATTTCAGGATGGCATGAGAATAATAGATCGGCGCCGGCATGAGGTCGGGCGTCTCGGTGCAGGCATAGCCGAACATGATGCCCTGATCGCCCGCCCCTTCGTCCTTGTTGCCGCTGGCATCGACGCCCTGGGCGATGTCGCTCGATTGCTTGTGCAAATGGCAGGCGATCTCGGCGTGCTTCCAGTGGAAGCCTTCCTGCTCATAGCCGATATCTTTGATGGCGTGTCGCGCCGCCTCGATCAGCATATCCTTGGTGATCGCGTCCGGGCCGCGCACCTCGCCGGCCAGCACGACGCGATTGGTCGTGGCCAGGGTCTCGCAGGCGACGCGTGCCTGCGGATCGGCGGCCAAGAAGGTATCGACCACGACATCGGAGATGCGGTCGCACACCTTGTCGGGATGCCCTTCCGACACCGATTCGCTGGCAAAAACATAGTCGCGCTTGGCCACGGTCCCGCTCTCCTTAGCCTCGGCCGCCCGGATGTGGGAGCCGCCGTACCGGCATTGATGAACGCGCTTTCGGCGAAAAGGCTCCCGCTTTCTTCGCGCGCATGCCCGCCGACGTGTGGCAAGCCGACGGCGCGCCGTCAAGCCCTTTCAGAACCTGCGACCGCCTGGATCAGGCCGGAGTGCCGCAGGCGTTGGCGATCGCCTTGGTGAGATCGAACAGCCGGCGGCGGATCTGCGTGTCGGGGATGCGGTAATAGGCGCGCACGAGCTCGAGCGTCTCGCGCCGCATCATCGGGTCGGGCTCGTAACCGCTGCCGGACGTCTCGCGCCCGCCGGGCTCGCCCTGCGAGGCCGCGACCGTCTCCGCCTTGATGTCGTCGAAGAAAAACGAGACGGGCACATCGAGCACGCGGCTCAAGTCGTAAAGGCGACTCGCGCCGATGCGGTTGGCGCCGCGCTCGTATTTCTGCACTTGCTGGAACGTGAGGCCGAGGGCGTCGCCCAACTTCTCCTGACTCATGCCGAGCAATGTGCGCCGCAGGCGCACGCGCGTGCCGACATGGACGTCGATCGGATTGGGCTTGTCAGATTTTCGCCGCCGCCTGCGTCCCCCGAGGGGCTTGTTGTTCATTCCCGCCTACGCGCGTGACTGTCGACCCGAATGCGGTCAGACTATCGTATGCGGAATCGCAAGAGGTCAATGTTCTAATTGCCTATGCTCGGCCAAATCACAAATAATTCACAGTTTTTGCAGGCGGCGCCCATCGATACGGGAGAGAACGGCGGCTACCGCCAGGATTAAGAGCGCGGCCGCAAAGAAAATCTCATCCCTGTAGCGTTCATAAGGTGTCGGCGCTAGCGCACGTGGCAGCGGCGCGTCAATCACGCCGATCGAGTCGAGGTCGAGTCGCGCTGCCACGGTGTCGTCGACCCGCCGGGCGATGCGCCCATAAGGATCGATCACCGCGGAGACGCCATTATTGGCCGCCCGCACCAGCGGCAGTCCTTCCTCCACCGCGCGCACGCGCACGATGGCGAGATGTTGGAACGGTCCTGAGCTGACGCCGTACCACGCATCATTGGTGACATTGAGAAGCCACTGGGGACGATTTGCCCTGTCGATCACCGCCCCGGGGAAGATCGCTTCATAGCATACCAGCGGGCCGACCGGCGGCAGGCCGGGCAGCGTCAGCGTTCGCGGCCCGGGACCCGCCGACAGATCGCCAATCCCCGGCGCTATGGCGTCCATCGGCAGAATGCTGCGCAACGGTATATATTCGCCGAACGGCACGAGATGCGCCTTGTCATAGGTCGCGATAATGGCGCCGCGCTTATCGAGCACGACAACACTGTTCCAGATGTGCTTCGGCGGCCAACCCGTGATCGGCTCCGCGCGCTCTGCGCCGGTGAGCAGCAGGCCGCCCGGCGGGATCACCTTGGCGATCGCCTGGCGCTCGTCGGCGAAGCGCTCGAGCAGCGGAGGCGCCGCCGTTTCAGGCCACACCAGCGCCGTCACCTTGTCGGCGCCGCGCGAAGCGCTCAGCGCCAGCAGCCGTCGAAAATTCTGCGCCAGCGCGTCGGGATCGTTCTTGATCGTCTCCGCGATCGAGGGCTGCACCAGGCGCAGCGTTACGCCGGGCACGGTGTCCGGCGAGGCGTTGGCGAGCCGCCAGGCGCCGCCGGCGGCGGGCAGCGCGATCAGCATCACCGCCGTGGCCAGCGCCGCATAGCGGCCGCGGCCAAGATCGCCCAGCCGTGCCGGCAGCGCCGCCGCGAGCACGGTCAAGAGGCTGAGGCCGTAGATGCCGGTGACCGCGGTGAGCTGCAGCACGGCAAGCGCGCCGGGGAAGGCGCCCGCCCAGGCGTAGCCGATGAGGTTCCAGGGAAAGCCGGTAAGGATATGGCCGCGCAGCCACTCCGCCATGACCCAGGACACCGCCAGTACGAGTATGCGGGCGCTGCCCAGCAGACCGAAGCGGCGCGTCGCCTCATGCGCGGCCAGCGTGGCGAGCGCGGTGAAAAGAGCGAAGCCGGCAGGGAAGCCGAGCAGCGCCGGCGGCACCAGCCACCAGAACCGGGCGATGTCAACGAAGAGGGCCGCGGAGATCCAATAGAGCCCGGCGAGGAAAAAGCCGAAGCCGAACCACCAGCCGAGCAGCGCCGCGTCGCGGCGGCCGGCGCAGCCATCCATGAGCCAGACGAGCCCGCTGAAGGAGATCAGCAGCACGGGCGGGCCGCTCAGCAAAATCACGACCAAGGGTGGCGCGCCTATCGGCGAAAACGGGGCAGCCGCGAGAGCGCCGAGCAATAGTGCGGCGGCATGGCGCCGCCAGCCGGAAAGGCCGGCGGTCCACATCGCCGCACGTTGCAGCGGCGCCAGCGGCCCGGCGGCACGGAACGCGGCCCCGGCGGGTGCGTCAGACGGTGCGTCAGACATTGGCGTCGGCATCGGCCGCCGCCGGCGGCAGGCCGCGGACGCGCACGCGCTTGATCCGTCTCGGATCAGCGTCGAGCACCTCGAATTCAAGGCCGGAGGAATGCTTGAAGACTTCGCCGCGGCCCGGCACCCGGCCGGCGAGAGCGCCGACCAGGCCGCCAAGCGTCTCGATGCCGTCCTCCTGCTCGCGCGACAGCAGCGGCGCGGTGACGCGATCTTGCAGCGCGGCGATCCGCGTCCGCGCATCGGCGATGAGCGAGCCGTCCGGGCGCTCGATCACCTTGGGCTGATCGGCGTCGTCGTGCTCGTCCTCGATCTCGCCGACAATCTCCTCGATCACGTCCTCGATGGTGACGAGGCCGTCGATGCCCCCGAACTCGTCGACAACGAGCGCCATATGGACGCGCGCCAGCCGCATCTGAAGCAGCAGGTCGAGCACCGGCGTCGACGGCGCGGCGAACAGCACCTTGCGCGCGAGCTTGGCCAATGTCACCGGCTTGCTGTCGGCGGCATAGGGCAGCAGATCCTTGATGTGAATCATGCCGAGCACGTCGTCGAGCGTCTCACGATAGAGCGGCACGCGCGAATGGCCCTGCTCGACGAGCTGCTTCACCGCGTCATGGAAGGGCGTATCGACGGCAATGGCAACGATGTCGACGCGCGGCACCATGATGTCGGCGGCATTGAGCTCGTGCAGCTTGAGGATGTTGGTGAGCAGCGTCCGCTCATGCGGATCGATCGGCTGCTCCTCCTTGTGCTCCTCGATCAGCTCCTCGAGCTCCTCGC
>Ga0134126_10014211_pt1 | contig 10052 bp, 5 predicted proteins | sample KB31752_FD_96881 | JGI IMG/M metagenome (GOLD analysis project Ga0134126, IMG submission 96881) | Terrestrial soil microbial communities with excess Nitrogen fertilizer from Kellogg Biological Station, Michigan, USA - KB3-175-2 | ecosystem: Environmental > Terrestrial > Soil > Unclassified ...
GCTGAAGATTTTACGGAAGATGTTTTGCTCCGGCGGTGGCGTGCGCAGTATTTCCAGCGCCTCGCCGCCCGCGGCGGTAGCCAGCTTGTGGCCAAATCGTGCGGGAAGCGCCGTCTGGACGAAACCAACATCCACATCGTCAATGTGATTGCAGATCACAAGCACCGGCCCTTGAACGTTTTTCAGGAACGCGCGGCCTTCCACCTTCGGCCAACCCAGCGCTAACATCGCCGGGCGCATCAACAAATAATGCGCTAGCAGGCGCAGCCATGTTGTCGGCCAGCGCTGCGCCCATGCCGGGTAATGATAATGTGCTCTCGGCATGGATGCAGTTCCACCGCGCAGAACGCGCTCAAGATCGCCGACTGTATTCACCGCGGAGAAGTTGGCCTCGCTCAAGTCAACCTGATAGCGGTCTTCCAATGTGCTCATCAATTCCACGCGGTCGAGAGAGCTGAGGTTCAAGTCTGAATCGAGGTTCGCATCCGGCGAAACATTTCCTGCGCCATGTTTCGAGATGCGGCCGATCAACTCCGCGAGAGGGCTAACGAGCGCGCCATGCGATACGTCATCTAGCCCTCCCAAGACCGCTTTCGCAATCTCCCCACGCTTCGGCTTCTGAGTGGAAGTTCGCGGGAAATCTTCCTCCGGCCAGACAAACCACTTGCGAGCGCGCTGATACTCCGCCAGCAATGTATTGGCCTTTTGCACAATGGGCGCCGCATCTTTTGCAGGGTCGCGCAGAATCAACACCGCACACGGCTCGGCATTGCCGCCATCTTCAAAGGGAATGACCACGCAATCCTTTACCTCAGGCTGTTTTCGCATGGCTGCTTCCAGGTCTTCCGGATATACGTTCATTCCGGCCGAAGTTACGATCACTTCTTTTTTTCGGCCTTTGAAGTACAGATTGCCTGCCTCATCCAGTTCTCCAATGTCTCCGGTGTGGAACCAACCTTCGTCTCCGGTCGCAGTGTGCAGCTCCGAGCCCTTCATCACTGTGGAAGCAACTCCGCCGCCTCGCACCAGAATTTCGCCGTCAGGCGCGAGCTTGACCTCCCGTCCGGCCAGCACTTTTCCAATAGATCCTTTGCCGAGCTTGAAGGGATGGTTGACGCTGATAAGAGAAGTTGTCTCCGTCAGGCCGTAGCCCTGTATGACGGCCAACCCCAGCCGTCCCCAGAACTGTTCGGTGACGCTATCGAGCGCCGCTCCGCCAGAGATGAATGCCCAGAACTTCCATCCAAAAAGGCGATGAATGCGGCGGAATATCCACCAGCGATGCAGAAAATGCTTGCCCTCAGCCCGTTGAAATCTGCGCTGGAATTCCGGCAACTCCCCGCTATCTTCGAAATCGCGCTGAATCTTTTCCTTAAGCGACTGCAAAACGCGCGGCACCGAAACCAGAACCGAAATCCGCTCCCTATGGATCATGCCCAGAATCTCAGACGGTTTGAAGGTGTCCGTAAAAAACACGGTCCCCCCCATCAGTTGCGGGAGGAATATTCCAAGAAACTGTCCAAACACATGGCTTAAGGGAAGCAGGTTCAAAAAACGGACCGGATGCACAAATCGTTCGTACTTGAGATATTTTTTGATTTCCGCTTCGAGCGGCGCGATGTTACTGAGTACGTTGCCGTGCGTGATGACGACCCCCTTTGGCTCGGCGGTCGTGCCGGAAGTAAAAATGATCTCCAGCGGATCTTCGGGTGTTAATGCCGCTGCGGCGTAAGGCTCCGTGGACTGCTGGGAGAGAATTTCTGGAAGTTGTTCCAGCAAAAGGACGGCGGATGGGCCAAGCGCTTTACCATGCTCGAGAGAGCACACAGCCAATTTCGCGTTCGTCTGCGTGTAAACGCGATACGCGAAGTCCACGCTGGCCGCGTCATCCATAGGAACGGCCACCGTCCCGCGCAACGCGCATCCAAAAAATGCCGCCACCCATTCCGCCGAGTTCGGCCCCCAGAGCAGTACACGGTCGCCTTTGCCGATTCCACGTGCTTCCAACTCGCGCGCAAACTGGAATGCGAAATCCGCGGTCTTCTTATACGACCAGCGCGTAAAACGATATCCTGCGCGTTGTGCGTAAGCGCATTCCGCTCCTCGGGCCAGGAAATTTTCAAGGAAACCGGTGATGGTGCTCTGCGGCATCAGCTACAGCCTAGTTTCCGGTTGATAGGAGGTCAATTCGCGGACAGGCGCTGGTCTCCAATTGTGCCCAAATGACCGGGCTCAGAGCCCAAGTTGCTTTAAATAGCGCAGGAAGGGTTCGCGCAAGTCAGGCCGTTTAAGTGCGAACTCGACGGTAGCTTTGAGGAATCCAAGTTTGTCTCCGGCATCGTGGCGTTTGCCGTCAAATACGTATCCGTAAATCTTCTCCCGCTTGAGCAAACGCCGCATTCCATCGGTAAGTTGCAATTCGCCGCCGGCGCCCGTTTGCGTTTTCTCGAGTTCCTCAAAAATGGTGGGCGTAAGAATGTACCGGCCAATGATTGCCAGATTGGAGGGCGCTTGTTCAGCTTTCGGCTTTTCGACTAGATCCTCAATCTCAAAAAGCTTTCCATTCGATCCTTCTACGCTTTTCGCCTTTAGAACTCCATAGGATGAAATGGAAGGGCCATCAATTTGCTGAACGGCAATCACCGAGCATTGGGTTTTCTCATACACCTGAATCAATTGCTTAAGGCATGGAACTTCCGCGTCAATCACGTCATCCGCCAGCAAAACAGCAAAGGGTTCATCACCGACGAGTTCCCGCGCGGTTAGCACAGCATGTCCCAGACCCAAAGCTTCCTTCTGCCGCACGTAAGCAAGATGAATCATGTCGGAGATGTGGCGCACAATTTCCAGCAGGTCGTTTTTTTTGCGCTCCGCCAGCATGCTTTCCAGTTCGTAGCTCACGTCAAAGTGGTCTTCAATCGCCTGCTTTCCGCGTCCCGTAATCATTACGATCTGGTCGCAGCCGGAAGCCATAGCTTCCTCCACGCCGTATTGAATGATCGGTTTGTCCACGATGGGCAGCATCTCTTTGGGCTGCGCTTTGGTAGCAGGCAAGAAGCGGGTACCGAGTCCGGCTGCGGGGAATACTGCCTTGCGAACTTTCTTGCTCATGTTTTCCTTTTCCAGAATCCAACCGCGAGATTTACGAAAACTATAACGTCGGACTGCCGTTGCCCAGCATCTTCTCACGAATAATTTTAAGAGGTATGCCGCCCTGCTTCATAAACGCGTCGTGAAATTCGCGCAGGCTGAATTGATCTCCGCGTATGGCGTGGTAATCCTGGCGCAGCTTCAAAATCTCAAGTTTCCCCAGGGTGTACACCAGATAGGTCGGATCGGAGGTCCCACGCTTGGCCTCCTCTTCCGCGACCGGTGGCACCTGATATCCCTCTTTCACAAAAAATTCCTGGGCCTGCTCAATGGTCATTTTGCCCGTGTGCATTTGGATGCCAACTATGAACCTTGCGTCACGCAACAGCGCATCGTCCAGTTGCCCCAGCCGAAGCTGGGGATCGCCGTTGCCGTAACCCTCATCCAGCATCATCTGTTCGCTGTAATGCGCCCAGCCCTCGGTATTACTTCCACAGGAAATCAATTTGCGAACTTTTGAAGGAGCACTTTTCAACCACAAAAACTGGGTATAGTGCCCCGGATACACCTCATGCACGGCGGTGCTTATGATCGTGCCGCGGTTAAAGCCTTCCATCCATTCTTCTGTTTTCGCAGCACTCCATGACGGATCAGGCAGCGTCACGTTGAACATGGCTTCGGTGGCTTTACTCTCGTAAGGCCCCGGTGTATCCATCGAAGCCGTAGTCAATGCACGCATAAATGGCGGTGTTTCCTCCACAATCGGGAGCACGGTGGAAGGTATCGTAATGATCTGTTTCTGATTGATGTAATCGCGCAGGCCGCCAAGCACATTTCGGAAAGCCTGAAGCAGTTGGCCGCTGGGAGGATGGTCTTTTTGCAGGTCAGCCAGTACTTCCCGCGTGCTGCGTTTAGGATCAATGCGCGCCGCGACCCCATTGAGCCGCTGCTGGTTTTGGCGCAGATCAGCGTAGCCAATCTCCAGCAGCTTATCCAATGGGATGTCTACCATTTCGTCGTACAGGAGTTTCTTGCGGTAATTCTCGGCACCTATTCGAAAATCCCCTTTCGAAATGGGCAGCAGCTCTTTTTGCAGGAAGGTCTGATAATCACTCAGTCCTTTAATGACCGCATCATTGCTCGCCTGAAACTCCGCAAGCAGCTTCGGATCTTTTATCGAAGAAAATGCGGCTGGCACATCTTTTTGAAAGAAGCCGACGATGCCGGGCAGCTGTTGTATCGCGACCTGGGTATAAATAAGTGGAGGATTTTTCAGGTTTTCCTGTGCTGCTTCAAATACCTTGGGAACCTGCTGCTCCCGTGCGATCACCGAACGCAGCCGGTCTTCCGGAGGCGCAAAATTGCGCGCCATGAGAACGAAAATACTGTATGACAAACTCGAACTGTACTCGTCCGGGTCCTTCTTCCACATCTGAATATCGTTCAACTCCAGCAGTCGGCCGTTGATGGAGCTCACGACCAGATCACGGTCGGCGATTTCATCCTGCGTCATCGGCAGCGTGGAAATGTGCTCGAAACGTGTTTTGAACTGATTCAACCCCGAAATTTCCGCCTGCGCGGCTTTGGCAGAGTAGTCTTCCAGCTTGCCATCGTATTGATGAAACCCGTCAGAGGTCGCCTCGGTTGGATGAAACTGAAAACGAAAATCGAAGTATTCATCCACGAGTTGGTTGAAATTTACCGTTTTCTGGTGCGTGCGCGCCGTGACGTACGAAGGGATGAAGAGAAACATGAAAATAAAAACTGCGGAGAGTGCCGGTGCGGCTTTAGGCATGGACGATCCTCGACGGAAAATCTCTCACTGCATCTACCAATGACATTCAACAACGACATCTAAAGTAGCATGCGAGAAAACAAAATTCAGGTAAGTCTTGTCAATCGGTGCAGCGCCAAAGCGAACTTAAACCGCGACGGAAGGCACTTCTTCCAGGCCCAGTTCATGCAGAAGGTTCCTCAGTTGCGCAAGTACTTCGCCGGGTGAAGTGGGTTTGCATACGAATTTCAAAGTCCCGTCCGGAGTAAATTGAGATCCGCGCTGTGCTGAGACAAATTGCGCCAGCTTTCCCGGATCAATGGCGGCGTTGGCTTTGAACTTTATGCTTAATACGTCCCGCTTGCGGTCAATCGCGGCAACTCCCACTCGCGCGCACAATAGCTTTAACGAAGCATAGTCCAACAAATTGTTGACCGCTGGCGGCAGTTCGCCGTAACGGTCCTGAAGTTCCGCGCGCACGTCATTCCACTGAGCTTCCGTTTCCACGCCCGCCACGCGTTTGTACATTCGCAGGCGCTGGTTTTCTTCGGCGATGTAATCTCCGGGAATACGAATATTCAGGCCAAGGTTCATCTGCAGGCCAGTTTCTTCCTGCGGCGCTTCGCCCTTCATCTCACGGACGGCGCGGTCCAGCATCTGCGTGTAAAGTTCGAAGCCCACAGCCTCAATGTGGCCGCTCTGTTCGCCGCCCAGCAAATTGCCTGCGCCACGCAATTCGAGATCGAGAGCTGCAATCTTGAATCCCGCGCCTAGATCAGAAAATTCTTTCAGCGCCGCCAACCGCCGCCGCGCGATCGGAGTCAATTCGATTTCCGCAGGAATCAATAGATAGGCGTAAGCCCGCCGGTTGGAGCGGCCCACGCGCCCGCGCAACTGATAAAGCTCGGAGAGTCCCATGCGTTCGGCGCGACTAATGAAGATGGTATTGCAGAGTGGAATGTCTAAACCGTTTTCGATGATCGTGGTCGCCACTAGAATGTCGGCTTCGTGATGCATAAACTTCAGCATCACTTTCTCCAACTCTCCTTCACCCATCTGGCCGTGGCCAACGATGATCCGCGACTTGGGAGCAAGTTCCTGGAGCTTGGCCGCCATCTCCCAAATGGTGTCCACGCGGTTGTGCACAAAATAAACTTGCCCGCCGCGGTCAAGCTCCTGCTCGATCGCGGATCGAATCAGCTTTTCATCCCAACTGGCCACAACGGTCTGAATGGCAATGCGGTCTTTTGGTGGCGTCTCAATCACGCTCATGTCCCGCAGCCCCACCAGTGACATGTGCAGCGTGCGGGGAATCGGCGTGGCCGACATGGTAAGTACGTCCACCTGTTTGCGCATTTGCTTGATGCGTTCTTTGTGGCGCACGCCAAAACGCTGCTCTTCGTCCACAATTAGCAGGCCCAGTTCCGCGAACTTGATGTCTTTCGAAAGCAGCCGGTGCGTGCCGATCAAAATATCAATCTTGCCGGTTTCCGCTTTCTGGAGAATTTCTTTCTGCTGCTTCGCGTTGCGGAAACGGCTGATCATGTCAATGGTGATGGGAAACGCCGCAAATCGTTGCTTGAATGTTTCGTAATGTTGAAATGCCAGCACCGTCGTAGGAGCCAGCACGGCAACCTGACGGTTGTCGCCAACCGCCTTGAATGCGGCGCGCATGGCAACTTCAGTCTTGCCGTAACCAACGTCTCCGCAGAGCAGCCGGTCCATCGGCAGCGACGATTCCATATCGCGCTTCACGTCCGCGATCGCATAGGCCTGGTCGTCAGTTTCGTTGTATTCGAAGGCGTCCTCAAACTCCCGCATCCAATCATTGTCGGCAGGATAAGCATGGCCTTGCGCCGATTTGCGCTCCGCATAAAGCTTGAGCAGTTCGTCGGTCATGTCCGCCATGGCTTTGCGGACGCGCGCTTTGGTTTTGGCCCAGGCGGCCGTTCCCAAATGATTCAGCGCGGGCTTTACGCCTTCCGATGAACGATATTTCTGTACCAGATCAAGCCGCGTAAGCGGCACATAAAGCCGTGCGCCCTCCGCATATTCCAGCAACATCAGTTCAATGGTGCTGTCATCCTGCTGAATTTCCTTTAATCCCTGATATTGGCCAATTCCATGCTCGACGTGCACGACATAGTCGCCCACCTGCAAGTCGCGGAAGTCAGACAGAAACGCGGAAGTCTTTGACCTAGACCGCTGCGGCCGTGTCACAACAGCCTCCGATTCGTCGAACAGATCACGCGATCCGAAAATCGAGAGCCCGGCTTCCGGCAGCAGAACGCCGTCAGGAATATAAGTTTTTACCAGCGTTGCCGTGAGCACTTCCCCCGCGAAGTGGGACGTCTCATCCGCATAACTCTCTCCGCTGCGGGTCCGCGTACCTAGTCTGTAGGAGACCCCGTATTCGCCGAAAACGTCAGCCAGGCGCTCCAACTCTCCCAGATTGGGCGCGGCGATCAGCACCCGCTTGCCTTCGGCAATTTGCGTTTTGGTTTCTTCAAGCAGCGAAGGGATGGATCCATGAAAACGCAGCGCAGGCTGGGAGAGAAACGCAACCGCATCTCCCACGCCTTCTCGCGTGATCTCCAAATGTTCCAGGTCCGCTCCGGCTAGCAATTGAATCTTGTTCCACAGTTCATCTGGAGGAAAATAGAGGTCCGCGGGCTTTACCAGGTTGCCAATCTCGCTGCGCTCGTGCGCTTCTTCAATCCTGCCCCAGACGCGGTCCAATTCGTCTTTAAGTTGCTCCGGTTCATCCGCAAGCACAACGGCATGCGGCATCAAATCAAAAATGCTAAGCTGCGCGCCCGCCACGGGAGCGTAAAATTCCCAGCCGGGAAACACAGTCGCGCCCCCGGAGCGAATCGCCTGCTCAATCACTTCTTCGCTTCCTGTGATTCTCTTTCCCGACAAGCGCGCATGAATCGCGCCCAGCAAATGCTCATTCACAGGAGTTTCCGTCAGCGGCAAGAGCAGTGCTTCGTCCACCGGATCCGAAGACCGCTGCGTTCCCGGATCGAATCGTCGAAGCGACTCCACTTCATCGCCAAATAATTCGATTCGCACGGGACGCTCGGCTTCCGGCGAATAAACATCCAGAATCCCGCCGCGTAGCGCATATTCACCGGGCATTTCTACGACATCAACGGAGGTATAACCAACTGCATTCAGGTGAAGCAGCAATGTTTCGTTGTCAACGGTATCGCCCTTGCGAATGCTTCGGGCTAGGCCGGAATAATATTCCGCGCTGTGCAAGCGGAGCGAGGCAGCGGCAACCGGCACGATGACAATGCTCGCTGTTCCCATGGCGATTTTCCAAAGCGCCGCCGCCCGCTGCTCTTGAATTTCTGGATGCGGAGAGAGATTCTGGAATGGCAGAACATCGCGCGTGGGCAAAAATACGACGGATTCAGGATCAACCGTCCCACGCAACTCGCAAAACGCCCGCAAAATGGGCAACAGGTCTTCGCCCACCCGATTCGCCTGCACCAGCAGAAGAAACGGCTTGTCCACCGCCCTTCGGAGCAGGGACGCAATCAAAGCTTTTGCTGTGGGATTTAAGCCGGAGACACGTATCCGCCCCGTGCCCTCCTTTAGATGGGAGGCAACACGCACCAGAGCGGGTAAAGTTTCAGCGTCCGCAAAAATTTCGCGGACGAAGGGAAGAACCATCGCGCTATTAGTTTAACAGCGAACCAGCGTCCGATCACCCGTGCTCGCGAACACGCCAAATCTTTCAAAAATGAAATACGATTCCCGTGGATAAGCGGAAATTGTTCTGCGTAGCGTGGAAGAAGCGTGTCTGCACCTCGTCGGCTTGCACCCGCCATGCGATCAGAGGGACCAAGTGGTAGTCAATACCTCCGCCGAGAGTGTCGGCCAAAGACGTATCGGAACCATTGAGTGAACCACTTGTACGGCCCACACCGATCAAACCGTGGACGAAAGGCCTGAATTTTCCTACAGAAAAGGAAACTCGCGGGCCAAACGTCGCGGTCAAAATTCGTGTCTTGAAATCGGAGGAAGCTGTACAAGGGGATCCAATGACTCCAGTACATATGCCTACGGGAAAACTCTGCGTTCCGTAGTACTCTCCAACATCTGCGACAATTCCAACGAATGGAAAAACCTTGCCCTCCAATGAACCATTCCAGCCGTTCAAGTTTGTCCGGTTGGAGACATTGGTGTCCGCATTAAAATAGGAATACCCAAGAAATATGTTCCCTGCAGTGGGTACTTGCGCGCTGGCTAGGATGCCCAGACCAAGCACGGCAACAATGACCGCAAAAAAATGTCGCATGATCGTTCTCCTTAAGACATTTTATTGAAATTGGTTAGATGCCACAGGCCGAAAGTGCAGGAAGGGAAAATATTCCCAATGAGGTTCCCCATTGATTTTTTTTATTAGATTTTTATGCTCCATTGTCTCAATCCACAGCGTCCAATTCGTAAGATACGATTTCGGGCCAAGCTGGTAAGTGACAATGTTGACAATATCCGCCGTAGATTTGGAATAAAAATTGCTGGGCAGATGTTTAGCAAGATTGCAGGAGAAGACTTGAACCTGAGCTTTGAAGTTCGCAGTTACGAAGGAGCTACCATTCTCCATTGCCGGGGACGTATTGTCTTTCGCGATGAGGCCCTTGCACTTTCCGCGAAAGTTGCCGACCTGCTTCCTGAAAGCCGGCAGGTGGTCATTGATCTGAGCGGCGTAGAAATGGTTGACAGCGCCGGCCTCGGCGAGTTGATCGTAGCGTTCATTTCCGGACAGATCTCGGGACGCCCCGTAAAGCTTGCTGCTCCCAGCCGGCTCGTTCGAAAGATTCTGGAAATCACCAACCTGAATTCGGTGTTCGATGTGTACGAGCGCGTGGAAGATGCCGCGATGAGCCAGACAATTACTTCCACGCAAAATCCTCAACGCCTCGGTGCTGCTCTCTAGGTCGCAATTCGCTATCGCCCCCGTTCGAAACGATAGTTGCCCTTCCGCTGATGGGCGATTGCCTCCGCAACCTTCAAGCATGCCTTGGCCGCGTGCGAAGTGCTTCCCGACCTGCGGTAAATCAACCGCAGCTTGCGGTGCAGGCTCAGCTCTCGCACGCGAATTCTGACCAGCTCGCCGCGTTCCAGCTCGCTCTCCACGCTGATCTGCGGAAGAAAGGCCACTCCGTTTCCCGCC
>Ga0134126_10014212_pt1 | contig 10051 bp, 9 predicted proteins | sample KB31752_FD_96881 | JGI IMG/M metagenome (GOLD analysis project Ga0134126, IMG submission 96881) | Terrestrial soil microbial communities with excess Nitrogen fertilizer from Kellogg Biological Station, Michigan, USA - KB3-175-2 | ecosystem: Environmental > Terrestrial > Soil > Unclassified ...
GGTGACGGGGCGGCGGCCGTAGTCCGACAGCAGCACGGTCACCAGGATGACGATGTTCGGGATCAGCACGCTGGCGTCCATCTGAGCTTCCTTCCAGGGACCCCCGGGCGGGGCGGTGTTTCCTTACGCCCCCGACGTTACGGACCAGGCCCCGCCCGGCGCGTCAGCCGACGGTTCGACCCCAGGTGGAACCCAAAACCGGTCCGGGTGGACCCGGGTGGAGACAACCATCTCCACCCGCGCGGAAAGCCCCCGAAAGGCAAGGCCCGGACCGAGCCAAAGCGTGAACAGCGGAAAAGCAGTTCTAGTCGACGCAAAGCTGTGGCTAGCCTTGCGGCGTGGAACTCGTTTATGACGCTGTCGGCAGCGGTGAAACCGTTGTCCTCATTCACGGCCACCCGTTCGACCGCACCCTCTGGGCGCCGCAACTGGCCGCGCTGCAACACAGCTTCCGCGTGATAGCCCCCGACCTGAGAGGCTTCGGCCACAGTCCGGTCACCCCGGGCCAGGTAACGATGCGCGAGTACGCCGCCGACATCGAGGAACTGCTCGACCGCCTCAACATCGCCAGGGCTGCGGTCGTGGGCTTGAGCATGGGCGGCCTAGTCGCCATGGATATGGCAACAGCTCACCCAGCACGCTGCTGGGCGCTCGGCCTGGTCGCCACGACAGCGGAACCACCATCACCGCAAGACAGAAAGATCAGGGAAGAACGTGCCGACGCCACCGAACGCGACGGTATGAGCGTGCTGATCGACTACATGCACACCGGCTTGTACAGCCCGGCTTGCCCACCCGCTGTCCGCGCCAGCGTTGACACAATGATGGCTGCGGCCCCGCCCGTAGGCGCAGCGGCAGCCCTGCGCGGCCGCGCCCAGCGCCCCGACTACCGCCCGCTGCTCAAGACGCTCGATCTCCCTGCCCTCGTCGTCGCAGGGACGGCGGACCCATGGTCCAACGCCCAGGTGACCGCCGAGATCGTCGCGAACCTGCAGCACCCCGAGTTGGTCACCATCGATGGCGTCGGCCACCTGCCCAACCTAGAAGCAGAAGCCGAGTTCAACGATGCCCTCGCGACCTTCCTGCGCGCCCACTCACCCCAGTGAAGCGCTCCAGCGCGCGGCCCACTTGAGACCACGGGTTGCTGAACCAGCCGGCGCTACACCACGGACTTGATCAACCGGGTCATGTCCTCGAAGACTCGCTGCCCAGCTGCGGCGGCCGCGGCAGACCGCGTGTCGAGGGTGAGGAAGCCGTGAATCATCGCCGCCTCCCGGCGCAGGAGCACTGGCGTGCCCGCCGCCTCAAGCCGAGCCGCGTACTCTTCACCCTCGTCACGCAGGGGGTCGTGCTCTGCGGTGACGATCAGCGCTGTCGGCAGCCCGCCAAGGTCCGGCTCGAACAACGGACTTACGGTGGGGTCGGCGCGCCGCGCCACCTCGGGCACCCACCCCTCGATACCCCAGGCGACGTCGTCCGTAGTAATGCCCCAGCCGGTAGCTTTCGACCTGGTGCTTGGCAGGGACAACGTCAGGTCGGTGTTGGGATAGATGAGCACCTGGGCATCGGGCAACGCAGCTTCATCTCTGCGAAGCCGCAGACACGCCAGGGTCGCCAGGTTGCCGCCGGAGCTGTCGCCAGCGACCAGCAAGGGGCACTGCCCATCCCCGGCTAGTTCAGCCCGGCGGGCCGATGCCCACAAGATCGCCGCCACGGCATCCTCCACCGCCGCTGGCGCTGGGTGCTCGGGTGCCCACCGGTAGTCGACAGCAAGGACCGCCGACCCGGTGGCCAGGGCCATGCGTCGGCACAGCCGATCGTGGGAGTCGAGGCTCCCGATGGTCCACATCCCGCCGTGCAGGAACACGGTCAGTGCGGTCCCAGTCCCAGGGACCGGCCGATAGAGCCGCCCGTCCATGCTGTCGGCTATCCGCAGGTCAGTAACACGCTCTACCGCCGGGCCGGCCGGTCGCGAGGCGACCCGCGCCTGCTGGAACTCGCGAACCGCCGTCGGACCCAATTCCCGAAACGTCGGCCCGACCGATGCCCGGTCATCCTCCACAACCTGGACGAGCCCAGCATCCGCGAGCGTGTCACGCCAATCGTCTGTCACCGTCCAAGATTGCCAGACGCCATCCAGGCACCGCCTACGGCTTGTGCAGGAACGCGCCCTGCCGGCGGAGCTCCTCGCGGAGTTCCTCGACGTCGATTGCGCGGGGCGCGAGACCCGTGCTGGCCGCGATGCCGGCGGCGGTTCCTGCCGCCTGCCCGGTCCTCCAGCACTGCGGGAGCTCGCGCATGAAGGCCTGGGTGGGGGCGTCGCTGGCCACGTGGCGGCCGCCGACGACCACGCCGTCGAGTCGTTCTGGCACTAGCGCGCGATACGGCACTGAAATCGTCGGGAAGTTCTGGGACGGGGACGGGGAGACGCCGACCTCGTCGGGATGGCGCACGCCTTCTTTCCAGTCGTCGGATGTCATCGGGTGCAGACCCGCCAGGCGGCGGGTCATCCGGATGCCGATCTGCGGTGCGGCGAGCATGATCCACGCATTCTCGAAGCCGGGTGCCTCTCTGCGGAAGAAGTCCAGGTGAGCGACCATGCGGCGCCGTGACTCAAGCTCGACCGTGCTGAGGTGCTCGACGTCGAGCCCGCTGTAGCCGGACAGGCGGGGGCCCATGAACACCACGACGTCGTCGCGCCAGCCGACATGCGGTGTGTCCACGAAGCCGAGGAGCTCGCGGCCGCGGCTCATCAGGGCGTGGTGGCCCGCCGGGTTGTCGCGTTTGAACGCCAGCCACCTCTGCATGTCGACGCCTGTCCACGTGAAGGCGGTGTTGATGGTGTGCTGGACGTTGCCGCCCGTGCCATCCTTCTTGGCATCGGTGACGAACGCGCCGCCGGCCTGCGCGATGACATCGAGATCGCCGGTAGCGTCCACCACCACCTTGGCGAGGATCGCGCGGCGCCCCTGCTTGCTCTCGAAGATCGCGCCGCGGACGGTGCCTTCGTCGGTGATCGCGGCGACGACCCACGAGTGCAGCAGCACTCGCACTCCCTCGCCGACCAAGAGCTCGTGGGACGTGATCTTGAGCCACTCCGGGTCGATCATCGGCGAGCGGCAGACGGTCTCGCGGAACGCGGACAGACGCTCGCGCCAGTACGCCACCTGCTCGGGATCGGTCGAGCCCCATAGTTCAGGGCCGGGACCGGCGAGCGCCCCCGGGGGTAGCCGGTCCAGCAGTTCGGCGCCGATGCCGGCGATGACCGGGGTTCCTTCCCAGTCCGTCATCCGGTCGATCCAGATCACCAGCCCGCCCGCCGAGAGGCCACCGAGGTCGCCGTACCGCTCGACCAGGGTCACCCGCTGGCCGAGTCGCCGCGCGGCGACCGCGGCCGCGGTGCCGGCCGGACCACCGCCAACCACGAGCACGTCGGTCTCCTCGTGCACCGGGATCTCACGAGCGGGCTCGGTGACCGTGGCGACGGACGGCGGGGCGGGCGCGGGGGAGCGCGCCCCCTCCGGCGTGCCTCCTGCGGTGAACAGTCCACCTCCTCCGCCGATCCCGGCGCCGAAGTAGCTCTCTGGGTCACGCTCGCGCTGTGGCTCGTCCATTTCTCCTTGATATAGAGCCAAACGCTCGCGGGTCAACGACGGTATTGCCCAATGGAAGCGTTCCGGGCCGGCCAATAAATATCCATCCCCGTAATTGTGGTGATCTTGGTCGAGGTAGGCGCGAGGGGGGAGGTCTGCCAATTCTTCAGAACGGAAGCATGCTCCGCATCCCAGGCTCCACCCTGACGGGCACAGCGTCGGTCAGTCGCACCAGCCGACGAGCCGCAGGCCAGTGATGATCTGGGGCTCGATCGCGACGACCTGGTTCATCTCACCGGCGATCCACGGCTCGGTGACTGCCGCATAGCGGGCGATGTCATCAGGGTCAGTAACGAGGCGCGCGAACCCGGTTGCGATCACCGACCAGCCCGTGTGCCGCACTGGGTCGAGCTCATCAGCCTCGTAGCAGACGACCGAACCAGACGGCATCCCGTCGCTGTCCGCGGCATGCTCCATCGCACGCGATGCGATCGCCGCACCGTCGTGCGTCCTGATGATGATCGTCCGGCCGTCGATGAAGTGGTTGACCGGCCGGATAGCCGGCATCGCCCGATGGGTGAACACAACCCGGCCAATCGATACCGAAGCCAGCAGCTGCCAGCATTCGCCCGCCGTGAGACTGATCCCCTGCCGTGGGCGGGCGGTCAATGGCGGTTCCGGTGGGTTGGCGGTCACGCGCAGCTTCTTTCGGTAACGAGCGTCAGGTCTGACGACTCATCGTGCGCCGAATCGACGCCAAAGTTCAGGGGCTAAGGTCCCGACCGAAGCCTCCCCTGATCGCACTCACTCCAGTCACACGAAGATCGTTTTGCCAGAGATGTGCCGAATGTGACCGTTTCGCCGCAAAGTGTGGCTAGGTCTGCTTTCCTGGCAATGGGTAACCGATCGAGCCGCATGCGTGGTCACCTCACTACGCAGGTCGGTGCCAGTTAAGAACGAAAGGGTCGCCGTGTCTCCGTCTACGGCCCGCCGTCCGTCCTTCCGCGAAGTCTTCGCACACCCGGAGTTCCGTGCCCTTTGGGTCTCCTACGTCCTGTCCATGACCGGGGATCGCCTTGCCCTCGTGGCGCTCACCATCCTGGTCTACGGCCGCTCCAAGTCTCCGCTGCTGGCCGCGATCACGTTCGCAGCCGGCTTCGTGCCCTATCTGTTCGGCGGGATGTTCCTATCCGGCCTCGCCGACCGCCTGCCCCGCCGCTCCGTCATGGTCGCCTGCGACTTGATCCGGTGCGCCCTGGTGGCAGTGATGCTTGTGCCCGCCGTCCCCCTGGCCTCGATGATCGCCTTGCTGTACGCGGTCACGCTGCTCCAGCCACCGTTCGACGCAGCCCGCTCCGCGATCGTCCGCGATGTGGTGGACAAGGAGAGCTACCCCCTGGCAATGGCCATCAACGCGACGACGGTCCACGCGGTGGTTGTGGCGGGTTCGGCGGTCGGCGGCCTCGTGGTGGGCCTATTCGGTGCCCGCCCCGCGCTCGGTGTGGACGCCGCTACGTTCATCGCCTCGAGCCTGCTCATACAGTTCGGGGTGCATGCTCGCCCTGCCCCCGCGGCTAGCTCAGATAGTCCGAGCCCACTGGGACAACTCACCGAGGGCGTTCGCTTGGTCTTCGGCGACCGCCAGCTCCGCATGCTCATCGGCCTCTCGTGGCTGGCCGCGTTCTACGTGGTGCCCGAAGGCATCGCTGCGCCTTACGCAGGGAGTCTTAAGGGGGGCGCGACAGCCGCTGGACTGATCCTTGCCACGTCTGGGCTAGGGGCCGCGGTCATGACACCGCTGTTCACGAAGCGGATAGGTCCGCTGACCAGGCTGAAATGGATGGGCCCGATGGCGGTGCTCGCCTGCGTCGTGCTCACGGCGACGGCCTTCCGCCCAAACCTGATCGTCTCAATGGCACTGTTCGCGCTGTCCAACAGCTTCGCGATGTACCAGATCGCCGCCAACACCGCGTTCGTGGAGCGGATCCCGAACGAGAAGCGGGGGCAGGCGTTCGGCCTCGCCAATGCGGGCCTAGTAGTAGGTCAAGGGCTTGCATTCGCCCTGGCTGGAGCGGCCGCCGAGGTGGTACCTCCCTCGACGGTCGTGGCTCTCAGTGGTGGAATCGGTGCCCTTATCGCCTGTGGCCTTGCAATCCGGTGGCGGGGAATGTCACCCGTCGTCGGTCGTCACACTGCGAGACATCTTGGCCGAGAGGCCTCGCTTACCAGGCGGACACCTATCCGAAGCGGCTCGTTGTAATAGGGGTAATGCAGTGAGGCTAGGATCTAACTACCGGGTCCAGGTGTCGAAGCGGGTCCACGTGTCACGCATTGTGCTCACTCCTCTCGCTGCGGCTTGAGTGATTTTTGCGATGATAGCCAGGCTGTTCAGCCCCAGATCCAACCGCGCACAGTTGCTCCTCCTTCACGTGCGTAACAGCAGGCACTTTTCTTCACAGTGTCTACTTCCTTATCGATGGCGCGAAGCTCTCTCTCCTGTCTCCGCGCCATCGCTGTTACGCACTATTAAGCTCCGCCATGTCCCGACTTGTACGGGAAACCAATGGCAATAGTTACCAACCCTGCCAAGATGGGTTATGGTAGCTATACGCAGCTAGTCATTTACGGTCAGCAGCGACTAGAGCTGAGTAACAGATGTCACAAGCGGAACGGTGGAACATGCAAGCCTCGTCCCTCGCCAGTCGCATCAAGAGATGCGTTTCGGTACGGGATTGGGCCTGGTGGCAACTGCCTCCAGCCCTCCGCTTCTATGTTGCGGCAGCGCCAGTCGCGACGGTCATGGTCATAGGGATCGAGGCCAGGTTCACCAACTGGACGTTTAGCGACGCTGTCAAGTTCCTCTTGTTGATGTCCTGTGGGATGATCTCAACCGCATCTACTCCGAGGGTTTTGTATGCGCATCCCGGCGTTGTTAGAGACTTCAGCACGGTCTGGGTAATTCCCGTAGCTATCCTTCTTCCGCCGGTCTACGCCGCTCTCGTGCCAATTCCGATCATTGCAATTCTGCAGACTTTCGTCCATCGCGGAGTTCTTTATAGGCGTGTATTTACGGCAGCGTCGTTCAGCTTGACCTACACTGCAGTATCGGTGGTGTTCCGGTGGTTTCCTCCCTCTTTCGCGGGAAGCCATATTGGAACCGGCTGGCATGTTCTCACCTGGGCTCTTGCTGTTGCGGCATGTGAAGCGCTGGCAGGTAGGGGGCAGCACTACCTTGTGGGCGGTGCCGTAAAGATAGCTAATCCTAAGGTCCGGATAATGCCGATCGATCTGAGTCCTCAAGCGCTAGAGAGCGACTTCTTGAAGATGGATCTCGGTGTCCTCATAACTCTTTCAGTTGTCCTGAGCCCAGCGCTGATCGTGGTTGCTATCCCATTGGTCTTTCTCGTTCGCCGTTTCCTTGAACATCCAGTCCTTGTTGCTCAGTCCCGTATTGACGCGAAGACAGGGTTGCTGAACGTCTCCACATGGGAATCGGAAGCCGAAGCCGAGCTTTCTCGTGCGGTTAGGACCCGCAATCGTGTGGCAATGGCGCTTGTTGATATCGACCACTTTAAGGTGGTTAACGATACTTATGGCCACTTGGTCGGTGACCGGGTACTCAAGGCGATAGCGGAGGCGCTCACGGGGCAGTCCCGTGATTACGACCGCGTAGGACGGTTCGGCGGCGAGGAGTTCGTGCTGCTCTTGGCCCAGACTACCGAGAACGATGCTTGTAAGATCGCGGAGCGACTCCGAAGCTATGTTGCATCCTTGGCAATCCCGACGGATGACCGCCCGGACGCGCCCGCGCTCAACGTCACGATCTCGATCGGTGTCACGTCCATGGCACGAGGCGAGTCCTTCGAATTGAGCGACCTCCTAGCCGCCGCCGACTCGGCGATGTACGCCGCCAAGGAGGCTGGCCGCAACCGTGTTGCCTTCGCCCGTCCGTTGCGTGACATGGGCATCGACACAGAGTGGCACCCCGACGCGGACGCTACCTCCGCTGGTAACGGCAGCGACGCTCACCCAAGCGCGACCCGACGCGCAGGCACCCCCCTGGCCAGTGCCCCACTGACCAGTCACAGAGTGGTGCTGGTCCAGGCTGAGCCAAGTGCCGCTTCTTTATGTCTAGGAATGTTACTCTCCGTACTCAACAGAGCACTGCATGAAATTGCACGTGCAAACGTCACGGTCGTTTGCGCTGGTAGGACGAACGTGCTGAACAACGCGCCTTGAAGGCCAAGGAAAGACCCGTTCCCGTGACCACGGAGCGGCATCATCGACGGTGAGCATTACTACGCTACGTACACGCTCTGCTAACGCGGGCGTGGCAGTGCGGCAACATTGGGCTGGCAGTCTGGCGCCATGACCGAAACGACCGCACCCGATCCGAAGCGCATTGCCCTCGTCGCCCACGATGACAGGAAAGGCGACCTCCTCGAGTGGGCCGAATACAACCGGGAGATCCTCGCCGACCACATCCTTTACGCGACCGGAACGACCGGGAGGCTCCTCGGGGAGACCCTCGACCTCCCCGTCACCTGCTTCCAGAGCGGCCCGTTGGGCGGCGACCAGCAGATCGGCGCGCTCATCGCCTCTGGGCGCCTGGACATGCTTATCTTCTTCTGGGACCCGATGAGCCCCCAGCCACACGACTCCGACGTGAAGGCCCTCGTCCGCATCGCGGTGGTGTGGAACATCCCAATCGCCTGCAACCGCACCAGCGCCGACTACCTCATCACCTCGCCGCTGCTAACCAAGCGAGCGTCAGCGCGCAGACCCCTCACGGGAAGCCGCGTTTAGCCAGGTAGCGTGACAGCCTGCCCTTTGAATACAGCACCTGCACGAACCGCCTCTTAAGCCCCATCCTCATCATCCGTAAAGCCATGCGTATTTAACGGTCCTTATCTGATATTCAGAGGGTGTGCCTCCTCGTCCCGGAGTTCCAAAGGCGGCGGCACGGACCCAGGGAATGCCGCGCGATAACAGCGGAGGCAGCAGATGAGTGACCAGTCCGGTAACCGGCCGCCCCACTCCGAAGAGCAGGGTCAGGCTATGACCGACCAAGTCTTCCCGTTGTACCTGGTATGCGACGAAGCCACGCCGCTGACCGCCGTCGACATCGGGGCCCTCGGCCCCGTCGTCTGCCGCTCGGCCGCCGCTTATATGGCCAACCCTCAGGTGGCCGCCCACCTGGCCCCTTACCTCCACCTCGTCCCATGACCGCGCACGCTTCCATGAACCACGAGCCGCCCCCCGCGCTCGCTGAGTTGGATGAGGTCATCTCCGCGCGCTTCCCCGAATACGCGGCACTGGTCAATCAGGCCCTCCAGGCCAATCGTGACCGCTGCACGGTGTTCGCGCGCAGGCACCGCAGGTGGTTCCGCCTCACCGGGGTGGCGATGATTGTGTTCAGCGTGAGCCTGCCCGCGCTGACCGCTGCGAGTTTTTCCGGTCGGGACACGGCCATCTCGGTACTGGCGGTCGCCGTGGCCGGCCTTTCAGGTCTGCGAGCCTTCTACCAGTGGGACCAGAGCTGGCAGCTGTACCGCTCGCAGGAAATCGCCCTGGCGGCACTGCAAACGCGCTGGCGGATGGGCATGATGCGCGTCATCAAATCCGCTTCCCCAGACACCGACGACCAGGCCTACAACCTAACTACTGACATAATCCGCGAAGCTCAGGATTCGGGCCGCGCCGAGCTAAGCGACTTCTTCTCCGCCATAGCGTGGCCCCAGAGAGGCGCCTAAGCCACCCGCCTAAGCCACCTGCCTGGGGCCAGCGGTCTTGAGGGCGACATGTCGTGAAGTGCCCCGTTCTATGCGGCCGGACTTAGCATGTAAATTCTTTTCAACGGGAAGACTTTCGCTCCCATGTAAATAAAAGGCGTGTCACGCGCACTTTTCTTACCGCGGAACAATTTTTTACATGGAAGGTTATTCAAAACCTCTTAATTCGGCCATCTGGCACGTCCGGGATATCTTTGGAAATTACGCGACACGCCACGTGAGCTCATAGAAAAGCAACGGCCCTCCTGGGAGAATCCGAGAGTTCCGACCAAAGAATTCCCAGGCACCCGGAGAACCGTTGCGCTACTATCGTACCACTGGGCTGACGCTTACCCAGATGCAGGAACTTGTCCGCCGCGTGAATGCCGCACTGGAAATCCCCTGGAGGAAGCGCACCGGGCGGCCTAAGTCACTGGGACTTTACCGGGCGGTCGAGGCGGTCTGCGCTTACCTGCGGCAGAACGCAACCCAGGAATTCATCGGGGACATGCGGGACTCGTCGCAGTCCACGATTTCCCGTTACCTGGCGGCACTCGTGCCCGTGATCAGCTCGGTACTGCAGGAATTCGTGCCGTCCGCGGAGAGCGCCGCCGAGGCCGTCCGGGGGCGGGGCGTCCTGGTCGACGGCACGATCGTGCGGTGCTGGTCCTACCGGGAGCACGAGGA
>Ga0134126_10014213_pt1 | contig 10050 bp, 11 predicted proteins | sample KB31752_FD_96881 | JGI IMG/M metagenome (GOLD analysis project Ga0134126, IMG submission 96881) | Terrestrial soil microbial communities with excess Nitrogen fertilizer from Kellogg Biological Station, Michigan, USA - KB3-175-2 | ecosystem: Environmental > Terrestrial > Soil > Unclassified ...
CGACGCTCGGTTCGAACCTCTCGATCGTGCAGATCCGTCAGGACTTCAACAAGAACCTGATCAACGTGCTGCAGACCGGTTCGTCGAACCTGACGCTGGCCGACACCAACGAGGAAGCAGCCAACAGCCAGGCGCTGTCGACCCGCCAGTCGATCGCGGTCTCCGCGCTGGCGCTGGCCAACCAGTCGCAGGCGAGCGTGCTGCAGCTCCTGCGCTAAGCCTGACAACAACAAACGAGATGCAGAACGGCGGGGGAAACCCCGCCGTTTTTTCGTGTGCGCAGGACAGACTCTATATATGCGGCAGGCACTCTCGCCGGTAACGGATCGTTAACCAATGAATTTAAAGCGCCATTAACCATAATTTAAGCGTGTCTCCCTTAGAACTAGGCTTACCTAAGACTAGGAAGGTTTGAGACAATGTCTGGTATCACGCTTTCGGCATCGGTTCGCCAGAATCTGCTCGCGCTGCAGTCGACGGCCTCGCTGCTCGCAAAGACCCAGAATAACCTGGCCACCGGCAACAAGGTCAACACGGCGCTCGATAATCCGACCGAATTTTTCACGGCGCAGTCACTGAACAACCGGGCGAGCGACATTGCCAACCTGCTCGACGGGATCGGCAACGGCGTGCAGATCCTGCAGGCCGCCAATACCGGCCTCACTTCGCTCTCCAGCCTGGTGGCCGACGCGCAGTCGATCGCCAACCAGGTGCTGCAGAGCCCGACCGGATACGACACCAAATCCAACGTGACCTCGGCGACGCTGACGGGCGCGTCCGCCACCAGCCTGTTGGCGGCGGATTCGAACCCGGTGACCGGCTCCAATGTCAACACCAACGCCACCACGCCCGTCGCGATCTCCACGTCGACGCTGCTGTCGGGCGCCGCCGCGACCTCGTCCAACGATCTTGCGACCGGCCTCACCACCGCCGACACGCTGGTCGTCAACGGCACCACCTTCACCTTCACGGCCGGTTCAACCAGCACCGGCACCAGCATCGGGATCGGCGACAACCTCGGCGACCTGCTCTCCGCCATCAACACGGTGACCGGCGGCTCATCGTCGGTCTCGGCGAACGGCTCGATCATCATCAACCCCAACGCCTCCGGCGTGACGCTGTCCGGCACGGCGCTCGCCAAGCTCGGCCTCTCCAGCATCGGCGACGGATTGGCCGGTCAGACCCTGTCGATCGCCTCCACGGGCGGCGGTACGGCGACAGCGCTCACGTTCGGTATCGGCTCGGGCAAGATCGCGAGCCTGAACGACCTCAACGCCGCGTTGGCGGCGAACAACCTGCAGGCCAGTGTCGACACCACCGGCCACATCAACATCGTCACCTCGAACGACGCAGCTTCCTCGACGATCGGTGCGATCACCGGCTCGGCCACGTCCGCCAGCCAGGCCTTCAACGGCCTTGCGGGCGGGACGCCGATCGTCGATCCCAACTCGCAGGCGACCCGCGCCAATCTGGTCTCGCAGTACAACAACGTGCTGGCGCAGATCAACACCACGGCGCAGGACGCGTCCTTCAACGGCGTCAACCTGCTCAACGGTGACACGCTGAAGCTGGTGTTCAACGAAACCGGACGCTCGACGCTGAGCATCCAGGGCGTCACCTTCAACGACGCCGGCCTTGGTCTCTCGACGCTCACCGCCGGTGTCGACTTCCTCGACTCCAACTCGGCCAATAACGTGCTGACAACGCTCCAGGCCGCCTCCACCACGCTCCGCGCGGAATCCTCCGCGCTCGGTTCGAACCTCTCGATCGTGCAGATTCGCCAGGACTTCAACAAGAACCTGATCAACGTGCTGCAGACCGGCGCATCGAACCTGACGCTGGCCGACACCAACGAGGAAGCGGCCAACAGCCAGGCCCTCTCGACCCGTCAGTCGATCGCGGTCTCCGCGCTGGCGCTGGCCAACCAGTCGCAGGCAAGCGTGCTGCAGCTTCTGCGCTGAGTTCGAAGGCAAAAGAGAATCAAAACGGCGGGAATTTTCCCGCCGTTTTTTTATGCTGTTTTGCAATAGCGATGGGCATGGTCTGACGATTTGTTGGCTCCGTACATCTACGGAAACAACCGCTAACCATATTTTAAACGCAACCACGTACAAAACGTGGGCAGTCTCGTCGCGTCTTTAGCGTAATCCCGGGGTTCTGGATGTCTCATGCCGCTCAAGCCTATGCTCGCACTTCGCAAACGACGGCATCTCCGAGGGAAATCGAAGCGCAGGCTCTTCTGAAAGCAGCAAGGCAGCTTCAGGAAATCCAGAACAACTGGAAGGGTCCCGACCGCAACATGCACAAGGCGCTGATGTTCAATCGCCGCCTGTGGTCGATCTTTCTCACGGCGGCCGAATCGAACGACAATCCCCATTCGTTGGAAGTGCGGCAGAACATCGCCAATATCGGCGTGTTCGTGATGAAGCAGACGATCGAGATGCAGATGGATCCGGATCCGGCGAAGCTGAAGTCGCTGATCGAGATCAACTGCAACATCGCGGCCGGCCTGGCGGGACGCGCCTGAACCTAATCGGGGTTCAGTCTTCACCTCTCACTTGCGATCACCCACGGTGCGAAGCAAATTCGCGCTGTTGCGGACGGTACAGCGCCAGTTCGCGTCGCACGCGCTCGATCAGTTCCGCCCAGTCGCGCGTCGCGTTCTGCCGGAACAAGCGTGCCGTCGGGTACCAGGGGCTGTCGTCGCGATCAAGCAGCCAGCGCCAGTCCGGCGCATAGGACAACAGCACCCAGGTCGGACGTCCCAGCCCGCCGGCCATATGGGCGACGCTGGTGCAAACCGATATCACGAGGTCGACGCAGCTTGCGAGCGCCGCCGTCTCGGCAAAATCGGTAAGGTGGGATGTCAAATCGACGATGGACGATTGCGCGAGCAGCGCCTTGTCCTCCGGTCTCGGGTCCTTCTGTAGGCTGATGAAGCTGGCATCGACATCGAGCAGCGGCATCAAGAGGCGCAGCGGCACCGAACGGTTGTGATCGTTCATCTGCTGCGGATTGCCGGACCAGGCCAGGCCGACGCGCAGCTTCCGCTCGGCCCCCAGGTGCTCGCGGAGCCGCTGCGCCCAGGCCTCTAGCCGCGCCGCGGGCGCAGGAGGCAAGTACGACGCCGGCGCCGGGATGGTGTTGCCGCGCGTATTGAATGCGTAGGGCAGGCTGCAGACCGGGCAGTGCACGTCGAACGGCGGCAGCGGGGCGGTTCTGGGTACGCATTGAGCAACGCCGGACAGATCGGCGAGCCAGGGCTGCGCGGCATCCTGAACGGCGAGGATGACGCGCGCGCCGCGCGCGGCGAGCATCGGCACGTAGCGCACGAATTGCAGAGTGTCGCCGATTCCTTCATCGGCATAAACCAGAACGGTCTTGCCCTCGATGCTTTCCTTGCCGAGCCACATCGGCTGCGAGAAACGCGGATAGGCGGCCGGACGCATATGAGCCTTCCAGCGCACCTCGCGTCCCGCCCAGCCCGCTTCGTAGTTGCCGATCAGGAGGCAAAGCAGCGACAGATTCCAGTCCGCGTCCGCATTGCCTGGATCGATCGTCTTCACCTGCTCGTAGACCGCGATCGCCTCGTCGATCCGCCGCATTTGCGTCAGCGAGGACGCCTTGTTGTTCAGCGCGATGATGAAGGTGGGGCGCAAGGCAATCGCTTTCTCGAACCACGGCAGCGCCTCGGCATCGCGCCGAAGCCACTGCAGGCAGGCGCCGATATTGTTGCAGACCTGCGCATTCGCCGGATTGAGCGCGTGCGACCGCAGATTGTCGGCCAGGGCTTCGTCAAATCTTTTCAGGTCATGCAACGCAAGCGCGCGCTGCTCCAGCACGACGGCGTGGTTCGGATTGAGCTCGTTGCAGAGATTGAAGGATGCGAGCGCTTGCTCGGGATTCTTGAGCGTGAGCCACAAGAGCCCGCAGCGAAAAGCCGCGTCCGCCTGCCGCGCGTCGAGCACGAGCACGCGCTGGTAGCTCGCCAGCGCCTCGGCCGGCCGGCCCAATTGCGCCAGCGCGTTGCCATGCGCCGCCCACAGTTCGGCATCGTCGGGCCTCAGTTGCAGGGCGCGGTCAAAGGCGTTGAAGGCTTGCTGATGCAACCCCTGTTGCTCGAGCGCGGTCCCCAGGCTGAACAGATAATCCGTCGCGGGATCCTGCCGGTTGGCGCGGGCGATCCACTCGATTGCGTGATCGTACTGCTTCGCCTGCAGCGACAAGAGTCCCATCAGGTGCAGGGCGTCGACGTGACCGGGATCAGCCTCGAGGGCCTGCCGGCAGCAAAGCTGCGCTTCGAGATGCCGGCCGGCCTGCATATGCCGAAGGCCCGCTCCATGGAGCGCAGCCGCGGCCACGACGCCGGAGCCGTTCGAGGCCTGGTTCGAGTCCGGATCCGATTTTTGGGCGTCTGCCCGGCGTTCGGGGCGGTCCATGGGCTGATTTGCTAGGAAACGGTCAGTCTCCTAGGTGATTCTCGCCCCTTTTGGCAAACGCGGGCAATCTTGGCGCGCCGCCTTCCGCGCGCCGCGGAGGCGGCTTGCGCCGCCGGCGCGTCAGGCGACGAGATCGGTCGGGACCGCGCGCGGCGGGTCGTCCTTGCTCATTTCGAGCGCACGGAAATAGGCGCGGCGGCGCAACACCGCCTCGTCCGGATACTGCGTGACGACTTCATCGTTCTTCTGATCGACGACCTGGTAGACCATCGAGCCGGCGTCGCGATCGTAAAAGGCCTCGTGCGAGATATCGAAGCTCACGATCTGTGCGTCGTTGCGGGTAACGGTGCTGGCGTCGGACGCAGTGACGCTCTGGCTCGCCGGCAGTTCGGTTGCGACAGCGTTGCTCGCGGCCTGGCTGACCGCCTGAACAACGGGCGATGGAGCCGGCGATCCTACCGGCCTGATGCTGAAATCCGTACTCATGGCAGCCTCCTCAAGCCGCTCCCACAAGTCAAATCCCAACCCGTCCCATTCGCAAGCTTGCCAGCGAGCCTTCAATGTTACGTTAGAGAATGCGCTTAATCGCGCGCTCACGCCGGCGCACGATTTTTCCTAAAATTGTCGACATCCGTCCGGACGCACTACATTGAGCGGCTGACCGAGAGCGGCGTCGTCTGCCGCGGGCTCGGCGCGGCGCGGCGGCCGGCCGCCGTATAGGTGTTCGGCATATTGCGGCGCTGCATCTCGGCATTGACGCCGCGCACGATGTTCTCGGAAACCGCATGCGCGGTCGCGAGCACCGTGAGATTGACCTGCAGCATCGAGCGGAACACGTCGTGATGGCGGTGCAGCGTCTTCAATAGATCGGGCGCGGCTTGCGAAAGATATTTCTGGCTCGCCTTCATCTGGCCGACGACCGCGACGTAGCGGCGCGACAGTTCCGACTTCTTCGGCTCGAACTGCATCGCTTCGTGCAGCTTGCCGGCGCGGACGAGCTCGGTTTCGCGCTCGATCACCGACAATAGCGCGTTCATGACGTCCATCAGGTCCTCGGCGAGCTTGCGCGCCTCTGCCGCGTTGGCGGCGGCGGGACGGGCGGAGGGTGCGGCCTGCCGTTGTGCCTGTTGGTTCATGTCGATGTCCCCTCGAAAAGATCAGATCTTGATCTAGGTTTGCGTCGTCTTGGCCTGCTGCAGGATCAGCGTGCGGTAGACTTCACTGGCGATGCCGACGCCGCCGGCGCGCGCGAAGGATTGGGCATATTGCTCGGTCAGCATCGAGCGCCACACGCCGGTGCCCTGCGTCTCGCCGAACGGACCTTCGCCCTTCAACCCGGCGGTCATCTCCGAGAACATCGAGTTGAGGAACATCGCCTCGAAGTTGGTTGCGACGGACTTGGCCTTCGCCTGCGCCTTGGGCGAGACCCGCTGCAGCGCGGCGGCGAATTCGAAATCGGGCCGCCCATTGACGACGGGCACGCTGAAGTCGGTGGAGATGCGGCTGGAGGAGCCGACCGGCGCTGGCTGCATCACATCACCTCGATGTCGGCCTGGATCGCGCCCGCGGCCTTGATGGCCTGCAGGATGCCGATCAGATCCCGCGGCCCGATGCCGAGCCCGTTGAGGCCATCGACGAGCTGCTGCAGCGAGACGCCGTCTTTCACGACCGCGAACTTCTTGCCGTCTTCGCTGACGCCGACGCTGGTGCGCGGGGTCACGACGGTCCGGCCGCGCGACAGCGGGTTGGGCTGGCTGACCTGCGGGGCCTCGGAAATGGTGACGGTGAGATTGCCCTGCGCGACCGCCACCGTGCTCACGCGCACGTCGCGACCCATCACGATGATTCCGCTGCGTTCGTCGATGATGATCTTGGCAGCGAGGTCCGGTTCGACCTGAAGCTGCTCGATCTCGGTCAGGAGGGCGACGACGTTGCCCTTGAACTCCGGCGGGATCGTGAGCTGCACGGTCGAGGGATCGATCGGCTCGGCGGTCTTGACGCCGAGATAGTCGTTGACGGCAGCCGCAATGCGCTTTGCGGTGGTGAAGTCGGCGTTGCGCAGCGCCAGCCGCACGTTCGGCAGGCTGTTGAGCGCGAACTCGATCTCGCGCTCGATGATGGCGCCGTTGGCGATGCGGCCGACGGTCGGCACGCCGCGCACGATCTTGGCCGCTTCGCCCTGGGCCTGGAAGCCGGAGATGGCGAGCGAGCCTTGCGCCACCGCATAGACGTTGCCGTCGGCGCCGAGCAGCGGGGTGACGAGGAGGGTGCCGCCCTGCAGGTTCTTGGCGTCGCCGAGCGCGGAGACCGTGACGTCCATCCGCGTGCCCTGGGTCGCAAACGGCGGCAGATTGCCCGTCACCATGACGGCGGCGACGTTGCCGGTGCGGATGGTCGCGCCGCGGATGTTGACGCCCATGCGCTCGAGCATCGCCTGCAGCGATTGCTTGGTGAAGGGGATGTTGTTGAGCGTGTCGCCGGTGCCGTTGAGGCCGACGACAAGGCCGTAGCCGATCAACTGGTTCTGGCGCACGCCTTCGATGTTGGCGAGGTCCTTGATGCGGGACGTCGCCTCGGCGGACACGACGGACAGCGCCAGTGCGACGAAAGCGGCGCAGGCCAATTGCAAAAATCTCATAGCGTGGACGCCGCGCACCCTTTGCTCCCCTCAGAACTCACGTCTTCCAGGATGCCTCGCCACTCCCATGGCGGTTGCATCCGCCGCTAACCATGCGAAGGCCGTGCCAAGCCGGTTTGCGTGCGTAGTTTGTTGATTTCATTGATTAAAATTTGTTGGTGCAGGTGAGCCGGGCGGTTACTCATGGCGGCGAAACTGCCGCCTCCCGGCAGTTTTTGCCGGGCCGTTTACGCCGCGTTAACCATAAAACGGTGAAGCTCGCGCCACGCACTCGCAGGATCAGATCATGCGCATCTACGGACCGAACGGCACCCCGCTGGGAACGGCGGCCTCGAGCAGCAAGCGGACCTCGTCGAGCAGCTTTTCGCTGCCCGCAGACGATGTGGCATCGGCCTCGGAGGCCCGCGCCGCCATGGCGCCGAAGGCAACCGCCAACATCGACGCGCTGCTCGCGCTCCAGGGCATCGAGGAGGATCTGACCGAGCGGCGCCGGCGGTCGGTGGCGCGCGGCAAGGGCGCGCTCGATGTGCTCGACGATCTCAAGCTCGGGCTGCTCTCCGGCAATCTCGATGCGTCCACCGTGTCGCGGCTGCGCGACGCGGCGGCGAACCTGAAATCCTCTTCCGGCGATCCCGGCCTCGATGCCGTGCTCTCCGAGATCGAGCTCCGCGTCGAAGTCGAACTCGCCAAGGCCGGCCAGTTCTGACCCGACCCCAATGTCGTTGCTGGGCTCGGCCGGGCAACCCAGTATTCCGGTGCGTAAGCCGAGAGGGTTGGCAGATCGCACACGGTCGACGCGCACGTCACGGCCAACGTGGGCGATGTGTTCGACCGGGCGGAGATGGCCGCGCTCCGGGCCGGTCACGATGCGGCGGTGAGTTCCGTCCGATTCACGGCGAGCAACCCCGGGACGCTGATCGGAGCCGCCAGGGACTCGCGGGTCAGCCGCTACCTCGTGGTCGGCGGCGCCGGCAGCCTTGACGTTGCGCCGGGTGTCCGGCTGGTGACGACCCCCAATTTCCCGGCGGCTTACAAGGCGGAAGCCGAGAAGGGGGCGGCCTTCCTCGACCGGCTTCGCCTCGAGAAAGACCTGAACTGGACCTTCCTGTCGCCCTCGGCGCCGTTCACCGAGGGCGAGCGGACCGGCAAGTTCCGCCTCGGGACCGACCGGCTCCTGACCGATGAAAGCGGAAAAAGCTGGATTTCCTTCCCCGATTTCGCAGTTGCACTCGTTGACGAGATCGAGCGGCCGGCGCATCCAGGGCAGCGCTTTACGGTCGGTTATTGAGGTAGCGGGGCTGCCGCTAAGGTTGGATAAACCAGCCTGTGCAAGGCTTTGATGCGGGTCCTGTTGTGGGCTCGGGCGATATTGTCTGTCACAAGGCGCCGCTATATAAGGCGCGCGCGGGGGGGTCCCGATCCGGTCGCCCGCCGCCGCAAGGGAGCGGCGCTTGTGCGTACAGATGGGCTGACCTTGGAAAAGCTGAAGAACTACCGACCCTCGGAAAAAGAGCCTTTCATGAACGAGCGCCAGCGCGACTATTTCCGCGCCAAGCTCCTGACCTGGAAGGACGAGATCCTCAAGGAATCGAAACTCACCCTGCAGACCCTGCAGGAGGAGAACGTCAATCATCCTGATCTTGCCGACCGCGCTTCCTCCGAGACCGACCGCGCGATCGAGCTGCGTGCCCGCGACCGCCAGCGCAAGCTGATCTCCAAGATCGACGCCGCGCTGCAGCGGATCGAGGACAACACCTACGGCTATTGCGAGGAGACCGGCGAGCCGATCTCGCTGAAGCGGCTCGAGGCCCGTCCGATCGCAACCCTCTCGGTAGAGGCGCAGGAGCGCCACGAGAAGCGCGAGAAGGTTTATCGCGACGAATAGCGGGTCAGACTCGTCCTCCACTTGAAGCGGCGCCCGATTTCCGTTTGAAATCAATCCGCTCGCCGCGCCTGTTGAATCAATGATTCCGCTTGCGCCGATCTTGCGGGCGAACGTGAAGCGCGCAAGGCCGTTGCCCATGAACAGTATCGTCTATTGCGCCCGAGGTATTGCGAGTGTGAGACGCAATCGTGCGCCGCTGAAGCCGCTGCCGCCCTGGGCCGCACCGCGCGACGAGGCCGAAGGCTACCGCGTCCAGCGCGCGCTGCATGATCTGCTGCTGCCGGGCACAGGTGCCTTGGTCGGCTACAAGATCGGCTGCACCAGCAAGGTGATGCAGCACTATCTCAATATTCCGCATCCATGCGCCGGCGGCGTGTTTGCGCGCGGCGTGCATGGAACGGGTGTGCACCTGCGCGCCGCCGATTATGTCCGCGTCGGCGTCGAATGCGAGATTGCGGTGAGGCTGGCGCGCGACCTGCCGCCGCGAGGGGCGCCGTTCACGGATGCTGACGTGGCGGAAGCGATCGAGGCCTATCTGCCGGCGATCGAAATCGTCGACGACCGCTACGACAAGTGGGAGACGCTGGGCGCGCCGACCCTGATCGCGGACGATTTCTTCGCCGCCGGCTGTGTGCTGGGCGCGCCGGTCGCCCGCGACGCCGCGCCCGACCTTGCCGCAGTTACGGGCGTTGCGAAAATCAACGGCACTGAGGCCGGCCGCGGCACCGGCGCAGACGTGCTCGGCCATCCCCATCATGCGCTGGCCTGGCTCGCCAATCATCTCGCCGCCGAGGGCAGGAGCCTCCATGCCGGACAGATCGTGCTGACGGGAAGCCTCGTGAAGACCGTGTGGCTTTCGGCCGGCGATCATGTCGTCATGGAGCTCGCGGGATTGGGCACGGTGGAAGCGAGCTTCGGGTGAGGGCGCGACCGCGCCGCATCTCGATCGTCGTGGCCGGGCTTGTCCCGGCCATCCACGTCTTTGGCGCCCCACGAAAGTAGAGACGTGGATGCCCGCGACAAGCGCGGGCATGACGAGCAAAAATTCCAAATGGCCATAATGCCTCGTTCTCGCGGCAGGAACTGCC
>Ga0134126_10014214_pt1 | contig 10050 bp, 6 predicted proteins | sample KB31752_FD_96881 | JGI IMG/M metagenome (GOLD analysis project Ga0134126, IMG submission 96881) | Terrestrial soil microbial communities with excess Nitrogen fertilizer from Kellogg Biological Station, Michigan, USA - KB3-175-2 | ecosystem: Environmental > Terrestrial > Soil > Unclassified ...
ATCCAGCGATCCAGCTCGTTCCGCTGGTCCAGCGGTCGATACCCCTTGCCGCGGGCCAGCTCGGCGGAATCCATCTGGCCGACGTCGCCGGCCAGCGAGGCGCCCGGATCGAAGCCGTCGATGCCAGCGTAGATCACGAAGAAGCTGTAGACGTTCCACAGCCGCAAGAGGAACTCCGGGATGCTGTCCTTGATCGCCTGTTCGCTGTAACGGATCGAGGTCCAGGGCGCCTGGTTGGCGAAGAAATACCAGCGCAGGGCGTCGGCGCCGTAGCGATCGAAAATCTCGTTCGGCTCGCGGTAGTTCCGCTTCTGCTTGGACATCTTCTGCCCGTCCTCGCCGAGCATCAGCCCGAGCACGATGCAATTGCGGAACGGGTGCGGGTATTCTGCCTGTCCGCTCCCCTCTCCCTTTGGGAGAGGGTCAGGGTGAGGGCTGGCTGTTTTTGATGCCGCAGTTTTCGGCGCCGCCCCCTCACCCCGGCCCTCTCCCCGAGGGAGAGGGAGATCTTGGCCAAACAGCAGCGTGCTGATCGCCAATTGGCTATAGAACCAGCCGCGAGTCTGGTCGATAGCTTCGCTGATGAAGTCGGCGGGAAAGTGCGTGGCGAACTGCTCTCGGCCTTGATGCGGATAGCCCCACTGGGCGAACGGCATCGCGCCGGAATCGTACCAGCAGTCGATGACCTCGCCGACGCGCCGCATCCGCTTGCCCGGCGCGTAAGGCGAATCGTAGGTGATCGCGTCGATGTACGGCTTGTGGACCTTCAGATGGTCGGCCAGTTTTGGGTTTTTACGTTTCGCGGCTTCCCAAACTTCGGCGCCCTGCACGCCGGGCTTGCCCAACAGCTCTTCATAACTGGCCACGGCCTCCGCCTTGCCGGTGGCCTCGCAAACCCAAATCGGCAGCGGCGTGCCCCAGTAGCGCTCGCGCGACAAGGCCCAATCGACGTTCGTCGCCAGAAAATTGCCGAACCGGCCGTCGCGGATGTGCTCGGGCAGCCAATTGATGCGGGCGTTGTTGGCCAGCATCTCTTCCTTGAACCGGCTCGTGCGGATGAACCAACTCTTGCGCGGATACTGGATCAACGGGTCTTCATCGGCCCGCCAGCAAAACGGGTACTCGTGCAGATACTGCTCTTGATGGTAAAGCAGCCCGCGGCGGCGCAGCTCGCGGCTGATGTCCTTGTCGGCCTCTTTGACCCAGCGGCCTTGGTAGTCGGGCGCCTCGGCGGTGAATTTGCCGTCGGGGCCGACGGCACAGATCAAGTCGGGGCCTTCGCCCGGCTCGAAGCGCGCGTTTTCGGCGGTGAGCACGTCGAAATCGACTTCGCCGAAGGCCGGCGCTTGGTGGACGACGCCCGTGCCGCTGTCGGTCGTGACGAACTCGGCCTGCACGACGCGCCAGGCGATGTACTCTTTGCCGCCCGCGTTCAGCCGGCCTTGTTTGTCGCCGAGCGACTTATAGTAATAGTCGAACGGCGGCACGTACCGCCCCCCGACGAGCTTGGCGCCCATGATCTTCGTTTCGACCTTCAACTCGCGGCCGACCTTGCCGGCGATCGTTTCGACTAGGGCCGAAGCGACGATCAGCTTTTGCCCTTCGTCGCCGTCGCTGACCACCGAATACTCCAACTCCGGATGGACCGCGGCGAACTGGTTGCTTGGCAACGTCCAGGGCGTTGTGGTCCAGACCAACAGCGACGTGTTAGGCTCGTCGACCAAGGGAAAGCGCACGTAGACGCTCGGATCGGCGACTTCGCGATAGCCCTGGCCGACTTCGCCCGAACTGAGGGCCGTGCCGCCTTGGGCCCACCACCAGACGATCTTGTGCCCTTGGTAGAGCAGGTTGCGATCGAACAGGTTCTTGAGCGACCACCAGACGCTTTCGACGTAGCTCTGGTGATAGGTGACGTAGGCTTCGTCGAGCCGAATCCAAAAACCAAGCCGCTCGGTGAGCCGCTCCCACTCTTGCATGTAGCGCCAGACGCTTTCCTGGCACTTGTGGATGAACGGCTCGACGCCGTAGGCTTCGATCTCTTCCTTGGCGTGGATGCCCAGCTCTTTGCAGACCTCGACCTCGACCGGCAGCCCATGCGTGTCCCAGCCCGCCTTGCGTTCGCAGCGGTAGCCGCGCATCGTGCGGTAGCGAGGGAACAAATCCTTGATCGCCCGCGTCAGGCAGTGCCCCGGGTGGGGCATTCCGTTGGCCGTGGGGGGGCCTTCATAGAAGATGAAAGGCCCGGCGCCTTCGCGGCGGGCCAGCGATTTCTCGTAAATCCCCCGCTCGTTCCAGAAACGGATGATCTCGGTTTCTAGCGTCGGAAAGCGGGGATTCGATTCGACAGGACGGAACATGGGCGGCGGAACAAGGGCCGGTGCGAAGGTCGAAAACCCAAAGTAGACCGGACGGGGGCCTTTTTTTCAATTGCGGGTCTCGGCGGCCGGCCGTGGAGATAATGCGGCTTGTCTTGCCGCTCAAGCCGGCCGCGCGGTAACGTCGAGCGCTTGCGCAGCGAGGGGCTGGAACGGGCGAAAATCATGATTTATACGCATCGGCCGAAACATAAATCGTCAAAGGCCGCGAATCGTGCTCCCCTTGCGGCAATTACGCTCTTTCGCTGCGGCCATCGTGGCGGCGGCTTTTATAATTCAGCCTCTAAAATGGCCCGCGGGCGCCCCACAATAAGCCCTGAAATGCCCCTTTTTTACGCGCCGCGGCAAACGCCTGGAATTCTCGGCAAATGCCGCAACGGAGCGGCCGCGGAAATGAAAAATTGCGCGGCGATATAAATAAATCGGCGGAAATATAAATCACGCGAGGGCCGCTGCCCTTCCGGCTGGAATCAAAACAGCGGCTTGCGCCCCAACTTGCGACGCACGATGGCCCACTGGCCCGCGTGCATCAGCAGGTGGCTGCCTTGGAGGCTGAACAGATCGCCGAGCGTTTTGATGTAAGCTTGATATTCCTCGGGCGCCGGCTTGCTCAGATCGTCGTCGGACATGCTCGCGAGCTTTTTCAACGTCGTCTCTCGCTGCGCGTTCATCAGCCGGATGTATTCGGCCTTCGTGTGGAAGGCGCCGGGGTCGTCGTTGGCGGACGTTTCGGGCGTGTATTTTTTCTCGAACCCGGCCGGCAAAGGGGGCAGCGTGCCGGGGAACGCCTTCTCGACCATCCCTTGCGAGGAGACGATCAGGTGGCCCAATTGCCAGGCGATGTGGTTTGCACCAGGGACGGGCCGGACCAGCAGGTCGCTATCGCTGAGATCCTCCAAATACCCCGACCCAATCATGTTGGCCATTTCAATCGAGGAGCGGATCGCTTCGCGCGCATTCATCGGCTCGTTCCTTTCGATACAAAGGGCGACGCCCGGAAACCGGGCAATGGATTCCAAGACCGCGAGGCTGATTATAGAAATGCTAGACCTCGAACAGTAGGGGCGCCGAAGCCGCCAGAGAATTCGCCGCGGAACTCAATCAATCCGCCAGCGGATCGATGATCGGCTGGGGCGGATGACGCTGCAACTCGAAGAATTCGTCCTCCTCGGCGACGCGGACTGGCTTGGCGATTCGCACCTGCCGCACCGCGGCCACGACGCTCGGCAAGTTGGCGAGCAACACGCATCCCGCCGTCACCGGCAAGACGACCAGCAGCACCACCATCTCGGGGCTGAGCGAGCGATGTTCGACGATCTCGATCAGCGACCAGAACGGATTCGTGATTTCCAGCAAAGAGTAGTCCATCCGCAGGTCGGCGATCATCAGATGGACCGTCAGCGGCGCGCCGCAGCCCAACAGCACCAAGAGAACCTGACACAGCGCGCACAACAACATGCCGCCCTGATGGACTTTGCGCAAGCCGGCGGCGAGCAGACGCCCGAGACCCAGATAGACCACCACGTAGGAGAATTCGACGATCGCGAAGATGACGATCATTTCGCGCGGGTTCATCCCCAGCCAGCCCGGCAGCCGCCCCGGATAAAACGCCGCGTTCGCGATCAGGGCCGCTCCCGCCAGCAGCAGCACGGTCGCCATGTTGATCACGGCGAACACAAAGCCCGCCGCGGGACCGGGATTGAACCAGGTCAAAAAAGCGCGGCCCAAAAAACTTTGCGGCAATTGGCGCTTCACGCGATGCGACAGCTCGGGCGACTCCCCGTTCATGAACATGCCCATGATCGTCCAGTGCAGACCGCTCAGGATAAGATAAGGAAACAAGATCTCCAGGTCTCCGTCGGCGTGGTGGAAAGTCCAGCCCATCCAACCCGTGAAGAGGGCCTGTTGTGCGAGCATCACCACGCGCAACGCCGTAGAGCGATTGTTGCTGGCGAATGTGAGCTGCGCCGAAGCGACGCAGAAGAACAGCACGAAGTACGCACCGAACCCCGTCAGCATGGCGGCATTGGCGGCCCAGAACTCCGGGTCCTGAAACGGCAAGGAAGTCTGCGACAGCCCGCCGATGACAATGGCCAAGCCCGCGTAAAACGCCAAGGCCAGCCCGAACAACAAAAACACCGACAGCACGATCTGCCAATGCTTTTCGGCCGTCGCCGTGGCCACGACCAGGCCGATTACCGATAGTCCCAACGACGCGATGAACGTGTAGAACATCACGCAGAGCACGGTTGGGAAGTCGATCCCCTTGAGCATGTAGGTGAACGCCAGACAGGGAGACACGGCCGAAAAATAGACCAACATCTGGACGACGGCGCTGCCCAGCTTGCCGCTGACGATCTGCCGGGGCCGCAAGGTGGTGACCGAAAGCAATTCGTAGGTGCCGTCTTCGCGCTCGGAGGCCAGCGAGCGAAAGGCCCCAAATGGGACGATCACCAATAGCGGAAAGGCCAGGATCACGAAGTAACCGCAGAACATGTCCCAGCCGTGAAAGCCGTGATAAATGTTCGGCCCGATCATCGACACGCCCAACATCGACCAGATCCAAGCCGCGGTCAGAACGAGCGTGAAGGTGATCATGAACTGCCGGCTCTTGAGGGCCTGCCGCGTTTCCTTCACGAGAATCGGGTTCAGCCACTCGCTGGCGCGCAGGGCCGCTCGGTCGAAGCGGTCCCACCAGGTTTGGCGCGCGGCCGCGGTTCCTTCCGGGCTGGGAGGCGTGCGCAGGTGTTCGATCGTGGTCATTGGACGTGCCCGCGAGTGACTTGCATGAAAACCTCTTCCAGCGAGCGAGTTTGGCTGCCGAACGCCAGGACCGGAAATCCCGCTTGGACCAGATCTCGCAGCAACTGGACTTCGGCCTCGCGGTCGCCGCGGTGCTCGAACGCGATCAATTCGCCGTCGGTGCGGATTTCTTGGATCTCTTGCCGCGCGGCCAGCCACTGGCTCGCCCCATCGGCGCCGCCGAGAATGCGAGCATGGATCGGCGTGGCGTGCAGCGTTTCGTGGCCCCGCTGGATCTCCGCCACGTTGCCGACGGCCAGCAGCCGACCCTGCTCGATGATTCCGACCAGATCGCACATTTCCGCCAGTTCGGTCAGAATGTGCGAGCTGATCAGGATCGCTTTGCCGTCAGCCGCCAATTCGCGGATCATCTCGCGCAGTTGGATGCGGGCCCGCGGGTCGAGGCCGGCCGCCGGCTCGTCGAGAATCATCACCGCGGGATCGTGGATCATCGCGCGGCCCAGGCAGAGCCGTTGCTTCATGCCTTTCGAGAGACCGTCGATCGGCTTCTCGGACAAGGTATCGAGCTTGGTGAAGCTCATCACGTAGCTCAGCGCGCGCGTGCGCTCGGCCCCGCGCAGCCCGTAGGCGCGGGCGAAGAAATCGAGATACTCGCGCACGTTGACGTTGGCATAGGTTCCGAAATAATCGGGCATGAAGCCCAGTCGAAAGCGGACCCGGTCGGGATCATCGACTACCGAAAAGCCGTCGACGAACGCATCGCCGGACGTCGGTTGATCGAGCGTGGCCAGAATCCGCATGCTCGTGGTTTTACCCGCTCCGTTGGGGCCGATGTAGCCGAACACCTGGCCTCGCGCGACGGAAAAGCTGACGTCGTTCACCGCGCGCGTTCGGCCGAAGTGGCGATAAAGGCCGCGCAACTCGATCATCGGATGGGCGCCAACCATGCTGCGACCTACCACCTTCCTGCGACGACGTGCAAGCTGGCCTCTTCCTCCACCGAAGCGACGCCATAATCGGCGTCGGGCGAGCGCTCGACGATCGCCAAATAACTGCGCGGCACCAAGCCGGCGGGCGCCGCGCCGAAGCTGGGGAAGACTTGGTTGAGCGCCCCGGTCAGGCCGCGTTCCAACAGGCCCGATGCCAACGTGGCATCGGGCAGCGAATTGTTCCAAGGCGATGGCCAGCGAAACCGACGTCCCCCGACGAAATTGTTGGATTGTTGGTCCATGCCCAACGGCACGCCCGGGGCGCTCTGTTGCCAGAATTCGCGGAAGGCGGCGCCTTCCTTGGCCAACTCGGCCGGCGCCAGCCGCGCGATGGCGTCGTCGGCGATTTCGGCCGCGCTGAAATAGGCGCCGTCCGCATCGGCCAAGACCAACCGCTTGATGGGCGCGCCCAAACGATTCGCGATCGACGGCGCGCCGCCGCCTTTGGCCGGAATGAATTGCACCGCCGCGGAACTTGCCCGCGACCGTACCGTGACCAATTGAGCGGGAGTGCGCGAAGGAAGCCAGCCGTTCGTCAGATCCTGGCCCTCCGCAGACCAAATGGCGCTCCGCCGGGCGCCGATCGCGCGGGACTCGTTATCGGCTTGCGAATCCAGCGGGATGACCATCGTATCGCCGCCGAATTTCAAGCCGCCGGACGGCGCCAGCCCGGCGTAATAGGAAATCCGCGACCAGCAAGCGGCTTCGCCGCGCCGCTGATCGATTTCGGTGAGGGTGCGAGCGCGCACGCGAACACCCATCCCATCGACGGCCAAGGCGTAGCCGAACAGGGCCAGCGTGACCAGCGCGGCGGAAAGCGGCACGACCATCACCAACAAATGCAGCTTGCCGCGGCGGCGGAGCCACCAGTAGTTCAGCGGTCCGATGGCCAGCACGAAGCCAGTGATCAAGATCTGAAACGCCGTGACCGGCGCCAAACCGACGCCGGGAATGGGGAGATTCCAAAAGTCGCGATTCGGCCGTTGCGGCGAAACGCCATGCCGCCGATACCACAGCCAGCGGTCGGGAGAGAGCGCGTTCAATGCGCCGGCCCACTGCTCGGGCGGCTGGGCCATCAGATCGTCGGCCGAGGCGGCCACGAGCATGCCCAGGCCATGTTTGCGGTAGTAGAACGGCGGATCGTAAACCGGCGCGGCAGGCGTCGCGGCATTGGCGGGCGCCGCGTTGGCTGGCGCGGGCCCAGCCGGCGGCGTCCCAGCCGCGGGAACGGCGATGGGGGCGCCATATTGGTTGATCCTGGTTTTGCCGAAGGGCGGCGCCAGTTTCGATGTGAACAGTTCGTCCGGCGGACGTTTCCAGCCGCGCGCCGCCGGATCTTTGACTTGCCAACGCGCCGGCGGCTCGCCGAGCAGCCGTTCGATTTCGGCCAGCTTTTCCGTGTCTCCCGCCAGGCCCGAAACCAGCAGATTGCCCCCCGCGACGGTCCATGCTCGGATGGCTTGCCAGCGCTCGACGTCTCGCGCCGCCAGCAGACGCGCTTGATCCAGCGAGATGCAAATAATGTCCAGGCCCGAGTATTCCAGCCACGATTGCGGCAATTGGTCGACCGGCAGCGAGAGCAGAGTATCAAGTTGCTCGGCGGGCGCGGCTTGGCCGGGCGTCACGGGCCGCGCGAAGCGCCCGCTGCTGGCGGCATCTGGCACAGGCAACAGCGCCGCCAGCGAACTGCTGTCGGGCACGGGCGTGGACGAGTAGTACATCGCCGGCATTCCCACCGCCGGGGCGATCACGGGCGCCGCGGCGCCAGGTATTTTGTCGGCTATCAACAAGATGTTCGGCAGAGCCTCCGACCAATCCTGGCCGTTGCCTCCCGCCCCGATGTTCTCCTGTGACAGCGATTTTATGTACTTGCCGTCCTCCCAGACGTGGATGTCATAAAACTGCCAAGGAAAGGACTGCGGAACCAGCAGGATGGCCGTCACGCTCAGCCCGCCGGCGGGCAAATCGAAGTCGCGGCTGGCGCTTGTCTCGCGCTGCTCGTAATAGGTCTTGCCGTGGAACTCGACGTGGAAGCTGCGATCGCCGGCCGCGGCCTTGGGGAGTGTGACGGTGATTCGCACGGGCCGATAACCGCCGCAATCGACCCACTCGGTATTCACCGCGAGCGTGAGGCCCGCTTTGCTGGTCGAAACGCTGGTGCTGCCGGTGGCGGCTTCGAGCGAACTGGCTAGCGCGAGGCAAACCGGCAACGATAACCAAACGAGGCCAATGCGGCATCGAGCCGTGCGCCGGTCCATCGTGAAAACCTCAGCGAATTGAAAATAATGTCAGCGATCCGGCCCGAACGGCGAGGAACGAGCGATTTCCCGCGCGGCGCGGCGACGGGGGGCGACAAGCGAAAAAACCCAGACGGCGAAGAACATCGCCCCGTAGGCCGCGAACGTGATCGACAACGAAGCCACGGCGACGGTCAACGCCATGGCCCAGGCCGTTCCGCGCATCGCCATGGCGGCGACCAGCGACAGCACGGCGCACCCGGCGGTGACGTAAAGCACCGAGCGCAGAGAGAATTGCGGTATGAGCATACCGCGATTTTGCCACGAGAGCGGCCAGATTCAAAGCGAATTCTTCGCCTGTTTGCGCCTGAAGAAGGCGGCCGGGAAAAAATTATTTCTTGCTCCCCCAGCCGGACCCGCGGTAGAATCAAATACGCCCGACAGGATTCGAACCTGTAACCCTCGGTTCCGAAGACCGATGCGCTGTCCAGTTGCGCCACGGGCGCCCGTGAACTTTCAAGAATACGCTTTCCTGCTGCGTTCTTCAACCCGAGCCCCAAAACGCGGCATGGGGAAGCCCTGGGTTGACCCTCCGCGAACTCGCATGTTATAAGCGCTCGGCGTCCGTTGGATCGATCTCGTCGGCTGTTTTTCGAACTTCGCCACATGGCATTGATAACCCTGCGAGTCTTGGACGGCGCCGACCGAGGCCGCATTTTCGAAGGCTTGCCGACGCCCGTCACCATTGGCCGCGAAGAAGGCAACTTGGTGCAGCTCAACGACGAGCGCGTGAGCCGCTTTCACCTCAAGATCCAAGAAGACCAGGAAAAGCTGGTGCTGACCGATCTCGAGAGCACGAACGGAACCAAGGTCAACGGCGAAGACATCCAACTGCGCATCTTGCGCGTGGGAGACATGATCGCAGTCGGCCGCTCGGTGTTGCTAGTTGGTTCGCGCGAAGAAATTGCCGAGCGGCTGGCCAGCCTGCGCGGCGGCGACTTGAAGGGCACCGGCACCGTGAGCCCGGAAAACGCCGCCGCTTCATTGCGCGCCAGCAGCCTTGAATACGAGTTGAATTTCAGCGAGAACGCCGATCTTCAGGCGACGTACCACTCGATGTCGCCGCCCGAGTTGCCCGAGCGCCTCAGTCCGGGTCAGGCCGCGCAACTTTCCGAACTGATTGAATACCTGCACATTCGGCTGCGCGACTTGCTGGCCTCGGCCCAGAGCGATGGCCAAGGCAAACCGATCGTGCTCGAGGAGCGCCGCTGGCAAAACTTGCTCGACTTGCAAGCGCTGTTGGCCGAGTACCTGCGCGGGATCGGAGAGCCTCGCGAACTGTAGGACTCTTCTCACTCGCCGGCCGTTTTCCGGCCAGGTCCCTCGTAGCGACCGAAGATCATCCGGCCGGCGCTGGTTTGCAAAACGCTGGTGACCGCGATTTTCACGGTTTTATTGACGTGCTCGCGGCCGCCTTCGATGACGATCATCGTGCCGTCGTCGAGGTAGCCCACGCCCTGCCCCTGCTCTTCGCCCGGCTTGACGACCAGCACTTCCAGCGTTTCGCCGGGCAAGAACAGCGGCTTCAGCGCGTTGGCCAACTCGTTCAAGTTGATGACGTCGACGCCGTGCAGCTTGGCGACCTTGTTCAAGTTGAAATCGTTGGTCACCACCTTGCCGTCGAGA
>Ga0134126_10014215_pt1 | contig 10049 bp, 7 predicted proteins | sample KB31752_FD_96881 | JGI IMG/M metagenome (GOLD analysis project Ga0134126, IMG submission 96881) | Terrestrial soil microbial communities with excess Nitrogen fertilizer from Kellogg Biological Station, Michigan, USA - KB3-175-2 | ecosystem: Environmental > Terrestrial > Soil > Unclassified ...
CCCGCGCTGCGGCCGTTCCTTTCCGCGGACACGCCGGTGCTCGCGGCGATCTTCGCTGCCGCGATCGGGGAGTTGACCGGCGACGACTATAGCGCTGATCAGCAGGAAGCCTGGGCCGCGGTCGCCGACGACGAGGAAGCGTTCGGCAAGAAGCTCGCCGGCGAATTGACGCTGATCGCGACCTTGAGGAATGTGCCGGTCGGCTTTGCCTCGCTGGAGGGCAAGGATCACATCGACATGCTCTATGTGCATCCGAGCGCGGCAGGCCAGGGCGTGGCCTCGGCCCTGTGCGACGCGCTGGAGAAGCTCGCCGGCGGCCGCGGCGCGAAGAGCCTCACAGTCGATGCCAGCGACAATGCGCAAAATTTCTTCAGGAAGCGCGGCTATGTGGCGAAGCAACGCAACAGCATCACCGTCAACGGCGAATGGCTCGCCAATACCACGATGCAGAAGACACTTGAGGGCGGGGGACAGGCATGAGCCGCGAGCGCCTCTATCTCTTCGACACGACGCTGCGCGACGGTGCGCAGACCAACGGCGTCGACTTCACGCTGGCCGACAAGAAGGTCATCGCCGGCATGCTCGATGATCTCGGCATCGACTATGTCGAGGGCGGCTATCCCGGCGCCAATCCGCTGGACACGGAGTTCTTTGCCGAGAAGCCGAAACTCCATCATGCGCGCTTCACCGCCTTCGGCATGACGCGGCGCGCCGGCCGCTCCGTCTCCAACGATCCCGGCGTGGCCGGTCTGCTCGAAGCCAAAGCGGACGCGATCTGCTTTGTCGCGAAATCCTCGGCCTACCAGGTGCGCGTTGCGCTCGAGACCACCAACGAGGAGAACCTCGCGTCCATCCGCGACAGCGTGGCCGCAGCCAGGAAGGCCGGCCGCGAGGTGATGCTCGATTGCGAGCATTTCTTCGACGGCTACAAGGAGAATGCGGAGTTCGCGCTGGCCTGTGCCATGGCGGCCTATCAGTCCGGCGCGCGCTGGGTGGTGTTGTGCGACACCAATGGCGGCACCATGGCCCATGAGGTCGAGAGCATCGTCGCCGAGGTGACCAGGCATATTCCCGGCAGCCATGTCGGCATCCATGCCCACAATGACACCGAGCAGGCGGTCGCCAATTCACTTGCGGCTGTTCGCGCCGGCGCGCGGCAGATTCAGGGCACGCTGAACGGTTTGGGCGAGCGTTGCGGCAACGCCAATCTCTGCTCGTTGATCCCGACCCTGAAACTGAAGCGTGAATTTGCCGATCGCTTCGAGATCGGCGTGTCGGATGCGAAGCTTGCAAATCTGGTAAAGGTATCGCGCACGCTGGATGACATGCTCAATCGCGCGCCGAACCGCCACGCGCCGTACGTCGGCGAGAGCGCCTTCGTCACCAAGACCGGCATCCATGCCTCTGCGGTGCTGAAGGACCCGCAGACCTACGAGCACGTGGCGCCGCAATCGGTGGGCAATCATCGCAAGGTGCTGGTGTCCGACCAGGCCGGCCGCTCCAACGTCATCGCCGAGCTCGATCGCGCCGGCATTGCCTATGACAAGAACGATCCGAAGCTGTCGCGGCTGGTCGAGGAGCTGAAGGAGCGCGAGGCGCAGGGCTTTGCCTATGAGTCCGCCAATGCATCGTTCGAGCTCCTGGCGCGTCGCACACTCGGAAAGGTGCCGGAGTATTTCCGGGTCGAGCAGTTCGACGTCAACGTCGAGCAGCGCTACAACGCCAATGCCCAGCTCGTCACGGTGGCGCTCGCGGTGGTGAAGGTCGATGTTGCCGGCGAGCACCTGATCTCGGCTGCCGAAGGCAACGGCCCGGTGAATGCGCTCGACGTCGCGCTGCGCAAGGATCTCGGAAAATACCAGAAATACATCGAAGGGCTGAAGCTCACCGATTATCGCGTGCGTATCCTCAATGGCGGCACGGGCGCTGTGACGCGCGTCCTGATCGAGAGCGAGGACGAGGCGGGCGAGCACTGGACCACGGTCGGCGTGTCGCCGAATATCATCGACGCCTCGTTCCAGGCGTTGATGGATTCGGTGATCTACAAGCTCGTGAAGTCCGGCGCGCCGGCGTGAAGCAATAACGGCGTCATTGCGAGCGAAGCGAAGCAATCCACAATGTCACCGCGGAGAGTGTATGGATTGCTTCGTCGCGGAGCCTGTCATCGGGCCGCGCTTCGCGCGGACCCGTTGGCTGCTCGCAATGACGGATAAAGGGGGATCAATGATCGATCACGTCTCTGTCGGCGTCGCGGATCTCGATCGCGCTGCACGTTTCTATGAAGCGGCGCTCGCAGCGCTTGGCCTTTCACGCCTGGTGACGCGGCCGGGAACGGTCGGGTTCGGCAAAACCTATCCGGAGTTCTGGATCAATCTGCGCAAGGATATGCGCAACGTGCCGCACGAGAGCGGCACGCATATCTGCCTGCGCGCGAGGACGACGGCGGAGATCGATGCGTTTCACGCGGCCGCGCTCGATAACGGCGGCATCTCGGATGGCCCGCCCGGCCTGCGGCCGCATGACCGCGTCAAATATTACGCGGCGTTCGTGCTCGATCCCGACGGCAACCGCATCGAGGCGGTGACCTTCCCGCAAAGCTAGCTCGGGCGTGTTACTGCGGATCGCGCAACCTGCTCGCACTTCACCTCGCCCCGCTTGCGGGGAGAGGTCGGATTGCGAAGCAATCCGGGTGAGGGGGCTCTCCGCGAATTCATCTCTCACCGCTTTCGTGGAAGCAGCCCCTCACCCCACCCTCTCCCCGCGGAAGAGCGGGGAGAGGGGGAAGAACAAGTAGAGCGAGTGGATAGCTAGGCGGTGGCTTCGTCCGACCACGGGGCTTTCGTCTTGGCGAAATCGGACCACGCCTCGCGCAGCCGCGTCTCGGCGCCGACCAAGGCATGCGCTTGCCAGCCGGCGATCGCGGCCGCGGCGGTCCCGCTGTCGAAAGTATCGACACCAAGACCGGCGAGCAGCGCGCTCGTGGTCGCGATGTCGTTGTAGGCACCAAGCTCCTCCTGCAAGTCCGCGAGCTTGGCAAAGAACCGCCGGATGGGTTTGCGCCGTCCGTACATCGGCAGCAGGAAATCAACGGCATAGCGCAGTTTCTTCAACGCAAGCCTCAAGCGATGCCGCTCCTCGGTGCCGAGCGACTTGAAGTGGCGGCCGCGCTTCAGCGCCTTGGTGTGCCGCTCGGTGAGCAGGCGTCCGGCGAATTCGATGGCGGGCTCGGCCAATTGCCCTAGATGCTCGGGCGGCACGTCGCCGCGCCAGCCGCGCGCCTCGATCCAGCCACCAAGCTCGATGACGAAGCGCGCGCAGCGGCGGTCGGCCATCACCTGCCGGACGGAGTCGTAGGCGGCGGATCGGCGTTCTTCGGCGAGCTGTGCCAGGGCATCGAAGCCCGCGACGGAGGGACAGGCTTTGGCGACGGTGGGCAAGGTGCCTTTCCTGAAAATGTCCCAATCACGCGCAGCCGAAAGGCTTTGCGTGAACCAGCGCGCTTCCGATCGCAGCGCTTCGAGCTCGCTCGAGGAGTCCACCGATCTCATCAGATCGAACGCCGATCGCAGGCGGCGCAGCGCGACGCGCAGTTGATGAACGCCCTCGGGATCGCGGCCATCCTCGGCGGCCGGCATCGATTCAAGAAGATGCCGAAGGCAGGAGCGGACGATCACCACAAAGGCGTCGTCGAGGGCGATCGTCGGCTCGAGGCGAAGCTTTCGCGCCTTTCTCGCGGCGGGCGGCAGATCGGCTGCAAGGTCAAATCCCCGCGCGGATTTGCTGCGGATCGAGGGCTGCAGCGGCCCATGGTCCGCCAGCCGCAGCGCAAGCTCCCATAGAGCAGACGCGCTGCCCTGCTTGAGCTCAAGCTCGATCTCGCTCACCGGCACTGACCGATCGCCGGCTTTCAGCGTCCCGCGATCGAAGGCGACTTCAACGGCACCGGACGGCAGCTCGATGACGCGCCGGTGGCGGCGTACGTCGGTGACAAAAACCGTCTCCAGCGTCTGCGTTTCGAGATCGGAACGGAGCTTGGCCGGGATGAACGGCATCGCGAGCGCAAGATCGGGCGCGATCGATGGCACGCTGGCCTCCCATTCGCCGCGCCGCAGCGGGTCGTCTCCAGCCTCGGCCTTTATCGTCTGCACGAAGCGCGCGCCGCTCTGGCGAACCCGAAAGCTCAGGCGGTTGCGCCACAGCGTCCGCTCGGGCGTATCGTAATAGGCAGCCTTGAAGTGCTTTCGCGAGCCCTTGTTGCGCGCATTGGTCGCGATCGCAGGCGCATCGTTGAAATCCGCAAGAAGCTCGGGATCGACGAGCAATTTGAGTTCGAGTTCGCTGCCCCGTAGCGCGTCATCTTCAGCCGAAGCGGCCTTCGGCGCGAGCTGTTCGCTCGCGGATGGTGTCGCTTGAGATGCGACGACTTCGGCTGTAGCCGTGTCGTGCGGGCGAGATGCGGAAGCCTCGTGCGCCGAAACGGAATCGAGGCAATGCTGCGTTGCATTCCTGTCCGCAAGGTTGGTCTTGCGCTTGAGGCCTGCAGCGTTACGCGCAGTCTCGCCGCTGCGTCGTATTGCTGCCGTTTCTGACATTGAAACTTGTGTGACGGTTGAATGACCTTCCAACAACTTATAGCCGACGCTTTGCAAAAGATAGAGATGGTGAGGTCACAGTGACGGGATTATCCGGCCGCGACCGATTCTTTCGCCGTCACGATAGATTGCGGGATCCGCCCCGCCTTCGCTCTAAAAGATTTGACAAACCAAGATGATGCCGGGCTTGCCGCGCGAATGGCGGCGCAATTTTAGGCGGTTAGAGCCGCCGGGCGACTTCCGGCGCCAGTTGCATGGCTTCTTCGGGAACCAGCGTTACAGCGGCGCGCAACCGCGGCAGGATATCCTCGACGCGTTCGGCCTTCAGCACGTCGACGGGCAGCCCTGCCCGGATGAACTGCGTCGCGCGCATATGCGTGAGCAGCACAAGCAGCGGCTCCCAGAAGCCGTCGATATTGGCAAGCAGCACCGGCTTGGAGTGTCGGCCGAGTTGCTGCCAGGTCAATTGCTCGACCAGCTCTTCCAGCGTGCCGACGCCGCCAGGCAAAGCGACGAACGCATCCGAGCGTTCGAACATCAGCCGCTTGCGCTCGTGCATGTCGGGGGTGACGATCAACTCCTGCACGCGCGTCAGCATCCGCTCCCGCGTGTTCAGAAATTCCGGAATGATGCCGGTGACGCTGCCGCCATGATCAAGCACGCCGTTCGCGATGGCGCCCATCATGCCCGTCGAGCCGCCGCCATAGACGAGGCGGATGCCGTTCTCGGCCAGCAGCCTTCCGAAGGACGCGGCGGCTTCGAGAAAGCTGGGGTTGTTGCCGGCCCCGGAGCCGCAGTAGGTGCAGACGGTCTTGATTTGGTTCATACAGGTCATGTGGCACTGCAGCGCAAACGGCGTCAAGCCGGTTATGTTTCCCGGAATCGGCTGGATGGTCCGGGCAAATATCCGCGATTCGCGAAAGATTTGCTGCGGCCGAGGGGTGCATCCGAAAACCGGAGCCTTTATATGACGGGCAACACAGATGAAAAAACGGCGCGCGGCGCAGGTCGTCCAGGCTCTCTTTGATGGCTCACCCTCATTGGTCTCCGCACGCCGGTGCAACGCCGCCAGCTGAGCGATCGTCCGCCGAGCAGGCGACCCTGATCGGGACGCTGATTCATCTGTGGCCGTACATCTGGCCGAACGATCGCGCCGACCTGAAGATGCGCGTGATGTGGTCGGTGGTGCTGCTGCTGATCGCCAAGCTCACGACGCTTGCCGTTCCCTTCACCTTCAAATGGGCGACGGATGCGCTGAGCGGGAAGGGCAGCGCGCCGATCGCGGCTCCGAACTGGGCGTTGTGGCTGATCGCCTCGCCCCTGATCATGACCGCAAGCTATGGCGGCATGCGCGTCGTCATGGCGGTGCTGACGCAATGGCGCGACGGCATCTTCGCGCGCGTGGCCATGCACGCCGTGCGCAAGCTCGCCTCCATCACCTTCGTCCACATGCACGAATTGTCCCTGCGCTTCCACCTGGAGCGCAAGACCGGCGGCCTGACGCGGGTGCTGGAGCGCGGCCGCAACGGCATCGAGACCATCGTGCGCATGGTGATCCTGCAACTGATCCCGACCATCGTCGAGGTCACGCTCCTGATGGGCGTCCTGTTCTGGCAGTTCGACTGGCGCTACGTGCTGGCGACGCTGGCCATGGTCGTGGTGTTCATGTCGTTCACCTATTACGCCACCGAATGGCGCATCGGCATTCGCCGCAAGATGAACGATTCCGATACCGAGGCGAACACCAAGGCGATCGATTCGCTGTTGAACTACGAGACCGTGAAATATTTCGGCGCTGAGGCACGCGAGGCGGTGCGCTATGACCACTCGATGGAGCGCTACGAGCAGGCGAGTGTGAAGACCTACACCTCGCTCGCGGTGCTCAACACCGGGCAGGCCGTGATCTTCACGCTGGGACTGACAGCGACCATGCTGATGTGCGCGATCGGCATCCGCGGCGGGCACAACACGGTGGGCGATTTCGTCCTGATCAACGCCATGATGATCCAGCTCTACCAGCCGCTCAATTTCATGGGCATGGTTTATCGCGAGATCAAGCAGGCGATCATCGACATCGAGAAGATGTTCGAGGTGCTCGCGCGCGATTCGGAGATCAAGGACAGGCTAGGGGCAAAACCGCTGGTCGTGACGTCGGGCAGCCTGCGTTTCGACGACGTCCGCTTTGCCTATGAGGCGGACCGGCCGATCCTCAAGGGCCTCAGTTTCGAGGTGCCGGCCGGCAGGACGGTCGCGATCGTGGGCCCCTCCGGCGCCGGCAAGTCGACGATCTCGCGACTGTTGTTCCGCCTCTACGACGTCTCGAGCGGGAGCATCACGATCGACGGCCAGGACATCCGCGAGGTGACGCAGGCTTCGCTGAGAGCCGCGATCGGCATGGTGCCGCAGGACACCGTGTTGTTCAACGACACGATCCGCTACAACATCCGCTACGGCCGCTGGGACGCCGGCGATGCCGAGGTGGAGCACGCCGCGCAGCTCGCTCAGATCGACGGTTTCATCCGGATGTCGCCGAAGGGCTATGAGACGCAGGTCGGCGAGCGCGGCCTGAAGCTGTCGGGCGGCGAGAAGCAGCGCGTCGCGATCGCGCGCACGGTTTTGAAGGCGCCGCCGATTCTGGTGCTGGATGAGGCGACTTCGGCGCTCGACAGCCACACCGAGCACGAGATCCAGGAGGCACTGGAGCGGGTTCGCGCGGGCCGCACCTCGCTTGTGATCGCACACCGGCTCTCCACCATCGTCGCCGCCGACGAGATCATCGTGCTCGATCAGGGCCGCATTGCCGAGCGCGGCACCCATGGCGAGCTTCTGGCAAGGGACGGGCTCTATGCCAGCATGTGGAACCGGCAGCGCGAGGCCGAGGCCGCGCGCGAGCGGCTGGCGCTGGTCGATGACGACAACCAGGCGCCCAACCGCGAGCCGCCGCCGGTGGACGATGCGATCGCCGCCGCGGCGGAATGATTGAGCGCGACATCGGAGCGGAATAAAGATAGCTATGTAGATTCCATGGGGCGGTGAGCGTGCCCGTTCCGGTAGGGTGGAAGGCGCGGATGCGCCGTGCCCACCGTCTCGAGCACGTCGAGGATGGTGGGCACGCTTTCACCGTGCGCTTGGTTGGGAGCGGTGAAGCTGCAACAACGATCAGTGAGTCTTGATGTCCATTGCCAATTCCATCCGCGCACAGATTCCGCCGATCCATCCCGAAGGCTATCCCTTCATCGGCGGGTTTGCGCTTGCCAGCCTGATCTTTTTCTGGATATGGCCGCCGCTCGGGTGGATCGGCGTCGTGCTGACGATCTGGTGCGCGCTGTTCTTCCGCGATCCCATCCGCGTCACGCCGGTGCGCGAGGGCATCGTGGTGGCGCCGGCCGACGGCCGCATTTCGATGGTCGCGCCCGCCGTGCCGCCGGCCGAGCTCGGGCTCGGCGACAAGCCGTTGCCGCGGATCTCGATCTTCATGAGCGTGTTCAACTGTCACGTCAACCGCGCGCCCGCGGCCGGCAAGATCGAGCGCATCGCCTACCGGCCGGGCGCCTTCATCAATGCCGAGCTCGATAAGGCGAGCGAGGATAACGAGCGCAATTCGCTGGTGATCGCCACGGCGAACGGGCGTATCGGCGTGATCCAGATCGCCGGACTCGTGGCGCGCCGGATCGTGTGTTTCGTGAAGGAAGGCCAGTTGATCGGCGCGGGCGAACGCTTTGGGCTGATCCGCTTCGGCTCGCGGCTCGATGTCTATCTGCCCGAGGTCTCGCGGGCGCTCGTGTCCGAGGGCCAGACGGCGATCGCCGGTGAGACGATACTGGCCGATTTCGGGCTGCGGGACGAGGGCCGCACGTTCCGCACGAATTAACCAATTGTAACCAATCGCACTACGGCAATTGGGCTGTTGCGGCGCCGGATGGCGCGAGCCGGGGGCGCTTGCTATATTACCTGTCATGTTCGAGCCCCGATACGACTACGCTGAGTTGCGCCGCCGCCGGTTCCGTCCGATCCCGGTACGGATGCTGGTGCCCAATGTCATCACGCTGCTGGCAATCTGCGCCGGGCTGACCGCGATCCGCCTGTCGACGGAAGGGCGGATGGAGCTTGCGGTCGCGGCGATTGTGTTCGCCGCCGTGCTCGACGGCATCGACGGCCGCATCGCACGCATGATCAAGGGCCAGTCGAAATTCGGCGCCGAGCTCGACAGCCTCGCCGACTTCGTCAATTTCGGCGTCGCGCCCGGCTTGATGCTGTATTTCTGGCAGCTGCACGAACTGCATAACGGCGGCTGGATCGCGGCGATGATCTTTGCGATCTCGGGCGGCCTGCGGCTTGCGCGTTTCAACGCCTCGATGGACGATCCGGGCAAGCCGCCGTTTGCTTCGAATTATTTTACCGGCGTGCCCGCGCCTGCAGGCGCGGTGACCGCGCTGCTGCCGATCTATCTGGCCTATCTCGGCGTGTTCACGCCGCCGGCGCTATTGACGGCGCTCTACACCCTTCTGATCGCGTTCCTGATGGTGTCGCGGCTGCCGGTCTATTCCGGCAAGACCATCCGAATGCGCGTGCCGCCGGAACTGGTGCTGCCGGTGTTCGTCTCGGTGATCTTCTTCATCGCGCTCCTGATCGGCTACCCGTGGCACGTCCTGTCGGTGGGGACGGTGCTTTATCTGCTGAGCCTGCCAATGGGGTGGAAGTCCTATCGCGACCACAAGCTCGCCTATGAGGCCGCGCATGCGCACGCCACGGCGCCACCAGCCGCGCCCGCGCCATCCCTGACATCGCCGCTGGTAGAGCGCCCGACCGACGAGCGGCCGGAGCGGCTGCACTAGAAGTCATTCAGTCATTGGAGCGTGAAGCCGAAGCGGGGCCCGCGCATTCGCGCGGACCCATAGTGGGCGGTCCCAGTGAAAACGCGGTTGAAATCCGTGTTTCGGTAGAGCGGAAATGCTTCCATTTGACGGGGGCGAGCCCTATGACCACGCTGCGGTTGAGCCTCACGACTGTGCCGGACCCGCAGTCTCTGATGTGACGATGTTTGGCTCACTAAGTTGTCCCGGCAAACCGCACTCTCGGCGGTCTCAAGGTGCGGACGCCCTGATACCGGGCGCGCAGCCGTAGCGCGCCACCAGCGAACTGCCCGTGCGCGCTTATTCAATCACCTCGTCGGCCACGGCCAACAGCGCCGGTGGCACGGCAAGTCCCAGCGCCTTGGCGGTCTTGAGGCTGATGAATAGCTGATATTTTATCGGCGCCTGTACCGGTAGATCGCCGGGTTTGGCACCTTTCAGGATACGGTCGACGTAACCGGCTGCAGGTCGGAAGCCCTCGGCGCAGGGCCCTGCCTATCAGCGCGAATTTGGCGTCATTCCCGACTTCCGGGCCAGCCTGCACGGCGGCCCGGTTGCGGTCGGCGAGCTTGGGTCCTTGAGGAGAGAGATTGCGCTGATCGGC
>Ga0134126_10014218_pt1 | contig 10048 bp, 8 predicted proteins | sample KB31752_FD_96881 | JGI IMG/M metagenome (GOLD analysis project Ga0134126, IMG submission 96881) | Terrestrial soil microbial communities with excess Nitrogen fertilizer from Kellogg Biological Station, Michigan, USA - KB3-175-2 | ecosystem: Environmental > Terrestrial > Soil > Unclassified ...
CTGCGCGATCCCTGGGATCATGTCGTCGTAGAGATCCTGCATCACACCGAGTATCCCGATCCTCGGCGGGGGGTTCCGGGGGGTCGTCCCCCCGGGTGGATGCGGCGGGGGGTTCCGGCGGGTCGTCCCCCCAGGCAGGTACTGTTCGTTGTTAGCGCTCACTATTTTCCTCCTGAACGGGATGCTACCGGGCAGACTGTCGCAATCAGGTCAGCGTTGGCCGTACTGGGTCTTGTAGCGCCGGTGAAGGGCGTCGATCTGATCGGTGGCGAGCGACTGTGGCGTCCCGAGAACGCGCGCCAGGTGCACCGTCCTGTCCGCGTCCTCGCACATGACCGCGGCCTTGACCGCGTCCCTGGCGGTCAGTCCCACGGTGAACACGCCGTGGTTTCGCATGAGCACAGCGGGGGAGCGGTGACCGGACAGCGTCGCCACGACGCCCCTGCCGATCTCATCGCCGCCGATCAGCGCGAACGGCCCGATCGGGATCTCGCCGCCGAACTCGTCAGCGATCGCGGTGAGCACGCAGGGGATGGGTTCGCCCCTTGCGGCCCAGGCGGTCGCGTACGCGGAGTGGGTGTGCACGACGCCGCCGACCCCTGGCATGTGCCGGTAGACATAAGCGTGGGCGGCCGTGTCGCTTGACGGGGTGAGCGTCTCGCCTGGCACGGGGATGCCGTCGGTGTCGCACAACACCATCGACTGCGGTGTCAGGTCGTCGTAAGCCACGCCGCTCGGCTTGATCACCATCAGGTCAGCGCCTGGGACACGGGCGGAGACGTTTCCCGAGGTCCAGGCGACCAGCCCGGCTTTGACGAGTTCCGCGTGCAAACGGCACACGTCAGAGCGGACCTGCCCGATGACCTCTTCGCTGGCGTCGATGGTGGTCACTGCCGTACTCCGGCGGTGCCGCTTAGCACGCGGTCCCGCAGCGCGCGCAGCCGGTGCATGACCTCGTTGGCGCCGCGGCCGAAGTAGTCGTGCAGCAGCACATACTCGGCGTACAGCTCGTCGTAGATGTCAGCGTTGCGCTGGTCAGGCACGTAGACCGCCTGCTTCCTGCTGCCCATCGCCCGCGCGGCGGCCTTGATGTCGAAGTAGGCACCCGCCGCGACCGCCGCGTGCAGCGCCGAGCCAAGCGCGGGACCCTGCTCGGAGCTGATCAGGCTCAGCGGTCGGCGGGTCACGTCGGCATAGATCTGCATGATCGTCTTATTGCGCGTCAGGCCGCCGGCGATCACCAACTCGGTCACCGGTACCCCGGATGAGCCGAACGCGTCGATGATGACCCTGGTGCCGAACGCGGTCGCCTCGATAAGCGCGCGGTAGATGTCGGGGGGCTGCGTGGCCAGCGTCAGCCCGGCGATCATGCCGGACAGGTGGTGGTCGACCAGGACGCTGCGGTTGCCGCTGTGCCAGTCAAGCGCGATCAGGCCGTGCGCCCCCGTTGGCTGCGCGGCCGCCTCTTGCGACAGCAGGTCGTGCACCGAGATGCCGAGCCTGGCGGCCCTGTCATGGTAGGCGGGCGGCACCGCGTGCTCGGTAAACCAGGCGAAGATATCGCCGACTCCGCTCTGCCCGGCCTCGTAACCCCACAACCCAGGCACGATGCCGCCATCGACGACGCCGCACATGCCTGGTACCTCAGCAAGCTCGCTGCCATTCATGACGTGGCAAGTCGACGTGCCCATGATCGCAACCATCTGGCCCGGCTCGGTCGCACCCGCCGCTGGCGGCGTGACGTGCGCGTCGACGTTTCCCACGGCGACCGCGATGCCTTCTCCCAACCCGGTCCAGGCGGCGGCCTGGGCGGTCAGCGACCCCGCCCTGGCGCCGAGCGGATGGATCGAACGGGCGAGTTTGTCGGCGGCGAAGCTAGCGAATCGCGGATCGAGCCCGGCGAGGAACTCCGCGCTCGGGTACCTGCCGTCCTGGAAGATCCCCTTGTACCCGGCGGTGCAGGCGTTCCTCGTCTCCGCGCCGGTGAGCTGCCAGATGATCCAGTCGGCTGCCTCGATCCAGCGTTCGGCGCGCTGGTAGAGCTCGGGGTCGTCGTCAAGTAGCTGCAGCGCCTTGGCGAACTCCCACTCGGACGAGATCTTGCCGCCGTAGCGGTTGATCCACGGCTGGCCCGAGCGGTGCGCGAGTTCGTTGATCCGGTCGGCCTGCGGCTGAGCTGCGTGATGCTTCCATAGCTTGGGATAGGCGTGCGGCCGACCGCTCTGGCCAGGCAACTGGCACAGCGGCGTGCCGTCGGCGAGCGTCGGCAGCACCGTGCAGGCGGTGAAGTCGGTACCGATGCCGATCACCCTCGCTGGGTCGACGCCGGCTGCGGCGACCGCGGCAGGCACGGCTTCGCGCAGCACATCACGGTAATCCTCCGGGTCCTGCAGTGCCCAGTCAGGCGGCAGCGGTTCTCCGGTGGCGGCCAGCCTCTCATCGAGCACGCCGTGCCGGTACTCGCTGACCGCGGTGCCAAGCTCGGCTCCGTCACTGACCCGGCAGACGACGGCCCGGCCCGACAGGGTGCCGAAATCCACGCCTACCACGTAGGTCGCGCGGTCGCTGCCGCTATCTGCCATCGGACCTGCCCGGCTTTATTCTCATCGGATCTTCCATTGGCGTTCCGCTCCGATCTGAGTGTGCTGGGCGTCGGTCCGAAGGCAGCGCGGGCGCGGCACTGTTAGCGCTCACTAAGTAGCAGGTAGTTTAGCGATCTACGCCCGGTCGTCCTGAGCAACATCGAGACTGGCACCTACGGTGCCGTCAACAATGGCCTGCTGCTGGACGGCGCCGTGATCGCGATGATCCCGTGCATCATCGTGTACGTGGCGCTGCAGCGCTACTACGTAGGCGGGCTCATCTCCGGCGCGCTCAAAGGCTGACCGGCGGAGCCATCTCCAAGCGACACGCGCATTAACTTTCTACTTCCATTGACGCCACAGATCAGTTGATCTACCTTATGGCTCTACAGGTCATATTGCTGACCGATGTGAGCGCTCACATCCTTCAGAAGCCCATGCAGCGGCGACCTCGGCGGAGGCACGCGCTGCGCAAACAGCTACCCACCGGCAGCTACCTACTGGCTCTGTGCCGAGCCGCGCCCGCCTCGGGAAAGTAACTGGAGGTCTGTGATGGGAAAGATCGACCCTAAGGTCGACGAGGCGATCGAAACACTGAATATGAAAGACGGGCCGACGCGTCGGCGGCTGCTGACCGGGACCGGCTTGGTCAGCGCGACCGCCGCGGCGTCGGCTCTGCTCACGGCGTGCAGCTCGTCGAGTTCATCGGCCACCAAGGGAGGGACCAGCTCAGCGATCGGCGACTTCCCGAAGACGCCACCGTGGCAGTTCTGGTTTGTCAATCACGTCACCACGAACCTGTTCTTCGTCCCCACCAGGTCCGGGTACACGGACGCGGCGAAACTGCTTGGCTTGCCCATTCCCAGGTGGGGCGGATCTGTCAGCGCGCTAGTGCCGCAGATGGTGTCCTACCTTGAGTCCGCGATCGCCGGCAAGGCTAGCGGCATCGCGACCACCGTAGTGACCGCTGACTCCTTCACCACGCCGGTCGCCAACGCGATGAACGCGGGCATCCCCGTCATCTCGTACAACGCCGACGGCATCTACAAGTCAGACGGTACCCCGGTGATCGGCACCAACCGGCTCTGCTACGTCGGCCAGGCGCTGTACCTGTCCGGCCAGCAACTCGGCCAGCGCATCATCTCGCTCGTCGATAGCGGCGACATCGTGATCTTCATCGCCACCCCCGGCGCTGGGAACATCCAGCCCAGGTTCGACGGCGCGGTCGCGGCGATCAAGGCATCGGGCAAGCCGATCAAGGTGCACCTGCAGGCGACCGGCGCCCTGACGGCGGCGGAACTGGCCGCGGAGAAGGCGTTCATGACCGGGCACAAGAACCTCAAGGGCGCCTTCGCCGTCGACGCCGGCTCGACCGAACTGCTCGCGCAGGCTCTCAAGGCCACTGGCCTGAACATCCCCGCTGGCGGCTTCGACCTGACCCCGGGCACGCTTTCAGCGATCCAGTCGGGTGCGATCGACTTCACTATCGACCAAGAGCCTTACCTGCAGGGCTTCCTGCCCACGCTGTACCTGTACCTGTACAACCTGAGCGGCGGCCTTGTGCTGCCGCCAGACACCGATACCGGCCTGACCTTCGTCACCAAGTCCAACGTCGGTCCTTACCTGAACTCCAAGACGAGCTACGAGGGTTCAGCCGGCGTCACCTTGCCGACCCTGGTTCCGAGGTCTGGCCCGATTCAGAACCCAGTCGCCACGACGAGCACATGACGTATCGGCGATAACTTGGCAAAATCGGCCCCGGTGAACGTTGACTGGCCCGCATCGGTCAGTCGCGGTCACCGGGGCCATTGCCGGAACACGCGCGATTGAGTGACCTGGAGGAGGCTTGAGATGAGCGATACCGCACAGCGTGCCGTCGGCAGTCTCGGGGAGCCGCCGCTGGGCCCCGCGGCCGCACGGGGTCCTAGCGTGCAATTGCGGCAAGCGCTCGCCATTGCTGGGAAACAGCGCGAACTCACCGTGCTCGTCGTCGTCGTCTTGCTGGTGGTCTATTTCGGGTTCATCTCTAGCGTCGGCCGGTCCAGCTTCCTCACCTCGGTGAACGTCATCAACCTCAGCCAGATCGCCGCTCCGATCATCATCATCGCGATCGGTGAGGTACTGCTGCTGGTCTGCGGCGAGATCGACTTGTCGCCAGGGTTCGTCTACAGCTTCGCGCCGTTCCTGATGTACTTCCTCGTCGTCTATCACGGCTTCCCCGTGATCCTGGCGATTTTCGTCACCCTGTTGATGGGGCTGATCACCGGCTGGGTCAACGGCTTCCTCACCGTCACGCTTGGCTTGCCGTCCTTCATCGCCACGCTCGGCACCGGCTTCGTCCTGCTCGGAATCACGCTCACAACCTCGAACGCCACTCAGGCGACCATCCCGCCCTCAGCGGTGGAGATTGGCAAGTGGATCGGCAGCTACTCCTACTCAGAGATCGTCTGGGCGATCATCCTCGTGGTGATCTTCCACGTGCTCTTCACCAGGACGCGATGGGGGCTGCATACGATCGCGGTCGGCGGCAACCTGCTCGGTGCCCGCGAGGCCGGCATCAACGTGGCTAGGGTTAAGTACGGCAACTTCATGATCACCGGCGTGCTCGGCGCGTTCGTCGGCCTGCAGATCGCGTTCCAGACGGCCGTGATCGACCCGAGCGCGGGCGGCTACACGCCGATGTTCTACTCGGTAGCGGCAGCCGTCATCGGCGGCACCGCGATGCTCGGCGGCTCGGGCACCATTATCGGCGCGTTCCTGGGGTCCGTGATGCTCGCCGTGCTGACCGACGGCTTCAGCGTCATCGGCATTAGCGCCTATCCGCTGAACCTCATCTTTGGCGGGACCATCCTGATCGCGATGATCGCTAATATCCAGCTCGCCCGGCTGCGCGCGGCAGGAGGAGGACGATGACCGATCCTGGGCCCGGCGAGTGGGCAGACTTGACCCAGGCAGACGCAGACGGCTTCTCCGGCGGTGCGGCGACCAACGACCCGACGTTGGGCCCGCGGCTCGGGATGTCAGTTGGCTCTGCGACCGATGTGCTCAGGGCCGAGCATCTGACCAAGCGTTTCGGCGCGGTGACCGCGCTCGTCGACATCGAGTTGCGGCTCGCCAAGGGCGAGATCCTGGGCTTGATCGGCGACAACGGCGCCGGCAAGTCAACGCTGCTGAAGATCCTGTGCGGTTTCCACGCCCGCGACACCGGGCGGATTGTGGTCAACGGCCAGGAAGTGGCGCTCAAATCGGTCGACCACGCCAGGTCGCTTGGCATCGATGCCGTGTATCAGGACCTAGCGCTGATCAACCAGCTCAGCGTCTACCACAACATGTTCCTCAACCGGGAGCGCGTCAGGTGGCCGCTGCTCAGCAACCGGTCGATGCGCGAGGCTGCGCGGCAGTATCTCGACGAGATGGGAGTCAACATCCCCTCGGTTGACACCCAGGTGGCGAGCTTGTCTGGCGGCCAGCGCCAGGCGATCGCGGTGGCGCGGGCAGTCTATTCCGACGCGAAGATCCTTCTGCTCGACGAGCCATTGGCGGCCATGGGCGCTAAGGAAGTGGCGCTGATACTCGACTTGGTGCGCGACCTCAAGCGCAGGGGCGACGTGTCGATCATCGTGATCGCGCACAACTACGGCCAGGTGCTCGAGATCTGCGACCGGGTCAACCTGCTGCAGCACGGCCGGATCACCCTAGACAAGCACGCTAGCGAGACGTCGGTGCAAGAACTCAACGACATCGTGGTAGCTGAGTACCGCCGAGCACTCGAGTCCCGCCAGCGCACCTCCTGAGCGTCGACCCGCCGCGATGGATCCCCGAATCCATCGCGGTCGGGGGTCAGGGTCGGCGCGATGGATCCCCGAATCCATCGCGGTCCGCGGTCAGGATCGGCGCGATGAATCCCCGAATCCACACCCGATTTCCCTGGTGGATGCCCGAATCCATCGCGGGGTTGGAGCGGCCGGGCCTGGTGGATGCCCGAATCCATCGCGGGGTCGCCCAGCGGGGTAGCGGAGGTGGCGGGGCGGTGGCTAGCGGCGGCGGCGGGCGGCGCTGGCCCTGACGACTAGGTCGGGGATTATCGGCAGCGAAGGCACAAACTGATCGGAGCCGGAGATACGGTCCATCAGCAGGTGCATTGCCCTGGTGCCGAGTTCGCCGAAGTCTTGGCGGACGGTGGTGAGCGGCGGCGGGAAGAACGCGGCCTCGGGGATATCGTCGAACCCAACCACGCTGACGTCACCGGGGACGTCCCGGCCGCGTTCGGCGAGCGCGCGCAGCAGGCCGAGTGCCATCTGATCGTTGGCGGCCAGAATAGCGGTGACATCGGGCATCGCCGCCAGCCGGTGACCCATCTCGTAGCCGGAGCGCGCGGACCAGTCGCCCGACACCAGGTCAGGGACACTAGCGCCGGCCGCTGCCAGGGTCTGCCGCCAGCCGTCCATGCGCTCCTGCGCGTCGAGCCAGGTCAGCGGGCCAGCCAGGTGATGAACGGTCTCATGGCCCAAGTCGAGCAGGTACTGCGTCGCCCGCGCCGCGCCTGCCAGGTTGTCGACTGTCACGGAAGGCAGCGGCGCATCCTTGCCGCACTTGATCGCTACTAGCGGGATGTCGGTCTTCAAGTTGATGAGGGCCTCGACCGCCGAGGTCTGCGGCGCGACCACGATGATGCCGTCCACCGCCTGACCGAGGAACCGCTCGACGGCCTGATGCAGCGAGCGCCGGTCGAAAGTGTCGAGCCTGGCGATCGCGACCATGTAGTCGGGAGGCGCCGCGCGCTCGAGGCCGTACAGCATCGATGACGGGCCATAGAGCGTGCTGTCGACGCTGATTACGCCGAGTGCGTTGGTCCGGCCGGTGACCAGGCTTCGCGCGGCCGCGTTCGGCCGGTAGCCGAGGTCGCGAATGGCGGCGAGCACGCCGGCCCTGGTCTTCGCGCTAACGTGCGGATGCTCGTTGAGCACGCGGGAAACCGTCTGATGCGACACCCCGGCCAGCCTGGCCACGTCGACCATCAGCGGCCGGGCGGATTGGACTCCCGATGCCCGGGCTGGCTGGCTGTTCTGTACCTGGCTGTTCTGTGCCTGACCGTCGGCTGGCGTGGCGGACACGGCGGGCGAGGAAACCGGTTCGCTGTCAGCCCGAGCGGGCTGGCTGCCCCCGGCAGGCGTCATGCTTCCCCCTTTTTCCACAGCCCGGATAAACGCTTACATCCTAGCCGGGCCAGGTCCTGCCTGGCTCCGGGCGATCACCGGCTGAGCTTATGCTAGGTGATGTGTGAGCGTTAACATTGGCCTACGACGCACTGTTCATCAGCTCACCAGCTCACGGAGGTCCGATGCCTGCTCAGGCCGCTACTCCCACGCCAGCGGACAGATTCACGTTCGGCCTGTGGACGGTCGGCTGGCCGGCCCGCGACCAGTTCGGCGACCCGACTCGCGCACCGCTCGACCCGGTCGAGGCCGTGCGCGAACTCGCGCGGCTCGGGGCGTACGGGGTGACGTTCCACGACGACGACGTGATCCCGTTCGGCAGCGACATCGCGGGCCGCAGACTGCACATCGAGCGGTTCACAGCCGCGCTGAAGGAGACCGGCCTCAAGGTGCCGATGGTCACCACGAACCTTTTTTCCCATCCGGTATTCAAAGACGGCGGTTTCACGAGCAACAGCCGCTCAGTGCGCCGCTTCGCGCTGCGCAAGGTGATGCGGAACATCGACCTGGCAGCCGAGCTCGGAGCGCAAACGTACGTGATGTGGGGTGGCCGCGAGGGCAGCGAGTACGACAGCGCCAAGGATGTGCGGGCCGCGCTCGACCGGTACAGGGAAGCCGTCGACACCCTGGCCGAGTACGTTATCGATCGCGGGTACGGCATCAGGTTCGCGCTCGAGCCCAAGCCGAACGAGCCGCGCGGCGACATCCTGCTGCCGACGGTCGGGCACGCGCTGGCGTTCATCGCCAGCTTGGAGCACGAGCACATGGTCGGGCTCAACCCGGAGGTGGGCCACGAGCAGATGGCCGGGCTGAACTTCGCGCACGGCGTCGCCCAGGCGCTGTGGCACGGCAAGCTGTTCCACATCGACCTCAACGGTCAGCGCAGCATCAAGTACGACCAGGACCTGGTATTCGGACACGGTGACCTGATCAACGCGTTCTCGCTTGTCGACCTGCTTGAGTTCGGCGGTGTCAGTGGCGGGCCAGCATACGACGGGCCGCGCCACTTCGACTTCAAGCCATCGCGGACCGAGGACAAAGCCGGCGTGTGGCAGTCAGCGGCCGCCAACATGCGCATGTACCTATTGCTCAAGGAGCGCGCGGCGGCGTTCAGGTCAGATCCCGAGGTGATCGACGCGCTGACGCAGTGCCGGGTCAACGAGCTGAGCAGCCCAACTCTCGCACCCGGCGAAACTCACGCCGACCTGCTGGCCGACCGCGCCGCGTTCGAGGACTTCGACGCCGATGCTGCCGGGGCGCCGGGCTACGGGTTCGTCCGGCTGAACCAGCTCGCTATCGAGCACCTGATCGGCGCCCGGTGAGCGATCTGGTAGCTGGCATCGACTCGTCGACCCAGTCGTGCAAGGTGGTGATACGCGAGGCCGGCAGCGGGACGCTGATTCGCATCGGGCAGGCGGCCCATCCCGACGGTACCGAGATCGATCCCGCTCACTGGCGCCGCGCGCTCGATTCCGCGCTTGCGGAGGCTGGCGGGATCGGCGACGTCGCCGCCGTCTCGGTAGCCGGGCAGCAGCATGGCATGGTCTGCCTGGACGAGGCGGGAGACGTCGTCAGGCCGGCGTTGCTGTGGAACGACACCAGGTCGGCGGCTGCCGCGGCTGACCTCGTCGCTGAGCTTGGTGACGGTGACGCCGAGCGTGGCGCGCAGCGATGGGCAGCGGCGATCGGCAGCGTGCCGGTGGCGTCGTTCACCGTGAGCAAGCTGCGCTGGCTCGCCGAGCACGAGCCGGCCTCCATGGAGCGGACGGTCGCGGTCTGCCTGCCGCACGACTGGCTGACCTGGAAGCTGGCGAGCGGCACTGGCGCCGCCGGCCTCGACCTACTGCGCACCGACCGCAGCGACGCGAGCGGCACCGGCTACTGGTCGGCTGCTTCCGGGCAGTACCGGCCCGACCTGCTGCATCGAGCCGCCGGACGTGACCTGGCGGTGCCGCGCGTGCTCAACCCGGCGGGCACGGCCGGCTCGGCTGGCCGGGCGAGCCTTGCCGCGGGCGCGGGTGACAACGCGGCCGCGGCGCTCGGGCTCGGCGCCAGCGCCGGAGATGTCGTTGTCTCCATGGGGACGTCGGGCACGGTCTTTTCGGTCAGCGCCGTCCCTACGGCCGATCCGACCGGCGCGATCGCCGGATTCGCCGACGCGACCGGCCGCTTCCTGCCGCTGGTGTGCACGCTCAACGCGGCCAGGGTCCTGGTCGCGGCGGCGGCAGTGCTCGGAGTGGACCTCGACCA
>Ga0134126_10014222_pt1 | contig 10047 bp, 3 predicted proteins | sample KB31752_FD_96881 | JGI IMG/M metagenome (GOLD analysis project Ga0134126, IMG submission 96881) | Terrestrial soil microbial communities with excess Nitrogen fertilizer from Kellogg Biological Station, Michigan, USA - KB3-175-2 | ecosystem: Environmental > Terrestrial > Soil > Unclassified ...
AAGCGCGTGCTCGCCGCTGTCAAACGCGGGAAGCAAACGTTAGAGTCAGACCACTAGTAGCGCCTGGTTATTCATTCAAACTTCATCGGCTCGGCCACTTACCAACCCCTTAAATGCCGTAGGCTCGGCCGCCCTTTCAGTTTACAACTCCCGAGGGTGATCTAGGGGATTGGATGCCGCTTGGCAGCGTTGCGCATATTCGACCGAGCACAAAGCTCGCCGCTCATCCAAACAAATCTTTGGATTCGGAGCTTCGACTGTACAGCGCGCCAACGCAACCATCCCGTTCTGGAGTACTGCCATGAGCCGAACGAGTCCAAGCGGCGCCATCCGGCTTGTAGGCCAAGATATTTCCAACTCGACCGAAAACGGCACGACAATCGGAGAGATGGTCCGTGAGGGGATCAAGCGTGCGCAGGACAAGCTAATCGACCTTAGCATGCGAAATGGCATGCTCAATTTCAAACACTCCGAAGCCTCAGCGCGGCATGTACGAATTGCAGATGAGCAGATCAGCATACTAGTCGAAGCTCTAAGCACTGGTCGTTCATTCAATGTTGTCCCTGTTCCTCCCGTTGAGCAGATTCCGCGGGATGAGGATACCGACGAGTTCCGTGCCGCATTGAAAGCGGCGAAGGAGATCGATTCTGATTGGCTGGCAGCTGAAGATGCGAGACGTGCAGCCGGAAATCGCCGTCGTGCGCGCGACAAAGCGGCTGAGCGCGCTCTACGCGATCGAGTGCGCGCCCAGCGCGGAATGCCCGAATGGCGAGTTGCCAGCGATCCAAAGGCACGGGCAAAAGAACTAGGGATAGACCCTTCGTACGACTTGCCATCACCTCATAATGAGCCACCGCCTCGTCATTTAGATGATGCGTTGCAAACGCTGCACTTCCCTGACCGGCTTGAACCTAAACTATCAAAAATCTACAGCGCCGCGCGCGCGTTGCAGGAGGACGCTGGCCTAAGCGCCTTATACTGTGCTGTCGGATTTTTGGAATGGTATGACCCACACGACGCGCCCGATCCTGCTTTCGCCCCGCTGCTCCTTCTTCCGATCAATATGGAGAAACGAATTTCCCAGGGTGACTACGTTTATTCCATCAGCGGTCGCGATGACGACGAGGCCACAAATGCCGCTCTTCGGGAAAAGCTGAAACAGCTCAGTTTGGAACTGCCTGAATATGATCCTGAAAATGGAATCGAAGATTTCTTTCGACGCATCACCGAAAGCCTCGTCAATCGTCCTCGCTGGAAAGTTCGGCGCTTTATAACGATTGGACTCTTCTCGTTCGCCCGACAAGTGATGTGGGCGGATTTAGACCCGTCGAAATGGCCGGATGCGGCTCGCCCCGAAGGCCATCCTCTTCTGGGCCAGATTTACGGTGACGTCGCAGGCGAAAACGCGGGCGCCACCGCACCTGTGTACGATGTTGATCTTCCCGAGATGGAGCAGCAGGCACCTGCACTTATAACCGACGCGGATGCTTCTCAGCTCAGTGCCGTTATTGATGCGACAAGCGGAAAGAATTTAGTCATTCAAGGGCCGCCCGGTACAGGAAAATCGCAGGCCATTACAAACATAATCGCCAACGCCCTATGGCATGGAAAAACAGTTCTATTCGTGTCCGAAAAAATGGCTGCATTGAACGTTGTTAAGGATCGTCTCGACAGCATGCAGCTCGGCCGTTTCTGTCTTGAGGTTCATTCGGCGAAGGCGTCCAAGTCGTTGGTGCTGAAAGCGATTCGCGAAAGGATGGACGGTAATCGACCTCGATCAAACTCACACGAAGCCGAGAGCGCACGCAATGCGCTTCAGGAATCTCGTCAGAGATTGAGTGAATACTCCGCTTTGATAAATAGTCTGGCTGGCGATACGGGTCTGACCATCCATCAGATTCTATGGGCCGATTCTGCACGTTCTGATCTACCGACGACGGTGCCTGAGAGTGTTCGAGAATTCCGCCTGCCTAATCCACTCGACACTGATCGTTTCAAGTTGGGAGGTTATATCGCCGTCGGGCGCGCACTGGATGACTTGGTGGCATCAATGGGCGTGTTCGCCGACCCCGCCCGTCAGCCATGGCGCGGCGTCGGTAATCTCAACCTCACACGGTTCGACCGTGCTAAGGCCGTCACCTTGGTAGACGCTTGGGGAGCCCGGCTCGACCAACTTTGTAACATGGTGGATGCGCTAAGTGCCCCTGGATGGACAAAGCCAATTTACATTAAGGATTTTGAGCAAGTGGCAGCTATCGCTCTTACCGTACCAGATCCCGCTGGGGAGGTTAGCGACGCCGTTCTCACCCGAGCTACCGAGGATGATATCGCGACATCACTTAAACGCTGGGTCGAAGTGGTCGTTGAAGCTGACCGGACGAATGCGTCACTGCTGCCACTCTGTGACCCACAGAAATTGGCCGCCCAGTGTGAGCCGGCTGCTTCGGTCATCACGGTCGCCCAAGAGTTGGACGTCGCAGAACTGTCCCTTTGCCAGTTGGATGCAGAATGCCGGAAAGCTCAGGCTGAGGCTAAGTCCTGCGTTCGCACCGTCCAGCTCATATCAGACGTGTTTGCTACCTTCGCACCCGGCATTGAGCGCGACTTCAGCGCTAGGGCTGAAGCTATGGTCACAGGTTTCCTTCTTCACGCAGCCGCCCTTTCTATAGAGCACTTACCGTTGCGATTGGCTACTCTTGACGATGCGGCCATTGATATTTTGACTCATGCAGCCGCCACCGCCGCCGAAGCCCGTTTAGCCGCCGAGCAAGCGAAATTCGAAGATCCAGCAACTCCTCACTTAATACAATCTCTGCCTTCTTCCGCTGAACTTCGGGTCGCTGCGAACACTCTCCGAAGCGCAAGTCTCTGGCAAAAACTCTTCGGCCGTGATTGGAGAGCTGCAAGGACAGTATGGCGCAGAACATTCCCGAGCACCCGCAAATCCGCCCCCGCTGAAATATCGCGCCGGCTAGTATTCGCTGCGGCGTGGAAGGACGGCATCACTCAACTCGAAACCGATCAGGCCGCGAAGCGTGCTTCCGGACGCTATTGGCGATCCGCGGAAACTCCGTTTGATGCCCTGATAGCGGTCGCAAAATGGATGAAATCTGTCCGAAACATCACTCCTTTGGAGGAGCGCGGTGCGAGGGAGCTACGACGCGTGGCTTGCGAAGGCTCCGCTGAACAATTCACACAGGCGAGAGATTTCGCTGCTAGCGCTAAGCAGATTGACTTGCTCGGAAGCTACAAGGCGGCTGTCTCAAAGCGAGAAACAATACGAGGCACTGCTATCCGGCTGGTCGAGAGGTCGCATCGCTTGACTGATCTGTATAAGCAAGTAGTGACTTTGGGCCTTCATCCTGAGCAACCATTAGCGGTAATTCCCGCCGCCCTCGAATTGTTCGCAAAGCTTGATGGTTTGAGCCGGGAAAAAGCGAGTCTCACCAACCTCGCTGAAATTACTTCTTGCTTAGATTCCTTAGATGCGGCGACCGACGGGGACAAGGCGAAGAGCATTTTCGCTTCATTCGATCACATAAAACGCCTGAAATCAGCAAATTTACCTTCGGCAGTCGTCGACTATCTGCTCAACGAGAATTGCTCCGGGCGAACAGCGGGAATCAAGCAAACCGCAGCGCAGGTAAAGGACGTTTTGGATCAAGAACGTTCTGCGTCAAATGCCGTGAAAGAAATGCTGCAATTGAGGCCCAACGATTGGTGCGGAGGTCCATTGCGAGAGGTCCCCGTCGAAGCGCTAAGACAAAAGTGCCACGACGCTTCTCAAAGTCCAGACCAGCTCGAAAAGCAAATTGACCTCTTGAGCGCGGAACTCGAAGCAGATCGATTGGGCATTGGCGATCTATTATTGCAATGGACGAAGGCCGGCCGCGGCTACGCAGACGTGGCCTGGGCAGTAGAATCGGCATTCTATCGATCAGCGGCAGAGAGGTTGATGCGCGATCATTCGATGCTCGCGCATCATGCCGGGACCACTCATGAGCAGGCAAGAGCTCGGTTTCAACAACTCGACCGCGATATACTCGAATTGAATAGGAAAATGATTGCGGCACGCCTGCATGAGCGGCCCATTCCGGCCGGACGCCGCGCTCAGTCCGTGCGGGATTATACCGACAATGAAATGCTCAGCCATCAAACCGGTCTACAGCAGCCACGAATAGCACTGCGTCGGCTATTTACGAATGCTGGAAGCGCCATTCGGGCCTACACACCGTGTGTCATGATGAGCCCGATGTCAGTCGCACAATACCTGGAGCCGGGCAAACACCTCTTTGACCTGCTCGTTGTCGACGAGGCTTCGCAGATGAAGCCAGAAGATGCATTGGGCGCACTCATGCGATGTGGCCAGGCTGTCATCGTCGGCGATCCCCAACAATTGCCACCGACCGATTTCTTCTCAGTTTCCAACGATGGTGATGGACAAGATGCTCAGGACGGCCCCGAGGAGTCTATCCTCGAACTCGGTCGCCGTTGTTGGCACCCTATGCGTATGTTGGAGGTTCACTACCGTTCGCGTCATCAGAGTCTAATCGCCTATTCAAATCGCGAATTCTACGACGAGCGCCTTTTGATCTATCCAAGCCCTGTGGTTACGGACCCAGACTACGGGGTAACCTGCCGAAGGATCGAAGGAGTTTATGAGGTAGGTCAAGGACGGAATCGCATCGAGGCCGAAGCCGTTGTCGAAGAGGCGGTCACTCTGATGAGGACCCGCATGCATAGGTCGTTAGGAATCGTTGCAATCAATCAAGCACAGCGTGACCTTATCGAAACGTTGATGGATCAACGCGCGGCCTCCGATCCGGACGTGCTCGCATATACGAAAAGATGGGAGGGTAACCTAGAGGAGTTCTTTGTCAAAAACCTCGAAAATGTTCAGGGTGATGAACGCGACACGATCCTCATTTCAACTGTTTATGGTCGAACTGATGAAGGAGTATTTCGTCAGAATTTCGGCCCTATCAATCGTGCCTACGGACATCGCCGGCTGAACGTATTGTTTACGCGCGCGAAGCGTAAGCTGACGGTATTTACAAGTCTCGATATAGGCCAGATCGTCGCCGACGGACATAGTCGTGGTGTGCGCGTTCTCAAAGAGTTTCTAGAATATGCTCAGACCGGAACTATTTCTCCCGGTCGAAGGACCGGGGCTGAGCCCGACAGTGATTTCGAGAGATGGTTCCTTTCACGTCTTAACGCCGCGGGATACGACGCGCATCCTCAAGTTGGCGTTGCCAAGTATCGCATCGATATCGGAATCGTGCATCCCGACAAGCCGGGCAATTACATTCTCGGGCTCGAATGCGACGGCGCTACCTATCATTCATCTAAGTCGGCACGCGACAGGGACAGGTTGCGCCAAGATGTTTTGGAAGGGCTCAACTGGAAAATTCATCGGATTTGGTCGACCGACTGGTATAGAAATCCAGAACGGGAGTTCAAACGACTGGTACAAAACATTGAGGCGCTTCGACTAGCTCAACCCGAATCAAAAGTACCGTGATACCTGCGTCTTCGGACACTAATCCGCCTCGGTATGTAACAGCGGAAAGCTAAGCTTTTAATGAATCCATTGCTTGAGGTTGGAGTATCACATGAAATTCATTCACGCAGCTGATATCCACCTCGATAGTCCTCTGCAATCTCTGACGCTCCAAGATCAGGCGCAACTTGATCGAATGCGGCGAGCATGCCGCGGCGCGTTTGAACGTCTGGTCGATTTTGGCATCGAACAGCATGTGGCCTTCGTTCTACTGGCCGGCGATCTCTACGACCACGATGCGCCCAATATGCAAACTGCTGTCTTTCTTCGCACACAGCTAGCGCGTCTTGAGAAAAATGGGATTCGCGTTGTGATCGTGAAAGGCAACCACGATGCCGACAACAAGATCACCAGCGCTCTCGCGCTGCCCGCAAACACTCGGATTTTGAGCGATCGTAAGCCGGAGACCCTACTTTTCGATGATCTGCCCGTGCGCGTTGCCATCCACGGCCAAAGCTTCAAAGGCGGCCCGGTCTCAGAAAATCTTGCTGCGTCTTACCCAGCCGCCAAAGCCGGCTATGTGAATATCGGTATCTTGCACACGTCATTATCTGGCGATGTTGAACATGATCCCTATGCGCCTTGTAAATTGGAAGACTTGACTACGAGGGGATATGATTATTGGGCGCTCGGTCATATCCATAAAGGCGCCAAGCTCCTTGATGACCCGTGGGTTGTTTATCCCGGTAACCTTCAGGGTAGACACGCCAAGGAGATCGGACCGAAAGGCTGCATGCTCGTGGAAGTCGAGGATGACCGTATCTCGACGGTCGAATTGATAGATTTGGCCGTCGTGCGTTGGGAATCGCTGCAGATTGAACTCAAGGGTAAATCGCGCGAAGCTGAATTGGCTGAAGCTCTTCGCGCTGCTTTGGCCCAGGCCCATAAAGACGTCGACAATCGGCCAACTGCCGTTCGCTTGACCCTCACCGGCGAAACTTGTTTACATGACTTGATTGAGAGCAGGCCAAAGCGCTTATTGCAAACCGTAATGGAACTTGCCGCCGAGATCGGCGGCGAGGACATCTGGATAGAAAAAATACGTAACGATACAGTACCCCCTTTCGTCGCACCACCATCTCAGACGAATGAGACAACAAGTGACTTGGTGCAGATTATGGAAGAGGTGGCTGGCGACACTACGCAAGTAAACCTGCTGCTCCAAAAGGAGCTTGAACCGCTACGGACGAAACTTCCCGAGGAACTCAAAGAGCTTCCAGCCCTAAAGCTCCTCGACGATCCGAGCTTAGTTCTTAGTGCGTTGACCCGACTCAAGCCGCGCTTAGCGTCCCGCCTCGCAGGTGAGGAGGATGCCTAGTGCGAATTGTCGGGCTTCATCTCCGTGCATACGGCCACTTTACCCATTATTCCCTCGACTTTGGCGCTAAGCCTGGTCTGCATCTGGTGTATGGAGAGAACGAGGCTGGAAAGAGCACGGCGCTCCGGGCTCTCTCAAGCGTTCTATTTGGCTATCCCTCGCACGTCATAGACGGATTTAAACATGACGCAAAGGATATCACTATTGGTGCTGATCTAATTACCCAAGACGGGCGCACCCTTTCTTATGTCCGTAAACGCCGGGGAAAGAGCGCACTTGCAAATGCCGACGGCACAATTTTAGACGAGGTCACGGTAGCAAGCTTTCTCGGCGGCATTTCGCGGGATATTTTCGAGAAAGTATTTGCACTCGATCACCACCGGCTCCATGAGCACGCCCAGGCGCTATTGAGCGAAGGCGGATCGTTGGGATTCAGTCTTGCAGAGGCGGGGTCAGGCATAGCTGGCCTTAAGGCTGTGCTCGATCGTCTTAGAGACGAACGTGCCGCATTGTTTCTTCCTGGAGGTTCGAAGCCGAAGCTCAATCAACTCATTGCGAGGCTTACCGAGCTTCGTAAGGAAGCGCGCCGTCGAGCGGTTTCACCCGGCGACTACAAAAAACGCCAAAATGAAATAGACGAAGTGGAGAGCGCACTAAGTGAGGCGCGCGATAAAACCAAGTCTATACAGATGGCCGTTCGAAAGCTGGAACGAATTGCAAGGAATCTTCCGCTGCGGACCCAACACGTGGCGTTATCTCTTAAGATCGAGGGCTTATCGAGCGTACCTTCACTCCCGCCTGAAGCCGCACAGCATCGCATAAAAGCTCAGACTGATCACGATACATCGGAAGCCGACCTCGCTGCTGCCAACGATGAAATGGAAACGTTGCAATCAAGAATTACTGCAAACGTGCTCGACACAAAGATCTTGGATCATCGTCCTGAAATCGAGCGCCTAACTGCCCAACGCGCGGTAATTGAAAATGCCGAACTACACTTGCCCAAGCGGTTAGCGGAACGGAGTCAACATTACGCGACTGCGCGAGATTTGCTCACCAAGGCTGAGTTACCGGGGACTCCGGAGCACTTAGATAAGATGTTACCTTCCGCGCTCAAGCGAAAAGCGATTTCCACGCTGGCCGATGCCGGCACGAAGCTTGATGCGCAGCTTGCGACGGCAATGGCAAATGTAGAAAGCGCCGAAGAGGCGCTTAGCGGGGCTAAACAACAAGCCGAACAAATTGCGAAACCGGCGGACATTGGGTCCCTTGCACAGACGTTGTCTGCGACCGAGAAGTTTGGTGACGTTTCATCGGAGATTTCCAGGCGGAAGCTTGATCTCGCAACCAAGAGCCAAAGACTTGCGCAAACGATAGTTGGGCTCGGCATCACTGACGGTGCCGCGGCAAAATTGCGAGAGGTGGCCGTGCCATCCGAAAAAGCGGTGACACGGTACAAAGAATCCCTGGCCACTGTAGATGACGAAATATCTGCGGCTCGCACCACGCAGAGCCATCTTAATCAAGGACTCGATAAGCTGGAGAGCCGAATTGCAGCGTTGAAGACGGGTGGGGTAGTGGCTAGTGAAGAGGATCTCAAGTCTGCTCGCCGACTCCGCGATGATGGCTGGGCGTTAGTGCGTGGTATGTATATTGACAAGCAAGCTGGGCTGGATGACTACGCCAAGGCTTATGCGCCGAAAGGCAATCTTTCGAACGTCTATGAAGCGAGCGTCGCTGAAGCCGACAAAGTCGCGGATGCGATACTCGCCGACGTCGAAGAGGCGACCGAATTGTCGTTGTTGGAGCGCCAGAAGTCGGAGGCCGTCGCGAAGATTGCCGCTATAGTCGGCGAGCAGGCAAAAATGCTCGAACGGCGTAGCGCTCTGCTTTCTGAATGGCGCACCTTATGGCCCGCTGAAATTGTCACAGCTCAGCTGCCAAACGAGATGTACGAATGGTTGAAGACTCGTCTGCTTGCGCTTTCGGAGGCGGAAAATCAGACGAAAGAGCAAAGTGAAATATCGGCGCTGGAAGGGAAAGAGAGCAGCGCGATTAAGTGGCTAGTTACTGCCTTGAATGGCCTCGCCCCGGCTCATGCCAGCGACGGTCTAAATGTTCTTCAGGACCGCGCCCGGAAACTCTTGGACGATGTCAACGCTGCCGTTGCGAACTACGCTATGGTGAATGAGGCCGTTGAGACCCAAGCGCAAAATAAGTCACGGGCTGAAAAGGCGGCAGCCACGCTCAAAACTCAAATTACCGAGTGGAAAGAGAAGTGGGGCGCGACACTAAAGGAAGCCGGACTATCACCTATTCTTTCTATCGAGTCGGTTACCGTGGTTCTCGATATCATGAACAGTCTTGATGGCTCCAAAATCCAGATCGATAATCTAACTCATCGTATTAAGGCGATGATGGACGATAAAATTGACTTCGAGAAAGCTATTGATGGCTTAAAGCCTCTTCTGCCGAACCCAGGGGAAGCAGGCCCGCTTGATATATCCCGGCAACTCGAAGCTAACTTGGAAACGGCGAAGGCTGCGGATGCCGAGGTAAAGGCTTTACGGGGACAGTTAGAGACCCGAGTACTCGCGCGAGAGCAAGCTCTCGAAAAGCTGCGTCGGAGCAACACAGAGCTGGCATCACTTTGCGCGCAAGCTGGAGGCGTCGATGCAAAGGATTTGGCAGCAATGGAAATAAAGTCCGCGGAGAAGGCGGAAGCGATTCGAGACCGTGACAAGCTCGAAACACGGCTACGTGAAGACGGCGCGGGTCTTCATCTAGATGCTCTTCTGGCGGAATGCGATGGGGTCATTGGCGATCAGGTGCCCGGCGAGATTTTAACCCTGTCAAACGACAGCGTGGAACTTGAAGCCCGCATCGACGAAATGATGACTCGCCGTGCAACACTTAGTGCCGAATTCGCTTCGTTATTCGCCAACAACCAGGCGGCCGACATAATGCAAGATGCAGCGAATGCCGAGACGGAGATTGATGAAGTAGTGCAGGCCTACGCCGATCTGGCGGTACAGGAGACGCTGAGAGGTGGTCCCACTTCGTGACACAGCCGGCTAAGGTGGATTCGCCGATGCAGAGGATGATCCACCATGAGGACGCGGAGACGGTTTTCGGCTGAGTTCAAAGCCAAGGTAGCGCTGGAAGC
>Ga0134126_10014223_pt1 | contig 10047 bp, 12 predicted proteins | sample KB31752_FD_96881 | JGI IMG/M metagenome (GOLD analysis project Ga0134126, IMG submission 96881) | Terrestrial soil microbial communities with excess Nitrogen fertilizer from Kellogg Biological Station, Michigan, USA - KB3-175-2 | ecosystem: Environmental > Terrestrial > Soil > Unclassified ...
CGGCCCATTTCGAGCGATTGCACAAGATCAATGACGTTCATCTGCGAGAGATTACCGCGCACCACGCCGTCTGATGAAGACGCCTTCGCCATCTTTTCGAGCGCGATCTTATCGATGACGCGCTTGATCCGGTGTATTGCTTCTTTCAGGTAAAAAGGCTTCTCAACAAAATCGTCTGCCGGATGATCTTGCACCGCCAGTTTTTCCGAGATATCCGCCTTGGTCGCCATCAGAACAACAAAGATTCCAGAGGTCGTCGAGCGGCTCTTGAGTTTGTCAACCAGCTGTCGTCCATCCATTCCCGCCATGCGGAAGTCGCTGACGACTAAATCTGGCGCATCGTCGACCGCCTTCAGCAGGGCATCGGCGCCATCGCCGGCAGTGGTAACCTTGGCCAAGGGCGCGAGCGCGTCCCGCAGCATCGCCAGAACCATCGGATTGTCATCCACCAGCAGGATTTTTACGTCGCTCTGCATAGCTATCGGCCTTCAGCCTTCATTAAAACCGTTACTTCGTTTGTCGGACGTACTCACCGCTTTTGCCGCCCGACTTTCGCTGCAGCACAATTTCTCGAATCTCAATTCCTTTATCGACTGCCTTACACATGTCATAAATGGTAAGCGCAGCAACGCTGGCAGCCACCAGCGCTTCCATTTCGACGCCGGTTTCGGCCGTCGTCTTCACTTTGGAAGAAATCGCAATCCCATTCTCGCACCGCCGCAATTGGACATCAACGTGGGAAAGCGGCAGGGGGTGACAAAGGGGAATAAGGTCGGACGTTTTTTTCGCTGCCATGATTCCCGCCAGCCGCGCAGTTTCCAACGGGTTGCCTTTGGGATTGCGTTCCAAGGTTCCCAACACCGCTGCGCTCATGGCGACGAATGAGCTGGCCTCAGCTTCGCGCACATTGGCTGTCTTGCTAGACACGTCGACCATGCGCGCCCGCCCGCTATCGTCATAGTGAGAAAGCTTAGAAGACAATTGCGATTACCTGGAGAAAATCATCTTAGCAGCACCGGTACCCACTCACCGGCTTCGATCCGCTCGCGATCCGGCGGAATAACAGCATAGCAATTCGCCCGCGCTACTGAGGCGACGTCACCCGATCCCTGCCAGCGCACCAGTTCCACTTCGCCGCGCTCAAATTCGCCTGAAAGCATTGCCGGGAGAAAACGCTTCAATCCAGTCCTGGTGCGGATTTCGGACTTCAACTTTGCGTGCGTAAAGACCAGGTTGCGTGAAGATATTCCGGCCAGGGCTTCGAGCATCGGCTTGGCAAATAATTCGAAGGTAACCATGGTGGAAATGGGATTGCCGGGAAGCCCGAAAAAGTACTTGTACTCCTCGGTTTCGCTGGCGGGGGCACCCGCGCGACACGCAAGGCGACCGAATACCACCGGCTTGCCGGGCTGGATTTGCGCGCCGGTAAAAAAAAATTCTGCTTTCAGTTCGGCCAGCGCCTGCTCTACTAAATCGTACTTTCCCATCGAGACGCCGCCGGTAATCAGGAGTAAGTCTGAATCCATGCCCTCAATCAGTAGCTCACGCAAACGATCGGGATCGTCGGGCGCAATGGGAAGAACAACTGCCTCGCCGCCCGCAGCCTGAACTTGCGCTGCCAATGAAAAGCTGTTCGAGTTGCGAATCTGGTACGGCCCGAGCGGAACGTCGATGTCGACTACTTCATCGCCGGTCGATAGCACTGCCACCCGCGGCTTGGCATGCACTAACACCCGCGAGCGCCCCACCGACGCTGCGACCGCAACTTCCGCGTAGCCGATTCGCACACCCCCCGCCAGCAGCCTGTCACCGAGTTTGGCCTCAGTACCGACCGCAACAATGTTTTCGCCGGCGGCAACGCGCCGGGTCACACGGACGCGATTCCCCACGTGTGAGGTGTGCTCGATCATCACCACAGCATCGGCGCCTTCCGGCGCCGGCGCGCCGGTCATAATTGCCGCAGCTTGTCCGGATTTAACCGACAAAGCTGATGATGTTCCCCCAGCTTTGATCTCCCCAATAATCTGCAAATCGGTAGGCAATTGATCGAGATCTGCCGCGCGAATCGCATAGCCATCACGCGTCGCCCTCGGAAAAGGTGGGAAATCTCGATCGGCGTGGATCGGCTCCGCCAACACTCGCCCTTGCGCGTCCAGAATCTCAAGCAGTTCCCTACCTTTAGGTCGTAGGCGTGAGGCATGTTCTTCGATCAGAGCGCGGGCTCCCTCCAAGCTCAGAATGCTTGCTTCCTCGGGCATTGCGGTCATGCCGAAATGATAAGAGGGACGTTGAGGAAAAGCGAGGCTAGAACTCAGATGCTGCGAACGTTGCCAGTCTCATTGTTCAGGAATACCCAACTTTTTAGCGAGCGCACGGGGATCCATGGCGTGGGTGATTGCGATGTCCGGTGTTACGATGCCTGTGCGAACCAGATTTTCAATTTGTGAATCGATGCTCCAGTCTGCGGTATTTTCTGAGTTTTGCCGTGGAGAATCGTCAGAACGGCGACGGGACTGATCTCTCAGCAACTGCTCCAGTGATTCGGAACCAGACTTCCACACTTCGAATACGGCCATTCGGTGCTCATCCTGCTTTCTTGGAACCAGCCGCTGCGAAATCACGTAGCGAAGCATTCTGGCCAGGCGATCGCGCGCCGGGCGCTGCTCTCCCGAAGGCAGCGCGCTGGCGAATCTTTCCACCGCCTGTTGCGCGTTGATGGTGTTCATGGTGGAGAGCACCAGATGCCCGGTTTCAGCGGCTTCCAGGGCCAACTCCATGATCTCCGCAGTTTTGAGCTCTCCGACCGCAATCACATTTGGCGCCTGGCGCAGGGCCGCACTGAGCGCCTGCAGCACGCTCGGGGTATCGCTGTGCAACTCGCGCTGGTGGATGGTGGAACGTTTGTGATTGTGCAGAAACTCAATCGGGTCCTCAATGGTGATGATGTGGCTGGTCTGGCTTTCATTGATGTGATCGAGCAGCGCCGCCAGGGTTGATGATTTGCCCGAGCCCCGAGGGCCCGTAATCAACACTAAACCGTCATGCAGTTGCGTGATATCGCGCAGTTGTTCTGGCAGGCCAAGGCTTGAGAAGTCGGGAACGGCCGTGGGAATGACTCGCATCACCACCGCGCAACTTCCTCTTTGAATGAAAATATTTACCCGGAAACGTGCCACTCCAGGCAGGGCGTAGGAAACATCGCAGTAACCTTGTTCGCGCAACATGCTGAGCGCCGATTTGTTGCTGGCAATCAGATCGGATGCAACCCGACGGGTATCGTCCGCGGTGAGTGGCGGCGCTCCCGCCACCTCCAATTCAACGAATTCTCCGTTCACCTGAATCTGGAATTTCTTGCCGGGGGAAAAAATCAAATCGCTGACGCGCGGATTCGCCCGCAGAATTGCTGCCAGCAACTCGTCAGTTGCAGCTCCCGCGGATATCGGATCCAGCGAAATTTGTATGCGGGCCGTGCCAGTTGCGGCCATGGTATGCCTGATTCCTTCTTGAAACCTAACTATTCAGGTTCAACTCTAGCGAAGTTAAACCGCTTCCGGCCACAAAGAACGGCTTGTTCATAGACCTTCGTAATGATTGCTTTGGGAAATAAAAAAGGGCGACCGGGATCGCCCTTAGGATTCGAAAGATTTGCAGGTTTACTTCGTTTTCTTGGCGCCTTTTTTCCCGTAATTGGTTTCTACCGTGGCATTCAGCGCCGCCAGCATCTGCTTGGCTTCATCGGCATGCGGACCGCTCGGCTGCAGCTCAAGATACTTCTGGTAAGCCTCGGTAGTTCCGTCCGGGGCGACTATTTTGCCGCTGGGATCGGTCGTTGCCATTCCTACCAGGTTTTGGCCCTTCCAGAAATAAGCGTCGGCATGGTTGGGATCCGCGGCTATGGCCTTGTCGAACGCATCGACCGCTTGCTTGCGGATCTTAACGTCGTTGGTGGCGTTTGAATTGGTTAGCACGGCGCCAAGATTGAAATAGTACTGGCCAGCGTGTGACGGATCGAGAGTCGCCGCCTGCTGGTAGGCGTTCACCGCCTCATCAGACTTGCCGACGCGCGCCGCGGCGGCGGCAAAATTGTCGTAGTAAGCCGCCAAACGCTGATTGTCCAGCGCGGATTGCACTGCCGTTTTCCCGGTTTGAGGCGGGGCCGCATTTGCCGGCGGCGCATTTCCTTGTGGTGGCTGCTGCGCATTTGCCTGTGCCGGCTGACCGTTTCCTTGAGTCGCTGGTTGACCCTCAGCCGCTGGTGCGCCAGGCGCAGCAGCCGCAGGAGTTTTGCCCGTCTTCAAATCGATCGCCTTCTGCAAGTCGTTGTAGGCTTCGGTGTATCGTTTAGTCTTCTCAGCAGGATCGGTTTGAGTCTTGGCCGAATCCAGATAGGCGCCGCCTAACCGAAACCACACCAGGTCCTCGTTAGGGACCATTTGCGACGCTTCAGTCAGTGAAGCAATCGCGGCGTCGTAATTCGGCGGCGTGGCCTGCTCGGCGGCGGTTGCAGCTTTAAGCTTTTCGTTCACCGTGCCTATGTTTTTGTTGTACTGCTCGACTTTAGCCTGCTGCTCCTGCATCTGCTTGACCTGCTCAGGAGTCATTCCTTTCGCCTTGGCAGTTTCCTGCACCGCCTGCTCTTGCGACGCCTTAAGGTCAAAATCCAAGGTCAGTTCGTCGGTGGTTACTTTGTAGTTATCAACCTTGTCCAGTTGTTTTCCATCTTTGGAGACCGTGACTGTGTAAGTCCCGACATCAATACCTAATGAAAAGTACTCGCCCTTTTTGTTGGTTTTGAGTTTGAAAGTCCGGCCATTATCGTTGTTGTGCCATGTCACCTCTGCGCCAACAATGGGGGTGCCCTGAGGGTCTTTGCAAACGCCTTTAACCGTGGCAGTTTGCGAAAGCGCCGGCAGCGCAAACGCCATGGAAAGAACTGAAATCATCAGTACATAAAACGCATTTCGCTTCATCGAAGCCTCCGGGGCTGGTCCGCAAAAAGCCCGTCCGTCCAGGGACAAGCGCGGACAAATTTTAAACGCTCTGCACAATAGGAACATATGGAAGCGGATCAACGGCCCCCGCCTCGTGAAACGCTCTAAGCCGCAAAACGCAGCTATCACAAATTCCGCAAGCGCGGTCTTCGCGGCTGTAACAAGACCAAGTTAAATCGAATGGCGCTCCCAGTTCAAGGCCAAGACGCACGATCTCAGATTTGCGCATGGCAATCAGTGGCGTCACCACTTCGATGCCACTTTCTTTGGTCCCTGTACGAATTACCTCGTTGAAAGCCTCATAAAACGCGGGACGGCAATCAGGGTAGCCGGAACTGTCCTGCTCGACCGCTCCGATATAAATTTTAGATGCCCCCAGCACCTCTGCCCAGCTCACGGCTACGGACAAGAAATGAGCGTTGCGAAAGGGGACGTAAGTGACCGGAATATCGCGACCTATAGCATGCGATTCAGGGACGGGAATACTTAGATCCGTCAATGCCGATCCGCCAATCAACCTGAAGGCCTCATTACGGACGATCATTCGTTCGTCTATTCCCAGCCGATCGCATATGTGCTCGAATGAATCGCGCTCGCGTGCTTCGGTGCGTTGGCCATAACTGATGTGCAGAGCGGCCGCATCGCAATCGCGGCTTGCCAGTGCCGCGCAGACGGCGGAGTCCATGCCTCCGCTAAGGAGAACGATGGCCCGAGATTTCATGGATTGAATCATGCTCGCAATTGCAGATTTCAGATTTAGACTCTGCAATCTGCAATCTCAAATCTGCAATCTCAAATCTGCAATCGCACTACACTCCCTTGAGCGCTGGGTCCCATATGAGCTTGTGAATCTGCAATCCCAAGCGGGCCAGAACATTATCTTTCAGCATCCATTCAGCCAGTTCCTGCGGATCAAGCAAACAATTGGATGCGTCCCGCGCGCCGGAGGCATTCTTGCTGAACGCGGGCGAGAACAGAATTGCGTTTACACGCTGGGCAAGATCATGCCGGCGGGTGAACTCGCGGGCGAACTCATAATCGGAACGGCCGCTGATCACAAATTTGATCTCATCGTGGGGCTGCAGCCTTTCCAAATTCTCCATGTGGAAGGTATCGCCCTCGCCTGAGTCTGGGCACTTCACATCCACAATCTTTACCACGCCCGCCGGGACCCTTTCCAGTGGCCGTTCTCCACTGGTTTCAAGCAAGACTTTGTACCCCCCGTCGAGCATACGGTGCATCAGCGGAACCAGTTCGCGCTCCTGCAGCATAGGCTCGCCGCCGGTAATCTCAACCAATCCAGGCGTCGAACTCAGGCGCTCAACTTCGTCGAAGACCTGCTCCGGTGTTATTTTCTTGCCGCCGTGAAAACTGTATTCGGTGTCGCACCACGAGCAGCGCAGGTTGCATCCCGTCAGTCGCACGAAGACGCACGGCAATCCAGCATAGGTGGATTCCCCCTGCAGTGACTTGTAGATTTCGGTGATCTGCATAAAACTGCTTTGAGCTTTTAGCTCCTAGCTCCTAGCCTTTTAGCTACCCGGTCTCGGGAAGATCAACAATGGAACTCTCACTCGGAATACTTGGCCGTGGTCGTTTCCGTCTCGAACACGGTCACATCTTTCACGTGCACTCTTCCGTCAGTGACTTTTCTCAGCCGGTCATTGGTCTCATCGTAAAAATACTTGGCCAGATTTTCTGCCGAGGGGTTGAGTTCGATAAATGGCTCCACTTCATTGATCATCTGGTGATCGAGTCGGTCAATAACGTGCCGCATCACTTCGCGTAGGTCTTTAAAATCCAGCAGCAGCCCGGCTTTATCGAGCTCCTTGCCCGCCAGCGTCACCCGGATTTTGTAATTATGGCCGTGCGGCTTCTCGCACTTGCCCTTGTAATTGCGCAAGTAGTGCCCGGCGGCAAACGAATCTTCAACTGTAACTTCGAACATGGAACCTCGAGAAGTGAAGTAGTGACAAACCTTTATTTTACAGCTTTGAAGACGACTCGAGGTTCACGCGGCCGCGTAGGAAGCACATCAGGCCTGCATAGAACGGTAAGTTTTTAGGCACCGTGAGGCCGTATCCAGTTCGCTGAAACGGCTGCCTTCCTGCTCGATCAAGTAGTACTCGACCCCGCCCACGCTTTCGGCGGCGGCAAAAATATCCTTCCATTTCGCGTCGCCTTCTCCGAACAGAACCTTGTAACCCTTGGCCGCATCGGAAGACCAGTCTTTCAAATGCAAAGAATGAATTCGCCCCGGATTGGCGCGAATCCAGGCCGCCGGATCTGATCCGCCCTCAATGCAAGTGCCCACATCCAGCTGCAGCATGATGCTCGGCTTCGTGTTCTTGGCAACGATCTCCATCGGCCGGACGCCGTTGATCGGTCTCCATTCCGTGTCGTGATTGTGATAACCGGGCTTTAACCCCGACGGCGCGAGCGTTTCGGCCACTGTATTGAGATTGTCCGCAAGCGCCTTCCATGCATCGAGAGTTGGCTTCGGGTCTGAGTAGGCTTGCACCATGTACTTGGCGCCCAGAATCAGGTTCAAGTCGCGGGCGCGACTGATCTTCTCAGGACTGAAAAAATTTTCGTCATTGTGGGTTGAATAACATCGAATGCCAAGATCGTCGAGCAGCTTGCGCATTTCTTTGGCTTGGGCGTCGCTCCATTCCAGGTAAGGAGCGTAAAACTCGACGCACTGATACCCCATTTTCGCCACGGCACGCACCGTGCCGGCAGGATCTTTTTTGAGTTCCTCGCGGACGGAATACAACTCGAGTCCCACGGGAATAGCCGATGGTGACGCGGAAAGCTTAAGGGCCCATGGAAGGGCCGCGACATGAGCGATAAAAGATCGTCGGGTCAGAGACATGGCAGGAATGGTACTCCAAGGGCCAAGCGGATAATGGTCATATTAATAAGACTATGGTCATGGTAGAATAATTTGCAATCATGAAAAGCATTCCGGCAGGGCAGTTCAAAAGCAAGTGTCTGGCGATTATGGATCGGGTGCAGAAGACAGGTGAGTCCGTGCTGATCACAAAACACGGTAAGCCGGTGGCGCGGTTATCCCCAGCCCCGGCGAGACCTGAAGAGGTCTTTGGCTATATGGCAGGTAAAGTCAAGATCGTGGGCGACATTGTGGGTCCGGTTACGCCGCTCGATGATTGGGAAACCAAGTGATACTTCTCGATACCCACGTCCTGATCTGGATGGCGAGCGACCCAGCGCGATTGTCACCCAAGGCGGGCCAGCAAATCCTGGGTGCCAGGCGCAACACCGGCCTTGCCGTAGCCAGCATAACTCTCTGGGAATTGGCATGGCTGGCTGAGAACCAGCGCGTTTTGTATTCAGGAAGTGTTGAATCATTTGTGCGCGAAGCCATTTCGCGGGTCGTGGTCAAGTCGATGACCCCCGAGATCGTAGCCGTGGCCGCACATCTGCCAGCCGGTTACCCCAATGACCCAAGCGACCGGTTAATAGGCTCGACGGCAATAGTGGAGGGCATGTCCCTGGTGACCGCGAATGAGAAAATCCGCAATTCCGGAATAGTCGAATGTATCTGGTAAGCGCTCCTGAACTCAATATCCCGGCTGCGGCGGCGGATATTGTTCTGCATTATTGCGCGCCCGGGGAACGACAACTCCGCCTTGAATTTGCGGAATTCCGAAATGCCCGCCAAGACGCGCCAAGTCAATAGGACTGATCGCGCATGACACCGAAACAAAGTTAACCTGGTTCGGTCCGGCAAACAGAACGGCTATGTTCCTGATTGTGGTGTGATCAAGACGTAGCCATACATCACTTTCTCCGGCGCCGCCATTGCGGGCGTGAGAAGCGGAAATATGCTGCCACCCAGCGACGCGGTACTGCTGGCGCACGTCACTCAAGACCCTGGGATCGTACATCCCGTATCCAGCGAACCGAAAATGATGCACCGAAACGCCATCAACGCCGGCAATGACGCGCCGGAAATCCGTACTGTCCTCGTCCATTTTCGAGGCCAGCACCACCATCGAATGGTCAAGGTTGAACTCGGTCTTCGACGAGGCAGTCTGTCTTAAATATTCAATGGCCTCAGGAGTCCAGTTTTGCGCGGGTTGCGAGCGAGCGGGCGGCGGAGGTGGAACTTCCACAGGACCCTGCGTCCGATAGTCAGGCGAAACCTGCTGATCTGGCTGGTTTCGGTAATTCGGAGGATTCTGCAGTTCCGGCTGACTGCGGTAGTCTGGCGGATCTTGCTGCTCCTGATTGTTGTAGTCCGGCGCATTCTGCTGGTCTTGTTGAGACTGAGGCGGCGCGTAAATTCGCGGATCAGGTTTGTCTTGGGCCCATGCCGAAACACCCAAGATGCTAATAATAAGGGAGATAAATGCAAACGATCGGGAGAGTCTCACGGTGCGCCTCGGGAAAATGGACTGTAAGGGCTAGAGCCGCATAATTGAACCCAAGCCTTGGAAATTAGTTTTGCGGAAATGCAGCTCACAAGTAAGGCCGTTGCGAAGGAGAATCCGCGCAGTGCGGAAGGCGCGAAAACCGAAGAACGGGTTACGGTATCACAGCGTTGCAAGGAACGTCCAGTCGCCCCGTCATTACATATTTGTAAGGAATAAATAATATGGTAAGATGCAGACATGGCCACCGCTACCATCACCTCTAAAGGTCAGATCACCATCCCGGCACCCGTTCGTATCGCCTTGGGCGTGGAGGTAGGCGATCGCGTTGAGTTCGTGCAAATAGAGAAGGGACGATTTGCCATCGTCCCCGCCACAATTCCATTGCAGCGGTTGAAAGGGAGTATTCGCAAACCGGAGAGACCCGTCTCGATCGAGGAGATGAATACTGCGATTGCCGACCGTCGCGCGGGAGCGACTTTGAAAAAGAAATGACCGGGCTTGATACCAATGTGATCGTTCGCTTCCTGGTTCAAGACGACCCAGACCAGTCCGCGGCGGCGGGGAGCCTGTTCGATACATTCACTGCCGAAAAGCCCGGGTTTGTTGCTGCGATAGTGATCGTTGAATTAGTGTGGGTTTTACAAAGCTGTTATGAA